>Ga0255057_10000453_pt1 | contig 23322 bp, 20 predicted proteins | sample Cases_109_6_MG_FD_189022 | JGI IMG/M metagenome (GOLD analysis project Ga0255057, IMG submission 189022) | Seawater microbial communities from Amundsen Gulf, Northwest Territories, Canada - Cases_109_6 | ecosystem: Environmental > Aquatic > Marine > Gulf | place: Canada: Northwest Territories... | reverse complement strand
AGGTTACCCGACGATCCGAGGCGACGGGAACGGGAGCAGATGTATCCCGAGAGGGAGTGCAGAGAGATCTTCTCCCCCTCGTCGAAGGCTGCACTGTGTCGACCAAATACGGCGTGGTAAAGACCGATCACATTCTGTTTATCGCATCCGGTGCGTTTCACATGACGAAGCCTTCGGATCTGGTGCCCGAGCTCCAGGGGCGACTGCCAATTCGTGTCGAGCTTTCGGCTCTGGGCGTGGACGACTTCACACGCATCCTGACCGAGCCGGACGCGTCTTTGACCGAGCAATATATCGCCTTGATTGCTACCGAAGGTGTTACGTTACGTTTTACCAATGATGCCGTGCGGAGAATCGCCGAAGTGGCTTGGCAGGTAAACGAGCGAACTGAAAATATCGGAGCGCGTAGGCTGCATACGGTGCTCGAACGGCTACTGGACAACATATCGTTCGAGGCCCCCGACCATTCTGGTCAGGAGTTTCAAATCGATGCTGCCTATGTGGACGAACATCTCGGCAGTCTGCTGGCCAGCGACGACTTGACCAGATACATCTTGTAGCCATCCAGCGGGTGCCTACGGCCTTTTCGCTCGAGACCATCTCGCCATGAATATGAAGCAGATCGTTCCCACAGAACTCAATTACCACAAGAAATCTCGCGTGCTGGAAATTGCTTTTGGTGACGATAAGCGTTGTCAGCTTACGGCAGAATTTCTGCGAGTGTATTCTCCTTCCGCCGAGGTGCGTGGCCACGGCCCCGACCAGGGCGTATTGCAAATCGGCAAAGAAGACGTCGGCATTGACCGAATCGAACCTGTCGGCAACTATGCGGTTCGCCTGTACTTCGATGACGGCCACGATACGGGGCTGTATTCGTGGGAAGAGCTTAGTCGCTTCTGCCTCCACAACGATGATCTGTGGGCGGACTATCTAGCGCGGCTCGTGGCCGCCGGACACCAGCGCAAATCAACCAGCTCGTGAGCGGTACGACGTCGGAACATCGATGCACGGGCGTATGACTGAGCGAACCACCGACTTTGGTTTCGAGAAAATCCCGTTGCAGGACAAGTCTCGGCGCGTGTCGTCGGTGTTTTCGTCTGTGGCGGAAAACTACGATCTGATGAACGATTTGATGTCGTTCGGCGTACACCGGTTGTGGAAGCGATTCGCAGTCGAGCTCGCCGGCGTACGTGAGGGGCAGCGAGTCCTGGACCTGGCGGCAGGGACCGGGGATCTTGCCCGGCAATTCGTGCATAGGGTTGGCGACACCGGCTCGGTGACGCTCGCCGACCTCAACGCCGATATGTTGGAGGTCGGTCGCCGGCGCCTCATCGATTCGGGTGTGTTGAAGGCAGTTGCCTACGTGCAAACGGACGCCGAATCGTTGCCGTTTGCCGACAATCAATTCGACTTGGTCTCGATCGCATTTGGTTTGCGCAACGTTACGGACAAGGGACGCGCGCTTGTGTCCATGCTTCGTGTGTTGCGCCCGGGCGGCCAGGTATTGATTCTCGAGTTTTCCACATTGAGAGTTCCAGTACTGGATCCCCTCTACCGTGCCTATATCTTGAATCTGCTACCGCGAATGGGTCGGATTGTTGCCGGGGATTCGGACAGCTACCGGTACCTGGCGGAGTCCATACGCCTGCACCCGTCGCAAGAACAACTCCTCGAGATCATGAAAACGGCGGGATTCGAGCGATGCGGCTACCACAATCTGAGTGGCGGCATAGCGGCGGTGCATCGTGGATATAAGCTATGAGGTCGGATGCGCCCGTGACCTATGAAGGATTCGGGCGGCGGCTACTGGCCGGATTCATCGATCTGGCTCTTGCGCTGGTGGTGGTCGTCACCCTGGTGCTGTTGGGGCTCGCCAGCGACGAAAACCCACCGCGTGCATCGGCATTGATCGCGGAGCTCTCCGCGCTTCGAAACCACGTTCTTTGGTTGCTGGTGACGATTTTTTCGGCTCAAACATTGTTCTGGACTTTCCTGGCGGCAACACCGGGCATGCTTCTAATCGGTTGCCAGGTTTTGCGTGCGGACAAGGGCGGGCGTTTGTCACTGTGGCAGAGCCTCGCGCGTGGCGCCGGTCTATGGCTGGGTCTCGCCTGTCTCGGTGCAGGGGTTCTGTGGAGCATTTGGGATCCTCGCCATCAGGGCTTGCACGACAAGTTGGTCCGCTCGGTGGTGATCAGAGAGGATGAGTCTCTGATGGCGTTGGAGGAGCTTCTGGAGAGTGTGAAGTGACCGTGCGATCGGTGACCGTCGTCGGACTGCAGGCGATTGTGAATCGGGTGCTCGAGCTGGACCCGGAGCTCGCGGAGGGCCTCGCCGAGCTCGAGGGATCTGTGTTGGAGGCGCACGTTCAGGGTGTCGACAAGCGCTTTCAACTGCACCCGTCGGCGACGGGCGTCGGTGTCGTGCTGGTGGACGGCGACGGGCAGCAGTCGGCGGTGGTCCCCGATGTGACAATCAGCGGTCCGCCTTTCACGCTTCTGCGCTTGCTCGGCTCGTTGGGATCGGTGGACGGGGTTCTTCCGCCTGATGTTTCCGTCAGCGGCGAGCTGCAACTGGTGCAGAAGCTGACCAGACTGGTGAAACGCGCCAACATCGACTGGGAGGAACCGCTATCGAAACTGTTCGGCGATTCTGTTGCCCATGAAATCGGCCGCGGAGTGCGCGGGTTCGTCTCCTGGGCCCACGCTGCCGGCGAGACGTTTTCCAGCAACATAGGTGAGTATCTGCGCGAGGAACGTCGTTTGGCCCCGACACGACTCGAGGTAGACGATTTCGCCACACACGTGGATCAGGTGCGCGACCATGTGGAGCGACTCGAGGTTCGAGTCGCCAGGCTCATAAGCCGTGCCCTGGAGCCCTGAGCATTGATCCGCTTCCGCCAGGCAGTGCGGCTGATTTACATCAATGCCGTTCTAATCCGGCACGGTCTCGACGAAATTATTTTGGCGACACCGTTGCTTCGGCCGGTCCGCTTTTTACTCTATCTGTTGCCCTGGAACTGGGTGCGTCGAAGGCGTGCCCCCCGGGCCGTCCGACTTCGCCGCGCTCTCGAAGACCTCGGGCCGATTTTCGTCAAGTTCGGACAAATCATTTCCACACGTCGGGATCTACTGCCCGAGGACATTGCCGATGAGCTGGCAAGTCTTCAGGATCAAGTGCCCCCATTTCCGGGCACGCAGGCGCGGGCCATCATAGAGGGGGCGTTACACGGCTCGGTAGAGGAGCTGTTCGCCGAGTTCGACGAGACACCGCTTGCCTCCGCCTCGATCGCGCAGGTCCACTCCGCGCGTTTGAAAGACGGCCGCGAGGTGGTGGTCAAGGTCGTGCGGCCGGGTATCGAAGTCCTGATCCGACGCGATGTGGGTCTTCTTTACCTGGCTGCCGATCTCGCCGAACGTTATTGGCGCGAGGGGCGTCGCTTACATGCCCGTCAAATCGTTGCCGACTACGAGACTACCATTCTCGATGAGCTGGACCTGATGCGCGAAGGTGCGTCTGCCTCGCAGCTTCGCCGCAACTTTCTCGATTCGGACCTGCTCCAGGTACCGGAGGTTTACTGGGAATACACGCGCCCGAACGTCATGGTCATGGAGCGTGTATCAGGGATCCCGATCAGTGATGTCGATGCCTTGAGAGCTCTCGGCATCGACCTGCGCGTGCTCGCCGAGCGTGGCGTCGAGATATTTTTCACTCAAGTGATGCGGGACAATTTCTTTCACGCCGATATGCACCCTGGCAATATATTCGTAGCACGCGAGCATCCGCACAATCCCAGCTACGTGGCCGTGGACTTCGGCATCATGGGCAGCCTCACGCCTGAGGATCAGCGCTATCTGGCGGAAAATTTCATCGCCTTTTTTAATCGTGACTATCATCGGGTCGCCGAGCTTCACGTGCTGTCCGAATGGGTTCCCGCCCATACGCGCGTCAACGAATTCGAGTCCGCCATTCGCAGTGTTTGCGAACCCATATTCGAACGGCCGCTGAAGGACATTTCCTTCGGCCAGCTTCTGCTCAGGCTCTTTCAGACGGCTCGGCGCTTTCACATGGAAGTTCAACCTCAGCTGATACTGTTGCAGAAAACCCTGCTGAACATCGAGGGCCTTGGCCGGCAGCTCTATCCCGATCTCGACCTGTGGCAAACAGCCAAGCCATTTCTGGAGCGATGGATGCGCGAGCAACTGGGACCCCGCGCCTTGTTGCGCGAGATCAGGAGCCACGCTCCGCGCTGGGGAGAAGCGCTCCCCGCCCTGCCGGGATTGGCTCACGAGGTTCTGCGCCAGGCACGAAGCGGAAAGTTGCGCGTGGAAATCGCGCCGACGGAGCTCGAGAAGATTCGCCGCGAGATGCGCCGCTCGAATCAACGTACCGTGCTTGGTGTGGTCGGCACGGGTCTTATCATCGCTGCGGTGGTGTTGCTGGCGGTGCAGGAGGGGGCCAGCGCGCAACTGAGCTCGGTGCCGATGCTGACCTGGGTGCTGGGTGGATGCGGCGCCTACATGATTATCGCCGCCTTACCCTGGGACAGCGACTGATGAGGACTACCTTCGGTCTCCGATGAGTGTATTGCGCGCGTAGCGTGCGCGACCGTTGGTGATGCGCGCCGGTTCCTTCGACGTCACCTGGGGCGTCCTGGATCTTCTCGCGATCAATTCCCTTACAGGCACCAGCTCGACGCCGTAGTACGAGGGTTTCAACAGCACGTTGCGCAGCACGCTCAGCGTTTGAGGATAGGGATGGCCGATGGCGAGACCCGTGCCGTGCGCCCGGGCGAACTCTATGAGTCGCTGAAACTGCATGCGGATCATTTCCGGTTCCGGGCTCGCGTCGAGGAATACGTCACGCCCGATGGCACGCAATCCCGCTGCCTGTGCCGTGCGCAGGGCAACACTTCTCGAACTCGTGAGGCTGTCGACGAAGTAGAGATCGCCGCTCCTGCTCACCCAGTCCATGAGCCACCCCATGGCGCGCGTTTCCTGGGTGAGAGCGCTGCCCATGTGATTGTTTATTCCACTCACGTGAGGCACGGAGGCGAGCCCGGCATCGAGCACCGCCTGGATTTCCAGCCGCGTCATGCCACTGGTCACCGCCCCGGGCCCGAGAGCCTTGTTTTGCTCGGATTCCATGGGCACGTGCAGCAGCACTTCCTTGTCCAGCTGGAAAGCGATGCCGGCCAGGCGGCTCGCATAGGGGGTGTGAGGCAGGATCGCGTAGGCGACGGGTCCCGGAAGCTCGATGGCACGCAGGCTGTCCAGGCGACGATAACCCAGGTCGTCGATGATGATGCTGATGGCGGGCAGCTCACCCGGCCGGTCGGTGCTCTGGGCAACGCTATGGCTTGCGACGCACAGGGAGCCGGCGAGCAAGAGCCCGTGACCCGCAATCCCCGTACATCGGCTCGAAAGAGAGGTTCCGCGAGCTACGACGCGGCGCCCGGGGCGCGTCGATGGCGGGGCCGACAGCACCGTCAGGAATTGTGTCTCTGCAGAATATCCAGACCTTTGAGCAGATTCAGCGCTTCGTAGACCGCATAGTCCCGCCGGGCGAGGGGTTGCTGATCCTTGTCGGCCTTGCTGTCTTTGGCCTTGTCCGAGCTCTCATCGGTCTTCTTCTCGCGCTCGGCGTCGCCTTGCAGGTGGCGCGCCAGATCGGCTTCCTTGATGCGCGACGTGGCAGGGGTGTCGGATTCGGCGAGCTTCAGATTCTCGAGCGCGATGTCCGGAGAAATCCCGGAGGCCTGAATGGAAACTCCCGCCGGGGTGTAGTACTTGGCCGTGGTCAGCTTGAGCGCCGAGCCGTTGTCCATGGGCAGAATGGTCTGCACGGATCCCTTACCGAAGGTCTTCTGCCCCATGATGATGGCCCGGTTATGATCCTGGAGCGCGCCGGCTACGATTTCCGATGCGGACGCCGAGCCGCCATTGACCAGAACGACCAGGGGGGCGCCGTCCAGTATGTCCGTGGGCTTGGCGTTGAATTTCAGCTTCGCGTCGTCGAGTCGGCCTTCCGTGTAGACGATGATGCCGTCCTTGAGAAAGGCGTCACTGACCGAGACTGCTGCGCTCAATACGCCACCGGGATTGTTGCGCAGATCGAGCACCAGCCCCTTGAGCGGACCGCCGGCCTCGTTTTCCAGCTTCGCCAATGCCTCGCGGAGATTTTCGCCGGTACGGGACTGGAACTGTGATATGCGAACATAACCGTAGCCCGGATCGAGCATGCGACTCTTAACGCTGGTGACGCGGATGACGTCACGCGTAATCGTAATGTTCAGGGGCTTGCCCACGCCATCACGAACGATGGTGAGAACGATGTCGGTACCGGGCTTGCCGCGCATGATCTTTACCGCGTCCGACAGCGCCATCCCCTTGACCGGGGTATCATCCAGGCGAATAACCAGGTCGCCGGCCTTGACGCCGGCGCGAAACGCGGGCGTGTCGTCGATGGGGGAAATGACCTTGACGAATCCGTCCTCCATGCCGACCTCGATACCAAGGCCTCCGAATTCCCCGCTGGTTCCCGCCTGCAACTCTTTGTAGTCCTCGGGGACCAGATAGGCGGAGTGCGGGTCGAGCCCCGCGAGCATGCCGCGGATGGCGTTCTCCAGCAGGTCCTTGTCCTCGATGGGCTCCACGTAGTCGTTCTTGATCTTGGCGAAGATCTCTGTGAACGTCCGCAGGTCCTCCAGGGGCAGGGTCTCGGTCTCGTGCTTGCCGGCGAGAACTCCTTCCCCGAGCGTCAGTGAAGCCCCCAACAGGGCCCCGAATGCGAGCACGGGCATGCTTCGGAAAAGCGATTTCATGGAATCCTCCAGGCGCTCGGCGCCGTCGAATTTTCAAGCATACTAAATGCGTGCGCAGAAATCCGCTCCAAAGCGGCTCCGTCCCTGCGCTCCCTTGTTCAGTGTCTCCTACGGGGACACGTCCCCTGCGGGGATTTCATCCCCTACGGGGACACGAGCGCAGCTGATTGTGCAGCTGGGCCCCGGCCAAACCAGCGCATCGGGTTCACCGGCGTGCCGAGATGGCGAATTTCGAAATACAGGCCGCTCATCTCGCGGCCGCCACTGTCTCCCACCTTGCCGATGAGCTCGCCGGCCTCGACCCAGTCGCCAACATCCTTGAACAGCGATTCGCTGTGTCCGTACAGGCTCATGTAGCCGTCGCCATGCTCGATAATCATCAGCAGGCCGAAGCCGCGCAGCCAGTCAGCAAACGCCACGCGCCCGTGGGATATCGCGTGCACCGGCGTTCCGGGTCGGGCCGTCACCAGAACGCCTTTCCAATTTAGGTCCCCGCTTCCCCGCGGAGTTCCAAATCTGTGGCGAATTTTTCCCGCCGACGGCCAGGGCAGCTTGCCCTTGAGCATTCGAAAGGGCACTTGCCGGGTCTGGTCCACGGGGATGTCGGCCAGCTCCCGGGCCAGACCCGCCACCAGTTCCGCCAGCGTCTGCTCGTCCTGCCGGAGCCTCTCGAGGCGCGCGTCCTGGTCGCCGAGCTCCCGGGCCAGCCGGGCAATGACATCGCGTCTCCGCCGGCGTTGATCAGCCAGACGCTCCCGGGCCGTCGCCTTTTGCTCGTGCAGGTGCGCGAGCCTGGCGGTGTCACGGGCAATGCTGTCTTCAATATCGGCCAGTTTCTGCAAATCCATAGCCAGGGCATGGATGCGGTCGGCACGTTCCCGGTTGAAGTAAGCATAGTAGGTCAGAGCCCGGGACAATGTGGCCGGGTTCTCCTGGTTGAGCAGCAGCTTGAACTGATCCTGGCGGCCCGCGGCATAGGCGGCGCGCACATAGCGGGCCAGGCTTGTGCGCACGTCGCTTAAGCTGTCGCGGGTTTCCCCACGCCGCCGCTCCAGATCCACGAGGCGCCTTCGGTGCTCGGCCCTCTGCCGGTCGAGCGCGGCGAGCTCTGCCGTAACCCGTGCCACCGCGAGCTCCGTGTCGCGCAGGCCGGTGGCCAGCTTGTCGCGTTTCATCCGGGTTTGGTTGAGGCGCTGGTCGAGGTCCCGGATGCGTTTTCGCACGCTTTCCAGCTGTGTCTCAGGATCGTCGCTGGTGGCGGCCACCACAGTCGGCGACATGCCGCTAAGGATGATGAGCGCGCCCAGCGCCAGCGCCGAGTTCCTCGATGCGCGTCGCGCGGCCGTGGATCCGAGGCGTTGGTGGGGGGGTAGCATAGGTGGAATTGTAGGGCGCGCAGGCCACGGTCATCCAGGCCCGGATACAGACTCCGGGGTTGTTGCCGGGGTGCACGGCAGGTAGTGCCATTGCCAGGCAATGGCGGTTCACGCTAATCTCGCCCACCATCCCGCCAAGCGCCGCGCCGGGCCGGCTAAATTTCGGAACGACACCATGGAGCGATTGCCTGAATTCTTTTCCAACCACTCGAGCCTGGCTCTGGCCTTCGTGGTGATCGCGGGGATGCTGATTTGGACGCTGTGGCAGACTGCCGGCCGGGGGCTGAAGAAACTCAGCCCGATGGACGCCACGCGGCTCATTAATCGAGAGGACGCCGTGGTCCTGGATGTTCGCACTGATGGAGAATTCACCCAGGGTCACATCGTGAACGCGGTCAATATTCCGCAGAAATCCGTTCAAGAGCAGCTGGCGAAGCTCGACAAGTACCGCGGCCGGCCCATTATCACGGCGTGTCGAAATGGTCAGAGCGCCACGGGTGTGGGTAACACGCTGCGCAAGAACGGTTTCGACCCGGTTTACAATCTGGCCGGGGGACTGATCGCCTGGGAAGGCGCCAACCTTCCGCTTGTCAAGAAATGAGCAGACGCGTCCGACCCTCAACCATCGATTTTTCCATCGAGGGAGTCACCCATGTCTGAGATGGAACGCGAGCAGCCCTGGCGGCCGAATCCACTCCACGGCCAGTTCAGCATCAAGAAGATTTACATCAAGGATACGTCCTTCGAGACACCCAACTCGCCAAAGATTTTTCAGGCCGACTGGGCGCCGGAAATGGACGTGCACGTGCACAGCCACTCCAGCGATCTGGATGCCGGTGAGTTCGAGGTCGTGTTGATGGTGACCGCCGTGGTCAGCGTCGCCGGGAAGACGGCATTTCTCGCCGAAGTCGCGGTCGCCGGCATTTTCGGCATCACCGGACTCACATCGGATGAGCTGGGCCCAACCCTGGGGAGCTACTGCCCGGGTATTCTGTTTCCGTACGTACGCGAGTTCATATCCAATCTCGCGGTTCGCGGCGGATTTCCCCCGTTCATCCTGGCGCCGGTGAACTTCGAAAAGCTCTATCAAGAACACATTTCGCCACAGTTCAGCGAGCAGCAAGCGCAAGTCGAATCCTGAACTTCTTCAAGGAAGTCATTCAGGGGGGGCAGGTCTTGCAACATCACATCGCGGTTCTCGGGGCCGGTTCCTGGGGAACGACCTTGGCGATTCTGCTGGCCCGCAATGGTCACGGAGTCGTGCTGTGGGGGCGCGACCGCGAGCAGGTGGCCGTGATGGCTGGCGAGCGCCGCAACCGGCGCTATCTTCCAGAGCACGAATTCCCCCATGGGTTGCAGGTAACGGCCAGTCTCGACGAAGCAGCGGCGGGCGCAAGGCTCGCTCTGGTAGTGGTGCCGAGTAGCGGATTTCAGTCGGTGTGCGCCAGTCTCGCATCTCGCGGCGCCGATCTTACCGGCATGTTCTGGGCGACCAAAGGCTTCGATCCGGGAAGCGGGCGTCTGCTGCACGAAGTGGCGGCGGAGACAAGCGCCGGAAATTTACCGACAGCGGTGCTCTCCGGTCCGACATTCGCCAACGAAATCGCCCGTGGTCTGCCGGCGGCGGTGAGTTGCGCGTCCACCCACGCCGGGTTTGCCGAGCAGGTGGCAGAACTGTTTCGCAACGAGTGGTTCAGGGTTTATACCAGCACGGACATGGTCGGCGTTGAAATCGGCGGCGCGGTCAAGAACGTGCTCGCCATCGCCGCCGGCATCGCCGACGGCCTCGGTTTCGGCGCAAACACCCGAGCTGCGCTCATCACCCGGGGACTTCGCGAGATCGTGCGCCTGGGCGCCGCCATGGGTGGGCAACCGGAAAGCTTCATGGGTCTTGCGGGCCTCGGCGATCTGGTGCTCACCTGCACCGATGACCAATCCCGCAACCGGCGGTTTGGGTTGGCCCTCGCCGATGGGCTGTCGGTTGCCGCGGCGGAGCAGTCGGTGGGCCAGGTGGTGGAGGGCGTCGGCGCGGCCCGCGAGGTGATGCGCCAGGCGCGCAGAATCGGAGTGGAGATGCCCATCGCCGAGCAGGTGAACAGGGTACTGCACGAAGGAGCCGCACCGGCCCAAGCGGTGCATGCGCTGCTCGCCCGGCCGCCGGGAACGGAGTCGGCATAGACTAAAATGGCGCGATGACATGAAACGCGTATTGATAACCGGCGCCGCCGGCAGCATTGGTTCTTATCTTCGCGAGACTCTGCGCGGCAAATACCTGCTGCGGCTGTCCGACGTGAATCCGATATCGACGCTCGCCGACGGGGAGGAATTCGTGCCTGCGGATGTCACCGACACCGGGGCCTTAGCGGGTCTGATGGAGGACGTTCACGGTTTGGTGCATCTGGGCGGTGTGCCCCGCGAAGACGCATGGCAACCGATCCTGGATGTCAATATCGTCGGTACCTACAACGTCTTCGAAGCCGCCCGCCGGCAAGGTGTCGAGCGATTCATATTTGCCAGCAGCAACCATGCCATCGGATTCTATCCACGCAGTCAGCGCATCGGTACCGACGTTACGGTGCGCCCCGACAGTCGCTACGGCGTCAGCAAGGTATTTGCCGAAGCCCTCGGTAGCCTGTACGCCGATAAGTATGGAATGCGCGTCTTATGCATTCGTATCGGCAATGTCGCTGACGAGCCCGTCGACGTCAGGCGTTTGAGCATCTGGGTGAGCCCCCGGGATCTCAGCCAGCTCGTCGAAATCGGCCTCGAGCACCCGGACCTGCGCTACGAGCTGGTGTATGGCGTATCAGATAACGCGCGCAGCTGGTGGGATAACAGCAACGCCGCGCGTCTCGGATACGTTCCGGTGGATCGATCCGAGGACTATGCCGGGAAAGTGCTGGCGGAGGCGCCCGAGCAATCGCCGGACGCAATCGCCGAGCGCGTGCAGGGCGGTGATTTTGCCGTCACCGAGAAAGGCGGCGGCGCGCCCGAGCGGCGTAGCTAGCTCCCATGCTACACCTCCTGCTCAGCTACCCTCTGGTCCGAATCCCGAATGACCACTTTGAGAGCCTGCTTGTCGATCATCGCGCGTAAAGCCTGCTCGACTTCTTCGATGGGGCGCACACCACTCAGCAGGTGGTGGCACGCAAAGGCTTCGTCGCTCAGCATTTCCAGGGCCCGCCGCACTGTTGCCGGGCGGTGGTGATAGACGCCCTTGACCGTAATCTCGCTGTAGTGGATGAGATGCGTGTCCATTTCCACGTGGGTTCCCGGCGCGCAACCGCCGAACAACAGCGCCAGGCCACCGGCTCGCAGCGCCTGCATGGCATCGCTCCATACCGCCGGGTGGCCGGTGCAATCGATGCACACATCGGCACCGACCCCGCCGGCGGTCGCGGCTCTGATGCGCTGCGCCTGGCCGCCGCCGCGGGCGATGAGCTGCGTGCTTGCCGCGCCCATGCGCTCGCCTACTTCCAGTCGCGACGCGTTCGGATCGGCCAGGATAACCCGGTGGCCGTCGCGAGTGAGCGCTGCGGTGAACAGCAGTCCGATGGGGCCGGCACCGAATACCACGACTTCCGAGCCACCCGGGCGGCGCTCCAGCTCGCAAGCCTCGATGCCGTGTAGAACGCAGGCCAGGGGTTCGGTCAGCGCCGCCTTATCGAAACCGAGGCCGGTGGGAATTGGATAGCTGCTGGCGCTTACGAAGCGCGCGGGAACACGCAGATACTCCGCGAAGGCACCGTTCAGGTACTGCAGGTCGGTACACAGGTTTTCCCGCTGACCGCGACAATAGTCGCAGCTGCCGCAGGCCGCGGAATTGGCCACCACCAGCGAACACCCAAGCGGGAAGCTGTCGACGCCCCGGCCCACCGCGGCCACGGTGCCGGCCATCTCGTGGCCGAACAGGGTCGGTACCTCGAGCATGCGCGGATGGCCGCCGCGGCGATAAACCTTGACGTCGGTGCCACAGGTGGTGGCGGCCCGAACGCGCAGTACCAGCTCGCCGTCGGCCGGCTGCGGCACCGGCAGATCCCGGACCTCGATGTGTTCCGGTCCCAGCAGGACCGCGCCGCGCATATGTTCGGGTAGCGAGTGCATTTGAAATCCCGCGGCCCGCTACCAGGGAGTGAAAAGAATTTTGAGGGCTTCGCGTCGCCGGGCGATTTCGACGCCGGAGGCGAATTCTGCCAGGGGCAGGCGGTGACTCACCAGGGGCGATGGATCCAGCGTGCCGGCCCGCATCATGGAGAACACCCGGGACTGTTCGTCGAGCCCGCCGGAGTAGCTCCCGAGTACCCGCTGCTCGTGCTTGAACAATGTGTTGAGCTCGAATCCCGCGCGTTCGCCGGCAGGCGCATGGGCAAACAGGACCATCGTGCCTGCGTCGCGGATCAGCGCCAGCGCACTTTCGAGCAGCGCCGCACCGCCCACGGTATCGAACACCGCATCGGCGCCGAGCCCGTCGCTCATCTCCATCAGCGCGTGTCGCGCCTCGTCACCGGGAGGCGCGGCGGCGGCGCCCAGCTTGACCGCCAGGCTGCGCCGCTCCTCGATGGGGTCGATGACCAGGATGCGCAGCCCGGGATGCACGGCGGCAAGCACCAGGAGGTGCAGCAGGCCCATGCCGCCGCCCCCCTGAACCACCGCCACACCGTCAGGGTCCACGTTGGCCTTGTGCACGCCCCGCAGCACGCATGCCGCCGGTTCCATGAACACGGCCACCTCATCCGCCAGATCATCCGGCAACTTACGGGCCGCCCGGGAGGTGGCGCGCGCTCTCACGAGAACGTGTTCCGCAAAGCCTCCCGGCGCCAGCAGGTTCTCCTTGAACGCTTCGCACATGGTGACAGCGCCGCGCAGGCACAGCGCACACTGTCCGCAGGCAACGTGGTGGGGAACCGCGACGCGATCGCCCTCGCGAAAGCCGCTGACGCCATCGCCAACACCGGCCACCTCTCCCACCAGCTCGTGTCCCAGCACGGTGCCCGGCGCCACCGTGCCGTTGTCGAGCTTGAAGAGATCTGTTCCACACAAGCCCACGACGCGTACCCTGAGCAACAGCTCGCCGGCCCCGGGGGGAGCCAGCGGTCGTTCCTCCACGGCGGTGCGGTCGCCGCCGCGGCAGGCGATAACCCTCTGGCTTGGTGGAATGGGCACGACTGTTGTTCCTGCCGATGCGACCGAGCACGGCTCGCCGGCCATGGTAGGCGCGCCAACCGGCGAGGACAATGAGAAGCGCCCATATGCCTGCCCGGCCGTTGCAGGCCTTCTCGGCTGTTAGCGATGTGTATGTTTATCCCTACCCGGGGCTACCCATATACTGGCAGGCGTGCGAGCTCGAATTCCGGCAGTGAAATCCCAGACATGAGTGTGAGCATGGGCGCCGCAACCACCGGCGACAGCAGACAACAGCCGATCGAAGCCGAAACGCTCCTTTCGAAGGTGCGGGAAATCGTCTACGAGCTGCATCCGCACATGCGCGATCGCGTGCACGTGACCCTCGACAGCGCATTGGACCAGGACCTGGGTCTGGATAGCCTGGCGCGGGTGGAGATGCTCGTGCGCCTGGAGCAGAGCTTCGGCGCAACCCTCAGCGAAGCTAGCCTGGCCAACGTCGAGACGCCCCGGGACGTGTTGCGTGCCCTGCTGGCCGGCAACCAAGGCGTGCGCGCCACCGGCGTGGTTGGCGGTGAAGTCGCGGATCTGGGGGAGATCCCCGCGCCGACTGCGGCCCGGACCCTGCTGGAGGCGCTGGACTGGCACGTGGGCGCCCATCCCGAACGCACCCACGTGCAGCTGTACGGGGAGGCGGGCGAGATCCAGAACATTTCTTACCGGGACCTGCTCGACGGCGCTCGTGCTGTCGCCGCCGGCCTGCGACGATTGGACGTCGTCGCGGGGCAGTGCGTTGCCATCATGCTGCCCACCGGCGCCGAGTACCTGCACAGCTTCATGGGAATTCTGCTGGCCGGCGGTATTCCAGTACCCATATATCCGCCCGCGCGGCTGTCCCAGATCGAGGATCATTTTCGTCGCCATGCGCGCATTCTGGAAAACGCCGGCGTCGTATGCCTGATTACCTTCGCGCCGGTGAAGCAGGTGTCGCGTCTGCTCACATCCCACGTGCCGGGACTCGCACGCATCGTCACCGTGCCGGAGCTCGGCGACGCCGGACTGCTGGACGAGGCCAGCGCGGCGTTGCCGGATTCGGTGGCGTTTCTTCAGTACACCTCGGGAAGCACCGGCAACCCCAAGGGGGTGGTGCTCACACATGCCGATCTGCTCGCCAGCCTGCGTTCCATGGGCGAGGCGCTGGAGGCCGAATCCACGGACGTTTTCGTGAGCTGGTTGCCGCTCTACCACGACATGGGGCTCATCGGCGCTTGGCTTGGCAGCTTAGTGCACGGCTTTCCCCTGGTGTTGATGTCGCCGCTGACTTTTCTCGTACGCCCGGAGCGCTGGTTGAAAGCCATCCACGCGCATCGCGGGACCTTGTCCGGAGGACCGAACTTCGCCTACGAGCTGTGCTTACGGCGTATTCAGGATTCCGATATAGAAGGGCTGGATTTGTCTTCCTGGCGGCTCGCCTTCAACGGCGCGGAACCGGTAAGTCCGGAAACCGTAGAAAAGTTTATCCGCCGTTTCGGCCCCTATGGATTGCGCGCCGACGCCATCACGCCGGTCTACGGGCTCGCCGAGGCAACCCTTGGCGTCGCCTTTACCCCGGTTGGACGCGGTATGCGTACCGAGCGCGTGCAGCGCGTGCCGATGATGGCCGACGGTCGCGTAGTGCCGACCGATGCCGATGATGCCGACGCCCAGGTGTTCGTATCCAGCGGCGTTCCCATTCCCGGCTTCGAGGTACGTATCGTCGACGACGCCAATCGTGAAACCGCGGAGCGAACCGAGGGCCGTCTGGAGTTTCGCGGTCCATCCACTACCGGCGGCTACTACCGGAATCCGGAGGCGACGCGGGCGCTGTTTCACGGCGATTGGCTCGACTCCGGCGATCGCGCTTATGTGGCGGACGGCGAGGTCTACATCACCGGCCGCGCCAAGGACGTCATCATTCGTGCCGGGCGTAATATTTATCCCTACGAGCTGGAACAGGCCATCGCCGACATCGACGGCATACGCCGCGGTTGCGTGGCCGTTTTCGGTGGCAGCGACCCCGGGTCCGGAACCGAGCGGCTGGTGGTGGTGGCCGAGACCCGCGAGACCGAAGACACCACGCGGGCTCGGCTTCGAGCGCGCATCGAGGCGCTCACGACGGAGCTGCTGGGGATGCCGGCGGACGACGTGGTGGTGGCTTCACCGGGCACCGTGCTGAAGACTTCCAGCGGCAAGATTCGCCGCGTGGCGCTGCGCGAGCTGTACGATCGCGGCGCCCTGGAGCCCCGGCGCCGCGCCGTGTGGGTGCAGTTCCTGCGCCTGGCGCTGGCGAGCTTGTTGCCCCAGACCAGGCGCTGGTGGCGGCGCGCCAGGGACCTGGCATTCGCGGCCTATGTCTGGACGCTGTTCGCCCTACTGTTGGCCATCGCCTGGCCGATGGTGGCATGCACCCCGGGACTCGCCCGCCGTTGGCGCTGGCTGGGCTGGCTCGCCCGCCGCCTGCTCGGGCTCGCCGGGGCCGGCCCGACGCTGCAGGGTGTGGCGCGCATCCCGTCACAGGGGAACTACATGGTGGTCGCCAATCACGCCAGTTACCTGGACGGACTCGTGCTGACCAGCGTGCTGCCGAAACCAGCCGCCTTCGTCGCCAAGCAGGAGCTGCGCGAGAATTTCTTTGCCAGGGTTTTCCTGACGCGCCTCGGCTGTCTTTTCGTGGAACGTTTCGACCGCGCCCGGGGTGCCGAGGATGCCCGCCGAGTCGCCGAACGCCTGCGTAAAGGCGATTCCCTGATTATTTTTCCCGAGGGAACCCTGCATCGCATGCCGGGACTGCTGCCTTTTCATCTTGGTGCATTCCTGGCGGCGGCCGAGACCGGTTTGCCGGTGGTGCCGGTAACCCTGCGAGGCACCCGTTCCATACTGCGTGACAAATCATTGTTTCCGCGCAAGGGCCGCATTCGCGTGCACGTGAGCGAGCCGTTGTCGCCGGTTTCCGCCGCTGGTGATGCTGACGCCAGCGACTGGGATTGTGCGATTCGGCTTCGCGCAGCGGCGCGGGCGGAAATGTTACGCTACTGCGGTGAGCCGGATCTCGCCCATCGGCGCGAGCTATCCTGGTGATTTAGACGGCGATACGCATCTCCATGCCCGAAAAGGAAGCGAATACCGCCGCCAGCGCCGTGCTCATCGATGGCGTCGCGGATTGGTTGATGTCCCAGGCACTGGGTGAAGCCGACCTGCACGACATCGTCGGCGGCTGTTGCGATCGGTTGCTGGCCGCCGGCATACCCCTGTGGCGGGGTTTCGTCAGCTTCCGGATCCTGCACCCGAAGTTCGCATCCGTGTCCTTCGTATGGCGCCGGGACGAGCGAACCGGAACCGTGGAACGTATCGAGACATTGCACGGCGAGGCGTTCACGTCCGAAGACTGGCGCCAGAGTCCCATGAATCACATGCTCAGCACGCAGATTCCGTATCTGCGCCGGCGGCTCACGGGCGAAGAGGCGTTGCTGGACTTTCCCGTGTGCGAGGATCTTCGCGCGCAGGGCGCCAGCGACTATGTCGCCTGGATGGTGCCCTTTGCCAGGGACAACGAGCCGGGTCCGCACCAGGACGGTGTCATCGGATCGTGGACCACCGATCGGCCGTCCGGCTTCAGCGACGCGGAAATTCGCACCCTGGTGCGCATCCAGCGACGACTGGTGGTATCGCTGAAGGTGCACATCAAGCAGCAGATAGCACACACGGTTCTTGCCACTTATCTCGGCATGGACGCGGGGCGTCAGGTGCTGGACGGACAGATCCGGCGTGGCGACGGCAAAATGCTGCACGCCGTCATCTGGTACAGCGACATGCGTGACTCCACGCCTCTTGCCGACAGCCTGGCCGCCGAGGACTTTCTCGAAACCGTGAACAGCTACTTCGAATGCACCGCCGGTGCGGTGCTCGCCAACGGCGGTGAGGTGCTGCGCTTCATCGGTGATGCGGTGCTGGCGATATTCCCGATCCGCGATGGCGATCCGCGGTCGGCCTGCGAAGCTGCCATGGCCGCGGCCCGCGACGCCGAGGCGCGCCTGCAGGCGCTGAACCAGGAACGGGCGCGCACCCGTCTGGAGACTCTGGACTACGGACTCGCGCTGCACGTGGGCGACGTCATGTTCGGCAACATCGGTGTGCCGGAGCGGCTGGAATTTTCCGTCATCGGCCCCGCGACCAACGAGGTGGCGAGAATCGAAAGCCTGACCAAGACTCTCGGCCGCCGGACGCTGGCGAGCGCCGAGTTTGCCCGTAGCGTGCCCGGCCACTGGGAGAGTACGGGAGAGCACGCGCTGAAGGGCGTCGGCGCCCCAGTGGAAGTGCTGGCACTGAAGGAGTAAAGCCCCCAAACGCGGGCTGGGCGCCGACTTGTAGCGCTTCAGGTTTCCGCGGGCACGGCGTGCGCCATTGGCCGCTCGTCGATGGGCCAGTGCAGGGCTGCCGCCGCGAGTCCCAGAGCCACGGCGATCCACCACACCAGGTCGTAGCTGCCGGTGGTGTCGAAGACGTAGCCGCCCAGCCACGCGCCCAGAAAGCTGCCCAGCTGGTGACTGAAGAACACGAAGCCGAACAGCGTTGCCATGTAGCGCATACCGAATATCTGTGCCACCAGGCCGCTGGTGAGTGGCACGGTTCCCAACCACAACACGCCGATGGCGGTGGCGAACAGCAGGATGGACAAATCGCTCACGGGGCTCAGGATGAACAGGGTGATGACGCCCGAGCGGCCCAGGTACAGGCCGGCGAGCACGACTTTTTTCGGGTAGCGGGCGCCGAGTACGCCGCAAGCGAGCGAGCCGATGATGTTGCCGAAGCCGATTAGCGCCAGCGCCGCCGCCCCCAGGGCAGGCGCCCCGCCGCGGTCGATGATGAACGCCGGCAGGTGCGTGGCGATGAAGGCGACGTGGAAGCCGCAGACGAAAAAGCCGGCGGTGAGGTACCAGTAGCCGCCGTGTCGGCTCGCCTCGGCGATGGCTTGCTTGAGGCTTTGCTTTCGTACCCGTTCGATGCTGGCAGTCGCTTTGCCGGTGAGGACTGCGGCCAGGGGAACCATCAGCGAGGACAGCAGCGCAAACCACAGCAGGGCCGTGCCCCAGCCGAAGCCGTCTAGAAACACCTGCCCCAGAGGCACCATCAGCAGTTGCCCGGAGGATCCGCCGGCGCTGGCGAAGCCCAGGAAGAGGCTGCGCCGGGACTCGTCCACGCTGCGGCCCACCACTGACAGGATCACCGGGAATCCAGTACCGCTCAAAGCCAGTCCGATGAGCACGCCGGCGCCGATGTTCAGATCCGTGCCGCTGGAAGCGTGGGCCATGAGCACCAGGCCGAGCACGTACATGACAGCGCATACCGCCACCACCCGGCCCGAGCCGTAGCGATCCGCGATTGCGCCGGCGAAGGGTTGCGACAAGCCCCACAACAGGTTCTGTAAGGCAATTGCGAAGGCGAAGCTTTCGCGGCCGATTCCCAGGTCCGTGGTCATGGGCGCCAGAAAGATCCCGAAGCTGGTGCGAATACCAAAAGACAGGATCAGCACGATGCTGGCGCCGACGAGGATCACGATGGGGTTGCGCCAGCGCATGTCAGTCATCGCCTGCGAATGCGCCAACAATGGTGGCTGCGTGGATTGCGCGCGAAGTCGCGGGGAATCGTCTGGCGGGTGATGTCCTCGAGATCCAGTCCGGCGGCGCTTACCGCCTCGCGATCCATGCGAAATCGTTTCAAGTGGTTTGAAAATATCAGCACGCCGTCGGCTGCCAGTCGCCGCGCCGCCAACCGGATGAGGGTCGCGTGGTCCCGTTGCACGTCCAGGGTGCCGGCTAAGCGTTTAGAATTCGAGAAGGTGGGAGCATCGAGCAACACCACGCCGTAGTCCCGGTGGCTATCCGGCGCGTCGGCCAACCACTCCAGGCAATCTGCCTGAATCTGCACATGCCGATCGCATGAGAACCCGTTGAGTTCGAGATTGCGCCGCGCCCACGCCAGGTAGCTGGCGGACAAGTCGACGCTGGTGGTCGCGGTGGCGCCGCCGGCGGCGGCCTGGACCGTGGCCGCGCCGGTGTAGGCGAACAGATTCAGAAACCGCCGGCCCGGCGCCAGGCCTCGGATCAGCTGACGGATTTGCCGGTGGTCGAGGAACAGGCCGGTATCCATCCGATCATGGAAGTTGACCAGTAGCCGGCAGCCGTTCTCGACCACCTCGTGCAGGGCGCCGTCCATCGCCAGTCGCTGGTACTGGCCGCCCCCCCGGTGCCGGCGCCGGGATTTGAACACCACGCGTTCGGCAGGGACCGAGAGCACCTCTTCCAGCGTATCGAGGACAGTGCCGCGCCGCGCCGCCACCTGCTGCTCCGGGATGCTCGCCGGTGCCTGGTACTCCTGGGCGATGACCCAGGTCTCCTGTGCCCGATAAATATCCACGGCAAAGGCGTACTCCGGCATATCGGCGTCGTAGAGTCGGTAGCAGCCGATATCATTTCGCCGCGCCCAGCCACCGATATTGCGGAGGTTCTTGCGCAGGCGGTTTGCGAACATGCTGGCGTGCGGGTCGCTGTGGTCGCGCCCGACGGGGCGGGCGTGCGGGGTCACGGTCTTGTCGCCGCCCCCGGGGGGGATCTCGTAGCGGGTGAGTTGGCAGGCCAGCGGCCCGTTGTCCAGTTTCTGGCTACGCCGGGGCCGCAGGCCCAGATGAGAGCCCAGCGCCGGCGACCCCACCAGCATCATGAGCTGCCAGCCCGGGAAGGCGGTCCTCAAGACCTCGCCCATGGCGGCATACAGTTCGGCGAGATCGTCTCGCGCGCCCATGCGTTCGCCATAGGGTGGGTTGCACACCAGCAGCCCGGTTCGTCCCGGCCAGGGCGATTGCAGCTCAACCATGTCCTGGCAGTGAATCGCGATATGCTTCTCGAGCCCGACGCGCAGCAGGTTGTCACCGGCACGGGTCACGGCTTTCGCATCGATGTCGAAGCCCGCCATCGGCGGCAGCCGCCCAATCCCGTCATGGCGCCGTTGCCGGGCTTCCTCCAGCAGGCGCTCCCACAGCTCTGCATCGTGCCCGCACCAGCGGTGCAGGCCGAAATAGTCGCGCGTGAGTCCCGGTGCCACGTCGGCAGCCATCAAGGCGGCCTCGATGAGCAGCGTTCCGGAGCCGCACATGGGATCGAGCAGTGGCTTTCCGGCCTGCGCCATCTCCGGCCAGCCCCCATGGAGCAGAATGGCCGCGGCGACATTTTCCTTCAGCGGCGCTGGACCGCCCTGCTGCCGGTATCCGCGCCGGTGGAGGCTGTCGCCGGACAGGTCGATGGCGATGGTGGCCACGTCCCTGTCCACGTGGGCATTGACGCGCACATCCGGGCGCACGCGATCCACCGACGGCCGCCGGCCGGTGAGCTCCCGCAACTGGTCGACGATGGCGTCCTTGACCTTCTGCGCACCGAAGTGCGCGTGGTCCAACGCCGAGCGCGAGGTCGTAAAGTCGACTGCCAGGGTTCCGTCGACGGGGATGTGCTCGGACCACGGGATGCGGCGTACGCCCGCGTACAGCTGCTCCTGGGTGGCGGCCTGAAAGCTCCTCAGCGGCAGCAGGATACGGCTGGCGACGCGGGACCACAGACAGGCGCGGTAGGCGGTCTCCAGAGTGCCGCGAAAGCGCACCCCCGCGTGCCCGGCACGCAGGTGAGCGGCGCCCAGCCCGATGAGCTCCCGGTGCAGCAGCGATACCAGGTCCCGGGGCGCGCTGGCGAAAAAAGACACGCTCTGGTCCGGGGATTCGCCCGGGGATTCGCCTGAGACTCCGGCAAAAGTCTTAGATTCCTCAGAAACTGTGCGCTGGTTCAAAAAAACCCGGCTCCGGCTGTGCTGAAATACTTGTCGTTCCTCAAGTTAAAGTATCCAACGAGTCCATTCGAGATGCCAAATACTACCGAATGCGAAGTTCGTACCACGACCCTGGGCGGGCGGCTGACCTACAGCCGCGTCGAGAAAGGCTGGACCCAGCATCAGCTGGCGGCCGCCGTTGGCACCAGTCAGGCGGTGATTCAGCGTATCGAGGCCGGTAAGTGTAACCATCCGCGTATCTTGAGCGAGCTGGCCGAAGCTCTGGAGGTGAGCCCGGCCTGGCTGATGTTCGGCGTCAACGTCATCGAGGGCCTGGAACAGGAAGCCATCGAGACGGCGCGCGCCTGGTCCCGGCTGATGGAGCCACAACGCACGGCGCTCAAGGAGATGATCCTGCGCATCGCCGAATCCGGCCCGGAGTCCGTGCAGTTGCCCGAGAGTGGTGTGCTGGAGACCAGCGAGCTGCTCGGCTTGCGCTGAACGCTACGGCGCGCCGGAGTCAACTCCACCGCGACCTTTGTCCCCGGTCCGCGCCAGGGCGCCGGGCGAATCCTTGCTGCCGCCATGCCTCGTAGCACACCACCGCAACCGCGTTGGATAGATTGAGGCTGCGATTCCCGGGTTGCATGGGAATTCTGGCTCGCTCCGCGGGGCACACGCGCTCCAGCACCGGCTGCGGCAATCCCCGGGTTTCCGGTCCGAACAACAATGCGTCACCCCTTCGATATTCGATGCACGCATAGTTCTGTGCACCGCGCGTCGAGAAAGCCAGCAGGCGTACCGGGCGGGCAAGGTTCAAATACGCATCCAGCGAGTCGTGCGTGCGCACCCGGGCCCATTCACGGTAGTCCAACCCCGCGCGCCGCAGGCGTCTTTCCTGCATGTCGAATCCCAACGGCGCGATCAAATGCAATGCAAAGCCCGTGTTTGCGCATAGGCGTATGATGTTGCCCGTGTTGGGCGGGATTTCTGGCTGATAAAGAACGACGTCGTACATGAGGACGATAAGCACGTGAGCGGCGACGGCAACACCAGCAGGCTGGGTGTGGATTTCTGCGGCCTGCGCTTGAATACGCCCCTGGTTCTGTTGTCCGGCTGCGTAGGCTTCGGCGAAGAATACACGCGCGTAGAGGGCTTTTCCAACCGCCAGGTGGGCGCCGTTTGCCTGAAGGGCACGACCCTCTCGCCGCGCCTGGGCAACCAGCCCCACCGGGTCTGGGAAACCCCCGGCGGCATGCTCAATTCCATCGGCCTGCAGAATCCTGGCAGCCGTCACGTGGTGGAGAACATTCTTCCCGAGCTGGATTTCGAAGAGACGCGTTTCTTCGCCAACGTTTCCGGCGCGACGCTGGAGGAATACGTTCAGGTCACGCGCATATTCGACGACTCGCCCATCGACGCGGTGGAGATCAATATCTCCTGTCCGAACGTGCGCGAGGGCGGCGTCGTATTCGGAAATGACCCGGACATGTCAGCGCGGGTGGTGGAAGCCTGTCGGGCCGCAACCTCGAAGCCGGTGATCACCAAGCTATCACCCAATCAGACGGACATCGTGGACAATGCACGACGCTGTATCGAGGCCGGCAGCGACGCCCTGGCGGTGGTCAATACCTTTCTGGGAATGGCCATCGACGTGGAAAGCCGGCGCCCCGTCATCGGCGCCAACCACGCGGGTCTTTCAGGTCCGGCGGTAAAACCCATGGCTTTGCTGAAAGTACATCAGGTGTACCAGGTGGCGAAACGCCATTCCGTGCCCATCATCGGCCAGGGAGGTATTGCCAGTGCCGAGGATGCCCTCGAGTTCATCATCGCCGGCGCCGCCACCGTCGGCGTGGGCACGGCGCTTTTCTACGATCCCCTGGTGTGCACGAAAATCAACGAAGGACTGGAGGGCTACATGCTGCGCCACAACCTCCACGATCTGTCCCGCCTCATCGGCACCCTCGAGGTGTAAAAAAGGGGACGCACTAAAAAAGGGGACGCACTTATTTTCCCGGAGGGAAAATAAGTGCGTCCCCTTTTTTCTTCCTTTTTTCTTTCTTCATTTTTTCATTTTCAGCCGGCGCAGGAACACGCCCATTTCTTTGGCCGCCTGAATGTCGCCGTTGCGATTGGCTGCGGCGATCCCCCGGG
>Ga0255057_10000451_pt1 | contig 23437 bp, 12 predicted proteins | sample Cases_109_6_MG_FD_189022 | JGI IMG/M metagenome (GOLD analysis project Ga0255057, IMG submission 189022) | Seawater microbial communities from Amundsen Gulf, Northwest Territories, Canada - Cases_109_6 | ecosystem: Environmental > Aquatic > Marine > Gulf | place: Canada: Northwest Territories... | reverse complement strand
TACCCGCCGGGTTGAGGTCTGGCAGGTTGGTGTTCTGCCCGGTGTACAGCTCGATCACATTCGGTGCCCGCACGGCGCGCTGGAACTGGCCGCGGAAGCGGAGACTATCAATGGGCGCATACACCACCGAGAAGCCGTAGGAATCGACATCGAATGAACTCTTCGTGTCGCCGCCCGTTGTGCCAATCCCCTCGTAGTCCGAAGTGCGGGCCTGAGCGCGAAACGTGAGTTCCTGGATGCCTGTCATGCCAGATACGAGCGGCACATCAATCTCCGTGAAGAACTCGTTCACCTCCATTTCACCGACAACCGCGAGGGTCGCGCCGCCGACGCCCGTGAAACCACCGCCCGGCACCTGGCTGATCTCGTCGGGCCGCGACCGGAGGTCGTCCTTGCGGAACTCATAACCAAACAGCACGCTGACGCCGTAGTCGGCGGACGGAATTTGCCAGCCATACTCGCCGAGGTCGGCCTGAATGGTGCCACCGTAGCCGAACTGCGAGGTAGCGCCGTTGACGATTCCTATCCCGTGGAGAAAGGAGGTCATTTCCGGCGTCACGAGGCTCTCACCAGCTGGTCCGCGCTGGAAGATGTTGTAGGGAACACAGCCATTCGACTGGTCCTGACAAACCGTATTGCCATTGCCATCGTCGACCGCCAGGAGCGCCTGGTCGAGATTCGCTATGACGAAGTCGTTCGTGGATATATCCTGGTCGCGGGTTTCCGAGATCTGGGCGAAAACATCCCAGGCCCACACATCCTCGGCGAAGCTGCCGCGAAGTCCGGCGGCTAAGCGCATGGCAGTGTTCTCTCTGAGGGAACTACGCGGGCCGCCTTCGACGTTGCGGTGCGCCATTCGACTGCCGGATTTGAGCGCGCCGGCTGTAATATCGGCAGCGCTACAGCCATAGATGTCGGTCATTGCTACGCCGGGGTTATTCTGGATAAACGGATTGTCGCAGTTGATGGTGTAGACGCTCCCGAAGGAGGCAGTCGGTGCAATCTGGGAATCGCTGACATTGTTGGTGTACGACATATCCATGAATGCCTCAAGGGTGTCAGACACTTCGATATGACCCTTGCCATAGAGCGTGTAGCGCTGCGAGGGACGCTGGAAGAAGTTCTCCGGGCCGAAGTTGTAGGTCTGCGAGGGGCCGCCCACAAAAGGAATCATGGTTCCGTCCGCTAGCTGGAAGTGAGTCCCGATCGGCAGGCCAGTTGCGGGGTCGATAGCGCCGGCTGCGCCTTTAAATGCACGGAAGTTCGACGAGCCGACACAGCCGAAGCCACCGAAGCTTTCAACTGAGTCATCCTGGCCGAGCGCACACCCGGACTCAATACGATCCGCCTGACTGATTTCCTCGCGATCCTCGTAAGAAGCGAACAGGGTCACATTGCCACGCCCACCCGCAAGATTTCCACCTAATATTGTGTAAATGAGCGTCTCTTGCCCGTCCGTGGTGCTGCCGGGCACCGGCTGACCGCCCGCCTGGAGAACATTTCCCCAGAAGCTGTTGCTGTTTGAGCTATAGGAGTTGCCGTATTGAACGCCGACCTCGACGCCTTCAAAATTCCGCTTGAGGATGAAGTTGGCGACACCGCCGACGGCGTCCGAGCCGTATACCGCCGAGGCGCCACCGGTCAGGATGTCCACGCGCTCAACGAGCTGCAACGGAATGATGTCGAGGTTGGCAGCGCTGATGGCCGAGGAGCCGTAGGGAAGCCGCCGTCCGTCCATCAGCACCAACGTCCGGTTCCTACCCAGACCGCGCAGGTTAAGGGTCGCGGTGCCTGAGGAGCCGTTTGCCATCTCGGAAGCCTGGCCGGCCATTACCTGTGGCAGAGTGTTGATGAAATCCTCGACCCGGACATTGCCCCGGTCAAGCCCTTCGCTGCCCATCACGCTCAGCACGGGAACAGCGGCCGCGAGATTCGGGTTCGCCTTGAGCCGCGTCCCCGTAGTTATGATCTCCTCGAGTACTTCATCGTCGGCTGCCTGGCCATTTGCCGCTAACGGTGCGACCAATGCACTGGCCAAAAAGGCGAGCCCAGTTAGTTTGAAAGTTCGCATTAGATTTTCCCCTTATGCTGTTGTGTAAGTCACGCCAGAGGCGCCACTGTTCGAGCTTTTTAGGCTTTGTGCCATCGCCACTTTGTCTGTGGTTTTTTTGTGACAGTTTTCTTGGCGACGACTTTCGGTGTTTCTGCAAGTTGGCATTGTCGCAGACAGTTTCGCCGATTGCAACAAGTCGGATTCTGTTGGGCTCTTGCAACACTTTTCAATCAGAGCCGTACTCGCGTCGGTCCCTGGCGAACCGACTGCTAACCGGCCAATAGCCCGTCAGATCAACAGGTTACGCCTGAAACGGCTTATTCTTGGTCCTACGCGACGACGGTGGTCGGCAAAACAGGCCCGCTGGAGATCGAGACGAAAACGATCTGACCGGGCGTCTGGCCCGAAATAACGCCAAACCAACCACTTAGACCGTTTTGGAATTACCTCGTCCGGGGACCCGGATTATGCGCAATGAGGAACGCGAATCGGTGCCCGGAAACGCCACTCCGCATTGCTGTGGTGCCGGGCTGTGGCAGGACGAAGCTACGACCCGGTCGAAAAACACCTCGCGGACCTGTCCCAAGGAATGCGATGCGTTGCTCGCGACTGGCAAGAGCGCTCCCGACGTCGTCGACATTGCCGTCGCCGAACTGGAACGGTCCGGTCTGTATGTCGCCGGGCGCGGTTCCGCCCCGAATACCGCGGGGTACGTTGAACTGGACGCATCGATCATGCACGGCCCGTCCCGCGAAGCTGGCGCGGACGCGCAGGTCACTCGCTATACCCCGGGTCAGTTCCTGGCCCGGCACAGCGGCGACATCACCCGCGAGGGGCGCCGCATCGCCTACGTGATGGGTTTCAGCGAAGAATGGCATCCTGACTGGGGCGGTAAGCCGCGCTTGTCTCTCACGGGCTGGTTTACCGCATAAGCCAAGCCGTGCCGTTAACGCGACAAAGCGTGCACTTGAGGGGCCCCGGACACCTATACTTGGCCGTTGGCCGACCCAAACCTGATGTTGACTGATCACCCGTGAACGCCGACAAACTGTTTCGAAATCGCAATCGCCTCTTCTGGATCCTGAATGTATCCGGATGGGCTGGCTATTTGATCGCCGCATGGCTGGGTGCCCTGGCGCACGAAAAGCCTGAGTCGTACTTCGACCTGCTGTCAGCCGTGGCACTGGCCGGCTTCGTCGCGTCAATTGGAATGCGCCATGTCTACCGGGCGCTATGGTCGCGTTCTGTCATCGCGCTTGCTGCCGGTATGTTGCTAACGAGTTATGTCGTTGCCTTCGGATGGCGATGGATCCACAACATCTGGTATTGGGACTGGGTCAAACATGGCTGGCGGCCCGAAGTCTTCGAAGTCATGAATTACGTCAGCGGTGTCATGGGCTCTTTCTATATAACCCTGTGCTGGAGCGGCCTGTATTTCGGCATCAAGTACTACCTGCAATTGCAGGAGCAAACTGAGCAAACGCTGAAAGCCACCGCCGCCGCGCATCAGGCACAGCTAAAGATGCTGCGCTACCAGTTGAACCCGCATTTTTTATTCAACACGCTCAATGCCATCTCGACGCTGATTCTCGACGGCGCCAATGAAACTGCAAACCAGGCCGTGAGCCGACTCAGCGACTTTCTGCGCTACACGCTCGACAATGACCCGATGAAGCGTGTCACGCTCGGTTCTGAACTCGGCGCAATCGATCTCTACCTTGAAATTGAGAAGGTCCGTTTCGGGGAGCGACTCGTCGTCGACAAGAATGTCGAGGAGCGGGCGCTATTGGCACTCGTTCCCAGCCTGATCCTGCAACCACTGATCGAGAATGCCATCAAGTATGCGATCTCTCCGAGAGAGGACGGCGGCATCCTGCGAATATCGGCGAAAGTTCAGCACTCAACACTCGTGCTGCAGATAGCAGACACGGGGCCGGGACTCGGTAACGGCGAGTCCAAACACAAGTCGTCCGGCGTAGGATTGAAGAATACGCGAGAACGACTGCAACAGCTGTATGGTGACGAGCAGGCTTTCACGCTGGCGCCGAACGAGCCCAACGGTCTGGTCGTGACCATTAATATGCCATTCGAGACTGACAATGCTTAAAGCGCTTATTGTTGATGATGAAGAGCTGGCCCGACGCGGGCTCGAAATCCGGCTCGAGAAATATCCCGACGTCAGCATCTGCGGAAAAAGCCGCAACGGCCGCGAAGCGCTCGCGCACGTGAAAGAGCATTCACCGGACCTGATGTTCCTCGACATCCAGATGCCCGGCATGGATGGCTTCGATGTGCTGCGCCGAATGTCCGGCAATGACATGCCCGCCGTGATTTTCGTCACGGCCTATGACGAGTTTGCACTAAAGGCTTTCGAGGCGAACGCGCTCGATTACCTGTTGAAGCCAATCAACGACGAACGACTTGCAGAGGCCATCGAGCGTGCTCGCAAAACCCTGGACGAGAAACTTGCGCGCGACCATCGCAGCAAGTTGCTCAAGTTTATATGCGAGATAACAGGCAAAGAAATGACGCTCGAGGGCGCGCTCACCGGGGCCGTCGACAACAGCGTAAACTGGCCGGAACGACTCGCGATTCGGGACGGGGCGGAAACAACCTGTGTTGACATCGAGGCCATCGACTGGATCGATGCGGCGGGCGACTACATGTGCGTGCATGCCAACGACGACACCTATGTTCTACGCGGCACGATGAAGCGCCTTGAGGAATTGCTCGACCCGAGTCTCTTCGTCCGCGTGCATCGCTCGGCGATCGTGAATCGCCGTCGCGTTACCTCAATGCGCGCCCACCGCAATGGCGAATACTTTCTCAAGCTCGGCGAGCACAAAGAGCTCAAACTGAGTCGCAAATACAAGGCCAACCTCGAGCGACTCGCCGACCGGATTTGACCTCACGAGCGGCGATCGCACCGCTTATCGCTTGTCCGAAACGCTTCATCGCAACACGCGCAACCATACGGTCCGCGTACACCTCTAAGAGCCTCTACATCAAGACTCCTGGGGATTCCGATGACCGATCGCGCTCGCTACCTGATCATTGTGGCCAGCCTTGCATTGCTGTTGCCGAGCCTGTCGCTCGCCATGACCGCCGACGGCGATCGCAAGAGCTTTGAGATCTCAAGAGCCGCAACCTCACCCATCATCGACGGACGCCTTGACGATGCCGTCTGGGCGGACGCCGCGTTCATCGATGATTTTCATCAAACGTCACCAACCGATGGCGCCGTTCCAAGCGAAGCGACCATCGTGCGAGTTACCTATGACGATGAGTTTCTGTACATCGCAGCGGAACTGCGTGACAGCGACCCGTCAGGGATACGCGCCACCCAAATGATCCAGGGCAAAATGTTTTTCTCGGACGATCGCTTCTGGGTCATGCTCGACAGCTTCAACAGCAAACGCAATGATTACTTCTTCCAGGTGAACGCGAACGGCATGCGGCGCGACGCGTTGCGCGAGAACAATTCGCAATTCATCGATGAATGGTCAGCCATCTGGTACGCGGAATCCAGGATCGACGAAGACGGCTGGTCTACCGAGATCGCAATTCCTTTCAAGTCTGTTTCTTTCGATGCCGATTCCGATACCTGGGGTATCAATTTCGGCCGCGGCATCATTCGCAAACAGGAATTCGCGATGTGGTCATCGCAGGACCGTCAGGACTGGCCCGCCTACGGCGGGGAAGTCTCGGGGCTCGAAGGCATGGAACAGGGGCTCGGTCTCGACGTTGTGCCGTCGGTCTCGCTCGGTGAGAGCCGCGATCTCGTACTCGGCGAAAGCGAGAGCAGCTTCGAGCCGTCGCTCGACGTTCGCTACCGCATAACGCCATCGCTGTCCGCTATTCTGACGATAAATACGGACTTTTCGACGGCTGAAATCGATGATCAGCAAATATCGCTCGACCGCTTCTCCCTTTTCTTTCCCGAGAAGCGGGACTTCTTTTTACAGGACGCCGGCATTTTCGAGTTCGGCAACATCGACACCAATGGACGACCGTTCTTCTCGCGCCGGATCGGATTGTCGGAAGATGGACAGCCGATTGGCATTGATGGCGGCGTGAAGCTGACAGGGCGCATCAAGGATTTCAACATCGGCGCACTGGCCATTCGTCAAGAGGCGAGCGGCGACGTGACGGCGAAGGATCTGATGGTCGCGAGGGCTTCGATGAATGTGCTTGCCGAGTCGGCCGTCGGTTTCATCATGACCAACGGCGACCCGACATCGAATGAGTCGAACTCGTTGGTCGGCGTCGACTTTCTGTATCGCAACAGCGACGGTCCCTTTGGGCAAATTGTGACAGGAAATTTCTGGGCACAGCAAAGTGACTCGTCTGATCTCTTCGGCGACGATCAGGCTTTCGGCCTACGACTCGAGATGCCAAACGACAGGGTCTCTGCTTATTTGGGCGCCGAGGAAATTCAGCAAAACTTCAATCCGGCGCTCGGTTTCGTCAATCGTGCCGGCATTCGTCGTTACCTGACGGGATTTCGCTACCGCACCCGTCCGAAAACCGGTATGTGGCGTGCAATAAATCACCGCATCGATTTTGCGCAGGTTACGGACATGAACGATAGAGTCCTCTCGCAGAAGACGCGCATTCGGCCGGTTGGCCTTTACTCGCATTCCGGAGACTTCTGGTTCATCGACGTCGAGCGCAACACGGAAGTGGTAACCGAAGGTTTCGATCTATTCGATCGCCTGAATGTGCCCGCAGGAAGATATGAATTTGACCGCGTACGCGCAGAGGTCTCCACGGGAATGCAGCGCCCCGTGAACGTCGTCCTGTCGGTTCAGGACGGTGGATTTTTCGGTGGCGACCGATTGGAAAAATTTGTCGAAGTGCAGTGGCGCCATTCCGCGTACTTTTCCCTGGCCGCAATATTCGAGGAAAACGATGTCGACTTGCCGAGCGGAAGTTTTACTTCTCACCTCGCAAGTTTTCGCACCGACATCGCGTTCAACTCACGCTGGTCGTGGAGCAATCTGTTTCAATACAACAACACGGCCGATGCGGTCGGCGTGAACAGTCGACTTCGCTTCATCCCTGAAGCTGGCCGGGAAATGATTTTCGTGTTCAATCATGGCGCCAGTGTTGGCCTCAATAACCATCTCCAAAGCACGAGCAACGATCTCAACTTAAAAGTCTCGTACACGTTCCGTTATTAATCCGGGGTCGAACCGAGGTTTTCGTTGAAAACCTCGGTTCGACCCCATTTTGCCTTCCGTTACTAAGATCGCGGCTATACTTACCTCTCGGGAAGTAGGTCATGGGGACCGTCGCAGGATTTTCTGCAGAAGCGCACCGACGCCGTGTTTTTAGAACCGGCGGTCTTTATGTCGTTGGTGCATGGGTCCTTTTGCAGGCGTTTTTTCGTGTACATTGTCGCCATGTCATCCGCGGCACGCACTCGCTCGCTACGACTCATCATCCGGCTTGCCATCAGCGGGATCGCGTTCGTCGTCTTCGCGATGCACATCGCCGGCAAACCCCGTTTCGAGATTATTGATCGCGTCGAGAATTACCTCTACGACGTGCGTATTCGAACGACGATGCCGGGCACGGTCGATGATCGGATTGTCATCATCGATATCGACGAGACCAGTCAGATCGAGCTCGGCCAATGGCCGTGGCCGCGAAAAACCCTTGCACACATTGTTGACCGCCTTTTTGACGACTACGAGATCACGGTACTCGGCATGGATGTGCTCTTCGCGGAAGCAGAAGAGACGTCAGCAAGCCGCTTGCTCAATGAGTTGACCGCCGGTGATCTAAACGCCTATCCGAGTATCGTCGCAGAGATCGAAAAATTGAGTGATGCTGCGGATGGGAATCTTGCGTTCGCCGAATCGCTCATCGCCCGCGACATTGTTACTGGCTTCGTGTTCAAGGATTTCGTTAGCGAGGGCGAGCCTGAGTCCTTCGGTCACCTTCCGGCGCCGATAATCACAAGCCGCGATTTGAAAAATGTTTCGGTCCCGTTCGTTACGGCGGCCGGATTTACCGGCAGCCTTGCAGAACTACAGGAAAATGCGATCGACGGCGGATTTTTCGATTCGCCGCTTGTTGATTCGGACGGTGTTTTTCGTCGCGCCCCGCTGGTGCAACGTTACCGTGACAACCTTTACCCGTCCCTGGCGCTGGCGGTCGCACGGGTGGCCCTTGGCAGCCCCGGAATCGGTCTGGATTTTGCCGGCGAAGACGCCTTGACGGGAATCAACCTCGAATCCTTCACGCTGGGTGATATTTCGATCCCGGTCAACGAACAAGTCGCGGTTTTCATACCGTTCCGCGGCCCGCAGGAAAGTTTTCGATACATTTCAGCCAAGGATGTGCTCGCCGGAACGGCGCCGCAAGAAGATCTCGAGGGACGAATCGCGCTGCTCGGCGCAAGTGCCGCCGGCTTGCTGGATCTGCGCTCAACCCCGGTCGGTCAGCGGTATATCGGTGTCGAAGCACACGCGAACCTGATCGCCGGCTTAATTGATGGCGACATACGCCGTCAGCCTGCCTACTCCGACGGCCTGGAGTTCTTCCTGATTCTGGTCATCGCCTGCCTCGCCGCGATGTTGTTCCCGCGTTTGGGCCCCATATCGGCCTTGTCGCTCGTTGCCGGCATACTTTTCGCTGCGACGGCGCTTAATTTCTGGATGTGGTCGTCGCTAATGCTCGTCGTCCCGCTTGCCTCCGTACTCGGGTTCACGCTGATAGCCGCGTTTTTGCACATCACCTACGGATTTTTTATTGAACAGCGCAACAAGCGTCACTTGTCGCACATTTTCGGTCAGTATATTCCACCGTCAGTAGTCGAGGAAATCGATGCGGCGGGCGAAGAAGTGTCGCTCGAAGGCGAAACACGGGAGATGTCGGTGCTGTTTTCCGATGTACGCAGCTTCACGACGATTTCCGAGGGTCTCGATGCGCGCGAATTGACCCGAATGATGAACGAGTTTCTGACACCGTTCACGGGTGCGATTCAAAATCACCGCGGCACGATAGACAAGTACATGGGCGACTGCGTCATGGCCTTCTGGGGTGCGCCGCTCAACGACAAGGACCACGCGAATCACGCGCTGTCGTCGGCATTCGACATGCTCGAGGCCGTCCGTAACCTCGATGACGACTTTGCGGCCAAAGGCTGGCCGTCGATCAGGGTTGGCGTCGGCATTGCGAGCGGCGACATGAACGTCGGCAACATGGGCTCCGAATTTCGTGTCGCGTATACCGTGATGGGTGACACCGTGAATCTCGGCTCGAGACTGGAAGGGCTGACCAAACAGTATGGTGTCGACATTATTGTCAGCGCCCGGACGACCGAACTTATCCCGGACTTAACGTTTCGCGAGCTGGACCTCGTGCGCGTCAAAGGCAAGCACGAACCCGTGGCCATCTTCGAACCGCTTTGGCCGTCAAACAAAGTAGCGGCGGAAGAGCAGCAGGAACTCGATAATTATGTGCGGGCTATCGCCGCCTACCGCCAGCAGGATTTCGATACGGCACAGCAACTATTCGAGAATTTGAGGGAACGGAGTGACGCGCTCCTATATAATGTCTACCTCCTTAGAATTGATCGCTTCAGACGCGAACCACCGCCAGACAACTGGGATGGGGTATTTGACCACTTAAGCAAGTAGTGCCGAAAAACGCTTTGGTTCGTCGTCAGACCCGGGGGAGGGTTTGAAGTCCAATGCTGGCCGCAATTACAAGAATAATCGGCCTCTTCAGCATATTGACACTGCTGACAGGCGTCTCTTTCGCTCAATCCAGCCAAACACTTGAAGTCCAGGCGACCGCCGCAATACAACAGCTGTTGCGCGACGCCGAGTCACGACTCGCAAGCAACGACAGCGCAGGCGCTTACGCATTGCTCAGCCCGCGCGAAGCTGAACTGGCCGGAAATTCCTACTACGACTATCTGCTCGGCGTTGCCGCGCTGGATGCGGGACGTTATAGCGAGGCTATCTTCAGCCTGCAGCGGGCACTCGCCGTGGAGCCGCGTTTCTCGGGCGCCCGCATGGAGCTTGCACGGGCGCATTTCGAAGCAGGCGACAATAACCAGGCGCGCCCGCTTTTCGTCGCGTTGCTGAACGAAAACCCGCCGCCCGGCGTACGCGACGTCGTGAATCAATACATTGATGCGATTGACGCAAAACCGCGCACGCCGCAGTCACGGTTTACGCCGTACCTGGAGCTCACCGCCGGTCACGACAGCAACGCAAACGGCTCGACAGACAACCAGCAATTCCTCGGCTTTACGTTAAGCCCCCTGAACATTGAAACGGCATCGTCGTTCGGAGAAATCGGCGCCGGATTTAACTGGTCCGTGCCCAGCAGCGTGTCCGCCGCCTGGTATCTCTCGATGCGGGCCTCATACCGCCATAATCCCGACGCATCATTTGTCGACCCGAGTGTCCTGAGTGCGGTGTCGGGATTCACCTGGCGCAGTGGATCGTTTTTTGGCCGGGCGGGAGTGGACGGATACTGGGCGCTACGGGACGGCGAATCCAATGAGGCCTATGGAGGGCTGGATGTTCTGCTCGGAAATAGTGTCAACGAGCATTGGGACCTGACACTGGGTCTTCGCGGCGGTGCGATGCGTTACGACGACTTTATCAAAGTACTCGATGTCGATCGGGTGCTGTACACGCTTGGCGCATCGTATCGATTCTCGTCATTGGCGAAACTCAGCTTCGAGGCCGTCGGCGGTCAGGACAGCGAGAAACAGGCCGGTTCGCCCTACGGAAACTCGAAAGCCGGCGGGCGCATGATGCTGTCCGCGCCGCTTGGCAATAACCATCTGTTCATGTCGATCGGCAGCCTGACGTCGGACTACGACGGTCTGTTTTTTGGCGTACCTCGCGAAGACACGCAGCTGTCGTCGATTCTGCAAATCGAGTTTCGCGACTTGTTTACCGAAGGATTATCACTTATCCCGCGCGTACGCTATGTCGATAACGATTCCGACGTGCCGCTGTACAAATACGACCGAACCGAGTTCGGCCTGATGCTTCGATGGATGCCGCAATGAACGCTCAAACGACCAAGCGCCTCACGCTGTGCGTCTGCACACTCCTGCTAATGGGCAGCTTTCCGGCGGCGATGGCGCAAGACGCCGGCTCCGTCGTTTTTGTGAAGGGCGATGTAAGCGCTGAGCGCCAGCCGCCCGAAACGCTCGCGAAGGGAGACGCGATCAGAATGAGCGACACCGTCGTAACAGGCGACGCATCGCGCGCACAATTGCTTATGTTGGACGGCGCCAAGATTGCGATGCGCCCGAACAGCCGTCTGCTGATCGAAGAATTTTCCTATACACCGCCCGCAACAACGGGCGTGGCAGTGACATCAAGCAGTGACAAAAGCATCATTGGTCTAGTTAAAGGTGGCTTTCGCACGATCACGGGGGCGATCGGCAAGGAAAACGAGGCGGACTACGAGGTGCGCACGGCAGTCGGCGTTCTCGGCATTCGCGGCACCGATTACACGGCCGTCTTTTGCAACGGAGACTGCGACTGGGTGCCCGGCGGTGCAGCGGGCGGAGCGATTCCGGATGGCCTGTATCTCGGCGTGAGCGAAGGCGTAATTTCCTTCCGCACCACGACAACGACAATTGAACTCAAAGCGGGCGAGTACGCGTTCATTCCGCTCGACGACCCTGAACCGCAACGTATGGATTCGCCGCCCGCAGTTTTGCTGGACGACAATGACCTGCGCTTCGATCCAAAGCGCGACGAGAGTGGCGATCCATCTGCGAAAACCCGGTCCTACGACGACGGGAGTTCGGATGACGGCAGCACGGTCGGCGGTAGCAGCACCGGATTTAATGCGACGCTGGGCACACGGCGTGCGCCGCCATCCAGTTCAGCGCAATCGGCGAGCGGCGATTCAAGCCAGGATTCGAATGCCGATGACAGCAGCTCCGCGACGCCCGAGCTACCCGTAATAGGCATCGACGCTGACGGTACACCCGTCGACCTGACTCCAGGCACCCAACCACCGCCGAACGGCCCGCGGACAACTGCATTTTCGGGTGGACCCTTCGGTGTTCTCGACACGATATTCGACGGAACCGATGTCAATGCACCGGGGCAGTTTCAGCTCGACATAAATAACAATCTTGTAAGTTTCGATACCGCCCTGATAGACGCTACCGGCAGCAGTGACGCTGCGACGTTCGATATCGGCTCTGCTTCCAATATCGATACCGGTTTCGATTCGATGACTGTGTTGCGGTGGGGCCGGTGGTCCGGCGGGATAATGACTACGACACTCGCGTCGGATGGCAGTGTCGATTCGATAGATCTTGCCAACAGGAGTCTGCACTGGATCAGCGGCCCGGAGGGCGCGCCACCATCAATGCCGATAACGGGCGTCGCGAATTACACATTGCTCGGCAGCACATCTCCGACTGATGATCAGGGCAACGTCGGCATGCTGGGTATCGCGACTTTTCAGGCTGATTTTCTGAATATGCTAGTTAATAGCGCGCTCGATCTGACGATCAATGCCTCAAATTGGGTCGCCTCGGGCAACGGCACTATCGGTGTACCGGCGGGATTGGCGCCGCACCTGTTCCAGGGCCTTTACAATGCGCTCACCATCGATGGCATTATCGGTGGTTCGGGTTCTTTCTCGGGCTTTTTCAGCGGCCCGGGGCCAACATCCGACCCGAGTTTTCCGGGCGGCGTGGGCTTGACCTACAGCTTGCAGAATCCGCGAAGCGGCGAGATCGTTTCGGGAGCAGCGGTGTTCGGCAATCCGTGAGCCTGATTCGTGAATTATGAGCTCGTCATTGTCGGTGGCGGGCCCGCTGGACTAAGCGCGGCGGCACACGCGCAGGAACTCGGCCTCTCCTATTTATTGCTTGAGTCGACGGCAGCCCTCGCGAACACGATCCAGCGCTACCAAAAGGGCAAGCACGTCATGGCCGAGCCTTCCGTGGTGCCGCTGCGGAGCGACCTGACGTTTGCAGCCGGTACGCGCGAAGCCGTACTCGGCAGCTGGCAACAAGGCGTCGAGAATCGCGACGTTAAAGTTCGCTACGGAGCCGAAGTCGTTTCGATCACCGCAACGAAGCCTGAATTCCAACTGGCATTATCCGACGGCGAGACCATCAATGCCGCTTCCGTCATCTTGTCTATCGGCCTGCAGGGCAACCCGCGCAAACTGGGGGTTGACGGCGAAGATGAAGCGTTCGTTCAATACACTCTTGATGACCCGGACGAATATGAGAACGAGCGAATCGTTGTTGTCGGAGCCGGCGACGCAGCGATCGAAAATGCCGTCGCCCTGTCTCGTAACAATACGGTCATCATCATAAACCGCGGCGACGAATTTGTGAGAGTTAAGGAAGGCAACCTGAACCTCATATCACGCGCGATCGACGATGGTTCGATTTCCTGCTTTTATAACTCCAGCGCGTCTAGTATCGAACCGGGCAATGCGATCAACCTCAACACTGAAAGCGGCGAATCTCATGTCGAGTGCGATCGCATCATCGCCCGCATCGGCGCAATACCGCCACGGCGCTTTGCCGAGGCCTGCGGCATCGAGTTTCCAAGCGACGATCCAACGACTTTGCCCGAGTTGACGAATCACTACGAATCAAACGTTTCCGGCCTGTACGTGATCGGCGCACTGGGCGGCTATCCGCTCATCAAGCAGGCGATGAACCAGGGTTACGAAGTTGTCGAGTTCATAAAGGGCAACGACATTCTGCCGGCCGACCACAGCCTTCTTGAAGAAAAGTTTCGACAACTGCCATTCGGAAAAGACGTCGATGGCACGCTCGCCCTTATCCGTGAGCGCATTCCATTGTTCAACGACGTAAACGGACTCGTCCTGCGCGAACTTGTACTGGCGAGCGAGCTGCTCACACCAAATCCTGGTGACGTCGTTTTCCGTAAGAACGACTACACGAACTCGTTCCTTACAATTCTCGATGGCGAAGTTGAAATCGAGACCGACAGCGGCAAGACCATTCGACTCGGCCAGGGACAGTTCTTCGGTGAAATGAGCCTGCTCTCGGGCCGACGGCGGTCGGCGACCGTCAAGGCTGCAAATAAAGCAGTGTTGCTCGAGTCTCCGCGTCGGGACATCATAAGCATGATGAACAGCTACGCGCAGGTGAGAACAAGCATCGATCAATTCTTTATTGTGCGAACCTTGCGTGCAGGACTCGCACCCGACGCACCGCAGGAAGAGCTCGAGGCCATCGCGTCCAGTGCGGAATTGAAATCCTACAAGGCCAACGAACTCTTGTTCAGCGAAGGCGACGCCGCTGATGGGCTGCATTTAATCAGAAGTGGTTCGATCTCCGTGTCGCGGCGCATAGGCGGGCGCGACATAGTCACATCCTATGTGGCCGCGGGGAATTACGTCGGCGAAATGGGTCTCGTTGGGCAGGCGAAACGATCTGCGACTGTGCGCGCAACCGTCGCGACAGAATCGGTGTTCCTCAATGCGATGGTATTCAATCAGATGCTCGAGCGCGATGCGGGGCTGCGCGAGCGCATACAGAAAACTGTCAAAGAACGGCTAAGCGAAAACCTGCGCATGGAAGCTGCTCCCGAGGCCGGTGACCTCATATCCTTTCTCATGCAACAGGGTCTCGGCGAGGCGACGGACGTGCTGCTTATCGACGAAGCTTTGTGTATCGGTTGCGACAATTGTGAGAAGGCTTGCGCCGAAACACACGGCGGAACATCGCGGCTCGACCGGTCTGCCGGTCCATCGTACGCGCAGGTCCATGTACCAACCTCGTGTCGACACTGCGAAGACCCCCACTGCATGAAGGACTGCCCGCCGGACGCAATTCGCCGCGCGCCGAACGGCGAGGTTTACATCCAGGATAGCTGCATCGGTTGCGGCAACTGCGAACGCAATTGCCCTTACGGCGTCATCCAGATGGCGGGCAAGAAGGAAGGCGCGCCCGGCTTGATTAGCTGGTTGCTGAGCGGCCGGGGGCCGGCGCCGGGACAACGCCAGCCACTTGAGAGCAACAGCACAGAGAAAAAAGCTGTGAAATGTGACATGTGCAAAGACCTTTCGGGCGGCCCGGCCTGTGTTCGCGCATGCCCGACCGGCGCCGCACTGCGAATGAGCCCGTCGGAGTTCGTTAACCTTACAAAGCGGGCAAATTGATGCACGAGTCCGTGCTCGCGTTTCGCAAACGGCGATACCTTTGGGTCGCGTTACTCCTGGCCGGACTCGCGATTCTCGCCTACTGGTTCGACGACCCGCAGGAGCCCGCGAACGGCGGCACGCCATTGGGTTATGCGCTCGGCGCGCTAGGGGCGTTGCTGATTTTGTGGCTGACCTGGTTTGGTGTCCGCAAACGTCGCTACTCGTCGACGCTGGGCTCAGTGCAGGGCTGGCTATCGGCGCATGTCTACCTTGGTACGTCACTGCTCGTTATCGTTTTGCTGCACACGGGTTTTCAGTTCGGCTGGAATGTACACACCCTCGCTTTCACGTTGATGATGCTTGTGATTCTGAGCGGGCTTTTCGGCGTTTACGTCTATATGAAGTATCCCGAGCGCATGAGTGAAAATCGCGGCGGCGCTCCGCGCATCGAACTCATCGACCAGCTTGAGGACATTGATCGTCGCAGCGCCCGTGTCGCCGCAGAGCTTGGCGCCGACTTTCTTGAGTTTGTATCCAGTGGCATTCAGCGCACGCAGCTCGGAGCAACCTTGTGGCAACGACTTCGCGGCCATGACAGCTCACAAATTCTCGTACGACAGGGGGGACAGACACAGATTGCCGCAAACGCGGGTCAGGAGACAGCGCTCGACTGGCTTGCTGAACAACAATCCATTGCCGGCGACGGGGAAACGGCCGCCGCGATCGGCGAATTGTCTGCTCTGATTCGCAACAAGCGCCGCCTTCTGCGGCAGCTCGGCGAAGACCTGAAGCTACAGGCAAAACTTGAAATCTGGTTGTACGCACACGTACCGCTGACCGCCGGCCTCATCGCCGCATTGCTCATCCACATTCTTACTGTGTTCCTGTATTGGTGATGCCGTGAGATTCCTGATTCGATTTATAAAAAAGAACGCCGCTGGCGACGCCGAGCATAGCGATAAAATAATTTCGGCGCCGGCGATTACGATCGGCCGCGCAACTGACCAGATGCTGCATCTGCGAGACCGTCGCGCGCGACTCGAGCATGCCACGATCGAACGAAAAAACGGCGACGTGCACATCAAAACCGGCACCATCGCCGGCGTTACTGTCAATGGTCGCTCGCAACGCGACGCAAAGCTTGCGATTGGCGACGGCATCGAAGTCGGCGCCAACATCATGCGCGTTATCGAGCCTCCCGATGGCGTCGACTTTGCCCTGTCGTTCGAGCTGGGCGACGACGCAGGCGCAGAATTCCTCGAGCAAAGCTGGATAACCCCGACGTCAGGGATCGCCGGCTGGAGCAAGCGGCGCCTGTCGTGGTCACTTGCGGCGCTCATCATCATCGTAGCGTTCGCATTACCGGGTTTAAGTCTGTTGGGGCCGGGTGTTGCTTCGGTCATGCGTGGCTCTGAACTATTGCCCGATGACGGCTGGTGGCTCGCCGGCCCCGTCCACAGCGGCCACTCTTCGACCGCTGCAAACTGCGAGAACTGCCATACCAGTACCTTTCAACGCGTCCCGGATGACGCCTGCATGGCATGCCACACCGCGGACAGGCATGTGGCCGGCGGCGCACAGGCAGTTCTGGGCGAGGCGCGATGTGCCAGTTGCCATCTCGAACACAACGAACCACCGGAACTCGTCAAGCAACACCAGGGCCTGTGCGCTGACTGTCACCAAAACCTGCCCGCCGACGCTAACCTGCAGAACGCAGGCGATTTTCTCGATGCACATCCCGATTTTCGCGTTAGCCTGCTGCGTCCCGTTGTTACCGGTGCGAGCGAGGTCGAGTGGAGTATTGAGCACGTTGCATTGGCCGCGGCGACGACAGCAGACCGTTCAAATTTGAAATTCGACCACCAGGTTCACCTCGACAGAGAGGGAATCATCACGCCCGACGGCAAGCGCGTCGTCGACTGTGCCGAGTGTCACGTGCCGGAGCCCGGTGGCGCGCGAATGTTGCCGGTGTCGATGGACGAACATTGCAGTGGATGCCACACACTGAGCTTCGATCCCGATGACCCGACGCGGGTTGTCCCTCACGGTGATCCAGCTGCCGTAGTGCAGTCGTTGGTCGAGTACTACAGCGCGCGCTTGCTCGGTGCGGATCCCGACGCTGCTGAACAACGCGTACGCAGGCCCGGTGCTGCACTAACGCGGGCGGACCGCGATAAAGCAGCGGCCGAGGCGCGAACAAAAGCGCTGGCAGTTGCCGAAGATCTCTTCGAACGTCGAGCCTGTACAAATTGTCATGAGGTCAGCAAGCTCGACAACAATGCCGACATGCCATGGTGGGTCCGGCCCGTGCGGCTGACCGAATCTTTCTTCCCGCACGCCAATTTCTCGCACGCGGCGCATGACACTGAGGTGACGAGTTGCAACAGTTGTCATGCGGCGAGAGAGTCCCGGTCCGCGCATGATCTGCTTATGCCCGACATCGAAACTTGCCGCGATTGTCATGGCAGCGCGTTAGAGCGACGCAACAAAGAGTCGCAAACGCCGAGCACCTGCATCATGTGCCACAGCTTTCACTTCGAGGCGAAGGGGAACCATCAGTGAGCCCTCGGGCGCTCAGCCTGTCGCTGATCTTGCTATTGCTTACCTCATGTGGCGGTGGTTCGTCGCCGGTTGCGCCCGGCGTTGACCCGAACACGCCGGATGCGGGTTGTTCCGGTAGCTGCGCGGACACGCCAACGCAGCTAAGCATCAGCGATGTCGAGAACGTGATCGCACAAGCGGTTGCTGAAGCGCAGGCCCGCGGCGTTAGTGCAACGATCGCCGTCGTTGATCGTGTCGGCAATGTACTCGGCGTATTTCAAATGAACGGCGCGGTCACGTCGGTGACCATAATTTCCCCTGGCGCAGCCATAGACGGCGGCCTCGAAGGGGTCAACATCGTCCCCGACTCGCTCGCGGCGATTGCAAAAGCCGTCACTGCTGCCTACCTCTCAACCGAGGGTAATGCGTTTAGCACGAGGACTGCCAGCCAGATCGTGCAGGCGCATTTCAATCCAAACGACAACATGCAACCGGGCGGCCCATTGTTTGGCGTGCAGTTCAGCCAGCTCCCCTGCTCTGACTTGCTGGCACGATTTGCTGGCGGAGCGCCCTCCGCCGGACCGCATCGTTCGCCATTGGGCCTGTCCGCGGACCCGGGCGGCCTGCCACTGTATAAAGGCGGCACGCCCGTCGGCGGCATTGGCGTCATCAGCGATGGCCTGTACTCGTTTGACCCGGTCATCACGGACCGCGATATCGATAACGATGAATTGATTGCTCTGGCCGGCGCGTCGGGCCTGTCGGCACCGGGTGATCGGCGGGCAAATCGCATTACCGTCGATGGTCGATCGTTACGATTCAGCGATGGTCAAAGCACGAATTTATTCGCAGATCCCAACGCGGCGCCTGCGTTCAACATGATCAACAACGTTGCGGGCGTTTTGCTTGCCGTTCCTGGTTATGTCGGTGCGGCGATCAATGCCGGATTGCCATTCGGTCAGCCCGCTTCGGGAATTCGTGCGGATGCGGTGGACTTTCCCGGTCTCGACGCGTTTATTCTAGTCGATTCACTGAACGTCGAACGCTTCCGGCCGCAGGCAGGCACAGACGGCGCCGGCGCGCTGACCGCCGTCGAGGTCCAGGCCATACTCGCCGAAGCGCTGGACGTAGCAAACCGCGCGCGCGCTCAGATTCGACAACCAACGGGAACGCCGGCTCGTGTTTCAATTTCGGTCGTTGATTCCAACGGAGTGATTCTAGGCATCGTCCGCGGACGCGACGCACCCATTTTCGGCATCGACGTATCGCTGCAGAAGGCTCGGACCGCCTCGTTTTATTCCTCGAGCGCCGCGGCCGCCGCTTTGAATGCTGTTCCTCCCGCAACCTACCTGAATGGCGGGCTGGTCGTACTGCGCAAAGAACCCCTGTCGCAATACGTCACCGCGGTTCGAGCGTTTCTAGGCCTGCCCAACGCGCTCGCCGATGGCACCGTCGCGTTTTCGGACCGTGCAGGCGGCAATCTGTCCCGCCCTTTTTATCCGGACGGCATCACGGGCAATCCAAACGGACCATTTAGCAAGCCGGCCGGAGAATGGAGCCCTTTCTCAACGGGCCTGCAACTCGACCTCGTTTACAACGCACTCATTCAGCACGTCGGATTTGTTTTGGCGGCGGCGCCCGATGTGCCGTTGAACTGCACGGGTATCGATGGCTTTGACAATGGCTTTGTACAAGCAGGCGTTATTACGCAACTCGCGAACGGTACGCAGATTTTTCCCGGCAGCGTACCGATTTATCGTGGAGCACAGCTGGTGGGTGCGATCGGCGTATCGGGTGACGGAGTGGATCAGGACGACATGATCGGCTTCCTGGGCGTGCACAATGCCGCCCTGCAACTTGGCGGCGTTGGCAACGCGGCGGCCGCGATTCGTGCTGATACGTTGGTGCCGCAGGGTGCGCGGTTGCGCTACGTCAATTGTCCCGTGAGCCCATTTATCGACAGCGATGACCAAATGGTTTGTGATGGTAAGTAAGTTTCTTTCTCTTTGTTCCCTGATGCTATTGCAATCGGCGATAGCTATCGCCGAATCAACAGATAACGGTCAGCAAGAACTGGAACCGGGGTCGAACCGAGGTTTATCTGAAGATAAACCTCGGTTCGACCCCGATTGTTTTGCCGTTAGCGACGATTTGCGGCGGCGGCCCGGTGATCCCGTGCCCGAACGCGAGTACTGCGAGCCTCAGGGTCTTCGGCCGGCAATGTGGGACGATCTGCCCGTGTTGACCGCCGTTCCCGATCGCTGGCGTATCGTGTCCGCTCTCGGCTACGCCGAGCGTTGGTGGGATCCTTATAACGGTAACAACGTCCTCAAAGGCGATCGCCCTGCGTTTGGCGACGATTGGTTTGTCGCTTTCAATATTATTTCCGACTCCACCGTTGAAGGCCGCAGCATCCCTACGCCTGTCGCGATTGCCACGTCGCCGAACCCCGGTTCACTCGATGTTATCGGTCAACCTGAACAAACCGCGTTTACGCAAAATCTGATCACCGAATTCGTCATCTACAAGGGCGAAACCGTTTTCAAACCGCCCGACTACGAGTTTCGATTCCTGCCCGTCTTCAACTTTACAAGTGTTGATGTCGAAGAGGCCGGCGTGCTCAAGGTCGATCCGACAAGCGGAACCTCGCGTCGGGAAGGCTTTGTCGGTATTCAGGGTTTGTTTCTCGACAAGCACCTTCGCAATGTCAGTGAACGATACGACTTCGACAGTATTCGCATCGGCATTCAACCCATTACGGCCGACTTTCGCGGCTTTTTGTTTCAGGACAGCCCGATCGGTGTGCGCCTCTTCGGCACGCGCGACAACAACCGCTGGCAATACAACCTCGGCTGGTTCCGCCGTATCGAAAAAGACACCAACAGCGGTTTGAATGACATCACGGAGAACGACTGGGACGATGCCATTCGCGACGACGACGTGATCCTGTTCAATCTTTACCGTCAGGACTTTCCCGTTCTCGGATTTACGTCGCAGATCGCGCTCGTACACAACCGCAACGATGAGTCCGGCGAGAAGTTTGTCGATGACAACGGCTTCCTCGTGCGTCCCGCCGCCCTGGGCGTGCAAAAGCTGCGCGCATACGATGTCACTTATCTCGGCTACAACGGCGACGGCCACATTGGGCCCTGGAACTTGACGGCGTCGGTTTATTACGCATTCGGCACGGAGGAACCATCGACCTTCGGCGATCTCCAGAGCAACATCAGCGCCGCGTTCGCGGCCTTTGAAGTATCCCGCGACTTCGACTGGATTCGCCTGAAAGGAACGTTCGTTTACGGCAGCGGCGATGACGATCCCTATGACGACAAGTCCACTGGTTTTGACGCGATATTCGAGAACCCGCTCATCGCCGGCGCCGACACAAGCTTCTGGATTCGCCAGGCGGTGCCACTGATCGGCGGCGGTCGCGTCACGCTCTCGCAACCCAACGGCATTCTGAACTCGATGCGCTCGATCAAATTCCAGGGACAGTCGAATTTTACGAATCCAGGAATCGTACTTACCGGTATCGGCGCAGACTTTGACGTCACGGCGAAACTGCGAACGTCGATAAATCTAAATCAACTTTGGTTCGACGACACAGCCGTACTCGAGGCCGCACGCAATCAGGGCCGAATCGACAAAAACATCGGACAGGACGTGTCACTGTCTGTGACCTATCGCCCTTTTACGTCGCAAAACCTTGTCATCCGTGTTGCCGCATCGGCCTTGTTGCCGGGCGATGGTTACAAAGATCTTTACGGCTCCGAAACACCCTATTCCGTCCTCGCCAACCTGATACTGGCGTACTGATCCATGTCGCTGAAAACAACAACAATAGCGACACTGCTGCTCGTATCACTGGCCGCCTTCGCATCGGAAGGCGAAAAACCACGCAAGGTCGAATATCCTTTTTACCCCGCCGCGCCGGCAAAACAGACCTGGCTCGATGCCAACGGCAAGAGCACGGGCTGCGTCAGCTGCCACAGTGCGAGCGATGCCTTCACGATGCACACCAGCCAGGCCGTCGTACTCGGTTGCACGGATTGTCACGGCGGCGATGCGAGCGTACGCGCGCCGCAAAATGTGAACACTGGCGAACAGTATGATGCGGCGCGCGACAGCGCGCATGTGCAACCGCTGTACCCTGAAACATGGCACTACCCGTCTAGCGCAAACCCCGAACGCTCTTACACATTGCTTAACCACGAAAGCTCCGAATTCATCCGCTTCGTCAACCCATCGGATTACCGCGTTGCCGAGACCGCATGCGGTGCCTGCCATCAGCCGATCATCGACGCCAACGTTCGCAGCCTCATGGCGACGGGCGCGATGCTTTGGGGCGGCGCGTCCTACAACAACGGCATTTTGCCGTTCAAGAACTACATCCTCGGCGAGGGTTACACGGCGGACGGGGAAGCCGCGATGGTGAGCGGATCGAAGGTATCGGACGAGGTCGCCTTAAGATACGGCATCCTGCCGCAGCTGTACCCGCTGCCAAGCTGGGAGTCGGTCAAACCCGGCGACATTTTCCGCGTGTTCGAACGGGGCGGCCGCAACATACTGAACCTGTTTCCTGAAACGGGCATCCCAAACTCGCTCGGACAAATCCAGCGACTCGAGGAACCGGGGCGACCCGACATACGACAGTCGAACCGCGGCCCGGGCACGGGCGCTCGCATCGCCGTGCCGCTGATCAACATCCACAAGACCAGGCTCAATGACCCGTTCACGTGGTTCCTCGGCACGAACGATCAACCGGGCGACTATCGCTCGTCGGGATGTTCGTCCTGCCATGTCGTCTATGCGAACGATCGCGATCCACGACACTCCGGTCCTTACGCCGATTTCGGCCGTGACGGAGAATCGGCAAGCACTGACCCCGTGATTCCGAAGGGCGACTCGGGACACCCGATAAAACACAGCTTTACGCGAGCCATTCCGACCAGCCAGTGCATGGTCTGTCATATGCACCAGCCGAACATGTTTATGAACTCCTACCTCGGCTTCACGATGTGGGATTACGAATCGGATGCCCCGTTTATGTGGCCCGAGCAGCAACAGGAGCTGAGCCTCGAAGAACAACGCGACGTGCAGGCGCGCAACCCCGAAGGCGCGGTCGTTCGCGGCAAGTGGTCGGACATCGACTTCCTGCGCAACGTCGTTGACCTGAACCCGCAACTGAAAGACACACAGTTCGCGGACTATCACGGCCATGGCTGGAACTTCCGCGCCGTGCAAAAGCGTGATCTCGAAGGCAATTTGCTTGATGCCGAAGGCAACATTGTCGCGAACGATGATCCTGAAAAGTTTCAAAAAGCCGTTCACCTTTCATCCATACACGTCGACAAAGGAATGCATTGCGCGGACTGCCATTTCACGCAGGACAACCACGGCAACGGCCACCTGTACGGCGAAGTCGCCAGCGCAATCGAAGTCGAATGCAAGGACTGTCATGGCACGGCGCAGGAATATCCGGATCTGCATACATCGGGCCCGGCCGCACCACCCGGTGGCACCGACATGCGACTGTATCGAAACTCGGACGGCCAACGTCGCTTCGAATGGCGCGGCGAAACGCTTGTTCAACGTTCGGTTCTCGACCCGGGCCTTGAATGGGAACTGAGTCTCGTGAAAAACAGCGTGAATCCCGAGCACGCTGAATACAACGAAAAAGCGGCGCGCGCCAAGCTTATGAGTAAT
>Ga0255057_10000450_pt1 | contig 23472 bp, 16 predicted proteins | sample Cases_109_6_MG_FD_189022 | JGI IMG/M metagenome (GOLD analysis project Ga0255057, IMG submission 189022) | Seawater microbial communities from Amundsen Gulf, Northwest Territories, Canada - Cases_109_6 | ecosystem: Environmental > Aquatic > Marine > Gulf | place: Canada: Northwest Territories... | reverse complement strand
GACGCGGTGATCGTTAACGTCACCAATCCGCTTGATCACATGACGACGTTGGTTGCCGATGTTTCCGGTTTTCCCAGGGAGCGGGTTATGGGCCAGGCGGGGATGCTCGACTCGGCCCGTTTCGCTCACTTTATTTCCGAGATGACCGGAGCAGATATCACCGAGATCTTCGCCGTGACACTTGGTAGTCACGGAGAAACTATGGTCCCGGTTCCTTCTCAGTGCCGGGTGGGGGATAAGGCACTGACCGACGTGCTCGACGAAGCTGCCATCGACGAACTGGTTGATCGGACGCGCAAGGGTGGCGCCGAGATCGTCGGGCTGCTCAAAACCGGCAGCGCGTATTTTGCCCCGTCGGCGGCTGCTGCCGAGATGGTGAGGGCCATCCTTGGTGACACCAACCAGCAGATGCCGGTGTGTGCCTGGACAACCGGAGAACATGGGATCTCTGACGTCTATCTGGGTGTCTCGGCCCGGTTGGGGGCGGGGGGAGTGAAGGAAATAGTTGAGCTCGATCTAACGGCAGATGAAGCCGCCGCGCTCACAGAAGCCGCCACCGCCGTCAAAGCCAAAGTGGCCGAGCTCTACGAGCTCGAGCTCGACTAGTGGCCTTGCTTCGGCACCGTGTGACGCGCCACCGCTACCATTCCGGTTCGAAAACTCGATAAGGAGTACCCAAATGGCCGTGAAATTCCTCTCCGAAGACTGGATCGACGCCGTCAATGAAGCTCTCGCCACTGACGAGGACTACAAGTCGTCGACGGCTACGACAGAGATAGCTCTCCAATTCGAAGTCGGTGACGGGCCGGACGGGGATGTTCAGTATTCCGTAGCGATGGCGAATGGCGTCACGACGTTCGGTCTGGGCACGGCTGAGGAAGCCGACGCCACCATCCGCAACGACTACGAGACCGCGTCGGCCATTTCCAAGGGTGACCTCAACACTCAGGCCGCATTTATCTCCGGCAAACTCAAGGTCGAGGGCAACCTGGCCAAGATAATGATGAATCAGTCGGCGTTTACGAGCCTGGCTAACTCGCTGGCCGGAATGGACATCGAGTACTAGAAGGCAGTCGGCAGTCGGCAGTAAGCAGCAAGCAGTAAGCAGTAAGCAGTAAGCAGTAAGCAGTAAGCAGACGGTAGGCGGTTCTTTCGCCTCGTTGGCGGATGCCAGGGCGCTTTCTCGGGGTAGCGTGCGGGCCGTGACTTCCGACCAGCCCGATTCAGACGTTGAGCTCGTAGAGATCGACGCCTCTAATTGGCGGGCCGCCTGCGCCCTCCAGGTTCGCCCTGAGCAAACCGACTTTGTGGCCCCGGTGTCTTACTATCTGGCGCTGTGCACCTATGGGCCGGACTGGTCTCCACTGGCCATCATGGCGGGCAGGGAGAATGTCGGCTTTGTAATGTGGGCTGTCGATGACGCCGACAACAGCTTCTGGATCGGGGGCCTCCTGGTGAGCGCCGAGTTGCAACGGCGCGGATACGGTCGGGCGGCCATGGAGCTCTTGCTCGAGATGGCCGCCGAGCGAGGACACAAAGAGGTTGCTTTGACCTATCAGTCGGCAAATCCGGCCCGGGAGCTTTACCGCGGACTCGGCTTCGTGGAGACGGGCGAGATGGAGGATGAACGAAGTCGTTGCCCGGTTGGATTTGAGCAACACTCCCTAAGCGACGAGCCCCATGGTCGCGAAGCGGACCACGGGCGAGGAGGGATGAGGGGTCGGCACCGCCAGCCGTGGCGCAGGGCGGAGCGTAAGCCGACTCCGCAAGCGGAGCTTTGCGCCACTACCAACGGCCGAACAGCGATAAGGCAGGCTCCGAAGGAGCCGTGTGCCGAAGAGCAATCAATACTGCCCGGTCAGTCTCCGTTGTTTGACCTTGGCAGAGGCGTAGTCACGATTCATCAGGGCGATGAAATCGAGGCTGATGTCTTTGGGGCACGCCGAGGTGCACTCGCCGATGTTGGAGCAGGCACCAAAAAACTCTTCCATGGTGTCGACCATGTTGACGGTGCGGGCCCAGCGTTCGGCCTGGCCCTGCGGCAGCAGGTTGAGGTGAGCGATTTTGGCTGCAGTGAAGAGTTGGGCGGCACCATTGGGGCAGACGGCGACGCAGGCTCCGCAGCCGATACAGGCGGCCGCGTCCATGGCTGACTCCGAGGCATCTTTTGGCACCGGGACCAGGTTGGCATCGGGGGCGCTGCCGGTGGGCACGGTGATGTACCCGCCGGCCTCAATTATGTGATCGAGTGCGCTGCGGTCCACCACGAGATCTCGAACAATCGGGAACCCGAGAGCTCGCCACGGTTCGATCGTGATGACATCGCCGTCCTTGAACTTTCGCATGTGCAGTTGACACGTAGCGGTGCTCCGCTGGGGCCCGTGGGGAATACCGTCGATCATGAGACCGCAGGTTCCGCAGATTCCCTCCCGGCAATCGTGATCAAACTCGATGGGCACCTCACCGGCGGCGACCAGCTGCTCGTTGACGGTGTCGAGCATTTCCAGGAACGACATTTCGTGGCTGATGTCGGAGGCGTCGTAGGTGACGAACTCGCCCGGAGTGCTCGGGCCTTCCTGGCGCCAGACCTTCAGCGTGACGTTCACTTGTAGCTCCTGGTGGTGAGCTCAACGTTCTCGAACACGAGCTGTTCCTTGTTCAGCGTCGGTTCCGAGTCGGCCCCCGTCCACTCCCATGCTGCGGCATAAGCGAACTCGTCGTCGCGACGCTGCGCTTCGCCGTCCTCGGTCTGGTGTTCCTCGCGGAAGTGACCGCCGCACGACTCCTCCCGGTTTAGGGCATCGCGGCACATGAGCTCGGCCAACTCGAAGAAATCCGCCACCCGGCCGGCCTTCTCCAGGGATTGGTTGAGCGTCTCGCTGTCTCCGAGAATCCGGACGTCCTTGTAGAACTCCTCACGGAGGGCGGGGATCTCGCTCAGGGCCTTCTCCAAGCCGGGACGGTTCCGAGTCATGCCGCAGTATTCGATGAGGATCATGCCGAGCTCTCGGTGGAACCAGTCGACAGAGCGGGATCCCTTGATGCCCATGAACATGCTGAGCCGGTCGTTGACCTCCCGTTCGGCATCCTTGAACACCGGGTCTTCACTCGAGACCGGATCGGTATTCAGGTACCTGGCCAAGTAGTTGCCGACGGTGTAGGGCAGCACGAAATAGCCGTCGGCCAAGCCCTGCATCAGGGCGCTGGCGCCGAGACGGTTGGCGCCGTGGTCTGAGAAGTTGGCTTCGCCGATCGCATAGAGGCCGGGCACCGTGGTCATGAGCTCGTAGTCGACCCACAGACCACCCATGGTGTAGTGGGGGGCGGGATAGATGCGCATCGGGACCTCGTAGGGGTTCTCATCTGTGATGCGTTCGTACATTTCAAAAAGGTTCGAATACCTGGTCTCGATGACATCACGACCCAGCCGCTCAATTGAGTCTCGGAAGTCGAGGTAAACCCCGTTGTGAAGCGGCCCTACGCCCTTGTTGTGATCCATCTGCTGTTTGGCGGCCCGTGAGGCGACGTCGCGGGGCACGAGATTGCCGAAAGCCGGGTAGCGGCGCTCCAGGTAGTAGTCGCGCTCGCTTTCAGGTATGCCGGCGGCCGGACGCGGGTCTTCTGCCTTCTCCGGCACCCAGATGCGACCGTCATTGCGGAGCGACTCGGACATGAGCGTGAGCTTGGATTGGAACTCGTCGCTGGCGGGGATGCAGGTGGGGTGGATTTGAGTGAAGGCGGCATTGGCGAAATACGCACCTTTCCGATATGCCCGCCAGATAGCCGTCCCGTTGCAGGCCATGGCGTTCGTGCTCAAGTAATACGCATTGCTGTAGCCCCCGGTGGCCAGCACGACCGCATGGGCAGAATGTGTCGTGATTTCGCCGGTAGCTAGATCCCGAACGACAACCCCGACTGCCCGGCCGTCTTTGAGCACCACCTCGAGCATCTCGGCCCGGGTGTGAAGCTTGACGGTTCCGATGCCCACCTGGCGGGCCAGCGCCTGATAGGAGCCGAGGAGCAGCTGCTGGCCGGTTTGTCCCCGAGCGTAAAAAGTGCGCGACACCTGGACGCCACCGAAAGAGCGGTTGTCGAGCAGGCCGCCGTATTCACGAGCGAACGGCACACCCTGGGCGGTGCATTGATCGATGATCTCATTGCTGACTTCGGCCAGCCGGTACACATTGGCCTCGCGCGAGCGGTAGTCGCCTCCCTTGATCGTGTCGTAAAACAACCGGAAGATGCTGTCGCCGTCCCCGCGGTAGTTCTTGGCGGCGTTGATCCCCCCTTGGGCCGCGATGCTGTGAGCCCGTCGCGGGCTGTCGTGGTATGTGAAAACGTCGACGTTGTAGCCCAGCTCGCCGAACGTAGCTGCCGCCGAGGCTCCTGCCAGGCCGGTGCCGATGACGATGATCTTGAACTTGCGTTTGTTGGTCGGCGCCACCAGCTTCATGTTGAAGCGGTAGCCCTCCCATTTCTCGGCCAACGGGCCGTCTGGGACCTTGCTGTCAAGAATCATGAGCCCACCAGGCCGGTGCTGATGGCAAGCGGGATGCTGATGTTGCCGATGACGATGAGGGCTGTCAGGCTCAGTGCGAAGTTGCGCCGCCATTGGTTGAAGCGGGGGCTCGTGACGCCCAGACTCTGAAACATGCTCCAGGCTCCGTGGAGGATGTGGAGCCCGAGGGCGAGGTTGGCGACCACGTACCAGCCGGCCACGAGCGGATTCTTGAGGCCATTGATGAGGTTGGCCCTGGCATTACCTTGTTCGAAATTGGTGTGAACGAAGCCCCAGCCCCAGGTGAGGTGGGCCAGGTGGTAGCCGATGAAGAGAAGCACCACCACTCCAGTCCACAACATGTAGCGAGAGGCGAAGCTGGCTTCGATCCAGTCCTGGCGCTCGTACCCGATGGGCTTGGCCTTGCGATTCTTCCACCACAGTGTGAAGCCGGCGTGAACGTGGATGGCAAACGCTGCGAGAAGGCCGAGGCGGGAAGCCCACAGGATGAGAGTTCGAGAAAAGATCGGCTCGCCGAAGTCTCGGAGCCCCTCCGCATACTCGTTCAACCTGGCCGGCTCCTCGTAGAGGTGGAGATTTCCGATCATGTGGAAGAAGAGGAAGCCGAGCCCGGCGATCCCGGAAAGAGCCATCACCCATTTGCGGCCAACATTCGAGCCATAGAACTCGAGGAACCAGGGGAGCTTCCTCGTCCGGGTGGGTGTCTGAGTCGCCATTGCCTATGCGGAAGCTAGCAAGAGAAGAGCAGTCGGCAGTCAGCAAGAGAAGAGCAGTCAGCATTCAGCATTCAGCAATATGCAATAGGCAATAGGCAATAGGCAAGAAATGAGCAGCGGGCAAGAATCTTTGCTGGCTGCCGACTGGATTTGCTCCTCTCCCACGGACTGAAACGAAGTGGGGGAGGTTGGGAGGGGGTGGTTCCCAACAACGGCACCCCTGAGGGAAGCGTTGGTGAGACCCCAGGGTTGCATCACGAGCCGGTCACGACACGCACCGAACCAACAGTTAACTGTTGGGCACCGCCTTGTGCAAGGTCATCAAGAAGCAACAATGCTTCGATAAGTCAAGCTGGCGGCATTCCTGCTGTTGGTGGGCACCACCCACCCCCGCTCGCTTCGCTCGCTTTCCCCTCCCACTGCGCTCCGAAGACTCCGCTCCGCAGGAGGGGACTGCTTCCGGCTTCCTTTTCAATTTGACCCACGCGCGACCCCGTTCTAAATTACAAGTACGTAATTACACGGTTGTGAGAGGTAATTTTGGACACGAAGCTCATCGAAGCGCTGGTTCTCGACCAGCTCTCCTGGCAAGATCACGCTAATTGCAGCGGGGCCGACCAGAACTTGTTCTTCCCCGAACGAGGTGCATCCACCCGCAAGGCCAAGGCAATTTGTGCGGCCTGCGGAGTGAAAGAAGAGTGCCTCGAATTCGCTATCACCCAGGGAGAGCGTTTCGGCATCTGGGGCGGCCTCTCGGAGCGAGAACGACGCAAGATCCGCCGACAACGGACTCTGGCTGCGAAGGCCCGGCAGGTCTCCTGACGCTATAGGATTCAGCGCGAATACCTGACGGGAGGACAAGAGTGGGTGTCGCTGTTGGCATCATCATTGGTGTGGTTGTTTTGGGTGCAGTCGCCTACTTTCTGTATCGTGCCGCCGGGTCATCCCCATCCGCTTCAGCCGTCGTTAGCTCGGCGGAGGAGGCCCCGGGAGCCACCGGCGCAGCTCCGGTAGGCGAGTTTCACGTCCGGGGAGAAGAAGCGCAGGTCTATTTCGATGTGCCGCTGCCGGCTGAGCCGGACGAGGTTCTCTTTAGCCTGCTGAAACATGAGGCGATCGAGGTTGTTCGCGAGAAGCGCCACTCGTTGCCCATCGACCAGGTAACGAAAGTCGTGGCTTTCGCCAAGGCTGGTTCCGAGTATCAACAGGTTGGTAGCGTCGATCTGGAGACACCCGGGGCACTCCCCCCGCCGGCTCCTCCGCCCGTGGTTTTCAAACATGTTGGGCCAGACCCCCTTTCGTCGTTTGCCGGTGGCCCAGGGTCGCCTTCTCCGGAAACCGTTTCCGCCATTCCTGAGGAGGGCTTGAGGCCGGCCGGGGCCGACGTCCAGATGCCCGCTCAGATCAGCGCGAGCCTGCGCCTGCAAGGGATCAATCCTGAGACGGCAGCAGCCGGTGAGCTGGTGTTGGGGATTCTCGGCTTGACCGGTTTCACGGTGACGCCCGGTGGTCAGGAAGACACCTACACCGCAACCAGCGCCACAGGCCGTACCTTCGTGTTCGTGGATCCGCTGAGTGAAACGGACTATCCGGAACTGTCCGAGGGTGTGCTCAACAAATTCATGGCTCAGTTCTCAGGCTCAGGGCTCGATCGGGGTCTGCTGATATCTGACAAATTTGGGCCCTACCTCGTTTATGAGAAGGAAAAACGTGAACCGCGGATCCAGTGCATAACCCGGGAGCGCTTACAGCATTTCGTTGATTCCATAGCCCTCACCTGATACGTCGGTAGGCTTCGACTGCAAACAAGGAGTGCTATGGGTGGGCTCGGTTTACCGGAGCTGTTAGTGATTCTCGTCATCGTTATTGTTCTGTTCGGGGCGTCGCGAATCCCCGGCATTGCCAAGAGCCTGGGCTCGTCTGCCAAAGAATTCCGCAAGGGCCTCGATGAGGGTGAAGACGAGGACGAGGACGATGCTTCGGCCTCATCCGACGACTAGTGGTCTGTCATGCAAGTAGCGCCCGAGATGCGGTGTTTGTTTGTGCGACGGACCACCAGGAGAGTGCCCGGGCATGCCGCTCGTAGCATCAGCGGTCCAGCTTTCGGGGAACTCATTTCGGCCATAGCGCCGTTAACTACGTAGATGGCCTCGCAAGAGGCAGTCCCAACCTGGGAGCAAGTCGCAAGCGACTATGGCCGCGTTATCTACAACTTTGCCTATCGCCTCACTGGCAATCCGGATGACTCATCCGACCTCACTCAGGAGGTCCTGCTACGGGTCCGGAAGGGCTTGCGCACATACACCCCGGGCTCGTTCGAAGGCTGGCTGTGGCGCATCACCCGCAACGCCTTCTTGGACGAAATCCGCAAGAAACAGCGTCGCCCCACTTCGGCGCTGCCGGATGACGATAGGTCGACGATTGCCGCCGCTCCGGCACCCGAGGAGGTCCTGGACGAGGTCCGGCTCAGCTCGGAGATTCAAGAGGCACTGCTCAGGCTTCCCTATGAGTTCCGCGAGGCAGTGGTGATGTGTGACGTGGTCGGCCTCACGTATCAGGAAATCGCAGACGCAGTCGCGGTCCCCGTCGGTACGGTGCGCAGTCGCATTCACAGAGGCCGTTCGATGCTCCGCGACGCTTTGGGGAGCAGATGAGCGGGCACCCCACCGATTTGCTGTCGGCATTCCTCGACGAAGAGCTGAGCTCGACTGAAGTGAGTGAGTTGACCACCCATCTGGCCGACTGTCGGGAGTGTCAGCGCGAGCTCGACTCGCTTGCGGCTGTCCGCCTCCAGATCCGCGCTCTCCCGGTACTCGAGCCGCCCCCAGCCGGCATCGGAGTCACTCGCGAAGTTATCCCACTTGCACCCCGTTGGCGACGGACCCTGGTCGGCGCTATGGCCGCGGCGGCAGTGGTGGTTGTCGTTGGGGTTGGTGTGGGCAGCAACGGGCGGGCCGCGGTTCCGCTCCAGCTTGAACAGGCATTCGACCAGCACGTGGCGCGCGCCTCCGTTGACTCGGGTTTCAATGTGATTCAGGTGCAGGCGGTGGTGGATCGATGACCCAGTCCCTCGCTGTGCTGCTCGTCACGATGATGACCACACTGCCTACGGCCGATCTGGTCGACGACATGGACCACGCGGCTGATGCTGAGTTCGTGGGCCGGCAGTTGGTTGTGTCTTGGTCGCCGGATGGCGTGGTGGCGCAATTATCCGAGGTCGAGCAATCCGGCGGAATGACCATGGTCAAAGGAAGTGACCACTCGGTGGTAATCGGCCAGGGGAAGTTGATCGACGACTATGGCGGGACAACCACCTACGTGGAGATGACACCGACTACTCCGTGGCGTTTATGGGACGGCTATGAGGTTGTTGACGGTGAGCAGACATCGGGGGCCGACGACAGTCGCACGGTCGACGTGTTAGAGGACGGCCATTTGCGGGCTCGCTTCGTACTGGATGAGGCATCTTCGGTTCCGCTGTCATCAGAGATTTTCGGCGGGAATGGCTCGCTCTACCGATACACAGCCCTAATTGAGGTCGGGCCGCGAGACTCCGCCCCGATGATCGACATGACCGACATGCCACCACCTGAGGTTCGGGAAATGGCCCAGGACGTGGCGCTCCCTGCTTCGGCGGGTCACTACTGGCGGGCCGACTCGTATGTCGCAGCCGGCGGTATTCAGGCTTTCTACACCGACGGGCTATTTCACTTCTCCGTATTCGAGCTCTCTCGCAAGACCGACGGTGGCCCGCTGGCCGATAAGCCATCGGTGGAGATGGCCGGCCGTGGCGGATACCGCCGCCAATACAAGCCGGCGGCAGTCACGGTTCTGTGGCGCACCGCGGACCAGTCTTACGTGTTGATCGGTGACTTGCCGCCCGACCACCTGGAGCTCGTTCTCATCGACCTTCCGGCACCCGACCGGGCTAACGCTCTCAAACGCGCCTGGCGCTGGGTCTTCGGGTAGCGCCGGATTTAGTCCCCTTTTTTTGGGTCGTCCGACCTATCGATAGCCTGCTGTGTCGCGGCTACCTTTGATCGTGTATCGCTGGTACGCGTGAAGAGCCTGGCACGAGCAGCGTTTGGAACCACTCCGAGTGTGCAACCACCCAGAGTGAGTGTAAGCTCTAGGAAGTGGTTAATAGGGAAGTAGGCGGGTAGTCGAATGACGCAAGCAGCAACGCAGCATCCTTCCGTGGTTGGGAGCAGCCACGAGGAAGCGCCGCTGGAGCGTCGTCGCGGTGTCTATGAGCGCCTCTGCAAGCCCGCCCTGGACCGGGCAGTCGGCTCGATTCTTACAATCCTCACCTTCCCGATCATGCTCCCTGTGGCCCTGGCGGTGTTCGTCGACCTCGGCCTGCCAATCCTGCTTCGACAAGAGCGGGTGGGACTCAACGGGAGGATCTTTCGTGTCTACAAATTCCGCACCATGGAGCCCGACCGTCGGACACCCGAGGAACCCTCTTTCGTGGGGTCGGACCGGAGGGTCAATCACAAATCGAAGGACGATCCTCGCCTGACCCGCGTCGGTCGCTTCCTCCGTAAGTGGAGCCTGGATGAGCTTCCCCAACTGTGGAACGTGGTGATCGGCGACATGAGCCTGGTCGGCCCTCGGCCCGAAATGGTGCAGATTGTTCGTCATTACGAGCCGTGGCAGCACGCTCGGCACGAGGTCAAGCCGGGTGTAACCGGGCTCTGGCAGGTTTCCGCCCGCGGCGAGGTTCCAATGCATGAAGCCACTCACATCGACCTCGAATACGTGAACCGGCTGTCATTCGTTGCCGATGTGAAGATTCTGGCCAAGACAATTCCGGCCGCTCTTGGCGAACGCACTGGACAATAGGACCAGTCGGCGGTGTTTTGGTTTTGGTTTACACTGATCGCATTGATGGGTCCGGCAGCCGATGCCGGTTGGGGCCACTCTTCGACTAAAAGGAAAGCTTGATGGAGCCACTTCGACCTCGTGACATTGACGAAATAGCGGCGCTGGAACAGCCGAGCATTATCGCGGCCATGTGGCGATACCGGTGGTTGGTTCTCCTGGTCGTCGCCATTTTCATCGCGCTGGGAGTTGTTTTCCAGGCAGTCGTGCCGGCCGGGTTCCAGGCCACCGGCGCGATCATTGTCGAGGATCCGCGTACGTCAGGGTTATTCAGTTCGAGCGAAGTTCCCAGGACCAATTCCACTCCCCAGCGCTACGTCGCCGACCAGGTTGAGATTTTGCGCGGGGCTGCGGTGGCGGCTGCCGCAGAGTCACTCATCGACTTTTGGGCTTCGACCGACCCGGGAACTCTTGGCAACGCCTGGCCGAAATGGCTGGATCAGCAAGCGATTGCAGGGGTTTCGATCTCTTCTGACGAGTTCCTCAGCCAGACCAGCGTCTCTTCGAGTCGCGAGAGTAACCAGATCAAGGTCTCCTTCACGGCCGACACACCGGAGCGGGCGCGCCTGGGCGCTAACTCAATTGTCGAGGCCTATCGGGTTGTACGCGTCAGCGAGCTCAGCGAAACCGCCGACAGCGCCGTTGTCCAGATTGAAGCCAATCAGGCCGAGCTCAACCAGACGCTTGATGACCTACGCAGTCAAATCGCCGAAATTCAGGCGTCCGACGCAGTCCGGACGGCTCTCCTAGAAGAGTTCGACGAGGATCTGGCAACCTTTGACCGGCTGCAGGACGAGCTCGATGAGCTGAATGCTGATGATCCGCTCAGCGATGAGGCGGCGGCGGTTCGCCTGCAGCTCGACGACGTCCTGCAGGACTTCCAGACGTTTGAGGTGATCAGCCGAATTCAGCAGCGCGATGCGGCGACGCAGGCGCTTGCCGCCCAGCAAGATCAGGTGATCGACGAGTTGGCCGATTTGTCGGGCCGCGCCAATTCGATCCTCATCGCGGTGGAGCTGCAGGGTGCCGGGATCATTTCGGGGTCCCTGGCCCCGACTCCCAAGTCGACGACAGGCTCTGGTCCTGCTCGCATCCTGGCTGCCTCACTCGTGCTCGGGCTGGCCGTAGCAGCCGCCATCTCTTACTTCCTTGCCTCCCGGCGGAGGGCCTTTGGTAGCCGGACCCTCCCTGAGTTGGTCCTCAACGCTCCGCTGCTGGCCGAGGTGCCGGACTTCACTCTGGAAGGCATCAAGTCGTCGCTGCCGGTTACTCAGGCCCCGACGTCGGCATCGGCTGAGGCCTTCAGGTTCGCAGCCGCTGCGGTGGATATTCGGGCGTCGGCTGCCGGCGCCAAGTCGCTCATGATGGTGTCTGGCACGCTTGGCAGCGGAAAGACCACTACCGCGGCTAACACCGCCATCGCCGCTGCTCGAGAAGGCTTGCGCGTGCTCGTGATCGACGCCGACTTCGGGAACCAGGAGCTCACCGGCATGTTCCTCGGCGAGGAGCAACCGGCGGCCGGGATCACTGAGGTTGTCGCAGGCATAGTTCCCCTCGACAAGGCAGTTCGCAAGGTGGTGGTGACTGAAGACCGCTCCCTTTTCCTGCTCTGGCGGGGCCGCCAGCCGGTGGAGGCAGCCAACTTCTTCCGAACCGAGGAAACTCAGAAGTTCTTTGCCGAGGTAAAGGACCAGTTCGATCTGGTGATCATCGATGGGCCTCCACTCCTGCAGGTCGCTTATGCCAGCACCCTGGTGAGGTACGTGGATGCGGTGGTGCCGATCGTCGCCCATAACAGTCGAGTTGGTGAGCTGGAAGAAGTGGCGGATCGTCTGCACTTCATCGAAACGCCGCCCATCGGCTACATCTACACCAAGGCACCGCTCCGGGCGGAGATGACGGCCTCGGAGGGCTCGATGAAGGACATCCTCGGGCTCGGTGGTGAGCCGTCAAAGCGCACGCCTGCCGGGGCCGGTGTCGGCCGGCGCCGGAGCAGCCGCAAGGACAACAACGGCGGCTAACAACCGCCGCGGAATTGACAGGTTCTCAGCCGACCAACCGGCTCTCCGCCAGGATCCGCATCTGGAGATCCTTCGACTCGCTCCCGTTGAGGGCGACCTCGAAGGCACGGTGCAGAGTCTCATGGGCGGCTTCGGTATCCAGGTTGGGGGTGTTGTCTGCGATCGAGCTTGCGTGAAAGCGAGTCATGGCCTCTCCCAGCCCGGCAGCAATGGATTGGCGACTGCCAGTGGGAACCAGGTTGACCCGGCTCTGGTCGATCCCGGCCTCTGCGATCGTCTTGGCGCCACCGTTGGCGAGCACGATGACCGGGGCACCGCGCAGCATTGCTTCGGCCAGCGCAATCCCCCCCTCCTCGCGGACGCCGGAGAAGAGTACGGCACAGGCCCTGTCGAGGAGATCCTGAGCATCGTCATACGGAACCCAACCGCGCAACTCCACTCGACCGCCAATGCCGAGCTTGTCAACCAATCGATTGATCGCTTTGCGTTCGGGCCCGTCTCCCACCACGACCAGGCGCACAGACGGATCGGCATTGGCTAGTCCATGGAGTGCTAAACGAACGCCCTTGCGTGACTCGAACGAAGAGAGGAAGAGGATGAAGTCCTCGCGTTGGCGGGGTACCCGGTCGACCTCATTAAAGAGCACATGGTTGAGTAATATGTCCGCTTCCGGACGGGGAGTGAGTCGGCGGCGGGTTTCTTCATTCTGAAGTAGCCGCACCCGGGCCCTCCGCCAGTTCTTCCGGGTGGAGGGAACGTATGAGAATGCCTTGACGGCCACCAGGTCGAAGGCCTCTGAAGCCATGCCTTTGACCCCGAGTGCCGGCCACATCCGCCACGGTGTCACCACCGCGCCGCCCACGGGGCCCCAGACGAGAGGTATCCCCAGGCGATCACCCGGCGATGGCATCCAGTACACCGAGTAGGTGGCGTGGTAGGCGACGTCGAAAGGTTCCTCTTGATGCAAGTGTCGGGCCATCTTGACGGCTCGACGCTGCCACCCCAGGTAGCTGGTGAAGTATCCCATTAGGTGGCGGCGAGATTTGTCGGTCGGCTCATGCGGAAGCCACATCGCCCATCTCGGTTCCGCGACCTCGATGAAAGTGAGGTTCTCATTGGGGTTCTCTGCCTCCCAAGCCTTGATCGCATCGGTGTGCTCTGGGCCAACCAGCACGGTACATTCTGCGAAGCGCGCCACAGATTGCACCAGGCCCCACCCTGCTCCCGGCTCAGACCCACGGCCCGGTTCACAGGCATAGGCGAAGATGACGACGCGAGGTCTTTCCCGTTGCGGATGGGTGCCCGGGGGCGTGTATAGGCGGTCCAGCTCTTTGGAATAGCCGAGCCATCGCACCCCATACATGGCGATCATCGAAAGTGGTACGGCAAAACCGCCGGTTAAGCCGCTGGTGGCAGCGACCGACAGTCGGCCGGCGGCCGCCGGCCATTCGATGCGAGCCATTTCCTCCTCGGCTCCTCCCCCGATGAGCTCGGCGCGGGGCGACTCCATCAATCCCTGCACGATGTTGGCGATGATGGTCGCGGCGACCAGGCCGGTCACCATGTAGGCGCCCGAGAGTTTGTCGATGTACGTCAGAGGATTGCCCACCCACTCGAAGGAAGCGATCGCCAGGTATGCAACTCCAGTGCTGATTATCCAGCGGGAGAAAGTGCGGGAAATCGCCCGGGCTCGGACCGGGCTCACGGTGGAGCCTGACTCCATTGATCGAGGTCCCAGCACAGCCCGCAATCCTTCGGCGGTAACGGCCAGCGGCCGCGCTGCCTGACGGGCCGCTTCGGCGTATCCGGCTACCAGTGGCCCGGCGAGGACGTAGACGATGCCGATTACAAGGAAGTCGCCGGTCGAGAACGTCAGCTCCTGGGTAAGCAACCATCGGCCGGAGCGGAAGAGCTCAGTGATGTGGAGCCGCTCGGTGATCCTGTCGTGCTCGCCCAGTGACAGGATGAGGCCGACCGGGAGCGAGACGGCGTTGGCAATCGCCAGAGCGCCGAATGGGATCCATGCGGCACCAATTGACGTGCTCTGCAGCGCTCCTACAGCAACGATGACCGATAGGAGTTGCACGACGGAAACAGACGCCGCCTGCCATGACCGATCAGCCAGGTGCAGCATCCGCCTTACATGGTCCTGAATGGGGGAGAGGAATGCCGCTCCGATTCCCGAGACCGAAAAGGCGATGAGAGTTGAGCTATCGACTGAGGAGCCACCGAAGACGAGCACGAAAACCCAGGCCACTGTAACTAGGGGTGCTGCCAGCAAAGAGGGCCCTGTGCCCAAGGCCAAACTCCGGCGCAGCAATGTGATCCGCCGGGAGCGTGAGTAGGGCAGAGCAGCGACCTCGGCCGGGACGAACAATAACCACGAGGGGATCACTGTGGCAAGGCGGAAGGCGCCGAAGAAGAGTGCCCATGCCCCGGCTTCGGCACTGCCGAGGCCGACGCCGAATATCCCCACGATGAACGTCGCCAGCGAAGCGAAGCCCTGGTCAACGAGGCCGGCAGGGATCGTCGGACGGGAGGGGCGATCCGTCATTCGCCCGTTACCGTCTCGGCCCAGCTTGGCCGGCGTTCCCGCCAGTGGCCGGTGTTGGCGTCAAGCGCCAAGACGGCTCCTGCACCGAAGATCGTCCATAGCCAGACTGCAGCTTGAGGACTTTCCAGGCTCGGGTCGAATATGCCATTTATCAGAAGGGCCGTGGCGGCCATCATGGACCATGTGAGGAAGCCAGATTTCTGATCTTGGCCGGCATATCGGAACTTTCTCGCCGCCTTCCATAGGGTTCGATACCACACAACCCAGAGCAGGATCCACAGGCCGATACCCGTCAAGCCCATGCGTGCCATCACAGACAGGTGAGAGTTGTGCGGGTTTCGGAGTTCGGGCCCGTCGCCGCCGGCGACGAACCCGAAGCGACCTGCCAGGTTGGTTCCGAAGCCGAAACCGGACAAGAACCGCTCGGCGGTGAGTGTGTCGTCGACGACCAGGTCCCAAAGTTTGAGACGCCAGGCCACTGTGCCATCATTCACAAGCTCTTCTGAGTCGTTCTGTATCTGCAGAGTGACGATGTTGTCCCATAACTGGGCAACAGAAAATTCGCGCCGCTCCAGCTCAACAGTCAGGTCGACGGCAAATGCCAGGAGCAACGCTCCGATCAGGAGAGCGATAGCGCCGCCCATCAAAGGCCGGGCCCTGCGAGCTGAGAAGAAAAGCCATATCAGCACCAGCGCCGCTGCCAGCATTGCTCCGCGGTTCTGGGTGCCGGCTATCACGACGAGGATGAGGCCTCCAACTCCCAACACCGCGTTGCGCACGGCATCTTTGCGGGTGGCGCCGGGTGCCACGACCAGGATGAGGAATGCGACAAGCAGGATGGCATGCACTCCTATGTTGCCCGGCTTGTGCGAGGTTATGGGAACGTCGGAGTCGGGCACCAACCAGCTCGGGCGATTTGCCAGCACCAATCTGGCGAGGCCGACAATCAGAAAAGCCGGGATGACCTTCGTGTACCAGCGCAGAAACAGGTCGTATGCCGGCTGCCAGGCCATGAACAGTGTTCCGGTCACGAGAGCGAATAGTCCGTAGTACCACAACGCCCCATCACGTAACGCGTCTTGACCGTGCTCGCCGACGCCGGCCAGCGTCAAGACCAGGCCAAAAGCCATGAACACAACCAGCAGCTGCATCGCCGGGCTGCGCCGGATGAAAACAACGGACTTGCGTGACTTGTAGACAACAAACAAGCCGGCGCCCAGGACCACCTCGCCGATGAAGATTGGTGTGCCGGGAACATGGAACCAGGCGAAGGCTCGATCGAAAAATAGATAGCCGCCCATAAGCAGCAGAAGCAGATAGGCCACTCGCTGGTAGAGGGCGTCTCTATCGACCATGAAGATCCGAACGGCTGCCCGTGCTCTATGACCCGGCCGGTAGGCGACTGGCTTTGCTGGATGGGTCATCGTTGCTCCGGTCGGGGATTGCTCTCGTTCCTACGCCGCCCAACCAGGGTTGCGGGCAGCGGGGATTGTGAGTCGAGCTGGTCAAGGACCCCGCGAAGCCTAGTAATCGAGCCCTCGTCCGGGTCCCCCGCTGGCGCTAATTCTAATTCACTTTCCGCGGCCGAGGGTGACGGAGGGCTCGTGGGTCTCACGAGGACTTATCGGTCTGAGCCATCCTCGACTGAAACCTCGCCGCGGGCGTGTCGGTAGGCGTCCTCCAGCCCGGCCAGCCCGACCGGGGGAGAGTATCGAGAATCGTAAAGGGCCCGTGCGCCCACCCCGGCTTGGCCCACAAGGTCGTTGTCCCTCAGGCCTTGCAGGCGGTCGGCAAGTGCCTCCGGGTCGCCGGGGTCGACCAGCCAGCTTTCACCCAGCGTGTGGAGTACATCGGGCATAGCGCCGAGCGCCGAGGCCAGGACGGGAAGGCCGGCCCCGAGCGCCTCGAGCATGACCATCGAAAGACCTTCATACCAGATCGACGGCAGCACGAGGGCCCGGGCCCGCAGCATGAGCTTCCTTACCTGGTCGCCGTCTAGCTGGCCGCGCAAGGCCACGCCCGGTCGTCCCGCGAGCGTTTCCCGCATGTCCCCATCACCGATGATTTCGAGCCGCAGGCCCTCGAGGTTGGCTCTTTGCCAGGCCTCGACCAGTACGTCGGGTCCTTTTTCAGGAGCTAAACGGCCGACAAAAAGTATCAGGTCGGACTCTGCTGTCGACAGCGTGCGCCGTCCGGGGTCACTGACAAAGTTGGGCTTCACTCGAATACGTTGCTCGGGGAGTCCTCCCTCAATCATCTTGCGGCGAGCAAAGTCTGTCAGGGCCAGGAACAGGTCGACGTCCTTTTGCCATGTCTGTCGGCGGCGGTTGATGGCGATGGTTGCCGCCGCGGCCGCCGATTGCACCGCGCTGTCGCGGTAGCAACGGTAGCGAACGGCGTACCAGGGATTCCCACTGGCGACGCAAAGTTCGCACGGTTTCCCATCTCGCAACAGCATCGAGTTGGCGCACACGAGTCGATAGTTGTGGAGGGTGAGGACCGTAGGGGACCCGGCCGCGCGGACGGCGCGGAAAACGGATGGTGTCAGGTGATACCAGGTGTTGTGAATGTGGGTCACGTCGGGCTGGTGCCGGCGGACCAGATCTCCGATCCGTCCTGCCGCTCGCGGATTCCAGGGTGCCCGCAGGAGGTCGCCGGCCGCGGCCAGGTTTCCGTCGGGATTGCGTTCCCGGTGCTCGATGACTGTGTGGCCGGCTTCACGGAGGAGGTTGGCCTCGGTCGTTGCCACGGTGTCTTCACCGCCAGGCTGACGGTATTGGTTGTGGATCTGGAGGATCTTCACCGAGGTGAGTCTAGGTCCGGCCTCCCACGGCGTGGTCTTTGGCCAACCTCCTCCGGCAAGTGACTAGTCCTTTGGGGAAGTTCTCAAGCGGTCACTCTAAGTGTCGATACCACTCTAGGTAGCGGACACCACCACTGTGAGGAACATGATGAAGAGGCTGGCTACGGTAGCCATCGCACTAGCACTGGTCATTCCGATTAGCGGAGCCATCGCCGGCTCCGGTTCATCTTCCGGGGCCGATCTGGCCTTCTTCGATGAGTCATCGGGGTTTTGGACCTTCGAAGGCGGGGGTAGCGTGTTCTACGGAGCTCCCGAGGATCTTCCCCTGCTGTGCGATTGGAACGGTGACGGCCGAGCCACCGTTGGGGTCTACCGGGACCGGACCGGCTATCTGCTGCTTTCGAATCACAACGGTTCTACGGTCGCCGAATACGAGTTCTATTACGGGATACCCCGCGACATCCCGTTGTGTGGCGACTGGAACGGCAACGGTGAGGACACCATCGCCATCTATCGCACCTCAGAGCAGAGGTTCTACCTGCGCAACACCAACGACTTTGGTTTCGGAAACGTCGAGCTCAAGTTTGGTTTCGCAGGCGGCCTACCGTTTTCCGGCGACTGGAACGGCGACGGCATCGACACCGTCGGGGTTCGCGACCCCAAGAACGGTTTCATGGCCGTCGCTCAGGGCCACGACGGCGGCACCGCCATGGAGGCCTACCTGGGAGATGCCAACCAGATGCTGGTTGTAGGCGACTGGAACGGAGACGGGATAGACCAATTCGGCCTCTATGACCCGGCCGCCAACACTTTGGGAATCGCCGACTCGTTCTTCAAGCCCGTCATAACCGAGACCTACCAGCTAGAGGGCGACGGCATCCTCCTTTCCGGCGACTGGAACCATCAGACCGGCATCGTCCACCAGGCCGCCCCGGCGTCCCAGGAGCCCATCAACCAACCCGCCGACAGCCCCAGCACCCCACCATCGGATCCAGCCGGATCTCCCAGCGATCCCGGCACGGCCCCTGCCGCCAAGATCGTGAAGCCGGCGATACCGGTCCCCAGCAACGCCGTGAGGATCGATCCGGGCACCAACATCCAGGGTGTTGTCAGCAGCCACGGTGAAGGCACCACCTTTCTGCTGGGTGCCGGAGTCCACCGCATGCAGTCGATCCAGCCCAAGAACGGGCAAGTCTTCATTGGCGAGTCGGGCGCCGTACTCAGTGGAGCCCGGGTTCTGAACAGTTGGCAGCAGGATGGAAGCGCCTGGTTCATTGCCGGCCAGAGCCAGGAGGGGCGCATCCACGGCAGCTGCCTTGCAGGCCACGACCGCTGTAATCGCCCGGAAGAGCTGTTCATCAATGACAAGCGGATGCTTCACGTCTCGAGTCGAGGCAACGTTGGGCCCGGGAAGTGGTTTTTCGATTACAGCTCCGACCGGATCTACATCGGTGATGATCCGTCGGGAAAGCGTGTCGAGACGTCGGTCACTGAGGTCGCTTTCAAGGGGAAGGTGAATGGCGTCACGGTCACCGGCCTGGTTGTCGAAAAATATGCCAACCCGGCCCAGGTGGGAGCGATCGACACTCGCGACAATTCCAGTGGCAAAGACAATGGATCCAACTGGTTCATTGCCAACAACGAGGTCCGAAACAACCATGGCGTGGGGATCAAGGCGACCGATGGTTCCAAAGTCACCGGCAACTACGTACATCACAACGGGCAGCTGGGACTGGGCGGGGACGGCGATGGCCTGCTGATCGAAAACAACGAGATCGCCTACAACAACAATGCCAGCTACGAGTGGGGCTGGGAAGGTGGCGGCACCAAATTTGCCAAGACCCGAGACCTCGTAGTACGCAACAATTACTCCCATCACAACCTCGGGCCCGGGCTGTGGACCGACATCGACAACATCGACACCCTCTATGAGGGGAATCGGGTGATGCACAACGCGGGGATCGGCATCTTCCACGAGATCTCCTATGACGCAGTCATTCGTAACAACTACCTGGAGGGCAACGGCGCAGGACACTCGGCCTGGCTGTGGGGCTCCGGCATCGTGGTGGCGGCCTCGCCGAATGTTGAGGTGTACGGCAACGAGCTGGTCAACAACGCCGACGGCATCGCCGGGATTCAACAGAGTCGCGGCAGCGGCCGGTACGGTCCATATGAGATCAGCAACCTGTACGTCCACGACAACGACGTGACGATGACCGAGGGTCACACCGGCTTCGTTCAGGACATCGGGGACAACTCCTACTTCACGAGCCGCAACAATCGGTTCTCGAACAACCAGTTCACGTTGGTTGGAGGAGACGGACGCAACTTCTCCTGGATGAACAGCAGCCATACCCTGGCTGAGTGGAACAATCTCGGCCAGAGCTGACTCGACCATCTGAGTAGCTCAACGCACTCAGAGTGCTTATGGTCCCGGATGCGCTGACACGGATAACCCGGCAGGTACACATGAGTTCGCGGTTGACGGCCGGTATTGGACCGACTTCGACCGCCAGCATCCTATTGAGGGCCCGGCTCGCTCGCAGGCTTGGAGCGGAACCGATCACGGTCTGGTTGGTGAGCTTGGAGTGGGCACAGTGACCCACTCGACCCTGCAGATGGGACTTGCCCTTTCCGGAATCCTGGTTGGTCTGGGTCTGACAATCATCCTGACCGGCTTTGGTCGGGCGTGGGCAAGCAGGGAAAAGAAAACTGACGAAGTCTCCTTCAATATCCCCGACACAATGCCCGAGCAGATTTCTGAGCCTGCTCTGACTTCATGAAGGAGAACGTCAGCAGAACCCTGCAGAACTCGGGGCCCCGAAAGGGGCCTCGAGGTTTGTTTGCTGAGCAAGGATCAGCCTTCGAGTTTCGGAAGGCTCCGTGGGGAGCATTCGCTCGTCCTGTAAGTACACTTAATGATGGGCTCCAGAGACAGGGTTCGCGATCCAGACTACTCGGAGTAAGGCTGACTACCACGGAGGGCGGGTGCAGAGAAGGCTCTTTCCGCTCGTCGGGGCGTTCCTTTTACTCTTGGGAACGACCTCCGCAGCGTCGGGTGTCGACGCGGTATCTCATATGCTCATGTTCGATCCTGAGAGCGGCCAATGGTTTATGAACCGCGTCGACGGGTCCGTGGATAGCTTCTATTACGGGAGCCCGGGCGATGTTCCCCTTGTTGGGGATTGGGACTGCGACGGAGAGGCCACCGTCGGCGCCTATAGACCCGGTAATGGGTACGTGTACGTTCGAAACAGCAACGATCAGGGTTTCGCCGATCGAGAGTACTTCTTTGGGGAGGAGGGCGACATACCGATTGCCGGCGATTGGGACGGCGACGGTTGCGACACGGTGTCGGTCTATCGCAACGGACAGGTCTACGTGAGCAACAGTCTGGTAACCGGCGAGGCCGAGTATTCCTTCTATTGGGGCACCCAGGGCGACACTCCCTTCGGTGGCGATTTCGATGGCGACGGCGTCGACACGGTTGGCTCGTACCGTGAGAGCTCAGGCTTCGTCTACCTTCGCAATGAGTTGACGACAGGCATCGGCGAACTTTCGTTTTTTTATGGGATTCCAGATGACACCATCCTGGCGGGAGACTGGGACGAAGACGGTGTCGACAGCGTCGGGATCTACCGTCCGTCGCTGCAGCGCTTCTTCTTGTCCAACGAGAACGAACAGGGCGCGGCCGACATTGTGTTCGACTTCGCTTCATCAGGCGGTTGGCTGGCGGCCGGGCGGGCCACGCCCCGTTCCGTCTTCGATGTGGATATTTTCCCGGGTGACAACATCCAGGCCAAAGTGGATGCCAACCCGGCCGGTACCAACTTCGTGATCCGTTCCGGCGTCCACCGGCAGCAACGGGTCCAGCCCAAGAACAGTCAGGTTTTCCTCGGAGAACCGGGTGCCGTGCTCACCGGAGCCAGGAAGCTTACCGGTTGGATTCCTGATGGTGGCCGTTGGTACGTGACCGGCCAAACGCAGGAAGGGACCGTCCGGGGGCAGTGTGATGCCGGCTATGAGCGCTGCAGCCGACCGGAGGACCTGTTCGTGGACGACGTCACCTTCCGGCACGTAACGTCACTTGGCGCCCTCGGAGCCGGCGCCTGGTATTTCGATTACGGGGCGGACCGCATCTACATCGGTGAGGACCCGACCGGCCACACGATAGAGACGAGCGTCACCAAGAGCGCCTTCTTCGGTAGTGCCGACGGGGTCGTCATCCGCGATCTGGTGATCGAAAAGTACGCCACTCCGGCCCAGGAAGGCGCTATCGACTCGCGCGCCAATAACCTGGGGGTCAAGGGAACCAACTGGGTGGTTGACAACGTCGAGGCCCGACTCAACCACGGCACAGGTGTCCATCTCACCGATTTCGGACAGCTCCTCAACAGCTTCGCCCACCACAACGGCCAGCAAGGTGTAGCAGCCACCGGCACTGGTGTGCTGGTGGAGGGCACCGAGATCTCCTTTAACAACACGGCGCGTTTTCGTCTCGATTGGGAGGGCGGGGGCACCAAGTTCGTCGGCGACGACATTGTCATCCGCAACAACCATTCACACGACAACTACGGGACCGGGCTCTGGTTCGACGTCAACTCCCAGAACGGACTTATCGAGGGCAACACCGTCGAGCGTAACTTCCGGGCGGGGATCTTCCTCGAGGTGAGCAAGGGCGGCGTCATCCGCAACAACTACACGGCCCACAACGGGCTCGACGATCCACGGGGGGTGCTATGGCTGTGGAGCGGTGGGATCACGGTGGCCTCGTCCGAGGACGTCGAGATTTACGGCAATACCCTTGTCAACAATGCCAACGGCATCACCGCCATCCAGCAGGCGCGAGGAAACTTTCCCTGGGGAGACCCGCGAGTGGTCAAGAACCTCTTCGTACACGACAACCACGTGACGATGGATCGAGGCCACACCGGAGCGGTGCAGGACATCGGGGATAACGCCATCTTCACAAGTCGCAACAACCGGTTCATCGGAAACGTCTACGTCACCGGCACGGGTGATTTCTTCCATTGGGACAACCGTCAACTCAACTTCGACGAGTGGCGCTCGTACGGCCAGGAATAAAGCTCACATAGACTGTCTCATGCCCATTAGGCGCTACGGCGCGCTCCTGGTTCCGCTCGCGGTCCTCGCCGCAGCCCTCGGCATGCTGGCGCTGAGGTCCCCAGCCGAGCCCGGGAGCCAACCGCAGCCCCCGGCGGCGGGTGCCGAATCCGGCGCTGTGGTTACTACAACCACAGCCACCACTTCGATTCTCACCCCGTTTCTGCCTCTAGACCGGGACGCCGGGCCTCTGGTCATAACGGTGACACCGGAGGACGATCTGGCTGCTCTGGCAGCCGCCGCGCCCGAGGGCACGACCTTCCTGCTCGCGCCTGGTGTCCACCGCATGGCATCTGTTGAGCCCCGCAGCGGGCAGGCGTTCGTCGGTCGGCCCGGAGCGGTGATGAGTGGGGCCCTTGTGCTCAATCGTTTTCGTGCGGCCGGCGACATCTGGGTGGCGGACGGTCTGGAGATGGAGGGATTCGTGCACGGCGATTGTTCGTCTGGCTTTGAGCGCTGTCGCCGTCCCGAGGCCTTGTATATCGACGACGTGGTTCTTCACCACGTTTCGCGACGAAACGACGTTGGTCCCGGCACCTGGTTTTTCGATTATGGCACCGACGAGGTTTACCTGGGTGAGGATCCGTCCAACCACGTCGTAGAGCTGGCAGTGGTCCCTTACGCCTTCTGGGGAGACGGCGACCGGGTGACGATCAATCGTCTGGTCATCGAGAAGTACGCTCCCCCCGCCCAGGAGGGAGCAATCGACAGCCGGGCGGGCCCGAGCGACCTCGTCGGGGGGACCGGATGGGTGGTGACCGATAACGTTGTTCGCTGGAACCATGGAATCGGGGTGAGCGCGACCACGGGGGCTGTTGTTCAGAGCAACATCATCTACCAGAACGGTCAGA
>Ga0255057_10000449_pt1 | contig 23475 bp, 20 predicted proteins | sample Cases_109_6_MG_FD_189022 | JGI IMG/M metagenome (GOLD analysis project Ga0255057, IMG submission 189022) | Seawater microbial communities from Amundsen Gulf, Northwest Territories, Canada - Cases_109_6 | ecosystem: Environmental > Aquatic > Marine > Gulf | place: Canada: Northwest Territories... | reverse complement strand
CCTCAGGGGGTATGGTGAAGTGAACCACCACGGAGTAGGTGTGTCCAGCCTCCAGAAGATCGAAATGGCTCGGAGTGACTTTCAGGAATGGGCGCAGACGTGGCCCCACCCAAAGGTCGACATCAGGGACAGTGGACCCGGTAGTCAGGGTGAAGGTTCTATCCATAGTAGCCCTGCTGCCGTCGCCTAGGGTCTCCTCAATCTCTGTCGGGCTCCATTGAAGGACGGGCCTGGCGTAAAGGGGAGAGAACGCCAGAAGTTGGCAGATAGAAAGGAGAAGAAGAATCTTGATAGCGCTCTGGGCTCTTTGTTGGCGCGTCCTCATGGGTCAGCCCTCCCTGATTGAAAAGCCGGACCGAAAATGCCTTTTCAAGCCTCGATCTCCGAGCTTCGTCTTTGGCTGCTTGGCAGCCTTCAAGTTGGAAAATCGGCCGGGTTCGACCGAATTCTAGCACCCCGTAGGTCGGATTGCCGTGGAGAAAGAGAAAGACGTCGCCCTGCCCCTGGTCGATGTAGTGCATCTTCGACCCCAGGACCTCGATATATTTCGACTCATAGGGGAATTCGGCCGACAGCACACCCGCCCGATAGTCTTGCGGGGGCCCGCCCAGCCCTTGGTCCGCTTTGACGGTCGTGACGGCGAAGGCGATCACGACCGTTAGTCCGACTCGGAGGACATGGGTTGTTTTGACGCTGGGCCTGACCATTGGCTTAGCGCCCTCGTCTGAGCAGCCGGGCAAAAATCATGAAGTGAGTCACCAAGAGTAGTGGCACGAAGAATGTCGGAATGAACCAAGCCGCTCCGAAGTCCGGTACCACATTCGCGTGGCGCAGTGCATTTAGAAGGTCCACCGTGCCGACAATGTTGAAGAGCCAAACCAGCGCCACCGCCCCCGCCCAGCCAGTCCGGAGAGCGATCAGCGCCAGCAACGCCAGCACACCCGTCACCAAGTCCCCGTAGGCGGCAGGAGTTGCGAAAGCGTCTGGCAGCGGTCGCGCAACGACTCCGGGGACAAGGAATACCAAACCTATGTAGCGAAATGCATGTGGCAGGGTTAGCCAGAAAAGAGCGTCGTGTGGCGACTTGTTTTCTAGCCAGGGAGCCAACAACCACTTTGCAATCAGGCCCCACACAACAAGGCTCAAGATGAACTGCAGTCCAAAGATTGCTACCGGTTCCATAGGTTGCCCTCCCTTCGATTTGGTTTGCCAGATCTTCCAGACCTAGAACTCGTTGCCTACCAACTTAGGCCCTCTTGCTGTCCCGAGGGCGACTCCAATAGCCAGCCAATGTCCCCATGTTAGTTGAAGCCGCTCCGTGTGCCGCATCGACTCCCGCAACAACCACCCTCACACTCATCGTGAGACCACGACCCAGATCTGCAAATCCCGCTCTTCCCTACTAAAGGATTTCCGAGCGCCGTCTAACGGCTAGCACATCAACTGCCGGCGACCCGCCGGGTGGGACGTCGTGTTCTTGGCTACCTGCTGGAAACTCAGGGCCTCAACCGGATAGGCAATCCCTTTTCGAGGTTCCCGCTCGGCGCTACATTTTCGGGTGTCTGGAGGCCCCCAAGCTGAGCGATTAGCCAGATTGGGGCGAATCCTAGCGCTGTGAGGGGGAGGGCGGAAAGGGGTGCGTGTTTGATCCTCCGGAATGCCACGCAAGTCGTCCTCCACCGCCAGGTGGTCTTCACGATCCCCAAACGGCTGCGGATCTTCTTACGCTACGACCGCAAGCTTTTGGGTGAGCTCGCCGCTTGTGCCTGGCGAGCCCTCAGGCTCTACTTCGAGGTGTCCTTCGACGGCGCTGAGCTGACACCCGGCGCTGTGGGTTTCCTCCAGACCGCCGGCGAGCTGCTCAACTTCCACCCGCATGTCCATATTCTCCTCACCGATGGCGGCTTCTGCCCCGATGGATGCTTCCACCACTTGCCACGCCTCCACTCCCGCCACCTCGAACGCCTCTTCCAAGCCGACGCCGATTCCTGGGGGCTCAGCTACTCGCTCCTCACCACCCACCCCAACAGGCCGGTAGAATCCGGCCCAACCAGGCTGTTCACTCAACTTGAAGGCCTACAAGCACCCTGCACCGGAGCACCGAGCTTGGCCACGGAAAAGGGAATTCCTATCCGGAAGCTCCTCGAGGCGATTGCGGAACCCCTGGTTACAACGATGCCGGTTCTGACTGAGGCCTTTCACATGCTCTCGCCAGAGAGCCGAGGTGCGGACGCCTTGAGGGAGTTTGTCCGCAGCGGCGGAGTCTCAGTCTGGTTCATGGACTCACCTACGCTCGAGCGAGCATTCGAGCTCATGCAGCGTTATGCGGACCGCGTCTACAGCGAGGTCATCGCGGTGGCCTGCCAGGCCCTTCCCGCCGACCACTTCTTCATCGGCATGTTCCTGGTCAGCCACGGCCGCGACCTGACGCGACTCGGACGCTATTTCGAATCCGAAGCGGCCCTACTCGAGGGCCAAACGGTGCTCGAAACCGTATTGGGCCAGGGCCACCGATCCACGCTTAGCGCCGTGCAGGCTCTAGTCCATCACTACAACCAGCGTGGCAAGGAAGACGAAGAGACGAGCTGGCAGGCACGGTTGGATGCGCGTGCTTCTGCTGGCGGACAGGAGTAAGTCACTTCGTCGACGCGAAGGCGCAAAACGAAAATGTAACGTCTGTCACAGTGGTAGGACGCAATCTCTGTCAGAATGCTGTTTGGACCTCCACGAAAGTAGCCTCTGGCTCGCGCGCTCACCTGCAGGACACGTCGCGAGGCTGCGAAACGAACACCGTCCGGCCGACGCTAGGATCTTCATATGAGTCGACAATTTACGAGCTGGCCTACTAGTCCGGATTATTCATGAAGCACCTACTGCGGCCCTCATGAATAATCCGGGCTCTAGGGGCCTCCCGGCGCTATTATTCGTCCCTCTGCTGCTGATCGTCTCCCATCGCGCCTCGGCAACCTGTTACGAGCTCAGCTGCTCCAGCAGTCACTGCAGCGGCAACCTCAAGGTCTCGAACCTAATCTCGGGGTCACAGTTTCCGCCCGACGCCAACACGCCGTCCGGATTCGTCGATCCCGGCGACGGCTCGAGCCGCCGGCTCATCCCGACGCAGGAGGGAAAGATCCTGGTGTGGGACGGTGTCAGCGGAAGCAGCCTTACGACTTTTCTGGATCTCACGGCCAAGGTGCGTTGCTGCGGCGAGCGCGGGCTCCTGGCACTTGCCGTCGACCCGCAGTACGCCTCCACTGGAAGGCTCTACGTGTTCTACACCGGGGATGGGAACGACGCCCCGGGCGCCAACGGCGACATCGTCGTCGAGCGCTATCTTCGCAAGGGCTCGACGCCTCTCGAGGCGGAGCCGAACTCAGCCACGACCATTCTTACCCTCACCCACCCCGCCAGCAACCACAATGGCGGTTGGCTCGCTTTCGGCCCGGATGGTTTTCTCTACGTGTCGACGGGAGATGGAGGGGGCGGGTGCGACAGTGATGCCGGAGCGAGCGGCGACGGGCAGAATCGAACCACTCTGCACGGCAAACTGCTGCGTCTCGACGTACGTGGCGTTGACCCGGCAGCGGGTGCTCCCGAGTGTGGAGCCAACCAGAGCTACACCGTCCCCACATCCAACCCGTACCAGGGCAACGACGGCAGCAACTTCTGTGGTGAGATCTTCGACTACGGGCTGCGCAACCCCTTCCGCTTCAGCTTCGATCGTCTCACCGGTGACATCTATATCGGTGACGTCGGCCAGAACAACTGGGAAGAGGTCAACTTTCACGTGGCCGAGACCGCCGCTCCGGTCAACTTCGGCTGGGTGTGCCGTGAGGGATGTGCGAGCTCTGGAATCGGCAATTCGCAATGCAACACGAACGGCTGTGTGAGCCACACCGTCAACTCGTGCCAGTACCCCACCGCCGGCGGGCACATGGATCCGATTCTCTGCCACTCCAACCCCAACGGCTGGAAATCTGTCATGGGCGGCTACGTCTACCGCGGCCAAAACGTGCCGGGTCTTGGCGCAAGGTACGTCTACAGCGACAACCAATGTGGCCAGATCTGGGTCAGCGACGACGTCGATACCGTCGGCACACCGGCCAACTTCGATGCTAGTTGCTGGGACTCCGGCCATGGCGGCATGTTCGGCTTCGCCGAAGACTCCCTGGGCGAGCTCTACATCGTCAACGGGGGCGCCGGGCGCATCGACTGCATTCACAATGGCGCGGGCTGCCCGTGGGCCTCGGGGGGCATTTTCGCTGACGGCTTCGAGTCGGGCAACACGACGAGCTGGAGCAATACCGATCCCTGAGACTCGTTCGCGTCACGACCCGCACGTTCTGTCACGCGGTCGATACACAAAAACGGCGGCAGATCCGAAGCCCTGCTGCCGCCAGCAATCGATCCCTATTCCGTGCTCAGTTGCTCGCTGCGTCGGTGAGCTGAGCCATGACCTGATCGAGGCTGAAGCTACCCGGCTTCTGGCGCGGTGGGTCGGTCGGGCTGTGTAGCCCACCTGTGCGGTCTCTTCGTTCCAGCAGAGCCCGTTGAGTGCGAGTGGGCAACGGATCATGTAGCGGCCGAGCCGGAGCGCGCCTTGCCGGTCTTCGCCCCGCACGGCAGCGTGGGCCGAGAAGCCGCTGTGGCGCCAGGTGAGGAGATTGCGTGTCGTCTCCTCTCCGATGAGACCCTGGTCCACGAGCATGCGCAGAATCTCGGCGCGGAACAAGCGTTCGAGGTGACGGGAATTGAAGCGTGGCAGGTGGTAGAAGCTCCCATCGGGGCGGAAGCCGCCATCGGTCGCGAGGATGTGGAGGTGGGAATGGGAGTTGAGCAGCTCACCCGAGGTCTGCAGAAAACCCACGGCGCCGGGAGTGATCTCGTCGTCGGCGAAGGTCACCTCGAAGTAGAGCTTGAGAGCCCGCCAGGCACAGGCGGCGAGCTCACCCAGGAGGTTGCTGTCAGAGCGGAAAAAGAGGCGGAGGCACTATAGGTTTGAAGGAAAGTGTGCTCCATGTCCCATGTCATGAGCTCGCGGTCTCCGCACGTCGCTTGATGGCTCTCAGCCACATCCGCCGTATCAGCGAGCTGCCTGGATAGATCACTCGCCAATACGCCGCAAACCGACGTTGTGCCGAGGCATCCGTAGCAAAGACACGTGTCTCCGTCGTTAAGAGACACGCTTGCGAGCCCGCATCCTCGAACCGGAAGTTCATCATTGCCTTTGCGAAGCCGGGTGCGTCAAGAGCTTTGAACCACTCCGAAGTCGGTTCCGGCATCGCTCCATCTCCGGCCGGAGCCAACACCACAGTTCCCACCAATAGCTCACGGCCCGGGTCATCCGCCAGCGTCAAAAACGACGTCCGCGTAGCAACTTGAATTAGGGGTTGGTGCTCAGGAGCATCGAGAACGCTCTCCGGACCCGGTCGCCCCAATCGACGAATCCAGGTCAACGTTCGAAAGAACAGGATCTCGGCCGCCGTCACTTCTTTGACGGCTCGGTAGACCCGGTCTCTTGACGCGCTGATGTGAATCCGATGGAATTCGCTGAACTGATATGCAGGTGCAAACTCGTCGAGGTGTGTCCGCATCACCTGGACCTGCATCTCCGTTGCCGGCAGCAGAATTCCCAGGGCCGCAAGCGCCAGCCCCGCTCCCAGGGCATGAGTACCTCGACGCCTTGTGCGGATCCGGAGAAACGCCAGGGGCTTGACAAGCGAAACGCTCGCTAAGGCCACGACGGCCAGGCCAGCGTAGACCATAACGACTCCCAGCATGTGCTCATCCTAGCCTGAGCACCCGCAGCGAATACCGGAAGGTCAATTTACATCAGGGGGCTGACCCTCTACAACCTGCTGAGGCCGACGAAGGTGCCACCGTTCTGGCGGCAGAGCAGACGCATCAGGGTGGCGAAGCGCACACCGGTGGTGTTGGCGACCCCGGGCACCGAAAACATCACCGGGAAGCCGACGGCGTGGATCCTCACCCGGCGGTTGCCCTCGGCGTCGAGGCGGTTGAGACGGTCGACGGTGTTGACGACCTCGTCGATCGACTTGTCGGTGAACTCGTCGCCAAAGACGTCGATCGAGAACTTCTTGCGTTCAACTCCCCCATGTCGTTCATCACCTGGATGCCCTTGACCTTGAGGTAGATGTCGAGGACCTGGGTCTTATTCTGCGGCACCGTCGGCCAGGCGTAGGTGAACAGGCTGCCCGAGGTGTCGATGACGAACATGATGGAGTCGGCGTCCGTCAACCCGTGTTCGCAGACTGCGAGATTGAGCTTTATCTTGCGGTTATCGGAGTTTTTGTGTACAGTGTTTACGTACAGGTTCTACAGATGCCGAAACGCACGACTTACACTCAAGCCCGAGCCCACCTGGCCGCGATATGTGACGAGGTCGCAGAGACCCGGGAGCCCTACATCATCGAGCGCCGGAGCGCCGAGAACGTGGCTCTGATCTCCGAGGACGAGCTCGAGAGCCTCACGGAAACGGCTCACCTGCTGCGCTCTCCCGCAAACGTCCGTCGACTACTGACGGCTCTCGAGCGGGCTCTGGCTTCAGAGCTCGAGCCCACCTCTGTCGAGGACCTCCGGCGCGAGCTCGACCTTGGCGAAGAAGGATAAGCGCGTCCCAACCGGGGGCAAGCGAGCCGCGGTCTTCCACCCGGAATTCCGCGACGACCTCCGCCACTGGGTACGCACCGACCGGAAGATCGCGCTGCGCGTCCTCGACCTCGTCGAAGCGGTCCTCCGCGACCCCTTCCAGGGTCTCGGCAAGCCCGAGCCGCTCAAGTTCTACCTCGCGGGATGCTGGTCCCGCCGCATCACCCAGGAGCACCGCCTGGTCTACCTGGTTCGCGAGAGCCGGATCGACTTCCTTCAGGCGCGGTACCACTATTGAGAACGTAGATCGAGACCTTTTTGCCTCCGGCGAGGAGGTGCGGAAAAGGGGAAAAGGTGCCAGAGCAATCCTGGAAGCAGGTCGAACTCCAGATGGCTAATGAGACTCCAAATGGCCCAGAAGTGGAAGACGCGAGGTGCATAAGGCGTTTTAGATCAACAAGTTAAGAATCGGCTGGCACCTATTCGACCTTCATCACCGACTTCGCCACCGCCCGCGCGATTCGGCGGAGTCTTAAGCTGCCGGCCCAGGAGCCCGAGCCCCTGGCCCACCGCACGAGATCGAGCTCCTCGACCAGATAGCCTGAGACTTACCCGGCCACGATCCGCCACGCGGCCTGGCTCAAGTGCGTTTGCCAACGCCGAATCCTGCGGGCTCAGCTACTCGCTCCTCACCACCCACCCCAACAGGCCGGTAGAATCCGGCCCAACCAGGCTGATCACTCAACTTGAAGGCCTACAAGCACCCTGCACCGGAGCACGGAGCTTGGCCACGGAAAAGGGACTTCCTATCCGGCCGAGAAAAGCGATTTCCTACAAGGTCCGTGGGATGTTTTGGTTGCTGCTCAGCCGCTTTGGTAAGGTAAGACAAGAGATTCTTGATTCGTTTTGTTGCGATAGCCTTTCTCTTTTTTTCGGGCGCTTCCTTTGCCGATGAGCCCGACTCCAAACCCTATTTCCGGCATCCGGCCGTTTCGGCCGACGGCGAAACAGTCGCTTTCAGCTACGGGGGCGACCTCTACACCGTGCCCTCGACGGGAGGCGACGCAACGCTTCTAGTCGGGGACAGATCTTTCGACTCCCACCCCAGCTTCTCGCCCGACGGTCGCTACCTGGCCTTCACCAGCTCCAGGTCCGGAGGGGGTGATGTTTACACCGTCGACTTGAAGAGCACAGAAATCAAAAGACTTACCTACCACAGCAGCGCCGACAAGGTCGAAGGCTGGGGCCCCGAGAGTAAGTGGGTTTACTTTTCCGCCGAGAGGCAGCGGGTCTTCTACAACCTCGACGTCTTCAAGGTCCCGGTCGAGGGAGGCAGCCCGGTGGCGGTCGTGGACGATATCCTGGAGGAGGAGGCAAGCTCGACGCTCTCGCCCGACGGACGCGAGGTCGCTTACGTTCGGACCATTCGCCAGCGCCTCTGGTTCAGAAGGGGGCCTTTCAGCGATGTGCCCAATGAGATCTGGATCAAGAGCAGCACGCCAGAGACAAAGGACTACCGGCTTTTCTCCAGCATGAAAGCCAAGAGCATCTGGCCGATGTGGACTCCAGACGGCGGTGGCATCTACTTCGTCTCCGACCTCGATCAAAAAGACGGCCACGAAAACCTCTTCTACAAGTCCCTCTCGGGCGGAGAAGCCACCAAGCTGACCGCCTTCGACGAGGGCAGAATCTTCTGGCCCGATATGGCGCGCCGCGAGGGTTCCGTAGTCTTCGAGCATAACTTCGAGATCTGGCGCTGGTCGCCCGACGCCAAACCCAAGCCGATCGACATCGCGGTGGACTCGCCCAAGCCCGACGATCCTGCTTCGGTCAGCACCAAGGAAAGCGGCATCAGTGAGTTCGCCCTCTCACCGGGTGACAAAAGCGTCGCCTTCGTCCTTCACGGTGAGGTGTTTCTAGCCGCCATGGCCGACTCCGTCCAAGAGGAACGGGCCCTCAACATCAGCAACACCGCCTACCTCGAGAGCAGCCCTGGCTGGACCTCCGACGGCGGCGGTCTGGTCTATACATCGGACCGCAACGGCAACTCCGACATCTTCTACTACGACATCGCGGACAAATCCGAGAGGCAGCTCACCGACTCGCGGCAGCAAGACCAATTCCCCGCCGTCTCCCCCGATGGCAAGTGGTGCGCCTACTACCGCGGCATCCGCGAAATACGCCTGCTGGATCTCCAGAGCGGTGGCGATTCGCTCCTGGCCGAGGGCTTCTTCCTCAAGGACTCCGCCTACGGCTACGGCTCCCTCTCATGGTCGCCCGACAGCAGGTGGATCGCCTATGTTGATAGCGACGAACTTGAATTCCGTAACGTCAAAGTAGTCGACATCGACAAAAGGGAACCTCAGCAGATCAGCTTTCTTTCCAACGTCACAGCCTTCTATCTTCACTGGGCTCCCGACGGGTCTTTTATCGTTTTTACCTCCGGATCCTTCACCCGCACCCGCCACCTGTTCAGAGTAGACCTGACTAAGAACCCAAGTCCCGGTGTGCACACAAAGCCGCGCAAAAAAGTCGAGATTGAAGGAATCAAAAATAGGCTGCACCAGCTGAACACCTATGTCGAAAGGGCTTACGGCCTCGGCCTCACCGCCGACGGCAAGAGTGTCTTGACCTTCATGGCGGCCTTGGGCGGCGCCGATATATTCGCAGTCCCAACCGACCCCGACGTTCGGGGTCCCCTCCAGAAGCTGACCTCCGCGGGCTTCGGCGGCCCGACGGCTCAGGGGGCGGACGGCAAGTCGTTCTGGTATCTCAACCAAGGAAAATTATGGAATCTTCCGTACACCGGCGGGGAGCCGACTGTGCGGCTGATCCCGGCGGAGCTTGAGATAGACTTTCACGGCGAGAAGCTGCAGGTCTTCAACGAAGCCTGGCAAACGTTCTTCGATTGCTGGCCCGTAAAGGGCTTCAACGGCCTGGACTGGGAAGAGGTCTACGACCGTTTCCTGCCCCTGGCCAGGGGCGCACAGACCAATGAAGATCTCTCCGCGATCATCAACATCATGATGGGCGAGCTCAACGGCTCGCACGTCAAGAACCACTACTCCTCTGGGTCGGGCGACCCAACCGCCGACCTCGGAGTTGCCTTTGACCAAACCGAGCTGGAAGAAACCGGAAGATACAAGATCAAGGCGGTTGCCGCCGGCGGCCCCCTCGACCTTGAAGGCGGGGGCTCGGTCGTCGGCCGTTACCTGTTGCGGGTCGGCGAGACAGAGCTTGGGCGCAACAGCAACATTCACTCGCTGCTCAACAACCGCGCCGGCACTGAGCTGACGCTTACCCTGGCCGAGTCTGCGGGCGGGGACGGTGCCCGCGAGATAGCTGTCAAGCCGTTGTCCGGCAGTGGAGCCCAGGACCTTCGATACAGCAACTGGGTCGACGCCCGCAGGGCCTACGTGGCCAAAGCTGGCGTTGGACGCCTTGGCTATCTCCACATCCGCTACATGAGCCTGGACATGCTCGCGAAGCTCAAGCGCGATCTGGACAGTGAAATGTTCGAGAAGGATGGCGTTGTCGTCGACCTACGCTTCAACGACGGCGGCTTTACCGGCACCTACATGATCGACATGTTTCTCCGGAAGCCCTCCATAATGCAGAGCTATCGGGGCGAAAAGATAATTCCCCACAGCCTGGCGGTGGGCAACAACTTCATGTACAGGCCGACAATCGTGCTGCAGAACACCGCCACCATAAGCAACGGAGAGGAATTCCTCGAGATGTACCGACACCTCGGGTTGGGAAAGACCGTTGGCCTCCCGACGACCGGCTGGGACTTGGCCATCACCTCCAAGAATCTGCTCAACGGCAGCTCCCTGCGCCTGCCCTGGAACGACGTGGAATCGCTGGCCGGCCTGAGCCTCGACAAGGGCCCGCGTTACCCCGACATCACAGTCGACAACCCCATCGGGCTCGACTGGGCCGCCTCAGACCCCCAAGCCAACGCGGCAATCAAAGCCCTCCTGGAGCAAATCGACGTGAAGAAATAGGGCGATCGAAGAGTTTCATCACCGACTTTGCCACTGCCCGGGCGATCCGACGGAGCCTGAAGCTGCCGGCCCAAGAGCCCGAGCCCCTAGCCCACGGACCACCGCACGAGATCGAACTCCTCGACCAGATAGCCTGAGACTTACCCGGCCACGATCCGCCACGCGGCCTGGCTTAAGTGCGTTTGCCAACGCCGATACCTGGGGGCTCAGCTACTCGCTCCTCACCACCCACCCCAACAGGCCGGTAGAATCCGGCCCAACCAGGCTGATCACTCAACTTGAAGGCCTACAAGCACCCTGCACCGGAGCACCGAGCTTGGCCCCGGAAAAGGGAATTCCTATCCGGCAAATCAGACTGCGAGCTCCGGTCGTCAAAGACATGACATCTCCCCTCACGGTAGGCCGAGTCTTTCCATGGCCTGACGGATCCTCTCGTCGGCGATGATGTTCTGCTGCTCGCAGAAGGTCCGGGACCAGGCGAAGATCGCCACCTCACGGCCGAGCTTGGTGTCCTCGGCGCGGTAGACCTCCCCCATGCCGCCCTCGCCCAGCTTGGAGGTGATCTTGAAGTGCGACAGCGTCCGTCCGATCAAGTTGCCGGGATTATACCTGCCGTGGTCCACTCTCGGGCCATGAGCCGGCAGCAGCCGGCCAAAGCCGGTGCCGCAAAGCTACGGGTCCTCTCTCTCACCCTTGAAGACGCGCCGCCGGGGGACGTCCACGGTTGGAAACAGCCATCCAGACGCCCGCTGGAGTAAGCGATGGTTGAGGGTGGTGCGATGTCGAAGATACAGATATCGAGGCACAGGGCATCCGCCCAGCCGGCTCTTCAGAGCATACGAAGTCTGGCCCATCTCCAGACACTTTGCCCCTGATCGAATGGCCTGGGCAACCACCTCCAGAACCAGGACGTGGTAGGACTGATATTTCTGATTGAGCGAGTAATCAATCCCGGCCAGTAGGAAGGTCATGTGGCCGGGTGTGGTCAGCAGAATGGCTGCAGCAAGTACCCGACCCTCGCTCTCCAGTATGATCGCCGGCGCCTGAGTCCCGAGATTCCGATTCAGTTCCCCAAAAAAGGCTTGATTCAACCTCTCCAACTGATGTGGCGCCCGATCCATCACCTGCGAATACAAGGAGTAAATGGCCTCTAGGTGGTCTGAAAAATCCTCAACCACACGTACCTGGACTCCCAACTCTTCTCTGTGGTGCAAGGTGCGTCTCGCCTGGCGTCGATAGCCTGCGCGCATGCAGGAGATGTACTGCTCGAAGGAATCCCAACGCAGCGATAGGGAGCACGCCGGCAGGCTGGGAGCCTGGAAATATCCGCAGCTGCCGAGCACATCCGCTTCGGCCGCCAGCTTCGGATCGAGGTCTTTGAAGCACAGCAGCGGAATGTCGTGCTGCCGGGCGATCATCTCCATCTGCGATGCGATTGCGGCCATGATGGTCGGCACCCGCGCTCCCGATCGCAGGCGGAGGCCCGGCTGCCCGAAGGACACCGGTAGGCCGCAGAATAAGACCGGGACCTGCATGAACCGGGTCTTGAAGCGACGCAGTCTCCGGATTGCCGTCCGGATTACATTGCCCGAGAGGAGATCGAGCGAAACGGTCATTCGGCTGAGGGTTGCAATGCACTGCAACATGCCCCCCTCGAAGATCGTCAGATGCCAGTAGCGGGCATCTTCGATCCCTGAATCCTGGCAGGAGACCACGAAGCGATGTGTCAGTTGCAGGTCCGCAGGAGCCAGCAGCGAGTTCCACAAGTCCGGCTCGACCTCGTGCAGGTCCCGAAAGATGCGGACCTCAGGAGCCAATGTGCTAGATCGCCTTTCTCACCACGTGATCGCTTTGCGTAGTATGTTGCTTTCCCTCAACGCCTTGAGCAGGAGATCCTCATAGCGGGAGATCGCAGGCTGGCGCCCTTTCCACTGGACGATTCACTACCCTTGCTGAGCAGTTGCAAGTTCAGCGCCACCGGTCACCCGGCCTGGCGATCGCGTCTGTGATCCCAGAGTGGCCATGGACCGGAGGAGCTTGTCGATGTCCTCCTCCGAGTGCGAAGCCATGGCACAAAGCCGCAACCGCGCCGTGCCGCCGGGCACCGCCGGGGGCACCGCGGCACAGGCCAGAATGCCCTGATCCTCCAGGGCCCTGGCCACCCTCCAGGCGGCCTCATTCTCGCCCAGTATGACCGGAATGATGGGTGTTTCCGAGGCGCCGGTGTCATAACCCAGTTCCAGCAAGCCACTCCGCAGCAAGCGTGCATTTCGGCGGACAGCTTCCAATCGCCAGGGCTCCTGCTCGATCACCCGCAGGGCGGCTCGGGCAGCGGCGACGGATGCGGGGCAGGCAGCTGCGGAGAAGAAAAACGGCGACGACTCATGCTGCAAGTAAATGACCAGGGCGCGCGATCCCGCCAGGAAGCCACCGTTGGAGGGCACTGCCTTGGACAGCGAGCCCATCCAGAGATCCACATCCTCCCCCCGCAGCCCGAAGTGCTCATGCACGCCCCGCCCGCCGGGCCCCAGGACGCCGAAGGCGTGGGCCTCATCCACCATCAGCAGGGCATCGAATCTTCTCTTTAGCTCGACGAGATCCGCAAGCGGACAGATGTCTCCGTCCATCGAGTAAACGCCCTCCGCCACGATCAAGGTGCGGCCGGAGAACGGTTTCCTGTCCAACTCTGCGCGCAGCGCCTGGACGTCATTGTGCGGAAAGCGGCGCAAAGCCACCCGAGCCATGCGGCAGGCATCGACGATACTGCGGTGGGATCGCTCGTCGATGATTACCCTGTCCCGGGGACCCACCAGGGCCGAAATGGCGGCCAGATTGGCCGCATATCCCGAGGTAAACGTCAGCGCGGCTTCAACGCCTTTGAACCGCGCCAGCTCGCGCTCCAGTTGCAGGTGTAGTTGGTTGGTTCCGGTGAGCAGTCTCACGCCGCCCGATCCGGTCCCATATTCCCGCAGAGCTTTGATGGCCGCCTCTTCCACCTGCGGATGGCCGATCAGACCCAGGTAGTCGTACGAAGACATCATGAGCATCGTTCGCCCGCCGACGCGGACATGAGCGCCGCTTGGTCCCTCGAGCGGCCGCTGGTAGGTGTAGAGGCCCGTCTCGACACCCCAGCCTACGACGTCCAACCAGCGCTTGGCCCTGGCGCTGTCCAGCAGTTCCTGCCGGGCGCGGCCGTCGCCGCTGTGATCGGGCTCATCCTTCCTCTGGAAGTAGCCTTCGAACGGGTCCTCCCGTGCCCCCTGAGGCGCTGGAGCCTGGGCCTGATGCCCCTGCAGGAAACCGAGCGCTCCTTGACCGGCAGCCGGGGTGCCGGATTTGCTCTCGGTCAGCCCGGGGACTTCGGGGCCTCGGTACTCGGCACGGGCGAGCTCGGATGGCGAGTGATGTTTATGGGCGCTGAGAAACTGCTTCCCGATTTTGAAGGCCCCCATCCACAGCCGCAGGAACTTGCGCGACCAGATCGGTGGGGCCGTCCGCAGCGACAAACGCTTTGCCCGAGAGGGGCTCAGGCAGGCATGGGCATAGACGGCCACCAGTTCCCGGTAGTATCGCTTGAGGGGCATCACCGTGGGAAGCAGCATGTGAGACAGATCCCACAGGCCGTGCGCCTTGCGGCTCACGCAGACGCGGTCCTTGTACTGATCCCAGATGAGCGTCCCCGGCATCGGGGTCAAGGGCGAAACATTGAGATAGTACAGGCCGGTCTCGTCAATGAAGCGCTTCAGCCGCGCCCAATCATCCGGCCCGTAATCCGGTTGGGTGATGAGCGAGCCGTAGGTGTCCACCCGATGTTTGCGCAGGATCTCGATGGCCCGGCGATTAAAGTCAACCGTGCATTCCTTATCCATAGAGTCTAACTCCGCGTCGGTGGTGGCCTCCAACCCGATGAACACCGCCGTCAGCCCGAGCCCGGCCCATTCCTCGATCACATCTTCGTTCTGGGCCACGAAGTCGGCTCGGGCGTAGACCAGGTATTTCTTGCAGATCCCGCGCTGTCGCAGTAGATGCGCGAGTCGGCCCAGCCGGTTACGGTTGATGAGAAAGATATCGTCGACGATGTAGACATCCTCAGCCTCGATCTGTTCGAGCTCGTCGGCGATGGACTCCGGACTTCGCGAATAGGGCGTGCCGTCGGTCACTCTCCAGGTGTAGCAGAAGTTGCATTTGTACCAGCAGCCCCAGGTGGTTTTCATGGTGGCCACCGGCTGGTGGAACAGATAGTAGTAACGATGCTTCAAGTGCGAGACCAGGTCTCGCCTGGGAAAGGGCAGTTCATCGGGCGGGGGCATGTAGGCCCGAGGCGCTGTTCTGATCAGTGTCTGGCCCCGCGGGAGGATCAGCCCGGGAACCTGTTCCAACGGCGTATCGCCCTCCAGGGCCTCCAGCAGCTCGGGCATGATGGTGGTGCCGTCACCTGGAACGATACAGTCCACGGCGCCGTCCAGAAAATCCTCCGGGGCCCGCGCGGCCTGGACGCCGCCCACAACGGTGTGCACCTTTCGGTTCCACTGCTTCGCCGCACGGCAAATCTTGATCACCTCGTTGACACCTGTGATGTAGCAGCTCGTTCCCACCACATGGGGTCGAAAGCGGCGCAGCCGCCGTTTGAGACCACGCTCCACAATGAGATCGAGGATTTCTACGTCGTGTCCCTGGAGACCGGCGGCCGCATACTCGAGCTCCAGAGGCTCGCAGATCATGATGTGTTTCAGGCCGATGGTGTGCGGCGGGACTGGGGGGCGGACCAATAAGACGCGCACGACGGATCCTCCAAAACTAGACGATGCCCGGGCAGATCCTCTGCTTGATGTGGCTGCGATAGTGCAAGTTCACGGCGACGACGATTGCTCTCAAGTAGGGCGAGACCTGGAGGTGATTGAACCCGATACGGCGCCGCATGGCCCGCCAGGAGAACAATCGCTCGTACAACTTCCAATAGCCCGCCTGAAGTTCCGGAGGAGAGAAATTGCGCGGCTGGAATACGACCTGCCCACCGCTGTAGCGGTTGAACTCCCGCGAAATTATCCGCCCAGACCGGACCATTTCCTCATAGAGCGGCGTTCCCGGAACCGGGGTCATGATATGGATCCGAGGCACGGCGATGCGATTCTGCATGATGAAATCGTAGGTGCGTTGAAATACCGACCCGTCATCCTGGTCCATGCCGATGATCATTTCGGTGGAGACTTCGATGCCATGGCGGCGAATGCGTTGGAGGGCCTGGCGGTAGCGCTCGGGCCTGTTCCAGGCCTTGTCGATTCCCTCCAGGCTTGCCGGATTGGTCGACTCGATGCCGAAGGAGAGCAATCGGCAGCCGCTGCGATAGGCCAAGTCCAACATCTCCGGCTGATCGGCGATGTGCAGACTGCACTGACTTATCCAGATGATCTTCTCGGGAATCAGCGCCGTCCACAGCTCTTGGCAGTATTCCCAATCGACGCCGATGTTGTCGTCGATGAAGGCGATGTAGCGCGAGCTGTATCGTTTGGCCTCCCGGACGTCACGGAGCACCTGGTCGACGGGCCGCTTGCGATAGGCCTGGCCGAAAAACGAAGTAATGGAGCAGAAGGTGCAGGTGAAGGGACACCCGCGGGTCGCCTGCACCGGTCGCCAGCGGCCGAATTCCGGCCCCTGCATCAAGTCGTAGCGCGGCACGGGCAAGGACTCGATCGGCGGCGGCCGATTTCGGCGATAGATCTGCTGAAGTCGACCCGCGGAGGCATCCTCGAGCACGACAGGCCAGATTTCCTCCGCTTCGCCGATGACCAGACTGTCCGCATGCTCGAGGGTCCAGGACGGTTCCCCCAGACTGGCGGCAATGCCGCCGATGACCACGGGAATGTCCCGCCGCCGGAACTCGTCGGCAATCTGCCAGGCACGCACGATACCCGAACCCATGCCGGTCAGTCCCACCAGATCCCAGTGTTCATCGTAAGGGATCTCGTCCACCGTCTCACTGACCAGCCGCAGTTCGATATCGTCTGGGGTTACCGCTGCCAGCATCTGCAGCGTCAGCCCCGGAAGATAGAGGCGGCGCTGCTTGATGGGCCGCCCGGCCATATCCAGTGCAGTAGGTGCAATCAGAGCAACGCGCATAGTTTCAGGACCCAACAAGAGAGAGGGTTCCGCATTGCATTTTCGGCTGGGCCGCTTTGCAAACTTCGGTTGTGCACCCCTATCATACACCTCATGGGCACCAACGGAATTACCGTCCGGCGGGTTGAGACGCGCACCGATCATGAGAGCTTTTGCAGGTTGCCCTACTCGCTTTATGCGAATGACCGGAACTGGGTTCCCCCCCTGTTGGTCCGCGAGCGGCGTCGTTGGTCGATGAAACACAACGCCTCACTGCGCTACCGTCAATGCCAACGATTCCTGGCACTGCGCAACGGTCGGGTCGCCGGCAGAATTGCCTCGATGGTGGACGAATCCTTCGAGCTGAGCTGGGAAGAGGGGACCGCTTTCTTCGGCTTCTTTGAGTGTGAGGAAGATCCCAAAGTGGCCCGGGCCATGCTGGCCGCCGCAGAGGAGACCCTCGGAGCATCCGGCAAACGGCGGCTACTCGGGCCCGTAAACCTCACCCTGCACGATGAAGTCGGATTGCTGGTGGATGGTTTTGAATCACGTCCTATGGTACTCTCACCCTACAATCCACCCTACTACGAATCATTGCTGGTCCACGCCGGTTTCATCCCGCGCCATGAGTATTATGCCTATGCCTGGCACTTGGATTGCCTGCGCAGTCCGGCAGTGCTGCGCCTGCTCGAGAGGGCACAAACCCGCGCTCGAGCGGCCCGGGTGGTGATCCGGCATGCCCATGCCCGCCGCTGGACGCAGGAAAGCAGATTGCTGTTCCAGCTCTACAGCGAGTGCTTCAAAGACGTCTGGGGGTTCGTGCCCTTACACATGGACGAGTATAGTCAGCGGGCGGCGGACTTCAAATCCTTTTACGCGACCGGTGGAGTGACCTTCGCCGAGATCGCCGGACGCCCGGTTGGTTTCGGGCTGGCGATTCCGGATATTAACGAGGCACTCTGCCACCTCAACGGGAGACTGTGGCCGCTGGGGTGGCTCCGTCTGGGCAAGGCCATGCGTCGAATTCGCTCGGCCCGTTTTATTCTTTTAGGCGTGCTGCCCGAGTACCGCGGGCGGGGTATTGCACCGATGCTCGTTGACGCCACCGTTGCGACCGCCCGGGTAGTGGGCATCGAGCACGCGGAGTTGTCGCTCATCCAGGACACGAACCTCGAGATGCGGCGGGTGGTGGAGGCCTTCGGTGGTCGCCGGTCCAAAACCTATCGGCTCTACGAAAAGGATATCGGCAACTGATCGACCAGGCCTTCTCAAGGAGTGACACCAGGGTACCTCTCGATCCGGAGATCGCCCGTGCTGAACCCCTGAGCTCGAGGTGAAAAGCTGGTGCGGACAAGCTACTACCGGGACAAGCTGGCAGTCTTGACCGGGGCCTCACAGGGGATCGGAAAAGCCCTGGCTCGAGAATTGGTCAGCCGCGGCGCGGGCGTCGTCATCTGCGCACGTGATGAGGACAAGCTGCGGGCCGCGGTCTCCGAAATCCGGCAGCTGTGCCGGAGACCGGATCAACGGGTCGCCCACCGCGCTGTCGACCTGGTCGAATACGAAACCACCCGCCGGGGCATGGAGGCTATCGTCGACCAATATGGCAGACCGGACTTCCTGATGAATTGTGCGGGATTCGCGCATCCGGGCTACCTGGAAGAACTCGCCCCGGCTGTTTTGCGCGAGATGATGGAAGTCAATTATCTGGGTACGGTCCACGCCTGCAAAGCCGCCCTGGCCCACCTGAAGAACGGCCATTCCCACATTCTGAACGTCGCTTCAGTGGCCGGATTCGTGGGACTCTTCGGTAACACCGGTTACTGTGCAACCAAATACGCAGTCATTGGATTCTCGGAAGCTCTGAGGAGCGAGCTGTCTCCTCGCCGAATCAAGGTGTCGGTCCTTTGCCCGCCGAATACGCGCACGCCCGGCTTGCTTCGTGAGAATCAGATCAAGCCTGCGGAGGTACTGGCGATCGAGGACAGAGCGGCCGTTCTAGAGGCTGCCGATGTCGCCTCGGCTGCATTGAAGGCCCTGCCCCGGGGCCATTTCCTGATCCATCCCAACATGAGAGGTCGCGCCGCCTATTTCCTCAGCCGGTTCATGCCCGGGTTACTGCGCCAACTAACAAAGAGGCCACGGGGATGAATTACGCGTCACGGCCCCGGAGCGGCAGTTCGTGAGCTTCCAGGTTCTGGTGATCGTGCTGACGTGCCTCCTCCTGGCGGCAAAGGTCTGGACGCACTGGATGGTAATCCTGTTCTTTCGCCGTCCACTTCCGCCGCCGACACCGGAGGTCCACTTCGTCAGCATCCTTCAGCCGATCGTGAGCGGCGACCGGACGCTGGCAAGCTGTTTGGAGCAGAATCTCGATCTGAGATCGCGTCATGAGGTCGAGTACCTCTGGCTCTTGGACGAGAACGACACCGAAGCCGCGCGGATCTGTGAGAGTCTGGCGGCCGTGCATCCTCGCGCGAACGTGCGGATTGTGCGAGTACCCCTCCCCGACGATCGATCGAGCCCCAAGATGGTGAAGCTGATCGAAGGAGTGCGGCGAGCACGCGGTGAGATCCTCTGTGTGCTCGACGATGACACGCTGGTGCCCGACGACGGGCTCGAGGTCTGTCTGTCCCATCTGCGCGACCCTGACGTGGGCGCGGCTTTTGGGCTTCCCTACTACACACACTTCGAGGGCTTCTGGTCGAGCCTCGTCGCCTACTACGGCAACAGTCAGAACTTGTCGACCTACATCCCTTATACGATGCTGATCGAACCGGTGACCATGTGCGGAATGTTCTACTGCTTCCACCGCGCGACCTATGATGCGATCGGAGGATTCGGCGGCCTCGAGTCGGCGCTAGTAGACGACTTCGCGGTGGCGAGGCTCTTCCGCGCCAAGGGGTACCGGTTGGTGCAGACGACGGTACGAAACGCGACGCGCATCCATGTGGAGGGCTGTCGTGCGTTCCTGCGCACTATGCACCGCTGGATGATCTTCGCGCGCCAGACCGTGATGAGAGAGCTCCCGCTCCCGGAGCTGGCGATCGTCTATTCCGCAGGAGTAGGCTCCGTCCTCGGTCCGCTCCTGTTGCTTGCAGCGCTCGCCATTCAGCCTTCGACATGGCTGGCCGGCATCGTGGCGGTATATCTCGCCTACCACTATCTTATTTTCGCTCACTTCAACGCGGCATACCTGCATCACGCATCTCCCCTCTCACGATCGTGGCTGGTCGTCCTCATGCACGTTGTCCTACCGCTCCAGCTCGTTGTGGCAAGCCTCGCACCGCGGCGGCTCTACTGGCGAGGTCAGCTCATCGAGGTCGAGCGTGGGGGCGGATTCCGCGTACTGAAGCGCAGGGCCACATAGGCTCCCTGTCGTTCCTCAGAATGGATCCGCCCGGAGATTCAACGACTTGCGGCACAAGTATTCCGACCTGGCGGCTGGCTATTGCGCCCAACAACGGATTCCGTCAATCTGCGCGGCCATGCCCAGACTTCTCTTCCTGCTTATCACCCTCCTTGTCCGAGGGCTTCGAGTGGCTCTTCGGGCGCGGTCCGAAGTTGTTCTCGAGAACGTCGCCTTGAAACAGCAGGTCGAGGTGCTGAAGCAGAAGCGACCTCGCCCGCAGCTCGATGACGTCGACCGCGCATTCTGGGTGGCGATGAGGAGAGCGTGGAGCGGCTGGGCCGAACGCCTAGTCATCGTGAAGCCGGAGACCGTTGTGAAGTGGCATCGCGAGCGTTTTCGACACTATTGGACCGAGCTCTCCCGACACAAGCGTGGCCCAGGGCGGCCGAAAGTGGACAGGGAGATCCGCGAGTTGATCCGCAGGATGGCTCTGGAAAACGACTGGGGAGCTCCGCGAATTCACCGTGAACTGGAGAAGCTGGGCTTCACCGTCTCCGAGGCGACCGTCTCCCGGCACATGCCGCGACGGCCTGCAAATCCCGATGTCGTCCTACGCTGGTTGAGCTTCCTGCGCAACCACAAGGAGTGCATCGCGGCGATGGACTTCTTCACGGTCCCGACCGCCTCGTTGCGTGTCCTGTACTGTTGGTTCGTCATCCACCACGACCGACGACGGATCCTTCACTTCAACGCCACCTTCGATCCCACCGCCGCCTGGGTCATCCAGCAGCTGCGAGAAGCCCTCCCCTTCGAAACTGCGCCGAGGTATCTGATCTTCGACCGCGACTCGATCTTCAGCGCAGCCGTGGTTGGGTTCGTCAAGTCGATGGGCACGAAGCCGTGCCGTATCTCCTATCGAAGCCCCTGGCAGAATCCTGTGGCCGAACGCTGGATCGGCGGGTGCCGCCACGAGCTCTTCGATCACGTGGTCGTATTCAACGAGGGCCACGCTCTTCGGCTCGCTCGGGCCTACATCGGCTACTTTCACCAGGACCGCACGCATCTCGGCCTCGGCAAGAACACTCCATCTCGGCGGCCTGTGACACTGCCGCCGTCACCGACGGCTAGGGTAGTCGCGATGCCTCGTGTCGGAGGACTCCACCACCGGTACGAGTGGCGCGAAGCCGCCTGAACGCGCGGATCTCGGCTCGGCTTCTCCTGCGCGGGCTGCCTCGAGGAGGGAGGGCCCTTCCTTGGCCAGCGCCAGCGCAGCTGCACCGCACGAGAGGATCGCTCACCACCTTAACGTTGAGGGAGTATTTGCGCCGGAGATGCGGCCGACCTCCGCTCAAGAACGAGCCTCCAGCGATGACCCAATCGGCAGACGAGTATTGAGGAGGCACAGGCGGCCAACCCGGTGCGAGGCTGCGGGAGAGTCCTCACCGTCCGCACCAACCGGGTGTCGACCAGCCGTGCTCAAAGCCGCGAGGAGGGGAGCTCGATGTCGGCGTGTTGCCAGGCCTTTTTGAACTGACCGGCGACCGCCAGGGCCTCGTCGGTCTTCCCCTGGGCCTCGAGGCTCTGCTGGAGCCCGAAAAGGGCCCAACCGTTGTCCGGGAAGGTCTCCAGATCGGCGCGATAGATCTTCTCCGCCTCGGCCGGTCGGCCGGCGGCGAGCAGGACGGCTCCCAGATTGAGCCGCACCGGGGCGTGCCAGGTCGGGGGCTCGTCGTAGACGAGGTCGTCCTCGAGCTCGACACCCGCCTCCATGTGCCGGATGGCGGTCTCGTGGTCGCCCTCGGCGGCGGCGATCTCACCGCTCAGGACCTCGCGTGCGATGGCGATCAGATTGTCCGTCGTATTTAGATCCCAGACGGTCACCAACTCGAGCTCGGGGTTGGCGCCGATCTCGGTCAAACGAGCCAACTCCACCTTGGCCTGGTCGAGACGCCCCAACCGGGTCAGGGCCATACCGCGGGCATAGTGCCAGACACCGAGTGGGTAGATCAGATCATCCGGCGGTGCCGGCTCCTCGAGGATCGCCTCCCACTTGCCAAAGCGGGTGAGGGCGTAGACCGGGGTGATCCAGTAGTGCTGGAGGCTGGTGAGCCCCGGCTGGCGAGCCACCTCCAGATCCTGTTTGCGTGCGATCTCGCGCGCTGCCGAGATGGCCAACTCGCTGCGGCCTTCGATAGTTGCCGCCGCCCAGAGAAAGTGATGGTTGTGGGGCATGTACATCACCGGGTAGAGCCCCTGCTGGCGACAGGCGGTGACGTAGTCGTCATCAGCCTCGATGGCTTTCTGATTGGCGACAGAAGCATCGTGATAGCGACCCAGCCTGATGTAGATGTGGGATGGCATGTGTACCAGATGACCAGCGCCGGGGACGAGCCCCCCCAGCCGATCGGCCGCCTCAATCGCCATCTCGGGCTGCTGCGCCTCGACGACGTGGATGTAGAGGTGATTGGCACCCGGATGGTTCGGGTCCTGGTCCAGGACGGATCTCAGGGATTCCAGAATCTCCACCGTCTCCGGCTTGGGCTTGCCGTCCTCTCGCCAATAGTCCCAAGGAGTCGTGTCCATGAGGGCCTCGGCCAGGAGCGTCCCGGCGTCGGTGTCCTCGGGGTAGCGCCGGGCGACCTCGCGCATGGCGTTGGCGTAAGTCGCGTCGAGGTGGGAGCGGTCGTCGGGCAGCGCTTTGGTGTACCGGGTCTGCAGTGCCCGGATGTAGGCCTGTTCCTGCTCGGTGGCGCCGTCGGCCATCTCGAGCGCCTTCTGTAAGGCCTTCCAGGCCTCGGGCAGGTCCTCGGCATTCATCATCGAGTTGATGTTGGGTCCCAGGACATAGGACAGCCCCCAGTAACAGGAGGCGCATTCGGGCTCGAGGCGGACGGCCTCGCGAAACGAGCGCGCGGCCTCCGCATGGTTGAATCCATAGGCTAAAACCAGCCCCTGGTCGAAGTAACGCTGGACGATCGGGTCCTCGGTGGTGATCGGATGATGGTGCTTGCCCATGCCCTCGAGCAGCGGGGCGAGGGCCTTGTCTTCGGCCCCAAGAGCAGGCTGGACGCGGCCGAGGGCGAGGAGGGTCAGCAGAATGATGGCGACGCGTGTCTTCATGGCGTTGATTCTCCCTTCAGACCTTTATGTGCAAGAAAGCTCGCCGACCGGACACGATCGGAGGCTCTCTTGTTGGCGGAGACGGTTTCGCTTGAGGATACCTGCAGAATAGCACCACGATCATCGAGAGGTGGGCGAGAGAGTCGGGCTTCAGGACGGGGAGCTTTAGGCCCCCGCCGCCGAGCTCTTCCGGCGTTCGGACAGCGAGCTGGCTGCCGAGCGCGTGCTAATCTGCGGTGACGATCAAAGTGCACAAGACGTCGGTCGAACTGATGCCCAATGGCCGACATA
>Ga0255057_10000448_pt1 | contig 23521 bp, 18 predicted proteins | sample Cases_109_6_MG_FD_189022 | JGI IMG/M metagenome (GOLD analysis project Ga0255057, IMG submission 189022) | Seawater microbial communities from Amundsen Gulf, Northwest Territories, Canada - Cases_109_6 | ecosystem: Environmental > Aquatic > Marine > Gulf | place: Canada: Northwest Territories... | reverse complement strand
CGACGAGCAGCTCGAGAGGCGCTTGCGGCAGCTGGCCAGGGATCAGCGGATTTCGCTCAATCGGGCGGCGCTGGCGCTCATGCGCCGAGGGGCCGGTCTGTCGAAGCGCCGTGAGTCCACCAATACGGTGGGCTCCGCCTTGGACACGTTCATCGGTGTCTGGTCCGACGAGGACGAGGCGGAGTTCCTGCGGGCCCTCGAGCCGCTGGAGCAGATCGACCCCGAGCTCTGGACGTGAGGATAGCCCTCGACACCAACGCCTACTCGGCACTCATGAGGGGCCACCGGGAGGTTGCGGCACTGATTCGCCGCTCAGAAGCGGTGTTGATCCCTGCCGTCGTGGCCGGTGAGCTTCTCTACGGCTTTCGGCTCGGTTCCCGATTCGAGGAAAACGCGGCCCGGCTCGAGGCCTTCCAGGCAGCGCCTTCCGTCGACCTGTTACCAGTGACCCTCACGACCGCGGATCGCTTCGGCCGCATCGCAGCAGGCCTTCGGCAGAAGGGCTCGCCCATACCGACCAACGACATCTGGATCGCGGCCCAGGTGATGGAGGTCGGAGCTGATCTCCTCTCCTCGGACTCTCACTTCGGCGCGGTTGACGGACTGGCATGGCTTCCCTTTTCGCCAGCCGAAGAAGACAGCGTGCGCGAGCGGATCTGGAGCTACCACGCAGACCCGGGAAGTTGAGCCTCCAGCACCCTTTGACCGATTAGTCTCCTGGCTTGGGGAACCGGATCTTGGTGCGGCCGTAGCCGGGGGCCTGAAAGCCCCAGGTGGTTCCGACCGAGAAGGTCGTGCCATCGTGCGTGTTCTCGCCCTCGATGGTCCGCCCCACCGAGGCAAAGAAATCGATTCCCTTGGCTACTGGCATCGACAGGCCGACACCCATGGGCAGGTGGGCGCGCGGGCTACGGCAGCACGATGGCGTGCGCCTCGCGGACGAAGAACGCCTTGCACTCGTCCCAATCGAAGGGTTCGAGCATTCTCGGCATGGGCTCGGATTCCGCATCCTCGAAGTAGGCGAGGCTCTTGAGAACGTGATAGGCGTTGCTTCGCCCCTCGCCGTACTTCTGTGGAAGCCACTGGAAGCACTCTTCGAGCGAGAGGCCTCCGCGGAGAATGTTGTACAGGTCGATAAAGTCCTTGCGGCTGCCCCGGCCCGAGATCGCCGCCAGCTTCATCAGGGCGATGTCCCTGGGGTCGGCGAGCCTGAAGAACACGTAGGGTTGTCCGGGGAACAGGAACGGGTCGGGTACGGAGAAGAACGACACCTTGATTTGGGAGATGAGCACGGTCAAGGTGCGGTCGTCCTCTTGGAGTGTTTCGACCTCGCCGACCAGACGAAGAACCTCGTGGAGTCGGTTTACGTCCATTGAGTCGGTGCGAAAGAAGTCGAAATCCTCGGAGATGCGGTGACCCATCTGCAGGGCAAGCCCGGTGCCGCCGGCGAGCGTCCATCCCCGGAGTTGTGGCCTCTTCAGCGACTCGAGGTTCGCCAGGAGGTCGCGGCTTCCTCGCGGGAGTACTTTCTCGTGCATGTCATCCCTTCTCTGGTGAGTATGTGCTGCCAGAATACTCGGGATCTATTCGATGAAAAGCGGGCTCCGCTGACGTGATGCAGAAAGGTGTCCCTTCCCATGTACCCGACCAGATGGTGGACGTCTTCGAGATTGCCGTACTCCAGCACCCGCTCCACGACCCACATCGGGTTCTCCTCCAGGTGGCGGACGGTGAGGCGCTGATCCCAAAACAGACGCCGCAGCTTCTCGACGACGTCGGATCTTCGCGGGCGATTCCCGGCCCTGTTTCTCGGTTCCAACCGCACAACGAGATCGCAATCGAGTGCGGTCGCCAGCTTGCGGAGGGTGTAGACCTCGAAGCGCGTCCAACCGTTCTCATACCGAGACAAGGTCGCGGGAGACGTATCCACCCGCCGAGCGACCTGAGCGAGCGAAAGGCCCAACTCCTGGCGCCGCGCACCGAGCTGGCGAGATATATCCGTGGGTCGATTCATGCTATTATCATACATGATAATAGCCTCGAAATATAGTGCATTCAGGATTTTCAGATCGTGGATTCCGCGTCACCGGTTAGGAAAAGAACTCATCTGCGTTGCGGGACGCGACTCCAGCATCGAGATGATGCCAAGCGGAGGTAACGATTCAACAGATCCAGTGTTACCAGTTACTGTTGGTTGATTGCCTTGTCGTAGGGCAGGAACTCGACTCCGTAGTCGTGGGGCAACTGGGCGCCGTGACCCCGATAGCGGTTGATGTAATCGAGCAGGGCGGGCCTGTCATTGCCCTGTGAGAGCTCGTAGTCCAGAAAGTCGCCCTTGAACCAGTCGAAGATCTTGGACAATCTCACCGTTTTGCGGTTCGTATCGACCTCGACGTTCTGCTCGTCGGCGACGAATTCCCGCATCGCGGCATCGAGCTGCTGGTCCAGCCTGTCGGCTAGAAACGCCTCCCGCGGTAGCCGAGGGCAACTGATCGAGGCGCAGTTGAGAGCGGCATGAATTCGGGGATCCTGAAACTGGGCGCGGATCACTTTGTCCTCGAGGTGCTTGAGGCTCATGGTGCGGCCGCCGAACTCGATCTTCCGCTTGACGAAGAAGCGATAGCCAGAGATCAACCCTCCCTTCCACACACTGACTTTCTCCGGACCGCGGTCCAGGACACCTGCGAATACCTGGGCGTTGTAGGCGTTGATGTAGTAGGCGAGACGGTCGTCGCGCGTCGAGAAGAGGGCGCGCTCGTTCTCGGGGCTGGTGCGCACGAGACGTTCGATGTAGGAGTCGAAAGTCTTGCGGTTCTTGGCGAGAGCGTCATAGTCGACGAAACCTCTATCGTCGACGAAGCGCTGTAGGACGGTGGTCCACTCCTGGTGGGAGAAATGGGGGTCGGCGGCCGCGGTCGGCGAGGTGCCGACGGCCGCGAGCGCGATGGCGAGTACTGGTTTGTGTAGCACGAATACTCCAAAATACTGTCAGGGTATCTGAATCACCGTACCATGTTCCAGGCGCGATATGGGGGTTCTACGGGACTGCCAGGGTGGACGGATTGTCGCCTGAATCTGGATACTTTGGTGAGGATTCACGAGCAGCGGGTGGGGTAGGATGGCGGCCGTGCCCCCACCAGCCAGTCTCCGGGAGGTAGCTTGCTCTCAGCCCTACAGCGCGCCATCACCGCTCTAGTCGAGCCCATCCCAGGTGAAAAGCGCGAGCTACTTTCTCGCCGTTGGCAGGCGCTGGCACCCGAGCTGCGAACCGACTGGCAGGTAGTGGGCCGGCAAATCGTCCACTGCGCCTACACCCTGGGCCCTTCCTACTGCTCCTTCGGCTGCAGCCACTGCTACCTACCAGCCAACGCCAATCGCACCCCGTTACCGTCGCTCGAGGAGATGAAGAGACAGATTGATGCCAATCGGCTCGATATGGGTCCGCGGGGTGCGCTTCAGATCACTGGTGGCGACGTGGTGGATGCTTACTGGCGAGCCGGCCGCCCGGATGACCTGGTGGAAGTCCTGCGCTACGCCAACGACAGCGGACTCGTGCCAATGCTGATGACGCACGGCCAAGTGCTACTCGAGCAACCGGAATACCTGGTCGCGCTGGTACGAGCCGGCGGGCTGCGCAAGACGGCGATCCACATCGATCTCACGCAGGCAGGCCGTCCCGGTTTCCCGGTTGGTTCTTTGCGCAGCGAGGGTGACTTGAACCCCCTTCGCCAGCAGTTCGTCGAGCTGATCCACGATGTGCGCCGTCGTACCGGCGTGCGGCTCACCGCGGCCCATACCGTGACCGTTACCGAGCGCAACATCGACAGCATCAACGAGATCGTGTCGTGGCTGCTCGAGGACAAGAGACGGGTGCAGGCGTTCCACATGCTCAGCTTCCAGACCGAGGCTCAGGTCGGGCGAACCCGAAAGTTTGGCGACGGAGTCACCGCCGAAGCGACCTGGAAGGCGCTTTGTCGGTCGGTGGGGAAAGAGCTGCCTCGCGATGGACTGATCTTCGGTCACCCGGACTGCAGCTCGTGGGCGATGTTGCTGGTGGACCTCTATGACCGCAGGGTAGTAAACGTGCTCGCGACTGACGACCGGTCGCGGAGGTTCTACAAGAAACTGCTGGAGGTGTTCGGTGGTGTCGGCTCGCGCGGGGAAAGCAACCTCGAAGCCAATCTGCAGCGCATCGGACAGCTCGCTCGCCATCCGGGGTTCGTTGGCGAGTTGCTGAGCTACATCGGGTACCGCATTCGGGGCGACCGCCTCGGCCTTCGTTTCTTCATGCGGGGACTCAGGGGAAGGGTGGTGCCGCTGAACCTGGTGATGCACAACTTCATGGACGCCGATGAGATCGCTCGCGGAGGTTCGGAGGTCGAGGAGCGACTTGCCGCCTGCTCATTCCGTGGTGCCGTAGAGTGTGACGGGCGCTGGGTGAGCGTGCCGATGTGTTCGATGAATGCGGTCGAGCGCGAGACCCTCTACGAGATCGAGATCTCCAGGGCTCGCGAGGCAGCCTGCTCGAATCGATAGCTCGCCCAGAGAATGTGCCAGCCTCTGGTGAAAGATCCAGGCAGCGCTATTCGCTCAGAAAAGCATTGATAGCGGATAGGGTATCCGTCATCCCCCCAGAGAATACCGGACCGTGCCTACTCTCCTGCTGGCTTCCGCTCTCGGCCGCTAGCCGGTACCTGGAGGAGGGGCACGCTCGCGGTAGAGTCGTCACCACCGCGTAAGACGCGACCGGTTAGGAGAACACTATGAAGGCAATCGTCCACGACACATATGGCTCGGCGGATGTCCTGGAGCTCAGGGAGATCGACAGGCCCGAAATCGGGGACGACGACGTGCTCGTGCGCGTTCACGCGGCCGGCGTGGATCGGGGGGCCTGGCACCTCATGATGGGCCTGCCGTACCTGGTGCGCATCATGGGCTACGGGATTCGCGCGCCCAAGACTCGGGTTCGCGGCACGGATGTCGCTGGGCGAGTGGAAGCGGTCGGCAAGAACGTGACGCAATTCGAGGCGGGCGACGAAGTATTCGGCATTTGCCCCGGCACCTTCGCCGAGTACGCATCTGCCAGTAAAGACAAGCTCGAGCCCAAACCGGCAAACCTCACCTTTGAGCAGGCGGCAGCCGTACCCACCTCCGCCCTTACCGCCCTTCAGGGTCTTCGCGACCAGGGAGAGGTTCAGGCTGGACAGACGGTGCTGATCATCGGTGCGTCGGGAGGCGTGGGGACCTTCGCGGTGCAGCTCGCCACGGCGTTCGGCGCGGAAGTGACCGGCGTGTGCAGCACGACGAAGGTGGACCTGGTCCGCTCCATCGGCGCGGACCACGTGATTGATTACACGCGCGACGAAATCGCGCAGACGGGTCAGCGCTATGACCTCATCCTCGACATCGCCGGCAATCGCTCGCTGTCCCATCTCCGGCGCGCCCTCACCCCTCGGGGAACTCTGGTGATCGTCGGCGGGGAAGAGGGGGGTCGTTGGATCGGAGGCGTCGATCGCCTACTCCGGGCGCTCGTATTGTCACCGTTTGTGAGCCACAAACTGCGGACGTTCATAGCGATGGGAAACAAGAAAGACCTGCGGTTTCTGAAGGAACAGATCGAGGCCGGCAAAGTCGCGCCAGTCATCGACAGAACGTACCCGCTCAGCGAGGTCCCCGAGGCCATCCGGTATCTGGAAGCAGGTCACGCCCGAGGAAAAGTCGTCATCACTGTGTGAAGAGTCGCATCTCGGATGGAAGCTCACCCGCCGGCAGGGTCGCTTGGGCGACGCCTGGCACTTGGACGAGCCCCTTGTGACTATCCGCGGTCAGCGGCACTATCTCTGGCGGGCCGCCGATTTGGCCCAAATCTCTCTCGACAGACCCTGAATTGACAGCGCCGGGGGAGGGATGTACTCAATCAGCCGATTCCGTGTAGAGCTCGCGGGCACGCTCGCTCGCCTTCACGACGGCCTTGATCAAGGTGACGCGGAGCTTGCCCTCCTCGAGCTCCAATAGGCCATCGATCGTGCATCCCGCGGGCGTCGTGACTTCGTCCTTCAGGAGCGCCGGGTGCGCTCCGCTTGCGAGGACCTGCTCCGACGCGCCCTTCGCGGTCTGTGCCGCAAGGAGCGTGGCGACGTCTCTCGGAAGACCGAGCTTGACCCCGGCTTCGGCGAGCGACTCCAGGATCACGTAGATGTAAGCGGGCCCGCTCGCGGAAAGTCCGGTGACGGCGTCCATGTGCCGCTCGTCCAGAAGGATCGTGCGACCCACGGTGTCGAACAGCCGCTCGGCAAGAGCCACATCTTTATCCGCCGCCGCTTTCCCGCGGCAGAGCACCGTCATGCCGCTACCCACCGAGCACGGCGTGTTCGGCATCGCCCGCACGACGGGCACCTCGTCGCCGAACAAGCGCTCGAGGCTGGCATTGGGGACGCCCGCAATGATGGAGATCACGAGCTTGTCGTTCGTCACGACCGACTGGATACTCTCGCAAACTTCTTCCATCGTCTGTGGCTTGACGGCGAGGAGCACGATGTCCGCGCCGGACACCGCCGCATGATTGTCGATGTGCACGGGAAACGGGTACTTCTTGTCGAGCATCTCGGCTCGATCCGAATGACGTACGGTCGCCACGAGATCTTTGGGCTGAATGAGGCCGCGTGCGATGAAAGACTCTGCGAGAAGGCCACCGAGCTTCCCGAGCCCGACGATGGCCAGCTTCTGATTCAACGTTTCCATGCGCCCATTGTAGGGCATTGTCAACTTGGTGCCGCTTGCCCTGGATCGTCACGAAGAGCTCGTCCAGGTGCCATGTGTCGCCCAGGCTACCTCCTCGCCACTCGAGCTTTCGAGCGTACTCCGGACCAATCTTCCGAGACCACTCTTGCCCGCTCGCTGAGTCCGGCCTATTTCGATCTCGAACAGGGACCCGATCGCCTCCGCCTAGACCTCGAATGGGACCAGGTTGTGGAACACGAAGAACCGGTCATTCTGGATGAGGTCCAGGCGTGGCCAGAGGTCTTTCCGAGGTTACGACGGGCCATCGAGCCGTATAGGAAATTGCTTTTCTCGGCCTTGGCCTGCGGCCGTGGGATGGAACGCTCCAGACCCTCCGGCGCGGTCAACTGGCCGGGTCAACTGTGTTGGTGAACGTCAGTCTAGCAGAGGGACGAGGTCGAGCGCTTCCTTCCGAGTCGAACCTACTCCGTCGACTCCAGCTTCTGCCTCATCTCCCGGATACGCTGGGCTGTGTATTCGGGGTGCTCGAGCGGCTGACCCTCCACCGGGGCCTGGTCGTAGTAGAGACTCATGGCCTTCTGGAAGGCCTCGAGTGCCTCGGTGTACTGCCCGAGACCTGCCAAAGCGTTTCCCAGGTGCAGCCAGCCGCCGATGAATGTCGGGTCCTGTCGGATCAGTTGTTCGGCGGTCATTTTGGCCTTCTCGAACTGACGATCGGCGAGATAAAAGCTCCCCGACATGTAGAGCTTCATGTTGGCTTGCTCGCTGCTCGGAGCCGCTTGCCGCGCAGCGCTCCCGAGAGTGACGGTTGCCGACTCCACGACCCCTTGCCACATATCGTCCTGGCCGCGGGTGTCCAAGACCGCCGTCACCCTCAGCTCCTTCGCCGAGCCTGCGGCCTGGAAGCCCGGATCGAGCCCGTAGACGAGCAGCACGGGCTGATCCGGATCGAGTTTCTGGGCCGAAGGCAAGTCGTCGTTGATCGCCAGCGAGCGTATGGGGAGGTCGACCGCACTCCCTGTCCCGTCGACACTTCGAAACTCCACCAGTTCCTTCAGCGCCGTTTGGGCCGAACCCAATCGAAACTCGGGAATCTCGAGTGGCTGATAGGCAGCCAGCACCTGTTGTTTCTCCTTGTCCGACAGGCTCCGGAATTCCTCATCTTGACGAAGGTTCTCGATCAGCTCCCGGCTCCGCTCATTGAGCCGTGTCAGCGTGGCGGCCACGTCTCCATCGATGATGACGTAGAGGAGTAATGGGTCGCTGGCACCGAGGGTGATCTCAGGTTCGCCGGTAAAGGTCGCGAGGGCGACAGCGGGGGCAATCTCGGCCCGAGGGGATCCCACGACGAGGAGCGCCAGAACGCCCCAGAGAGCAACGGTTCTAGGAGTTATCGTTGACAATGAGCTGCCCCTTACAGTCTCCGCGGCTGGCATCGTCTGCGGTACGGTTCCAGCTGTTGGGGCCGGTGCCTCCCGGGCTGTCGCAGAAGATCTGACGCGCCAGACCCTTCTGCATGCAGTCGAAGTCGCCCGCTTCTTGTTGATAGACATCCTTCCAATAGTTGTAACGCATGATGCAGTGGGCATGGCCACTCGCCTGGTCGCCCTTTTCGCCGATCGAGAAGTTGGCGGGTAGAGCCTTTCCACACAGCATCGGTCCGGAATGGACATGACCGGGAAGTAGGTCTCTCCAGCTGTCGGTCATCGGTCGAATTTCCACCATCTCGTCCCTTTCATCCGGTGTCTTGCTGGTATCCCACGGCATGTCTCCGTGATGGCGCATTCCCACCGAGTGACCCACCTCGTGCGCCACCAGCGACGAGCCACCGTCATTGCCATTCTTGATCACGGTCTTCTCCACATTCTTGGGTGGACCGATTCCATACGACATGCCGGCCACACCATCGGGTAGAGGACCGCGCTTGAGCTTCAGGCAGTGCTGATCCACCAGATTGGCGTGCCCCGAGTTGTAGTTGGCTACCCGGTCACGCTGGCCGTCGTAGTCGATCTGGACCACCTCGAGCCCGGATTGATCGGCAAACAGCCAGACGGGCAGACCGTGCATGTTGTAGATCAGCAGGGTCTTCTCGTTCCAATCGGTTCGCCGGTGGATGCCGTGGCGACCGATAAAGCCCCTGTATTCTTCGTAGGCGCTGTAGCCGTCGCCGTTGGTGCCGTCTCCGGTGGGTGTCCGCTCGTCATCGTCGGTGGCCCGCACCACATCTCGACGATCCGGCAGAAAGCCATCGGCGATCTGATTGTCGTTGCTATCCGCGGGCACCGCCACCAACCTCTTCTCGCGATCCGGCTCCTCGACCGCCGCTGGGAAGTGGTCCCGCGGGCCCGTGGGCACACCGACCAGGGGGACGCAGTCATCGCACATCGCTTCCATCTTGCTGAAAGGTCCATAGTCCTCGGTCTTGACATAGACGGTGAGCTCGTTTTCGAGCGCCGTGGTCGTGCAGCTACCAAAGTGACCGTTACCGGTCGGATCGTCCTCACACTCGACACCCCACATATAGTCCTTGTAGAGGAACAAATCGGGTGAGTCCTGGGGACCCGACGGCAGGTCGGCGTTCATGCACATGCCGGGCTCGTTGGAACGTCGATCGAAGCGGACGGTGATGACCCTCCTCTTGGAGCCGGATGGAAGCCAGACTCCTGGACGGGAAGGGTCGGGCTCGTAGATCTTGGCGTAGAGAATGGTCTTGTCGGAGTGCTTGGGGTGCGGCAGCCACAAGCGGATCGACGGGACGAGAAGGATGCCAACGCGGTCGTCTTCGAGCTCCTCTCCGTAGACTGTCGGTCCAGGAGCGTCTCGGGGATCGTCGCCCTTATCTCGTGTGCGAGTCGCTGTGGTTGTGGCCACCTGGGTTTGCCAATGGTCGATGGCTGTTCGCGCCTGGGTCTCGTAACCGGTGATGATTCGATCGAGGGTCTCCGCGGTGTACTCGCCGATCGTGCCGTCTTGTTTGCCCTCCTCCAGGAGCTCGCGCGCTTGCCCGAGATCCTCGAGGGCGTCTTCGGCCTCCTGCGTCGGGTCGGTACCGTTGATGCGCGCGTCGTCGGCTTGATTCGATAGATCCCGGCCTTGGCGAAATACCTCGATGCACTCGTCGCAGGTCGTCCACTCCTCGGGAAGCTCTTCGTCCCGTGGATCGTCGGTGGTGGCGATTGTGGTCGTCTCGTCGTCATCCGCCAAAACGAGTCCTTCATCAGCACAGGGGCAGGGATCCAGCTTCAGCGTGTAGGTGAGATTGAACTGGCCGGGTGTCTTGGCGTTGATCATACGCTCGAGATCGTTCTCCGCTCCACCCGAAGTCGTGGCGCTCTGTTCCTCACCACCCTCGAGCGAGGCGATGTTTGGGGCGTTGTTGACCAGGCGGATGGGGAGAGGGTCCTCGGTGCCTTCGATCCACAAGCGCAGCGAAGTCGATTGACCCTTCATCAGCCGCTCCTGGTCGACAAAGCCGCCGATGCGGATGAGCTCCCCGCCCACCGTCTCCTGCGAGGTGACGCCGGCGGCAGGGTTGCTGCCGATCTCGAAGTCACCCGGTGTCGATTCGGCCGGGAGAACAAAGTTCAGCACACGATTGGTGGCGCTTACCGGTCGGCCAAGCGGTTTCCCGTTGAAGGTGATGCCGTTGCGGCTCGCCCGATCGGGGAACCAACCGCAAACGCAGATGGAGCCGTTGGAGAAGGCCTTGGGCGTACATCCGGTGATTTGCGGGCCTGCGGGTCTCCTGGTCGGAGGCGGTGAGATGTCGGTCTCGGTGGCCTCGGCCTCGATCAGTTTCTCTCCCCAGGGGTCGGTGTAGCGCACACCGAGCCGTAGCTTGAAGTCCCAATCGACCGGCAGGGTGTAACGGTAGCGGGGATCTTCACCGACCTGCTGGCCGGCGACGGATTCCGCCGCGACGCCGCCGATCGCCCATTCCCCTCCCGCCGGTGTCCGTTCGAGGTCGAGCGGAGCGAACTCGACCTCCTCGCCGGGTGAGATGACCTGAGGCAGCCGCAAGATCCAGTCGAGTGAGGTCGCGGTCTCGAGCTTGGGCAGCTTGATGACAGTTGGCGTCTGCTCGAGCAGCACGTCACCTCCTCCTATAACCCTGACCGGCACGCGGTCTGGGGGGTCGGCCTTGCCAAGCTCGAGAGAGATGGCCAGGAAGCTCTTGTCCTCTACCGGAGGGCCACTGCAGAAGATCTCACCCTTTTTATGGTCCATCTGCCACCCGGGGGGAAGTCCCACCGCGCGAGCACCCTTGGCGACCCGTGCCGGGATCTCGAACTGGACTTCATCCACCGGTGCTCCGCCGACCGACACCGGTGTCTGCAGCAGCAGCTGGGAGCTCCCCTGGCGATCCTCGCGGGTAGCCACAACCACTCCGGTGACCGATCCCTGGCCGGTTCTACTCGCCGTCCTGGTCGAGCTCTCGACGCCGGCGACGACCGCAGGTCTGGTCTGATCGCACGGAACCATGGTGTTGTGGAGAGTCTTGGCGGGCCTCGAGATCCGAATGCTGCCATCGAGTAGGCGGTGGCGCTGATAGTGGACCCGGTGCCAGAAGCCGTTGATGCATTCGACAAGGATGAACTCTCCATCCTCTTGTGGTGACTGGTCTCGCGGCCCCAAGTCCTGGACCAGGCCGTTCTGGGCCGGGGCCGGCTGGTCGCAGGCCTGGGCAGTCTCCTGTTCGTCGACGCGAAAGCGGCGTACGGTGTTGTTGGGAGGACAGGTGTAGTAGTGATCAGTGACCACGAACCAAACTCGCTTGCCGGCACGGTTGGTCTGACACTCGGAGTAGGCGTGATAGACGCCGAGCGACTGCCCGCCGCTGCAGACCTGTTGGACAGCGGCGGCAAGCGGTAATGGGCCGAGCCACAAGGTGGTCAGTAGAACGACAAACGAAGGGAAAGCTCTCATGCAAGGCTCCTCGAGTTCGACTCAGCGCCTCCCGACCGGTAGATCGGCGGTGCTGGTCCCACACATGGGCTCTCCCTCTTCTTCCCCGACCATATCCTAAGATCGCGGGATCTGTGAGGGCGATCTTAGTCGGTGCCCGACGGCAAACGGTGTGGCACCTGCCACAGCGAGTGCGCCCAACTTCGGCTGGGAACTCAGAGCTCTTCGATCTGTGTCTTGAGTACCGAGATCGCCTGCTGGGATCGCTCGAGGTCGGTGCGCATCTCGTCGAGGCGGTCTCTTTCGGCGCGGACAAAGCGGGTGTTTGTGGCCATCGCCTCCTATCAGAGATGCTGGCAGCGGAGTCCTGGAATCCTACGGTGATGCTGGCCTGTGAGGGTCCGCGCACATCAGCGCTTCACCAACTCGACCCGCCGGTTGCGGGACCGCCCCTCCTCGTTGTCATTGCTGGCAACCGGAGCCATCGGACCGACACCGTGGGCGCTCATGCGAGTAGCGGGGATGCCGCGCCCGGCGAGGGCCGCTACCACCGAGCCGGCGCGCCGCTGAGATAGATCCAGGTTGTGCTCAAAGCTGCCGGTCCCATCGGTGTGGCCGACGATGAACACCGATAGCGAGGGATTCTCCGCCAGCAGTCGCGCCATCTCGTCGAGCGTCTGCTTCGACTCGGAGCGTAGCTCCGCGCTGTCGACCTCGAACGTGACCCCGTAGATCGCCACGTGGCCGCTGCGCTCGAGATCCTCCTGCAACGATTTGGCATCGACCGTGACGAGGCCGGCTTCCATGGCGCGTGTCTCGACCACTCGCACCCTGATATAGCTCTCCTCGCCGTCCCACTTGGGAGCGGTGAACACGGAGACGTAGACATCGCCCTCGGGGCGTCTCAAGCGACTCATCAGGTAGTACTCGTCGGTTTCGCTCACGCCGGTGCGCAGATCGAGCAGGGCGTGCCCGGGCGAGTTGTGCAGGTTGACGTCGAACCAGTTGCCGCACTCGGCCTCCCGTTCGCAGCCCCAGAGGATCTCGAAACCCGAACCCTGGAGGGCGTCTCGGTACTGCCGGTAGGCCTCGAGCGTAGACCGTTCGTCCGGCAGTAAGTAGTTGATGCGGGTGACCTTGCCCTCGACCGGCATCGACGACTCGAACACATCCTCCTCTGGCGCCTTGCCGGTTGGTAGCACGATCTGGTCGAACTCACGCTGCTCGTACTGCAGAATCACCGAGCCGGGGACCCGAGACAGTAGCGGATGGTCCGCGCTCCCCGCGACATCGGCTGCTTGGGCGACGGTGCCCGACCCCAAGAGGGCCAGCGTCAGACTGACGAAGTATGAACTGCGAGTCCCTCTCATGACGATTCTCCTCCCTCCCTCGAAGTGGGAGATCCAAGAAATCAACAAGTTCCAATTTTACTACATGATGGGCCCGTGCCCGCGGCTCCCGTCTCCGGGGACCGTCTGTGTCGAGCACGAGGTGCCAGGATAGGAACTCGCTTTTCTTGGCCTCGGCCTGGAGCCACCGGTTCGGGCTCCTGGGCTGGCAGCTTCAGACTCCGCCGGATCGCGCGGGCGGTGTAGGCAAGCTCTGGCGTGGCAGGTGTGCGAGGGTGGCGAAGGGAATACCGCTTACCGAGAGTTCTGTCAGTCGTTTGGCGCGCGTAAGGCGTAGTAGGACCGAGAGTTAGGACTTGGGTGGCACCTATTCGGCGCGATTGACCAGTGAATTTCTGGCCAAATCGGGTGCGGAGCTGCGTGGAGTTGTCCGATTGTCGTGGCGTGAGAGAATCCGGCCAGGTCATCACGAGGAGACGCGGGTGAGCACCGGCTGCTACGAAGTGAGGGTACGGATCGACGGTCGGATCTGCCAAGTGTGGATCCGGATCGAGCCGGAGCGCTGCGCCTTCTGGACCGGCAAGACTTACGAGTCGGAGGAGGAGGCGCGGTCCGACGTCGCCAGACTCAACGAGCGCGGTGCCGGCGAGCCGCCTCAGCTGACCCCGGCCGGCGCGCTCGCTCGGAGTCTGGCCAGGGTCCACGGCAGGGAGACGCGTGCCTTCATCGAGCAGGGGGACGCCGAGAGCGCCTACCGAGCTGCCCGGCTGGCGGCGCGCCGGGCGCTCGATGTCTAGTGGCTAGAGCCCGACACCCTGAAGAGGTGAAGAGGTGAAGAGGTGCCAGAGACTTCTTAAGGCGCCGAGCTGCGCTGCGTCTGCGGCTCTGAGAGGATGGCGCGCCAGAAGTGCCATGGCGCGCGAGCGCACCGAGTGAAGATCGACGACCTCGTCCCAGGCTCGCGCCAAGTCCGCAAAGCGGTCAAGGCAGGCTCGCCGCTCCTTCCGCGTAAGCTGGCGATGGCGCGCTCGCCGCAGAAGGCGGCGTCGAGGTGCTCCCCGTACTGGCCGCCAGGGAGTGCCCCCGGCCTACTCGTCGGCGGTGAACTTCGACCGCGGCGTGGGGCGCTCGAGGTGGTGGCCGTGCGGACCCATCTCGCGGCGGCGCAGTGCCCAGGCGAAGACCAGGCCGAAGAGACTGAGGGCCCCGAACATCCACAGCATCGGCAGGTAGCCGGCGGGGTTGTCGGCGCTGGCGCCGCTGACGTCGTTGAGCCCGCCGGCCGCGAGGTTGAACACCGTCAGGCCGATGTTCTGGAGCATCGTCATGAGCCCGTAGGCGGTGCCGAGCTGGCTGGGCTTGACGAGGTAGGTCACGGCCGGCCACATCACCGCGGGGACGAGCGAGAAGGCGATGCCGATCAGCACCGTCGAGACCCAGAGGTTGAGCTGGGTGTGGCCGAGGATCGGGAAGACGAGGAAGAGCAGCAAGGTGCCGCCGGTCATGAACAGCGCCCGATGTCCCACCTTGTCGACGAGCAGTCCGAAGAGCGGAGTAGCGAAGATCGCGGCCAGGAAGACGTAGCCGTTGATCGTCCCCGCCTCCTGCAGCGTCAGCCCGTGAGCGTGCTGGAAGTACTTGATGGCGAACGTGCTGCGGAACGGGAAGATGACCGAGTAGAAGGTCACGCAGAGGCCGACGACGTACCAGTAGGAGCGGTCGAAGCGCCACAGATCGCGCCACACGATCCGGTCCGGCGGCGCCGGGCGCTCGAGGCTGTAGCGACGTTCTGTGGTGCGCTCGAAGACGAGGTAGCCGAGCGCCGCGACGAGGGACAGGGCCGCGAGCCCCGCCGCCAGGACGAGCGGCGGCTGCCAGCCCTGGTCGTAGAGGGTGCGAGCCCAGGTGGGGGACATGTCGGCGGCGTAGGAGCCGGCGCGGGCGATGCTCAAATTGACCCCGAAGGCGAAGCCGAGCTGGCGCCCAACGAACCACTGCCCCAGGGTCGTCGTGATGGCGACGATCATCGACTCGGCGCCGAGACCGAAGATCAGCCGCCCGGCGGCCATCACCGTGAACTGTGAGGAGAGCGCCGTGATCGCAGCGCCGACGAGGCAGATCGCGGTGAAGACGAAGGTGGCGCGCCGGGTGCCGATGCGGTCGACGATGATGCCGCCGATCAGCACCATGAGGATGTTGGGGAAGCTGTAGATCGCGTTCAGCATGCCGATCTGGGTGTCGGTGAAGCCCAGCAGCCGCTGGAGGTGGTCGGCGAGCGGGCCGATCGAGTCGTAGACGTAGTAGTTGCCGAACATCGCCACGCTGACCAGGATCAGAACCGTCCACCGCGAGCTCGCGGGGGGCGGCACGGCGGCCGGGGAAGGCGCTCGATCGTTTCGCTCGGCGTCGCCGCTCATGATTCAGCTCCTCGATATCCGTTGCAGTAGAAGGAGCCTACTCTATGCCAGGCCGGCGGTCGCGGTCCGATCGGGGTGCGCCGCGTCAAGCGCGGCCGCGGACGTAGCGCCCCGGAGTGACGCCCATCAACCGAATAGGAAGTTGGTTTTCTGGGTCCCACCTCCACGGTAGGTTGTGGGGTGCCTGGAGGCCCCCGAGTTGAGCAACTCGCCTGGTTAGAGCGAATCCGAGCACCCTAAAGCGCAGAGCAGAGAGCACTGTGTTCTTGAAACCCGAGGAAACCCGAGGATTGAGTGCTTACAGGCACACTTGAGCCAAAGCCGCACGGCGGATCGTAGCGGGGGGAGTCGCCGGCCTTGCCCCTGCCTCCTCTTCTCCAGCTTTGCGCCGCTTGCCGCGGGCGGCGGTAGGCCAAGGCCCCACGCGGCGGTTCGGCCGAGCCGTTTAGCCGACCTGTGCAGTATTCGTCTGCTACTAGCCGGCGATACCGCCGCCATCCACGACCAGCGCCTCGCCGGTGACAAAAGAGGAGTCGTCGGAGGCCAGAAAGAGGACCGCACGGGCGATCTCCTCGGCGGTGCCCGTCCGGCCGAGCGGGCGATTCGATGCGCCGGCGACGTAGTCCTCCCACGACTGGCCGCGCTTGTCGGCATCGTCGTGTAGCATCGGCGTTTCAGTGTCACCAGGGCAGACGCAGTTGACGCGGATCCCGTCGGGGCCGTGATCGATCGCCATGGCCTTGGCCATGACGACGAGACCGCCTTTGGCGGCGCAGTACGCCGCCGCCCGGTCGCCGCCGAGGATTCCCCAGCCCGAGCTGGCGTGAATGATCGATCCGCTGCCGCGCTCGATCATCGAGGGGAGGGCGTACTTCGACATCAGAAAGGCGCCTTTCAGGCTGGTGTCGATGGTCTCGTCCCACTCCTGCTCCGTGCATTCCGGCACCGTCTTCGGATAGAAGACCCCGGCGTTGTTGAACAGCACATCGATTCGACCGAACCGTTCCAACGTCTGCTCGACGGCCTGCCGGCACTCCTCCGCGACACGCACGTCGGAGCGGATGAATATCGCTCTACCCCCAGCCTCGTTGATGGCCTGTGCGACCTGCTCGCCGCGCTCCTGGTTGCGTCCGGTGAGCACGACGGCTGCCCCCTCCTTGGCGAGTAGGGCGGCGGTGGCGCTACCTATGCCCGAGTTTCCGCCAGTGATCAGCGCAACCTTGCCATTCAGTTTCATCGGGATGATCCTCCTGCGATGGTTTCGTGTCGCCCGACGCGCTGGGCGTCGGCTCGGAATCCTCTACTCGTGGGTCCACTGGCTGCCGCTGGCGCCCCCTGTAACCAATACGGTCTTGCCCTTCAAGCCTCGCATCGATGCCCTCCTGTGGATCGGTGGATAGGAAGTATAGACCGCCTCTTTCGGTAATCCTGAATCTACCCCAGACCCCAAAACCCGGCTGACGGTGGCGTGATAGTGCGCCAGTGAACCGCTCCGGGTTTCCCGGCGGCTCCTATCTGGTGGCGGTGGACCGTGGGCCAGGGGTACTGATTCTCCAGAGCCTGCTGAGACCGACAAAGGTGCCGCCGTTCTGGCGGCAGAGGAGGTGCATCAGGGTGGCGAAGCGGACGCCGGGGGTGTCGGGGATCCACTTGCCGGCGTAGCGGGAGAACATGTACGGGCCCATGTCGTTCATCACCTGGATGCCCTTGACCTTGGGGTAGATGTCGAGGACCTGCGACATCTTCTGGATGACCGTCGGCCAGGCGTAGGTGAACATGCTTCCCGAGGTGTCGATGACGAAGATGACGTACTCGCTGTCGACCGGGATGCCGCCGACGAGAGTTCGATAGGCTCAGCTCCGCGCGTAAGGCGTTATAGATCAACGACTTAGGAATTGGATGGTACTTATTCCCACTGGCACTTATTCCCACTGCGAGGAAGCCTGGGCTCGCCAACGGCTGTTCCCTTGCTGGGTCGGTCCCGCGGTGTCACGACCCAGCGCCAGTATTTCCTTATAAGATACTTAAAATAAAGGAGTTAGTGTGATCTTGGCGACTCGAGTTAGGGTGCTCCAACGGGATTCCTTGGAGCTCGCCCTGAAGAAGTGCCTCGCACCGCTTGGGCACGGCGCGCTCAAGGTGTTGTAGATCAATGACTTGAGAATCGGCTGAAACTCCTCTAGCGAGGCTCCTCCTTCGAGCGAGGCTAAGCTCGCTCAAGGCATTAAACAATGAAAGGAGGAGCAAATGCCACTGTACTGCGGATTCGATCTGCATTCTTTCATAGGCCGCCGGGGCGTCTCAGCAGGCAAAGCCCAGGTTGAAGCGGTCCAGCAGCTTGAGCCATAGACCGCGCCGGCCGTGGTTTCGATCGGCGCGCGACATCTCGTGACGCGTCAGCGTCACACCCAACCACCTGAGGGGCTCGGGCGGCCAGGCCATGGCGGGCTTCTTGACTAACTGCATGTCGAGGATGTCCGTGGGGTCGTAGCCGAGCAGCTCGAGCGCGATCCGGGCACCAAAGCGCGAAGCGCCCACGCCGAGGCCTGTGTACCCGATTGCCCATGCGACTCGGCCATCGAATGCGGTGCCGGGCGCCATGCAGAAGCGTGTGGTCGAGGCGATCAGGCCGGTCCAGCGGTGGCTGAAGCGAATACCTTCGAGCTGAGGAAACGTCTCGAAGAATTGCCTGGCAAGGCCCGCGAAGCGCTTTGGGTCATCCGCTGCCCGGGAATCGGTGCGGCTCCCGTAGTGATAGATCACCGAGTCACCACCCCCCCAGGTGATGCGATTGTCATGCGTGAGTCGTGAGTAGTAGAACATGTTGACATTGTCCCCGAGACCGTGCCGCCGCTGCCAGCCGACTGACGCGAGCTGCGCCGAGCTCAACGGCTCGGTCGCCAACATGTAGTCCCATATCGGGATGACCGACCGTCGAGCTCGCGAAATCGGGTTTGGAAACGCGTTTGTGCCCATCAGAACGCGATCGCATCGTATGACCCCGGCAGGGGTGGTCAGCGTCATCCCCTTGCCCTCTGGTCTCATATCGAGCATCGGGGTGCCTTCGAAGATCTGCACGCCCAGCGAGAGCACGGTCCGCTTCAGTCCCCAGCAGAGCGCGGCGGGATCGACCAGCCCATCCTTGCCGTCGCGATGCCACAGGCCCGCGACGAAGGTCGGCGAGTTGATCTCGCGCCGCACCTCCTCTTGGTCGAACCACACCACGTCGGAGCCTTCGGCCCTGTCGGCCTCGTACACATTTCGCAGGGCAAGTGCGCGACTCGGGTTCGTCGCCACCGTCAGCGATCCGACACCCTCGTACCGGGCCTCGATTCCGTAGCGCTCGAGGCTGTCGACCAATTCCACCAGGTTTTGGTGTCCGAGCTCTTCGAGCCGCTCGCTCTCGCCGGGAAGGTGGACGTCGGCGTTCAGGGAGCCGTGAGCGAGGCTGGAATCCAGGAAGCCGCCGTTGCGCCCCGATGCACCGTCCCCGATCTCCGTCGCCTCGATCAGGATGACATCGAGATCAGGTCTGCGCTCTTTGGCCTGCAACGCACCCCACAGCCCGGTAAAGCCACCGCCGACAATGAGCAGTTGGCACTGCTCCTCGCCCGAGAGCGGCGCGAGTGGCAGCGGGCGGCCACCCTGGTCCAGCCAGAGAGGAGCGTACCTCGAGTCGGAAAGAGCCAGGAGGTGGGGCCGGCCCATTCCTGCCGGGTCAGAATCTAATGCCGAAGCGCAACCCTAAACGCCGCGGCAGGACGTAGGCTCTGGGATAGTACGAGTCGCCCGGCGCCACGATGAGCGTCTGCCACGAGTCGTGTGCGTCGTTGTTGAAGACGTTGAAGAGCTGTAGGTCGATTTGAATCGCCGTCGGTCCGGCCTTGAAGGTGCGCCCGAGGCCGAGGTCGAGCACGTTCTGATCCGGAAATCTCGTATCCTCGGAGGCCGGAACCGCGATCACGGTCTGTCCGCCCTGGTTGAGCGGGAATTGCGACGAGAACACCCCAGCGGTCACCTGCCGGTTGTAGGGTTTGCCGGAGAGATACCTGTAGAAGACCGTTCCGAGGAGATTCCACGGCAGGTCGAAGTTGCCCTGGATCTGCAGCGCGTGCCTGCGCTGGTTCTGGAGCGCCTGCTCGGCGTTGATCCAGTTGTTGGGATCGCGCCCGTCCTGGATCGTAAACGCCGGGTTTCCCTGATCTTGTGCCAGCGGGGTCGGCAAAAAGCCGTTCGAGTCCGACCAGGTGTAGGAGGCCATCATGGCCCAGCCGTCCGCATAGCGCTTGTTCAAGAACACCGACACTCCCTTGTACTCCTGCTCGAAATCCTGGCCGGGCGGTGCCAGCGAGCCGTCACCGGGCCGGTTGCCCTTGCGAGTCGTCGGCTGCACGATGATGCTCGCTATCGGCTGGACCTCGCCGGTGATCGGATTCACCCACGGAAGCATCTCGTAGACGCCGTCGTCGAGGATCTCCCAGCCGATGAGGTTCTTGGTCTCCTTGTAGACGCCCTGAAAGTTAATCGTCAGGGCATTCGTCAGCCGACGCTCGTAGCCGAGAGTGAACTGGTCCGTCTCGGGCGGCTGCAGATTCGGGTCGAGAATCGGCTCGCCGTAGTCGAAGGTGTAGAACGGCTCCCACGGCCCGTTGAGGGAGTCGGAGATTTCGTAGAAAAAGATCGGGGGACTGGGCGGCGGCGCCTTCCAGTCGCCGGTGACGTTGCTGTTGTAGAACTTGCCGTAGAAGCCTCGCAATACACCGTTCTCTCCGGTTTTATACGCGAAGCCGATCCGCGGCGAGAATATGCTCCAGTCGATCTGGTTGTCGATGCCGGGAATGATCTCTCCGGTCTCGTTCCCAAACCGGTCGAGCCTCGGATAGGCAGGAACATCAGAGTTGAGCTGATCAAAGCGCACGCCGACGTTGATGGTCAGCTTTTCGGTGACACGCCACGAGTCATCGATGAAGGCCGAGATCGTCTCGTTCTCAGCGCCGTAGGTATAGGCGGCGGCCGTCACCCGGTAGAAGTAATCGTAGACGTACTCGTAGCCGTAGTAGTCGTAGGTGTATTCGTAGCGGTAGTAGTAGCGGCCTCTGACACCGCCGGAGATGGTCGATTCAGCAGTACCCGTGCCGTAGGAAACGCCAAACTTGAACTCGTGATCGCCACCGAGGAAGTCGTCGGCATAGGTCGAGACGGCCACGTCGATGGCATCTTGCCTGTTCTCCCAGCTCCACGGGAAATAGAGTCCGCCGCTGTAACGTGGCGGACCGCCTTCGGGCGGCGAGTAGTCGATGAAGGGATCTTCCACACTGCCGGTGCGAGACTCGTAGACGTCGATGCCGGTGTAGCCAGAGTAGGAGATCTCGAAAAAAGTGTTGTTGCTGATGATCCAGTCGAGGCTGGCGCCCCATGCTGGGTTCTCGTCACCCTCCGTGCCGCTCGCCGAGGCGGTCTGGAATGCATCGGAGAACTTCCAGGGCCAAATGTCGCTGTGATACTTGGCCTGGAGCGAGACGTTGTCCGACGGCGCCCAGTTGAGCTTGACGTCGTACCGGTCCGAGAAGATCTCGTTCGGCAACTCGGAAGGGTCGCCCACCTCGTTGTAGGCGTCGCGGAAATACTCGTAGGCGAGGAAGAACCAGGCCTTGTCCTTTTTGATCGGACCGCCGAGCGTAACCGACAGGTCGGCGAACTGGTCTCGGCGGAACCCGACACCGTCGATCGTGGCGTTCTCGCCGGTCAGCGAGTCGCCCTGGTACCAGATGTTGGCCGACCCTTTGAACGCGTTGGTTCCGGACTTGGTCACGATATTCATGGCAGCGCCCGACATGTTGCCGTACTGGGCCGGGGCGCCGATCGCCAGCACCTGGACCTCTTCGATGGTATCGGCGTTGGGCCACCAGAAAGCCTGGCCGCTCTCATTAAGGGTGTTGTTCGAGCCGTCGATGCTCCAGGAGTTCGAGGCCGTGCTGGACCCGAACGCCGACAGCTTCCAGGGTTCGTTCGTCTGCTGCTGGACCACGCCCGGTGCGACCGCCATCATGTCCCAGAAGTTGCGGGTGGTCGGGAGGTCCTCGATGAATTCGGCGTCGAAGCTGGTGCCGACAGCGGAGCTGGTCGTGTCGAGCACCGGCGCGCCCGAGACCTGGATCGTCTCCTCAAACGTCGCCAGAGCCATCACGAGATCGAGTGTCACGAACGAGCTGATGCCCACCCGGACATTCTCGACCACCTGTTCCTGGAAACCCTCGAGCACTGCATTGACGGTGTAGAGCTGGACGTCCAGCGAGGGCAGAGCGAAGGAGCCCGTTTTGCCGCTGACCACCGTACGGGAGGTTCCCCGGCCCTGGCTGGTGGCGGTCACCGTTACGCCCGGCAGGGGACCGCCGTCCGCGTCTTTGATCTGGCCCCGGATCGTGCCCGTCGTCTGGGCCAGCGCCGGCAAGCAGACAAAGCAAAGCACCGCCACTCCCGTCAAGGTACTGAGGATAAGCTTCCGCATGTAATCCTCCTTCCGGCGACCAGAGCCTTTTCGTGCCGCTGCAAAACCGGCACCACGGGGTCTGCTAGATGACAGGATTATGGGTCAGGTAAGGCACTGAGTCAAGTATGTTGTCAGATCTCCTGAACAATTATTCAGAGTCATTGGCGCCCCAACGGTCCATATCACGAACAAATTTGGGCTTTTCATCCATGGCGACTCGATATAGTCTCATCCAGACTGAACGGCCAGTCAGTCTTTTCGATGCCATTGCCCGCCGCTGCCCGAGGGATTGAGCTCTCGAGGCCCAGGCCCGCGGAACGACCCTGATGCCCCAGCCCCAAACGCAGCGCTCGCCCCTTTCGGCGATGCTCGAGGCGCGATCGGTAGCCGTGGTGGGGGCAAGCCGCCGCGCCGGATCGGTTGGCGAGACCATGGTCTCCGAGTTGCAGGTCGGTGGCTTCGCCGGCCCGATCTATCCAGTCAATCCAGGGTATGGCGAAGTGCTCGGCCTCCGCTGTTACGATTCGCTGGCCGAGCTCCCGGAACCCGTTGACCTGGTGATTCTGGGTGTCAAGAACGCCCTCCTCGAAAGCCAGCTCGAGCTCGCCGGTGCGAACGGCGCGCGGGCCGCCGTCATCTTTGCCAGCTGTGTCGAGGAAGATCCTCACGAGAGGCCGTTGGCCCCACGCCTGACTGCGATCGCCGAGGCCAACGGCATGGCGCTCTGTGGCGGCAGCTGCATGGGATTCCTCAACCTAGAGAGCAACCTGCGAGCCCTCGCCTACCCGGAGCGTGAGGATCTACAGCCGGGATCGATCACCTGGCTGAGCCACTCGGGGTCGGTCTTCACCGCCTTGCTGCACAATCAACGGGGCCTGCGCTTCAACCTCGCCGTGTCCTCCGGCATGGAGCTGACCGCGACCGTGGCGGACTATCTGCGCTACTCCCTGGAGCTCGAGTCCACCCGATTGGTGGCGATGTTCCTGGAGACCGTCCGCGACCCCGAGGGCTTCCGGGAAGGTCTCCGTCTGGCCAATGAGAGGGATGTACCTGTGGTGGTCCTCAAGATCGGCAGAGAGGAGAGATCTCGGGAGTTGGTCGTTGCACACTCCGGAGCGCTGGCCGGGGCCGACGGCGCCTACGAAGCTCTCTTCCGCGAGTACGGCGTGATCCGGGTAGCCAACCTCGACGAGATGGCGGACACGCTCGAGCTCTTCTCGGCCGGCCGCCGCGCCCCCGCCGGGGGCCTGTCCGCAGTCCATGACTCAGGAGGCGAGCGGGCGCACCTGATCGATGTGGCGGTCGAAGTGGGCACCCCCCTGGCGGAGATCTCCGACGCCACGAAGGAGCGGATGGCCGCGGTATTGGAGCCCGGGCTGCCGGCGGTCAATCCGGTGGATGCCTGGGGCACCGGCCACGAGTCCGAGCTCGTCTTCATGGAGTGCATGCGTGCGCTGCTGGACGATGAGCAGACGGCTGCTCTCGCTTTGGTCATGGACCTGGCCGACGAGATGCACGACGACGGCTCCGGTACCAGCGAGATGGCCGTACAGATCTTCGGAGAGACAGACAAGCCGTTCGCCGTGCTGAGCAACCTGGGATGCTCGATCCCGGAGAAG
>Ga0255057_10000447_pt1 | contig 23545 bp, 21 predicted proteins | sample Cases_109_6_MG_FD_189022 | JGI IMG/M metagenome (GOLD analysis project Ga0255057, IMG submission 189022) | Seawater microbial communities from Amundsen Gulf, Northwest Territories, Canada - Cases_109_6 | ecosystem: Environmental > Aquatic > Marine > Gulf | place: Canada: Northwest Territories... | reverse complement strand
AACCTTCGCGTCGAGAAGCCTCGCCTGCCCCTCCTCGCCGATCTCCGGCAGGACCAGGTGGCGTGCGTAGCGGTCGATCTGCTGGTCGGTGAAGTCCCTATCCATGTGCCAAGGCTACTCCAAGTCGCCGACCGACGAAAGCCGCCGGCGCTTGTCATGGCGCCCGGATCAGGCCAACCCCTCGAACAGGTCGGTCGAGAGATAGCGTTCGGCGAAGGAGGCGAGGATGGTCACGATGAGCTTGCCCTTCATCTCTTCGCGCGCCGCCACCTCCAAGGTTGCCGCCAGGGCCGCGCCGGAGGAGATCCCGACCGGCAGGCCTTCCAGGGCCGCGACCTCCCGCGCCGTCTTGAACGAGGTCTCGTTGCCGATGGTGATGACCTCGTCGATGAGCGTGGTGTCGAGGTTGACCGGCACGAACCCGGCCCCTATCCCTTGTATCTTATGCGGACCGGCATGGCCGCCCGATATCACCGGGCTGCCTTCCGGCTCCACCGCGACTATCCGAACCGCGGGCTTGTGCGCCCGCAACGCGCGGCCGACGCCAGTGAGCGTCCCGCCGGTTCCCACCGCCGAGATGACGACGTCGACCGCGCCGTGGCTGTCGCGCCAGATCTCCTCGGCCGTGGTCTCCTCGTGGATGCGTGGATTGGCGGGGTTGCTGAACTGCTGCGGGATCACCGCGCCGGGAAGGGCGCCGGCCAGGGCCTCGGCCTTGGCGAGCGCGCCGTTCATGCCCTTCGCGCCGTCGGTCAGCACCAGCTCGGCACCCAACAGGCGCAGCATCTTGCCCCGTTCGGAGGACATCGTCTCCGGCATGGTGAGGATCAGTCGATAGCCCTTGGCCGCGCAAACGAAGGCCAGCGCGATGCCGGTGTTGCCGCTGGTCGGCTCGACGATGGTGCCGCCCGGCTTCAGCTCGCCCGAGGCCTCCATCGCCTCGATCATCGAGAGGCCGATGCGATCCTTGACCGAGCAGAGCGGATTGAAGAACTCGCACTTGGCGGCAATCCGCGCCTCGATGCCATAAGCGGCTTCCAGCTTGGCCAGACGGACCAGCGGCGTGGCGCCGATGGTCTGCAGGATGTTGTCGTAGATGCGTCCGCGAAACTCGGCCCCAGGCGGGTCTGCGGCCGGCGACCGTGCCCGGCCTTGCTTAGATCGAGAAGTCGGCAACGTCTCGCACCGCTTCGCTGGGGATCTTCTTCTGACGCGCTTTCTCGCAAAGATCCTCGATGGTGATGGTGTCGAAACGCACCATGATCTCTTGTTGCATGTCGAGCCACAGGGGGCGCACGACCTCGATGCCGATTTGCGAGCCGTCCGGGTCGCTCGCCGGATCGCCCGCGTTCTCGATCTCGCGCACGATGCGGATGATCTCGCCGACCGAGATCCGCCGCTTCTCGCGTGCCAGGCGATAACCGCCGCGCGGACCGCGCTGACCGGAGAGGATGTTATTGTGGACCAGGTGCTGCAGAACCTGCTCGAGATAGCGCCGGGGGATACCCTGGCGCCGCGAAATGTCGGCTGAGCGCACCGGGTCCGCACCGGCGTGGTAGGCGATGTCCACCACGGCTTCGATGGCGAAAAGAAGCTTTTTCGAGAGCCGCAGCATTCGCCCCTACCCTACCCGATGTCCGTCGGCGGCGAGCCCGGTGGAGCCGAATCCGCCATCGCCGCGCGCGCTCTCGTCGAGGTCTTCGACCTCCTGCCAGGCGGCGCGCCGCAGCGCGGCGATCACCAGTTGGGCGATGCGCATGCCGCGGCTGACGGTGAAGGCATCCTGGCCCAGGTTTATCAGGATGATGCCCACCTCGCCGCGGTAGTCGGCGTCTATGGTCCCCGGAGAGTTGAGGCATGTGATGCCGTGCTTCAGGGCGAGCCCCGAACGCGGCCGGACCTGCGCTTCGGTCCCGCGGGGCAGGGAGATGGCGATGCCGGTCGGGATCAACCGCCGCTCGCCCGGCGCCAGGACGACGTCGCCTTCCACCGCCGCCAGGAGGTCGAGACCGGCGCTTTCGGCCGTGGCATATCCGGGAAGATCGAGATCCGCACCATGCGGCAAACGTCGCACCGCGACCGTCACGTCGTTCATGCCGCCTCCTGGGGCCCAAGTTCCTCGGCAATCGCGGCGGCCAGGCGCCGCGCCGCCTCGATCTTCGACATCCGCGGCCAGGTCTCGAGCGACTCGCCGCGCAGCACGTGGATCTGATTGTCGGTACCGCCGAACGTCGCACGCTCCGGCGAGACGTCGTTGGCGAGGATCCAATCGCAGCCCTTCGCCTGCAGCTTGGCGCGGGCGTGCTCGACGATGTTCTCGGTCTCGGCGGCGAAGCCGATCAGCAGGTCGGGACGCTCGTTGCCCGCCGCTGCGAGGCTTGCCAGGATGTCCGGGTTTTCGATCATCGCGAAGGCCGGCGGTTTGCCCTTGGTCTTCTTGATCTTTCCCGCCGCAGGGGTCTTCACCCGCCAGTCGCCGACGGCGGCGGCGCACACCGCCACATGGACCGGCAGCGCCGCGCGGCAGGCACTCAGCATTTGCTCGGCCGTCTCCACGTGCACCACGCTCACCCCCGCCGGATCGGGCAGGTGGGTCGGCCCGGAAACCAAGGTGGTCTGGGCGCCCAGTTGGGCAAGGGCCGCGGCGATGGCATGACCCTGCTTGCCCGAGGAACGGTTGCCGATGAAGCGCACGGGATCGATGGGCTCGTGGGTCGGGCCTGAGGTCACCAACGCCCGGCGGCCGGACATGAGGCCGCTGCGCTCGAAAAAATCCTCGATCGCGGCGAGCAGTTCCTCCGGCTCGGCCATCCGCCCGAAGCCGTGTTCGCCGCAGGCCATCGGGCCCTCGTTCGGGCCCACGAACAGGACGTCGCGGGCCTGCAAAATCTCCAGGTTGGCGCGGGTCGCCGGATGCTCCCACATGCGAACGTTCATCGCCGGTGCCGCCATGACCGGCTTGTCGGTGGCGAGCAGCAGTGTCGAGGCGAGGTCGTTGGCCAGACCGGCGGCAAGCTTAGCCAGGCAATCGGCCGTCGCCGGCGCCACCACGACCAGATCGGCTTGGCGGGAGAGCTCGATGTGGCCCATCTCCGTTTCGTCGGTCAGCGAGAAGAGATCCCGGTAGACCGTGCTTTTCGACAGGGCGGCAAGCGAAAGCGGGGTGACGAAGGCCGCGCCCGCCTCGGTCAGGACCGGTGTGACGGAAATGCCTCGCTCAACCAGGCGCCGTACAAGCTCGAGCGTCTTGTAGGCCGCGATACCACCGGTGACGATCAGAAGGATCGATTTGCTGGCGTTCACACGCAATCGCCTCTAATTCCACGGTAAAAGTTCGTAGATAAGTAAGCCATAGACGCGCGCGATTCAAGGCAAACCGCGCTACGGACCACCTGCTGCGGCATATTATCCGCTCGCGCGCCGTACAATTTCGGCCCTCAGAGAGCGGCCATAAGGCCCAGTGCCAACAGGGCAAGGGCGATCCATAAGGCGCGGATATGCCAGGTCCAGGCCCGCCGGTGGCCGTTGATGGCGGTGAGGGCATGGGGGCTCATCGCCGCGCCGCCGTTCGACAGATGGCGCGCCGCCTGCTCGAGCGCGTCCAACGTGTCGGGGAGGCGCTGCAGACGTTGTAGCCAATCGTCGGTGCTGTCGCGAAGGCGCGCCGCCGGGCTTCTGTTCTCGACCATCCACGCCTCGATCAGGGGCTGCGCGAGGCTCCAGATGTTGAGCCCGGGCGCCAGCAGACGGCTTATCCCTTCGGCGATCAGCATGTTCTTCTGCAGTAGCAGCAAGGAGGGCTGGACGGGCATGTCGAAGGACTCTGTCACCTGCAGCAGTTGGGCCAGAAGCCGGGCGAAGGAGATTTCCTCGAGCGGCTTGCCGGTGATCGGCTCGCAAACCGAGCGCAGCGCCTGGGCGAAGGTATCGACCTCGACCCGCGGCGGCAGATAGCCGGCCTCGACGTGAATCAGGGCCAGCCGGCGGTAGTCCCGGGCCAGCGTCGCGGTCAGCATATCGGCGAGATAAAAGCGCGTCTTGCGGTCGATCCGGCCCATGATGCCGAAGTCCACCGCGACGATGTTGCCGTCCTCGCCCACGAACATATTGCCCGGGTGCTGATCGCCATGGAACAGGCCGTCGCGAAAGACCTGTTTGAAGAAAATCTCCGCCGCAGTGGCGAGGATGGCCTCGAGGTCGTGCCCGGCGGCGAGGAGCGCCCCGCGATCGTCGATCGGAATCCCCGAGATCCGGCTCATGGTGAGCACCCGCCGGGAGGTCCGCTGCCAGTCGATCGGCGGTGTGTTGTAGGCGGGATCGCCGCTGAAGTTCTCACCGAGCTCCGAGGCGGCGGCCGCTTCCATGCGCAGGTCCATCTCCAGGCGAACCTGCCGCTCGAAGAGACCGACCACCTCACGGGGCCTGAAGCGGCGAAGCTTGGGCTGCGTGCGCTCGATCAGATCGGCAAGCCATGCGAAGAATTCCAGGTCACGTTCGAAAGCGCCCTCGATGCGTGGGCGCAGCACCTTGACGGCGACAGGCTCCCCCTCGAGCGTCACGGCAAAATGCACTTGGGCGATCGATGCGGCGGAAACCGGCCCGTCTTCGAAGGACGAAAAGAGCTCGGCGAGCGGGCTGCCGAGCTCGGACTCGATGGTCCGCCTCGCTTCGGCGGACGGAAAAGGCGGCAAGCGGTCCTGGAGGTCCGAGAGGTCGGCCGCCACCTCCTCGCCCAAAAGGTCGGCTCGCGTGGAGAGAACCTGACCGAGCTTTATGAAGCTGGGGCCGAGGTCGGTGAGCGCCCGTGCCAACTTCTGCCCCGGTCGCCCCTCGACGTGCCGGCCGGAGAAGACGCGCGTCATCCACCGAAGGCCAGGGCCCAAGTCCTGGCCCTGCAACGAGGCCAGGGCGTCATGACGCTGCAGCGTGCGGGCGATGCGCAATAGGCGCCAAAGCGAGCGCAGGCCGCGCAGCATCACACCCGCCAACCGGAATGGATAGCGGCGATGCCACCTGTCAGATTGCGCACGCGCACCTGCGAGAAGCCGGCGCCTTCGATACGCCCGGCCAGCTCATCTTGTGCCGGAAAGCGGCGGATCGATTGAACCAAATAGCTGTAAGCCTCCCGGTCGCCGGTCACCAGCCCGCCCAAGGCCGGCAGGACCTTGAAGGAATAGTGGTCGTAGAGGCGCTCGACGACTGGCAGCACGACGTGGCTGAACTCAAGGCAAAGAAACCGACCGCCCGGCTTCAGGACGCGGTAGGCCTCGGCCAGCGCGCGGTCGATGTCGGTGACGTTGCGCAGGCCGAAGGCGATCGTGTAGGCATCCCAACTCCGCTCGGCGAACGGCAGGGCCTGGGCATCACCGCAAACCCAGTCGATGCCGCCAAGCCGGCCCTGGTCGAGGGCCCGGTCGCGCCCGACCTCGAGCATGTCGAGCGTATAGTCGCAAACCGTGACCTGCCCGGGCCGGGCGGCCGGCGCCTGGGCTTTTCTCTCGTCCAGCCGCCGCAGCACGCGCAGCGCAATGTCGCCGGTCCCTCCGGCGACGTCCAAAAGCCGAAGTCCCGGACGCGGGGCGAGCCAGTCGACGAAGGCGGTTTTCCATATCCGGTGCACGCCGCCGGACATCAGGTCGTTCATCAGGTCGTAGCGTGCGGCCACCGACTCGAAGACGCCGCGCACCAGGCGCGGCTTGTCCGAAGCCTCGACCTCGCGGAAGCCGAAATGGGTCGTCCGCCGCTCCTTGTCCTCGGAAGGATGGCGGCTGCGCGCTTTGCCGGTCATGGCCGCGAAGATAGCCTCCCCGCCGCCGCCGCGCCAGCCGGTCGAAGCGGCCCGGCCGATTCTTTCTGCTCCACATTGGGCTGCTCCACATTGGGCTGTTCCACATCGGGCTGTTCCACATCGGGGCGAATGGGTAAGGTCGCTGCTGCGGTCGGGCAAGCCGCCCGGGGTGTCCGTCGAGGGCACGTGTCGAGAGGTCGAGTGCATCATGCCGGAGTTGCCAGAGGTCGAGACGGTGGTCAGGGGTCTGCGGCCGGTATTCGAAGGCCGCCGGTTCGAGGAGGTGGAGCAACACCGCGCCGCCTTGCGCTTTCCCCTGCCGGAAAACTTCGCCGCCCGGCTGACCGGGCGCCGGGTCGTGCGGCTCGGCCGGCGCGCCAAGTACATCCTCATCCATCTCGACGGCGACGAGGTGCTGCTTTGCCACCTCGGCATGTCGGGGCGCATGGTGGTCGAGCCGCGTCCTGGGCAACCACGCGAGCGCCACGACCACATCATTTTCAGGACCGACGACGGCGTCGAGGTCCGCTTCAACGACGCCCGGCGCTTCGGCGTGATGGATCTGCTTCCGGCGCGCGAACTGGCAACGCACAAGCTGCTCCGCGGGTTGGGGCCCGAGCCGCTCGGCAACGACTTCAACGGCCCCAGCTTGGCCGGCGCGTTGCGCGGCAAGCGCGGCCCCATCAAGACCGCACTGCTCGACCAACGCGTCGTTGCCGGGCTGGGTAACATCTATGCCTGCGAGGCGCTCTTTCACGCCGGTCTGTCGCCCCGCCGGCGTGCCTATACGGTGCAAGGCGGCCGGGCCGAGGCACTGGCGCGGGCGATCCGCACGGTCCTCCAGCAGGCCATAGCGGCCGGCGGGTCGAGCCTGCGCGACTATGTCCGGACCGATGGCGAGCTCGGGTATTTTCAGCACGACTGGGCGGTCTATGGCCGGGCCGGCGAGCCTTGTCCCGGGTGCGATTGCGATATCGCCGCTGGGGGTGGGGTCGCGCGCCTCGTTCAGTCGGGGCGGTCCACTTTTTTCTGTGCCCGACGCCAGCGTTAGGCTAGGAAGGAACCATGTACGGACTTTTCCTCAAGGCGCGACGGGCGAACAATTGCGCGGGGCGCATGATCGTGGCGGTGCTTTTCATGGCGGCGGCGATATTCGTGACGCTGCCCATTGCCGTGCAGGAGGGCGCCGCTCAGGAGGGAAAGGAATTCATCGCCGGGATCGAGGACCTTCCGGTTATGCCCGGCTTGGCCGAGATCGCGGATGCGGGCCTTATTTTCGATAAACCCTCGGGGCGCATCGTCGAAGCCTATGCGCAAGGCGAGGTCGGCGAACAGGCGGTCCTCGACTTCTATCAGGAAACCCTGCCCCAGCTCGGCTGGCTCTCACAGGCCGACAACCGCTACGCACGGGAAGGCGAGGAGTTGACCCTGGAAGTCCGCGCGAGCGAAACGGGCGGCGTCGTGGTCATGTTTCGCCTCGCCCCGAAGTAGGCGCCGCTCATCGGCGGGCGGCCGGGCAGCCCGGTGATCGTCTGTGTGGCTATCGGCTTGTGGCGCTCGGTGCTTGACGACCGTCCCGCCCCCCGTTATAACCCCGGCCTCCTTTAATCCTGATTGGTCGAGTTCCGAGAGATGGCTCATCATCAATCCGCCAAGAAGCGGATCCGCCGTAACGCGCGCCGCGCCGAGATTAACCGGTCACGGCTAAGCCGCGTGCGGACTTTCATCAAGGCCGTCGAGTTGGCCATCGGTAGTGGCGACAAGACGGTGGCGCAAGAGGCCCTCAAGGCGGCGCAGCCGGAGCTGCACCGTGGTGCGCGCGCCGGCGTCATGCATCGCAACACCGTCGCGCGCAAACTCTCACGCCTGTCACACCGCATAAAATCGCTGGCCTGAAGCCGCGTCGAGGCGGTTATCCGACGGATCGGCTTATGCCGCTCTTCCGCGAAACAAGGAGAGCGGCATTTTCATGTGCGGGGTTCGGCGCGGTGCCGGGCTAAAAATTTTTCCTCCAAATCACACCTCACCGAATTGCCTGTAGATCCCCGCGAGTGGTGACGATGCCTCTTGGCAGGTCAATATGTTAACGCTGATCGGCCGGCGCGGCGGCGGCAAAAAAGAGAATGCAGAATCACAAATTATATCTACCTTAAGTTGAGTTTTCGGAAAAAATGTCGGCGTTCACTTTTCCTTCTCCTTGCCTTGCCGGGCCGAGAGAGGTAGATTGATGGGCTGGTTGAGGGGGCGCTAACATAATAAAAATAGCGCCACAGTAAGTAAAAGCGACTCCGAGTGTCTAGTGATAAAGTAAAGCACTTCTTGGCGCACGAGGTTGCTTTAAGTACAGCGAGGGTTTGACCTAACTCTAGATCGACACCACAGTCATTGTCGCAGTTCTAGTGTCGAGAGTGGCAGGCCCCCGGGGGGTGTTGTTTTTCTCTCGCCGGCAAGGGGGATGCGGCAACGCTTGAAGAGTGGCGGACAAGCCGCTGCATTGAACGAGAAAGTCCGATAGCCAAGACCTTATCGCTCTAAAAGCAAATCAGTCGTGGCTGTGTCAGTTTCGGGGGGCGTTCACCGTGGGTGGCACCGATAACGAATCGCGTTTCATCGAAAACTGGTCTCGTGTCCGCTCTCGGCTGAGAGCGGAGGTTGGCGAGGCGGCATATCGCTCATGGCTGAAGCCATTGGCGCTCGCCGGAAGTCGCGGCGGGGCGGTTCGTCTGCACGTTCCCTCGCGTTTCATGCGCGACTGGGTGGCCCGGAATTATAAGGAACGCATTCTGGCGCTCTGGCATGACGAGGACGATACGGTCAGCGGCGTGGAGATCGTCGTGCAGCCGCCCAGCCGTCCCGACGCGAAGCCGGCGATCCATGACGCCCCGGGCGAGACGTCCGAGGCCGGTGTTCGCGGCAAGTCCGCTTTCGCGGTCAAGAGTTCGCGGTCGGCCGGCGGCGATCAGGGCCTTTACGGCGTCAATGGCGACAGCCGGGACATATCCGCTCCGCTCGACCCACGATTTACCTTCGACAACTTCGTGGTCGGTAAGCCGAACGAATTGGCCTACGCCGCCGCCCGCCGCGTGGCCGAGGCTCAGCGCGCTCCCTTCAATCCGCTGTTTTTGTATGGCGGTGTCGGATTGGGCAAGACGCACCTCATGCATGCGATCGCCTTGCATATCAAGAAGCGCCAGGAGGGAAAGAGGGTTATCTATCTCTCAGCCGAAAAGTTCATGTTCCAGTTCGTGCGGGCGCTCAGGATGAAGGATACGGTTGCCTTCAAGGAGGAGTTCCGCTCGGTGGACATTCTGATGATCGACGACGTGCAGTTCATCGGCGGGCGCGAGGCCACGCAGGAGGAATTCTTCCACACCTTCAATGCGCTGGTCGATCAGAACCGGCAGGTGGTGGTTTCCGCCGACAAGTCGCCGAGCGATTTGGAGGGCGTCGAGGAGCGCATGCGCTCGCGCCTCGGCTGGGGACTGGTTGCCGACATCCATCCGACCACCTACGAGTTGCGCCTGGGCATCCTTCAGTCCAAGGCCGAGCAGTTCGATCAGGACATGCCGGGGAAGGTGCTGGAGTTCCTCGCTCACAAGATCACCTCGAACGTGCGCGAGTTGGAAGGGGCGCTTAACCGCATCATCGCCCATGCCACCCTGGTCGGCCGCCCCATATCGCTGGAAACCACGCAGGAGGTGTTGCATGACCTGCTGCGGGCGAACGACCGGCGGGTGACCATCGAGGAAATCCAAAAACGCGTCGCCGAGCACTTCAACGTGCGCATCGCGGACATGCATTCCGCCCGGCGGGCTCGTGCGGTGGCGCGCCCGCGCCAGGTGGCCATGTATCTCTCCAAGCAGCTCACCACGCGCTCGCTGCCTGAAATCGGACGCAAGTTCGGCGGTCGTGACCACACGACGGTCATGCATGCCGTAAAGAAGGTCGAAGAGCTGAAGTCCTTAGACGCAAGCTTCGACGAGGATGTCGAGATGCTGCGTCGAATGCTCGAAGGATAGCCGCGCGCATCGGCTCGCGGCGCCGATCGGCCTCCCGGACAAGGCGCCCATCATCGCCATGGAACGGCGGGAAATCAGAGCTTTGCCCTGTCCTTTTGTTGTTGGCATGCTATACTGTTTTCCCGTGTCGTGGGGTCAAGCGTCACGCTCTCCCGATAGCGCGCGGATACGGTCTTGCCGAAGCCTTCGCTACCACCCATCATCGGGTGGCGCGGGCCGAAGGATCGGCAAGAGACCCCGGGCAGGAGACGCCCGGGGCGGCGATTATGTGGGGCTGGGAATACGTGGGGCTGGGGAAAGTCCCGGAGAACCGACTGTCATTACCAATTCGCGATGTAGAACGCCATGAAGCTGACAATCGAACGCGCAGCCCTGTTGAAGTCCCTGGCGCATGTGCAAAGCGTCGTCGAGCGACGCAACACGATACCCATTCTGTCCAACGTCCTCCTCGAGGCGGCGGACGGCAAGTTGGCCTTCACCGCCACGGACATGGACCTCACGATCGTCGAGGAGGTGCCGGTCGATTTGGCCGAGATGGGCGCGACGACGGTATCGGCCCATACATTTTACGACATCGCCCGCAAGCTGCCCGAGGGCGCTAAGGTCGAGCTCGAGACAGGGGGCGAAAGTCCGCAGATGACCCTGCGCGCCGGGCGTTCGAATTTCGCCCTCGCCGCCCTGCCCAAGGAGGATTTTCCGGATACCGGCGGTGACGGCTTGCCTCTCGGGTTCACCATGGGCGCCGGGGAGATGAAGGATCTGATCGATCGCACGCGCTTTGCCATCTCCACGGAGGAGACCCGCTACTACCTGAACGGCATATACCTGCATGCCGCCGGCGAGGAGGGCAGGCAGGTGCTGCGGGCGGTGGCAACCGATGGCCACCGCTTGGCGCGCTTCGAGATGCCGTTGCCGGAACCGGCGGCCGGCATGCCCGGCGTCATCGTGCCGCGCAAGACGGTGAACGAGTTACGCAAGCTCGTCGAGGATGCCGAGGGCGATATCGAGATCTCCCTATCCGAGACCAAGGTCCGTTTCGCCGTCGGCTCCACGCTGGTGACCTCCAAGCTGATCGACGGCACCTTCCCGGACTACGAAAGGGTCATCCCCACGGGCAACGACAAGGTGGTTTCGGTCTCGCGCCGCGATTTCGCCGAGGCGGTGGACCGGGTGTCGACCATTTCCTCGGAAAAGAGCCGGGCGGTGAAGCTGGTTGCCGAGGGCGACGTCTTGACGCTGTCGGCCAGCTCGCCCGAGCATGGCAGCGCTGAGGAGTCCCTCGAGATCGGCTATGGCGGATCGGCCATCGAGATCGGCTTCAATTCGCGTTACCTGCTGGATATCGCGCAGCAGATCGTCGGCGACACGGCCGAGATTTCCATGCGCGATGCGGCCTCTCCCACCGTGGTGCGCGAGACCTCCGATACCAGCGCGCTCTACGTGCTGATGCCGATGCGGGTTTAGGGTGTGCCCGGAAAAGGGTCTCGCAGGGTTGGGAGGCGACGGTTGGGGTGTGGGCCGGTGTGGCGGACCTCAAGGGCGGCTCGATGACGGTTGGCGAAAGTGAGCGATCGGTCTGGGTCCGGCGGCTGTTCCTAAGCTGTTTTCGCTCCTACCTTACCTTCGATCTGTCGCTCGATCGACGACCGGTGGTGCTGACCGGCCCCAACGGGGCGGGCAAGACAAATTTGCTGGAAGCGATCTCCCTGCTGGCGCCGGGACAAGGCTTGCGGGGCGCCCGCCTGAGCGAGCTCCTGCATCGCGGCGGACCGGCCGCTCAGACAAGCCCGGCTTCGCTGAAGTGGGCCGTATCGCTCGAACTGGAAACGCCGCGTGGGTGCCGCTCATTGGGCACCGCGCTCGATACCGCAGCCGACGGCCGCGAACGGCGATCGACGAAGATAGATGGCGAACCGCAACGCGGACAAGCGTCCTTGGGGGAGGTCTTCCGGCTTGTTTGGCTGACCCCGCAGATGGATGGATTGTTGCGTGAGGGGCCGGCCGACCGCCGCCGCTTCCTCGACCGGTTGATGTGCGCCTACGACCCCGCCCATGCAAGCCGGGGGCATGCGTACGACTATGCCCAGCGCCAGCGGGCCCGCCTCTTCCGTGAGGGGATCGAGGACCCGGCCTGGCTCGCCTCACTCGAGGACGCCATGGCCCGTCATGGCGTGGCGCAGGTCGCCGCCCGGCGCGAGCTGGTGACACGTTTGACCAGGGTCGCGGCGGGGTTCGGTCCCTTTCCCTCGGCCCAGCTCGATATCGAATGTCCGATCGACTCCTGGCTGGGCGAGGCACCGGCCTTGGCTGTCGAGGATCGCTTCAAGGAGGCGTTGGCCCGCGCCCGGGCGGCGGACCGGGAGAGTGGGGCGACGACATTGGGGCCGCATCGCAGCGATCTTCTGGTCACCCATCGTGACAAGGCCCTGCCGGCTCGGCTCTGCTCCACTGGCGAGCAGAAGGCCGTGCTCTTGTCGGTGATCATCGCCCATGCGCGTCTCCTGGCCTTGGAGCTTGGCGCCGCGCCCGTGCTGCTCCTGGACGAGGTTATCGCGCATCTCGACCGCGATCGCCGCAGGGCGCTTTTCGAAGAAATTCTCGCCCTCGGTATGCAGGCCTGGATGACCGGCACGGACGAGGCGGTGTTTGCCGAGCTGGGACCATCGGCGCAATTCCTCGCATTGAACGAAAGCCGGCTAGGCGGACAGGGTCGAACGGGCCCCGCCGAGCGCCGGCAAGGAGCCTGAGCGATGACCGACGACAAGGATCTCGTGCAGCCGCCCGAAGAGGCGGGGGGTGACTACGACGCGGACTCCATCAAGGTACTGCGCGGCCTCGAGGCGGTGCGCAAGCGCCCGGGCATGTACATCGGCGACACCGATGACGGGTCCGGCCTGCACCACATGGTTTACGAGGTGGTCGACAACTCCATCGACGAGGCCCTGGCCGGCGAGTGCGACGAGATCGTCGTCACGCTGAACGGCGACGGTACGGTCACCGTCACCGACAACGGCCGGGGCGTCCCCGTCGACATCCACCAGGAGGAGGGGGTGTCGGCGGCCGAGGTGATCATGACCCACCTTCACGCCGGCGGTAAGTTCGATCAAAATTCCTACAAAGTCTCGGGCGGTCTGCACGGCGTCGGCGTCTCCGTCGTGAACGCGCTGTCGGAATGGCTCGATCTCACCATATGGCGCGGCGGCAAGCAGCATTTCGTCCGCTTTCGCGGGGGCGAGCCGGAAGCGCCCTTGGCGGCGGTCGCGGAGGCAGGCGAGCGGACCGGGACCGAGATCACCTTCATGCCGTCGAGCGACGTTTTTACCATGACCGACTTCGATGCCCCGACGTTGGAGCACCGTCTGCGCGAGCTGGCGTTCCTCAATTCGGGCATCGGCATCGTCCTCGTCGATGCGCGCTCGGCCGAGGTGCGGCGCGTCGAGCTGCATTATGACGGGGGACTGGAGGCCTATGTCGCCTATCTCGATCGGACCAAGTCGGCGCTTTTCGAGCCCGCGGTCGTGCTTTTCGCCGAACGCGACTCGGTCACGGTCGAGGCGGCGCTGCAGTGGACCGACAGCTACCATGAGACGGTCCTCTGCTTTACCAACAACATACCCCAACGCGACGGCGGCACGCACCTGGCCGGCTTCAGGGCCGCCCTCACGCGGCAGATCAACACCTATTCGGCGCGCGCCGGGCTGGCCAAGAAGGACAAGATCGCCATGACCGGCGACGACTGCCGCGAAGGCCTTACCTGCGTGCTTTCCGTGAAGGTCCCGGATCCCAAATTCTCCAGCCAGACCAAGGATAAGCTCGTATCCTCCGAGGTGCGCCCGGTGGTCGAGAACATCATCAACGATCGGCTGGGCCAATTCTTCGAGGAGCATCCCAACGAAGCGCGGAAGGTCGTCGGGAAGGTGGTCGAGGCGGCGTCGGCCCGTGAGGCGGCCCGCAAGGCGCGTGAACTCACGCGCCGCAAGGGCGCGCTCGACGTGGCCTCCCTGCCGGGGAAGCTGGCCGATTGCCAAGAACGCGACCCCGCCAAGTCGGAGATTTTCATCGTCGAGGGCGACAGCGCCGGCGGCTCCGCCAAGCAGGGCCGCGATCGCCATTCGCAAGCCATCTTGCCGCTGCGTGGAAAGATCTTGAACGTCGAGCGGGCCCGCTTCGACAAGATGCTCTCATCGCAGGAGATCGGCACGCTCATAACCGCGCTTGGCACCGGTATCGGCCGCGAGGAGTTCGATATCGAAAAGCTGCGCTATCACAAGATCATCATCATGACGGACGCCGATGTGGACGGCAGTCACATACGCACCCTGCTCCTCACATTTTTTTATCGCCAGATGCCGGAGATTATCGAGCGCGGCCACCTCTACATCGCGCAGCCGCCGCTCTATCGCGCCAAGAGGGGCGATTCGCTGCAATACCTCAAAGACGATCGCGCGATGGAAGACTACCTCATCGCCAGCGGTATCAAGGACGCGGTGTTGACGCTGGGCGACGGCACCCAGATCGCCGGCGAGCACCTGCGCGGCCTGGTGCAACAAGCGGTGCGCGCGCGCCATCTCATGGATAGCCTGCTGCGCAAGGTCGGCAATCCCGACATCATCGAGCAGGCCGCCATCGCCGGCGTTCTCAACCCGGAAATCATTCCCGACGTCGAGCGCGCCACCGAGGCTGCCCGCTATATCGCGACGCGTCTCGATGCGATGCTGCCCGAGCATGAGCGCGGTTGGCAGGGAGAGGCGGCCGAGGACGGCGGCCTGCTTTTCACCCGGGTCCTGCGCGGCGTGGGCGAGCGCCGGGTCCTCGACGGCCCCCTGATCCGCTCGAGCGAGGCGCGACGCTTGGATGCCATGGCGGCGGAGCTGCAGGAAACTTACGCCCTGCATGGCCGGCTCGTCTCGAAGGACCGGGACATCCGTATCACCGGCCCGCGCGGCCTGGCCGATGCGGTCTTCGCGCTGGGGAAGAAGGGCGTCACCGTCCAGCGGTACAAGGGGCTTGGCGAGATGAACCCGGACCAGCTCTGGGAGACCACCCTCGACCAGGACGCGCGTGTCTTGCTGCAGGTCAAGGTGGCCCACAGCGACCAGGCCGAGGATATTTTCTCCACCCTGATGGGCGATGTCGTGGAGCCGCGGCGCGAATTCATCCAAGCCCACGCGCTCGAGGTCGCCAACCTGGACGTATAAAAGGCGAGCGCCCGCAAGAAGAGGTCACGCATCCGCCATTCTTTTGCCGCACCGCAGGAGCATTGAGGCGATGTGAGAGGCCGGGCGGGCGTAGGGCGAGGTATTCCCTCACCCACTATATCTATGGCCTTTAGTCTGAAAATTTACTAGATATTCAAACATGGCCGCACCACCACGGGTCAGGAAAAGCACGGGCGGCGGCAAACCCCGCCGTACCCAGGCACCACGCCGCTCCGCGCGGGGACGCGGCGGCGGTGCGCGAAAGCGTCGGACAGGCAAGGGCGGCTGGCTGCGGAGGGTCGCCGCCTGGTGCGTCATCGTGGTCATATGGGCCGCGGTCCTTTCGGGCGGCTTGATCGCATACTACGCCTATGACCTGCCCGATGTGGATGCCGTCGAGGGCATATCGCGAGCGCCCAACGTGACCTTGCTCTCAAACGAGGGCGCGGTGCTGGCGTCATTCGGTGGGCATTATGGCGAGCCGGTCGTCTTGGCCGACCTGCCTCCCGACCTTCCCCATGCCGTGATCGCCGTAGAGGACCGGCGCTTCTATCGTCACTTCGGGATCGATCTGCGCGGTCTCGCCCGGGCCTTCTACCGCAATCTGCGGGCCGGCACCGTGGTCGAGGGTGGGTCGACCATCACCCAACAACTGGCAAAGAACCTTTTTCTGAAGCCGGAGCGCACCATCAAAAGAAAGATGCAGGAGGTCCTGCTCGCCTTGTGGCTCGAGCGGCGCTTTACCAAGGACCAGATCCTCACGATTTATTTAAACCGGGTTTATCTGGGAGCCGGCGCCTACGGGGTCGATGCGGCGGCCAGACGCTATTTCGGCAAGCCGGCGACCCGGGTATCGCTGTACGAATCGGCGTTGATCGCGGGCCTTTTGAAGGCGCCCTCCAAGCTCAATCCACTGCGCAGCGCCCAGGAAGCCGACGCGCGCGCCGGGCTCGTGCTGGCCGCGATGCGCGACGTCGGGTTCATCGACGAGCCACGTATGAAGGCGGCCCTGGCAGCCAAGACGCGCAGCGGCCCCCCGAGCGGCGGCAGCGCCCCCTACTTCGCGGATTGGATCATGGCCCAGTTGCGGGGCTTCATGGGCGAGGTTAATCGAGACCTTCAGGTGCACACCACACTCGATCCCCGCCTGCAGCGCATCGCCGAGGAAGAAATTCTTCATGCCCTGGAGACGGAAGGCCAGGCGCGGCAGGCCGATCAGGCGGCGATGGCGGTACTCGGCCGCGACGGGGCGGTCCGCGCCATGATCGGCGGCTACGATTATCGCCAGAGCCAGTTCAATCGGGCCACCCAGGCCTTGCGGCAGCCAGGGTCCGCCTTCAAGCCTTTCGTCTACCTCACGGCATTGGAGACGGGTCAGTTCACCCCGGATAGCCGCATACTCGATGCACCGGTCGATATCGCGGGATGGCGGCCTGGAAACTTCGGCGACAAGTACTATGGCGAGGTGACATTGCGCGAGTCCTTCGCGCGCTCGCTCAATTCCGTGGCCGTGCGCCTGGTCCAGACGGTCGGGCCGCGGCGCGTCGCCAAGACGGCCGAACGCCTTGGCATTACCACCGATCTGGTGCCCAACGGGTCGATCGCGCTTGGTGCTTCGGAGGTCACGCTGTTGGATTTGACGGGCGCTTTTGCGGCCTTTTCAAACGACGGTCATGGGGTCTGGCCCTATGGCATCAAGGAGGTTCGCTCGGGCTCGGGCGAGATCTTCTATCGCCGCCTCGAGGGAAGCGGCCCCGGACGCGTCATCGAGGCCTCCAAGGCGCGGCAGGTCACCGATATGATGCGTGCCGTCGTGGCCTGGGGCAGCGGAAAGGCCGCGAACCCGGGCCGGCCGGCGGCGGGCAAGACGGGCACCAGCCAGAATTTTCGCGATGCCTGGTTCATCGGTTTCAGCAGCGGTTTGGTCGGCGGGGTCTGGTTCGGCAGAGATGACAACAGCCCGATGGACGGCGTGACCGGCGGATCGCTCCCGGCGCGGGTGTGGAGCCGCGTCATGGCGCGCGCCCTGATCGACGTGCCGGCCGAGCCTTTGATCCCACCCTCGGTCATGGTCGAGGCGACGCCGCAACCCCAGCAGGGAGGCGAGGGTTTCCTGTCGCGCCTGCTCACGCGGCTGACGGGAGACGACGGTGGCGATGATACGGATCAGGCGCGCCAGGACGAGCGGCTGCAACGCTACTTCCAACCGCGCGAAAATCGCCGCTAACCCTGGCCCGTCACCGGCGGGCGCGCCGGCAAGCGGCACCAGGCAGGCCGCATCAAGCGGATCTTGTCCCCTTTCGCGATACCTGACTTATAGTGGAGTGTTGGCATTGGAACAGGCCGGAGGATGACATGGCCGAGGCACGCGACGAGTTCATGCCGGCGCCGGTTTACGGGCGCTCGCTCAAGGGTTTCGGCATCAACCTCTTGGTCCGCGATGTGGATAGGTCGTTGGCTTTTCTGCGGGACGTCCTGAAGGTCGAGGTGGTTTATGCAAATCGCGACTTCGCGGTCCTCGCCTACGCGGATCAGCAGTGGATGCTGCACGCCGATCACACCTATCACAGCAATCCGCTCCTGGCGCTCACCGGCGACGGGGCCCTGCGCGGCGCGGGGGTGGAGCTTCACCTCTACGATCTTGACCCGGACCAAGCCGAGGCGCGGGCCCGCGCCGGCGGCTACCACGTCCTGCAAGAGGCGACCAACAAGCCGCATGGCTTGCGCGAATGCTATTTGGTCGACCCTGACGGCTACGTCTGGGTGCCGGCGCGCCCGATTCCCGACGAGGAACTGCCGTAAGGCGCGGCGCTACCCATAACGCCAGAGATCGCGCCCGTTGTGCCTGAGCCAGGCCTTGGCCTCTTCCATGCGCTCGGTGAGCGATGCGGCGAGATCCCAAAAGCGCGGCCCGTGATTTTTCTCGACCAGGTGCGCGACCTCGTGGGCGACGACGTAGTCCAGCACATGAGCCGGCCCCAGCACCAGCCGCCAGGAAAAGCTGAGATCGCCTTTCGCCGAGCAGCTTCCCCAGCGCGAGGTGGTATCGCGCAGCGTGATGCGCCCGACGGGCCGGTCCAGCCGTGCCGCCTTTTCCCGGGCCGCGGGATGGATCAGCTCGCCGGCCCGTGCAATGAGGAAATCGCGAACCCGTCGCGGCACATGCTCCGGGCGCCCGCAGACGCAAATGGCGCCGGCTTCGAGCCAGACGCCTCGCCTGGCCCAGGGAAGATGGCGAATGATGTGGGCCTCGCCCTGTAGCGGCACGGAGGTGCCCGGCTCGAAACGACGCACCGGCGCAAGGGCGGCCAGGCACTTCGCTACCCAGTCCTTTTCGCGCTCGGCAAAGGCGATGCCCTCGGCCAATGCGGTACCCCGGGGCAGGACCAGGTTGAGGCTCTCGCCGCGCGGATCGAGCCTTATCGTAATGCGCCGCGCGCGCGGATGGCGCCTGACCTTGACCGGAAGACGGCGGCCATCTTGGCACAATATGTGGTGATCTGTATTCGACTGGCGCACGGATATTGTATAAAGCCTTGACCGTGCCGGCGGCAAGCCCGCCTTAAATAGCGTCCCGCTCCTTGGTATTAGTCGCGCAACGCCGCCTCCAGGGTGAGCAGCGCCTGCTTGCGGCCGAGCCCCCAGCGGTATCCGCCGAGGTTTCCGTCGGCCCGCAACGCGCGGTGACAGGGGATGAGGAGGGATACGGGGTTGGTCGCGCAGGCCCGCCCGACGGCGCGTTGTCCTTTGGGCAGGCCCAAGGACTCGGCGATCTGCGAGTAGGAGCGGGTCTCGCCGGGCGGTATGGCCAGAAGCTCCTGCCACACGCGGCGCTGAAATGCCGTTGCACGGACGTCCAGAGGGAGATCGACGTGGGGGCTCCGGCCTTCCAGATAGGCCACGAGGCTCTCGACCGTGGCGGCCAGGGCACCGTCGTTGCGTGAGATCTCCTCGGCGGCGGGAAACTCCGCCTCCAGACCTTGCGCCAGCGTGCTCTCGTGCTCTCCCAGAGCGACGAAGCACACGCCCTTTTCGGTCGCGGCGACCAGGAGCCGCCCGAGGGGCGAGCCGATGACGGTATAGTGAATGCGGGCACCGCGGCCGCCTTTGGCATAGGACGCCGGCGTCATGCCGAGCAGGCGCTCGGCGCGTTCGTAGACGCGGCTGGAGGAGCCGTAGCCGGCTTCATAGGTTGCCATGGCGATCGAGTTGCCGCGCTTCAACTCGGCCCTGAAGTGCTTGGAGCGGCGGGCATCCGCGTAATCCTTCGGGCTTAGGCCGACGACCTGGGTGAAGACCCTTTGCAGGTGCCACGGGCTGACCTCCAAGGCCTCGGACAGCCGTGCGAGGGTCATCGGCTCGCCCGGGTGCCGGTCTATGTAGTCGACCGCGCGGCGCGCCAGGTCGAACCGGCTGTCCGTCACCTCTGCTGCATTCCCGGCGGGTTTTTCTTCGGTAGCCATATCGAGCACCTCGAACATGGAAAACTCCTCATGCGTTGACTCTCACGATCCCAAAGATAATGGCAAGGGCATGAGGCCATCTATCCGAAGCTTGCGCGGGGCAAACAAAAACCGGCGCGCGGGCTCACCAACCCGCTCGCCGAACCCTGGGAAAAGTTTGGACACCGACAGCCTGCTCGGGCCTTGGGCCCGGCAGGTCACTCAAGCGCGGTCAAGGCAGGGCGTCACGCAGCTTGCTGGACTGGGGGTTGCTGAAGCGGCGTTCGATGACGATCGCCTCGGGCGTGGCGCCATCGCCATAGTAACCGTGGTTCCACTCCTCGCGGGTGAAGAGCTTCGCCCCCTCGAGAGACCCTCCGCCGAACAGCCCCACGGCCTTGGAGAAGGCATAGATGTCGGCCTCGAAGTTGGTCGAGGATGAGGCCTCGATGCCGGCGCCCTTGTGCCCCACCGCCACGGAGAGGTCGCCGCCGAACTTGAACTCGTCCTTCAGCATGGCCTTGACGGCATCGTCGTTCATCAAGGTGAAAATCACCTCGGAAACCTGGCCGCCGATCTGCAGGCCAAGCGATCCGGCAACCAAGGTATAGAAGGCCGGATTCGACCAGGTTCCATCGCTGCCGCGCACCATGAGAACGCCCGAGCCACCTTCGGCGCCAAGAATGAAACCGCCCTTGATCAAGGAGGGGATCACCAGAACCCCTTTTGCGCGCTCGAGATAGTCGGCGATGGGAAGCTCGTCGGGATTGGCGAGCAACTCCTCGACGGTAAAACGCGATTTCGTGACGATCTCTTCCTGATCGGTCGCCGCCATAAGGTGGCTTGGCACAATCAGAGCGACGGCAACTAGCAAAGACGCAAAGAGGGCGAACCGCCGATGGACGGAAGCCATAATCGCTGTCATTGGGTTCACTCCACTGAATTTCTGACGTCCGGGATTGGAACGGCGTCAAAATCCTCGAAAATTATGACGAAAGCAAGGCATCTTGTAGTTTCAAGCACCACAGACCCTATATTTTGTGTCTCGCTTGGCGCCAGGTCAAGGTGTTATGTTCACCTGCCCGACCCGCCAGGCACCGGTCGCACTGCGCAAATGCGACCCGCTCGGGCCTGCGACGAAGTCGAGCCGGGTCAGCGAGCAGTTGGCGATCTCGAAGGCGAGCGCTCGTTCCGGGACGATCTCCAGCGCCAGCGCCAGGGCGGCCCGAATGGTCCCGCCGTGCGTCACGGCGACGATGTCGCGGCCGCCATAGGTTTCGTTCAATCGGGCGACGGCGCTGCCTACCCGCTCGACGAGATCCTCGAAAGACTCGCCGCCCGGCGGGCGCTCATGGGCAGGAGCCAGCCAGAAGCGGTGCCAGGCACCGGCGCGCTGCTGGGCCAGCTCGGCGTGGGTCAGGCCTTGCCAGTCGCCAAAGCTCTGCTCGCCAAGGTGGGCGTCGCGCAAGCGCTCCGATGGGGCCGCGGGCGTCATCTCGGCGAGGATGGCATCGGCGGTCTGAGCGGTGCGTTGCAGGTGACTGGTCACCCAAACCGCATCGGAGGGCAACAGGCCGGCCAGGCGCTGGAAGACCTCCCGCGCAGAGACGTCGCAGGGCACGTCGCTGGCGCCGTAAATGCGTCCACCGTGCGCGGTCACCGGCGCGTGACGGATCCACCACCAGCGGGTATCGCTCATGCGGTGCTCGCAATGGTCAAGAGCATGGTAATTTCGCCCACCTGTTGCACGGCGCCAAGGACGTCGCCGGTATAGCCGCCGAGCCGAGCCCGGGCAACGAGAAGAAAGGCGCCGCACGCGATCAGCGCGGCGACGGCGGCGGCGAGCGCCCCGGAAAAGCCGAGAGCGACAAGCGTCAGCGCCATGCCTAGGGCCAGCGCGACGAGCGCGTCACCCCGCTGCGGTGCCGGGAGCCCGCCGGACAGCCCGTCGGTTCGTGCTGGTGCCATCAAGACCATGGTTGGCAGGAAAAGCCCGCGTGACAGACTGTGCGCGGCGACGAGCGCGGCAAGAGCCGCCGGGCCGGAATCGAATTGGGCCAGTGCGAGCGCGCGCAGGCCGAACGACAGAATGAGGGCGACCGCGCCGAAGGTGCCAACCCGGCTGTCGCGCATGATCGCCAGGCGCCCCGCGCGGGGTGCCACGGCCCCCAGCCCGTCGGCGGTATCGGCCAGGCCGTCTTCGTGCAGGCCGCCGGTCAGCCAAAATCCCGCCGCGACGGCGATCAGCGCCGCGGCCAGTGGGGGCAGCGACAGGCCTTCGAGGACAACCAGGACGCCGGCGACGAACAGGGCGACGAGGAGACCCGCCAGCGGTGCCAGCCTTAGTGCCCGGCGCACGCGCTCCGGGCGGTCGCCCGGACGCCCGCCCGGACGCCCGCCCGGACGCCCTAGGGGAAGGCGCGTCGAGAACGCGATGGCGAGGCGCAGGTCTGCGAGCCAGGCGCCGGGTAGGGAGGGATCGAACATGCCAGAAGCTTTTGCCGTCCATAAGCGCTCCCGCTATAAAGCGGGGCTTTGCCCATTTGGCAAGCCTGGGGAGCGGAAGGTCATGTCGAGGAATTGCGAACCTATGCCCGATCAAAGCATGGCGGCATCCTTCACCGAGGTTCGCGAGCTCTTGACGCGGCTGCCCGGGCCGGACGAGGGTGCCGGTTCGGCCGCCCGGTCCCGGCAAGCGGAGCTGACCAAGCCGCCGGGATCTCTTGGCCGGCTGGAAGACCTCGCCGTTTGGCTGGCCCGCTGGCAGGGCCGCAGCCCGCCCTCGGCGGACCATCCGAGGATCGCCGTCTTCGCGGGAAACCACGGGGTCGCCGCGCGCGGCGTCTCCGCCTACCCGGCCGAGGTGACCAAGCAGATGGTGCGCAACTTCATCGCCGGCGGTGCGGCGGTCAATCAACTCAGCGCGCTGGCGGACGCCGACCTCAAGGTCTTCGAAATGGGGCTGGAGAAAGCCACCGCGGACTTTACCGAGGCGGCGGCGATGAGCGAGGCGGAATGCGTGCACGCGCTCGCCTATGGCATGACAGCGGTCGAGGACGGGATCGATATCCTAGCGCTGGGGGAGATGGGGATCGCCAACACCACGAGCGCGGCGGCCTTGTGCCTGGCGCTGTTCGGCGGCGCGGCGAGCGAGTGGGTGGGCCGCGGCACGGGTATCGACGATCGCACCCATGAGCACAAGACGGCGCTCGTCGCCGACGCGGTGCGCTTTCACAGTGACGCGCTGGACGATCCGCTGGAGGTGCTGCGCCGCCTCGGCGGGTTGGAGCTGGCCGCTATCGCCGGCGCGGTCATCGCCGCGCGCATGGCCCGCACGCCGGTTCTGTTGGACGGGTTTGCCTGTACGGCTGCCGCCGCCGTCCTGGCCAAGATCGATCCCGGTTTGATCGACCACTGCGAGGTGGCGCACCGCTCCGTGGAGCCGGGGCACACCAACCTGCTCCAGCGGCTCGGCAAGCGGCCGCTCCTCGATCTCGACATGCGCCTTGGCGAGGCCTCGGGCGCCGCCCTGGCGATTGCCATCGTCAAGGCCGCCGTGGCGTGCCACCGCGATATGGCAACCTTCGCCGAGGCCGGCATCAGCACGCGGACCTAGCCTTTCCAGGCGGCATTTCGGGCTGGCCATGAAGCTTGCCAATAAGGGCCGCAGGTTCTCTATTTGACCGCCATGACCCAGACTAGGTTGCCTGCCTCCGGCACGCCGCTGACCGGCGCTCCCGCGCCGCGCCTCAGGCTCGGTACTTTGGTGACCATGCGCTGGCTGGCGTTGATCGGCCAGACCATAGCCCTCGCGGTGGTCTACTTCGGGCTCGACCTCGACCTGCCCTTGATCCCCGCCATGGCGGTGGTGATGCTCTCGGGCGCCTTGAACGTGGCGATCTCGGTGGCGCGACCCAGCTCTTCCTGGCTGGGCGAGCGCCAGGCGGCGGCGATGCTGGCGTTCGATCTGGTACAGATCGCGGTGCTCCTCGGCCTGACGGGTGGACTCGGCAATCCCTTTACGCTTTTCCTTGTGGTGCCGGTGGCGGTTGCCGCCTGGGCTTTGGGGCGCCGTTACGCCTTCGCCGTGGCTGGCTT
>Ga0255057_10000446_pt1 | contig 23561 bp, 22 predicted proteins | sample Cases_109_6_MG_FD_189022 | JGI IMG/M metagenome (GOLD analysis project Ga0255057, IMG submission 189022) | Seawater microbial communities from Amundsen Gulf, Northwest Territories, Canada - Cases_109_6 | ecosystem: Environmental > Aquatic > Marine > Gulf | place: Canada: Northwest Territories... | reverse complement strand
ATAGATGTTATTTGATCTAATATAACTCAATATATGCTTGAAAGGTACTGACAAGATTAATTGGCGGAGAGAAAAAGATTCGAACCTCCAGCTCCCCCTTGATCAGCAATCTCCTGAATTTTGGTAGGAAAAACTTCCTGAATATACCGCAGAGATGTTTTGACTAAATTATAGCCTGCAATCTTTACCATAACTATTAATCTAGGTGCCCTTCTGAAGTTTTTTAACTTATTTATACAAGAATAATTAGTCAACGAATAACTGCATACGACCCAAAGCGAACACTCAGATTTCATAATGCGAATTAGGAAATACACAATCTAGTTGGCATGAGTCAATAAGATATTCATGTTAGTTAAGTAGTTTTCTCATTAAAAATATATAACCCTCTGTATTTAGAATGGAATTAAAAAATATGAAAGCTTACTTAATACATACGCAATTTCTAACCTTCACCATAGGAACATTGTTACTTGGCATTGCACCAGCCGTGCTAAGTAAGCAGCCAATTTTTTTGTTAGTAATGGCTGATGACATGGGTTAGATAGATATTGGTAGTGAGGTTGATACACCAAATATTAATGCACTAGCCCAGCGTGGTGTGAAGTTCACCGACTTTCACGTTTCGATAAGCCATTCTTCGACTCGCTCAATGTTACTTTCTGACACTGATAACTACAACTCATCAGGTAAAAGTGACTTTGTCTTTTATTGTGCAATAGAGTATCGATATTCCGCTAGTTTTTTTGATAACCACTCGCCTGTAGGCTCCTCTGACTCAGAGCAACGAATGTAATATAGAACTCCACTTAATGAACTTTCAGTTGCGATACGCTCAATGAATTGATCTGTATTAGCTACCCAATTTTTACCTTTGCGATATTTCATTCGAAGGTGTTTTTCTGCATCAACAGAGGTATGCTCTTTTCCATTACGGATAAACATACAATTACTTTCCCCAACTGAGGTGAGTAAGTGTTCTATCTCAGAATTAGTTTCATCGGAGAATACAGGTAACGCTACCAATGTTAGCAGATATAGTAAAAACCCTAATCTAGGTTCTTTCAAATGCTAAACTGAGCAATAATTGGGTTATGATCAGAGGTCTTTAAATGATGTGTTTCGGTGTTTATTACTTTCAAGTCTCTAACATACAAATGATCTAAATAGAAGCCAAAAGCAGTTTTACGATGATCTTCCTGAAATGACATGGCTTCAAGATCTAAGTCAAATGCAAGAGATTCAATAATATCCAAACGCCTCTTGCTCCAAGTATTAAAGTCTCCTGATAATATTACAGGACCATCATGCACTGCCAACACTTCGCGCACTTGATCCATTTGTTGTTTAAATTCTTTAACTCCAAAACTGAAATTAATTGCATGTATATTGACGACTGCCAATGTGTTATCAATCCCCAATAATCCATACTCGGTGACAGTGGTTGCTTTCGCTGTTCCTAACCATGGCTCGATATTTTTTAAATTGCAGTGCGTTAGTGGTTCGCTATTGCTCAATGTCATTACACCCGTTACTTGTTTAGGTGTTTGATACCCTTTACCAAATGACCAATGCCAGGCTTTACTAAACGACTCGGTTAACTCAGGCCCAAGTACTGCTTCTTGAATCAGGACAAGATTCTTACCCTCCGAAAAATGCAAAAGATCATCCTGCCATAGATTAATTTGTCCTTTTTTTATATTCCAACTGAGCAAATTGATGTTCGAGGGATCAAGTTCAGTAATTTCAATTTTATCTTCCTCGCTTAGATGGTGACGACACTCATCCACGTCATACGCGATATCGTGCTCATGCGTAGCTAATGCAAGTGTTTCTAGTTCATCTTGCACAACTGGATTACTGCTACAACTCCCGAGTAGTAATGTGAAAAATCCAATTGTGATGGGTCGAGTTTTATACATATAAATAATCTAGTTGTGTGTTATGAGTATTACACGGAAAAATCATACTGAAAATTACAACTAACGCAGTTGCATTATACAATACCGTTATAAATATGATAATAGCTAATTAGATTACCAAATAGTTAAGTTGGGGCCCAAAGAAGTTATTAGCTACTATTATAAAATAGCTTCTAGAGCATTAGCTCTTACAAGAATGCAACTCCCAACCAATTTACTTTGCGGTATAGCTGAATTTCTGCCCGCCAACAGTAGCTTCGTACATTAGCCCACCTTTAGCGACAGAGAACACAGCCATACCTTTGCGATATTTTCCTGCTGTCGCCGCATCATTCTTTCCGCCACTAGCGCCTGCAGTGCTCCCCTCAGTCGTAGCACGCGCCGACGCACCCGCCGTAATTGCTACAGCCGAGGCCTCCGCGCTGAAACCGAAGTTACCACTAGAAAATTCATCGAAGGCGCGCTTGTCTTCAAAAAAAATGATCTCGCTGAAAGCCTGAGCCCCTAGCTGAAGCCCAGCGGTTAACTGCGTTACCGTAGTATCGCCCACGTGATTTCCGTTGGTGTAAACTCTTCCCTTGCCATGGGCCCCACCTACTACAAGGCCGGCCTTACCAATAGTTGGAAATACGGCATAGCCGTAACTATTGTCAAAAAAGCTGCCACTCTCGCCTGCACCCTTAAACACCTTGATCGTATCCTCAAATTTATCTGCTCCAACCGCAATCAAAGGTAATGCTAAAAGAATGAATAAAAGAGATTGTTTAAGTTTTGTTGATCGCATCGTTGCATTGGCTCCATAGATGTTATTTGATCTAATATAACTCAATATATGCTTGAAAGGTACTGACAAGCTAGCTGGATCTGGGCGAAGATGTCTAGATGAACATACCAAAAAGTCCATAGAAGCGTCATGGTATTGGTTAACAATCAAAAATTAGACAAACCTTGCGCTAATAAATAGCGCAAGGTTTGGTAATGATTTTATTTTTTTTCTACAGTTTGCACTAGTGCAGTTTGGCAGCTATCAGCAAGTTTGCTCGAATTTTTATCCAGACAGGTGAGAATGCGGCCTTCGCCTAGTTTTACATTCCCACACCAAGCTTTTATATCGTCTTTGCATTGATAGGCAATATACTTAATAGTTTGTACCACTTTTTCTAATACTTCAGCAGCCTCATATAATGCATGAGAGCATTGACCAGATAGTTGATCTTCGTGTGCAGCGGCACAGGCAAGTAAGCGTCCTTCGCCTGGTGTGACACGGCTGCAAAATTTTTCTTTATCTTGCTTACATGCTTCCTGAACATATTCTTGTAAAGTTTGTTCTTCTGCGTATGCAGTAGAAATTACTACAAGAGATGCAATTATAGAAATAAATATTTTTTTCATTAAATATCCTAAATAATTAAGTGTTGAAGTAAAAAATAACACCGGCTTAACATCTCAAATTTTTAAAAATTGATCAATTAGCCAATTCAAATTGGGAATACTTATTCCCAATTACTGTATTATCCTCTGTGGTAAAAAAATAATAATGCCTTGGGGTGGTTAAAGCCTCATGCAAGTATCTAAATATAAAGTTTTATGCTGAAACAAGCAATGAGCATTGAGATGATTCTGGAAAAAATTGATAGTTAACGATTAAAAGTAATTATATTTAAAGTGGCACACTATGCTGAAAACGAGCGTATAGCTAAGCTCTCATTATCTGGATTTGCTGAAGCACATCAGGCTACTAAAGATTATGCAATACATTATTACTCAGGTGCTTAGGGGTTTTACTGGCGGTGGCTGTAGTCTCAAGCGAACTCTACTGTCACATATATAAATGTGAAAATTTCCTGCTTAAAAGCTAGTTTACAGGGGATATTTTATATTACCCTCTTAGATACTCCTTTGTTGTATAAATTCTATTGAATTTCCAAGTGCTTAAATGATTAAATTTATAATTATTAAAATTAGGTTGTAGCAACTTGTTCATTGATACGTGCTTTTACTAAATTGATATGGTTTCGTAGATGATAGAGCTCATCTGTATAAGGTAAGGGGGTTTCTACTTGTTTCACATCACCCTCGAGTAGTTGTATAGCTTCTACTAATTCTGAACCTGCCTCCCCTTTGTCCAGCCTTACTTCAATTCGTTTTAGGTCAGCATACCAACGATAGATACGTGAACGAACTCGCCAACGATAAACAAGTGGAAATACTTTGACTAAAGGAAGAATCAATGCAATCAATGGCACAAGCATTACAACCTCAGCGTCTACGTTCAATTCCTGCAGAGTAAGAGCATGACAAAGACCTTATGCAAAAGTGGTTAATTGACCGCATGTAATGAATAGCCACTAACGACCTAAAGCGGACATTATTGTTATGTAATTAGTATCTATTTATGCTATTGCCCTAAAATTAGGAGAAAAAGTGAAGGATAAAAGTTGGAGTCTAGAAAATGCACAAAAGCTTGTGGAAGAAGTTCCATATACATTTTCTAAACCTTCAAAAGAAGCCATTGAACCCCTAGAGAAAGGTCATAAAGCAAAGCTCATATTTAATTTAAAAAGTGATGATCCAAAAACCCCAAGTGCAGAGCAATTGTGGGTTGAAATTCTATTAGTACAAGATAATAAATTTTTAGGACAGTTAGAAGACGACCCTAAACATATTCAAGATTTAAAACGTGGAGAAATAATTGAATTTGAAGAACAACACATCATCGATATAGACTGACATAACCAAATGTATTCCATCGCAAAAATATATAAAAAGTACTTTTGTAACCAATTACTTGCTGTTTAAAAATATCAAAGAATATTGTTAGAAATATTAATGACCGTAATTGCCCGAATAGCGAACATAATATGCTTAAAAAAACGCTTTATGTCCGCTTTGGATCGTAAGCAGTCCTCCGTGGATAAAGAAAAATATTAGATTTCATATTTTTACTCATGAAGAAAGCTTGGCGGCGCCTTCTCCCATTGATAACCTGCAAGACCTCGTCGATAGCCTAAATCAAAAAGTTTACCCATATATTCTGGGTCAAACAGTTCTTTTGATTCTTCATTAAAACTAGAAGGAATAGAGGCTAGATTGAATTCATTCCCATCTCGCTCACACAAAGCGTAAATTGTATAAAGGTCCCCAACCCCTTGCGATCTTATTAATGACGAAACCGTTCGCGCTGCTATGGAAACAAATTCTTGTTTTGTAGCTACATACTGAGGGGTAAAAAGTGAGTTTCGAATGACATATACACTAGGTCTTCCATCCACTTGGAGAATATTCATAAAATTACTCCAATCCACTGCTGCAGGATAGACAAACACTTGTGATCCAACTCCACCATCCACATGTAATTCATCATACGTTTCGCCATTCACCTCAATGGGAATCAACACTGATGGAAAGGCAATCGGGATTGAAGCAGAAGCTCTCAACACTTCACGAATGAGCTCAACTTTATTTGGAAAATCACTTTCCGCAATCTTCCCTATGTTCCAAATAACAGGTCGACCGGCATCTAAGTTAAACGTGCCAATAAATAATCTTCTTCCATGACTGTTTTCGATGGCAATTTCACTAATAATTTCTTCCGTTATGTATTTTGCAATAGTTTTCTTAAATGGCTCAATATCGGATATCGCGGCATCAAATACTCCACTAAGTATTTTAAAAATAATACCAGTAGGGCTTTCTTTTTTGACAATATCTTTCGTTGAGAGCGTGGTATAAACTGTTTTCAACGTTTCATCATATTTAGAACCTAAAAATGCAAATGGTGCTGTAAGTGCGCCTGTGCTGATACCTGTTACCATGGTAAATTCAGGCCGCGTGCCCGACTTACCCCAGCCATATAAGATTCCTGCTCCATAAGCACCATTAGCCCCGCCGCCCGATATGGCCAAATAATTATGTGGTTTCTTATAAATATCAGAATATTTATCACTCTGAAGATTAGTTTTAAGTTTCATGATTTCTTCAGATATAAAGACAGGCGACTCATCACCCCAGAAACGTGCTGCGGGTATACCCGCAATTTCAGCTTGTTTAATTAGCTCCGCAGGTAATGGCGCGCGCGTTGGCATACTTGCGCATCCCGCAACAATTAGCAAAAGAAAAAGACTATAAAATAAACAATCTTTTTTCTTATTTTCCATATCTAGCTTCTTAAATTAGTTGTAAGAATTTTTCCATTTCTTAAATATTAAAGTGCATCATACATAATTCTGCTACATGACAGTCTTGATATGTGAGTTTGAGCCTTTTCCTGAATTTATTGAGTTTGTAAATTAAGACTCAATAAGTATAAAGACCACATCACACTAATTATAAAGAATCGTTGATACCAAATACCCGTGGAGCAAGCCATATGTCTGCTAACGATTCAAAGCGGACATTAGAATTTAATTTGGGTTTGGCCAATCAGCATCAAATGGAAATGGACGCTCTTCAGTATTAAAAGTTAAATAAAGGATAATTTGGTAAGTATAGGTGGAAAGGGATTGGCCAAATATCTTTAGTTTTTCATTAGTCTCGCCTGTAAATAATACCCAAAAAAATTGCACCAACACAACTGCTGTAACTACAATTCTGGAAATTGAATAAAATAAGACGACGACAAGCATGAAAAATAAGCGCAACCATATGGATTTTGATTTTATATTTGTAGATAGAGTCATAGTATTCTCCTGATGATGATGGAAATTCGTGTCTTTGCCATAAAGCTGTACTTAAAACATTAACGGTACTGACAAGTTAACCTCTTTACTTCAGCGGATCTCAAATAAAACGTATTTTATAACGCTACAGCACATCTCCAAGACGCAAAGGCATTGTCTCTAAATATTCTATAATGCTTCGCTGAAACTAAGTGCCGACGAAGATTAAAAAGATTGTACACTGCTGCATGTGCTCTTAAAAAACATTGCGCTTGTTGTGTCGTTTTAATCGCCTGGCACAGTGGGAACCAAATTTATTACACCCTAAACGAATCGATTCATAGTTGACTTCAATACCGCGCCCAGCTAACAGGTCTTCGATATCTCGATGACTGACATTGAAACGATAGTAAAGCCAGACGGCATACTGAACAATGTCAAAATGAAATCGGTGACGTTTATATAAGCTGATTGATGTCTTCATCTGGACATTGTTACCCAGATGCACTTAACTTGTTAGTACCGTCTCTAGCGGATATTTGAAGACAAGTAACCATCAAAATTATTAATTTTATTAATATACTGAGTGTTGAAATCTGATTCTTTGGAAGTTTGCACAAAGCTTAATTCAAGAAGCGACTTGGACCATGCTGATAACTTTTTAAAATCAAGCGCTGTATAAATTGGTATAATATTATTAATTATTTCATAACGTATAAATAATGGTGCATAGGTGGCATCCACTAGTGAGAATTTTTCACCATTGAAAAATGGCAAACTATCTAATTTGTTCTCTACCAACCTCAACTTATTTGCAATTAGATCCACTTGTTCTTTAAACTCTTTCTCCGTTTTTTTTACTAGCAGAAAATATTGATCAATAATACAAGTTGAACCAAATTCAATCCATGCTCGATTGTAAGCTAACTGAAGAGTGTTTTCTGGCCTTATGCTGCTAGGCGTAACATCATCTATGTACTCGCAAATAACCGCAGCTTCAAATAGAACATCATTTTCACCTATCTTCAGAAGCGGGACTTTCTTTAATGGTGATATTTCATTAAACCATTCTGGTGGCTTCTCTAAATCAACATACGTAATTTTATAATTTGCGTTTTTTTGATTTAAAACAATGACGGCTCTTTGCACAAAGGGACACAGTTTTTTGCTAACTAATTCTAGTTTTTCCATTGACCTATCTTTAATATTAAAACCTAATACAAAATCAAAAATGCATGCGAGTTAATTCATGAAACTAATTCTGCTTTTTGCTCGTTATTTTTTTGTTGGCTGTCTTTGAGTGTAGTCCCAACAAGATGCTTCGCTAATCTCTTACTTTGTCCGATGATTGTAAGCGTAGGAGGACGAACTAAGGGTAAAGGAAACGTGCTGGCATCAGATACATATAAGTTATCAAAAGCAAACGTTTTTAAATCAGAATCTAAATGTTTTCCAATTCGTACAGTTGCGCATGGATGAGTCCCTCTGGGAGGATTCCAGAATATGGTATTTGGATCACATCCCGCTTTCATAAGTATACTTTTGCTTGTACTAAACCCAATATTGGCTCGAAGATGATCTTCTTGTAGCAAAGGCATACTGATTTCTCCATGGGGCGCCACATAGCCTTTTAGATTTTCTTTTATCTTAACCATTATTCCAAGCATGCGTGGAAACTTAGGTACTTTTTTCAAATGTCCCCAGCCTTTGTAATACTGAGTCAGTGCAAATAAACCGAATGGCTGGGTAAGCGTGGAATACATCAAACCATTTTCATCATCACAGCAACTGATCGTCATAGGCGGATCGCCTGTATTGCCTTTATCTTGAATCACACCATAGACTACAAATGTAGTGTCAACGCCCAATGCATCTCCAGCATTATGGATACCAGAATTCTGCAGGATACGAGGGGTACCGATGCCTCCTGCACAAACGATTACGACCTTACTATTAAGTGTAAATTGTTTACCTTGTACTTCAGCACAAACACCTGTGGCCACACCATCTTGTGTCTCAACTTTGTGAACATTACACTCGGTAATAACAGTTGCTCCAGCTTCAATAGCTTGATCTAAATAATCATTTGCAGTCCACTTTCCGCCGCAACGGCATCCAAACATGCACTTATCACCACAGTCTAATTTCGAATAACAACGTTTTGGATGAATGAATTTTATTTGTGGCACCCAATCCATCCCAAGATCTCGACCTGCTTCCCCAATACGTTGTGATGCCGAGCCCATAAGCTCTTCAGGTAAGGCTTCAATTTGAAGTTCATCAATGGTCTCGTTAACTTCAGATTCGATATCCACACCCGTTTTACTTAGCCACCAAGATGGGGGTCCTGATGCGGCGCTCGCAAACATATTAGTAGCCCCTCCTGTTAGCATCGGGCGAACAATAGTGACCCCTTCTTTTGATTTTAAAAAGCCTCGTTGCTCAGTGTAGATAAAGGGCCCTGCAACCGTACCGTAATACCATTTTTCTCTATGATCTTTTCCAAATTCAAGAACGACTACTTTTTTCCCTGCTCTCGCTAACTCTCTTGCTACGGTTGAACCGCCTGGACCGCTTCCCACTATGACGGCATCATAATTTTTACTATTAATATCCTCAATCAGTTCTTCTATGTTTCGAACTGGCTTGATGGAGGATGGAGGTTTCCTTTTTATGCCGACATCGTTTAGACGATTATGTCTTATATCTTTTGAATTTTTTAAATCTTCTACACTACCTAATGCATATTCTTTCATTTTGTATGCCTCCAAATTAACTTTAGACCTACTATATCTCGACTACTTACCATACTTAGTCCAATAATTTTCAAACAACTGTTCCTCAGTAAATGATCGAGCTTGAATTGGTGTGGAGACCCACGTTAAGTTGATAAAATTTCTAACATTGATATTTTCAGTTGTTATATTTCCACCCCAGGTTCCACAAGCAAGCGACAATGTATAGGGAAGTCCATTACGAGGACTCCCCGCACCTTCATTGAGGTTTTGATTCACCATCACTCGAGCGGTTTTCGTATTATGTGCAACAGAATTTATATTGGCTTGTGAGTTTGAATGTATCCCACAGGTATGCCCCAATCCCTGATAATTTGTAATGCTGTTTACGAGATCTATTGCATTTTCGATACCATCGGCAAATTGATAAATCGTCAAAACTACTGAAAGCTTTTCTCCAGAAAATGGATGACCTTTCCCTACTCCCGTTTCTTCTATTAAAAGAAAACTTGTGCCGGACTTAATGTTAATTTGAGCTTTATTTGCAATTGATTGCGCGGATTTCGCGATCACATCAGCAGAAGGTATATGTGCATCGTCTGGCCACATTAATTTTTGAAGTTTCATTTTTTCTTCTTCATTGCATAAATGTGCTCCGAGATCGACCAATTTATTTACTAAACTCTCATAAATGCTTTCATGGATTACAACTGCATTGTCTGCCAAACAACTCGTTGCATAATCGAACGTTTTAGCTTTTGCAATCATTTCAGCTGCATCATCTAAATCTGCAGTATCATCAACGACGTGTACCGCATTTCCCACACCTACACCATATGCAGGCTTGCCTGAACCATATGCAGACTTGACCATATCCATGCCACCTGTCGCGACAATTAGATCTACGTTTTCCATTAACAATTTTGTTTTTTGAATCGAAGGATTTACAATCACTTGTGCTAAATCCTCTGGAGCGCCAACTTGTTTACAGCCTTCTCGTATACATTCGACTACTCTTGCTGAACTTCTTTTTGTTCTAGGATGTGGTGCCACAATCAGCGCATTTCTTCCCTTAATGGCACCTAAAGCTTTAATAGGAGGCGTTGCGTCTGGACCCGTTGCTGGAATCAACGCAGCAATTACGCCTACAGGTTTTGCAATCTTAGTAATTCCAATAGTAGGTAATTCTTCAACTACACCAACCGTCTTAATCGAGCGCATATCCGCTAAGGTTCCGGTTACGCGGTTATAGATCTTAGTTACTTTATCTTCGTAATTACCAAACCCCCCTTCATCCACCGCCATGCGTGCAAGCTCTTCTTTGCTTTTAATTACATGCCAAGCTATTGAAATTACTAATTCATCTACCTCTTCTTGTGTATAAGAATTTATTTGCGATTGAGCCTGTCTAGCTTTTTTAACTAGATTCAAAATATCGCTAACGTCGCTTTCTACAGAAGTGACATCCGATTGTGATTCGTTAATATTTTTATGCTTAATGTTAGTCATATGTTTAAGCCACAATTATACAAATAGAGCTGGCTCTCCCCCTGTGTGTAAAAACACTGCAGTATGAATATCTTTGTAATAACCATTCTTTACATATTCCAAAAATCCAGCAAACGCTTTTCCTGTATAAACTGGGTCAAAAAATACTCCTTGCTGTATTGCAACCTCTTTAATGGCATTGTTTCCTTTTACACTTGGCACTCCATAACCATCACCAATGTATCCGTCATGAATTACAATTTGTTCTAAATTTATATTTACTGTTAAGTTTAATAATTTAGCTGCGTCATACACTAAATGTTGAACAATGTCTTTTAACTCTGAAGAAGGTCGACTAACGGTGAAGCCTTCTATTCGCCAAGGATGTTTATATAATATTTTTGCAAGAATCCAACCAGAAATAGTCCCAGCGGAACCCACGGCAAGCGTAACAAGATCCGCTTTAACACCGTTTCTTTTACATTGCTCAAAAAGTTCCTGTGCCGCAAAAAAATGAGCGATAACTCCTAACGCACAAGCTCCTCCACGTGGAATACAATAGGGTAATCCGCCACCATGCATCACTTCTTGTTCCATAAACTGAATCATTGTATCTACGGAACTTCGATCAGTATCGTTTGTAAATCTAGTTTCTGCACCCAACATTTTGGTAAGATAATAGTTACCTTTTATGTCTTCAGGGGGATTCCCCCAATAAATAGCAATGCAATCTAGATTTAGAAAAGCCGCCACTGCAGCAGTTGCACGGACGTGATTTGATTGTACTCCTGCACCTGTAATTAATGTTTTTGCGCTACGCTTTAAGGCATCTGCAGCAATAAACTCAAGCGCTCTAACTTTGTTACCTCCAAAACCAAAGCTTATTAAATCGTCGCGCTTCACCCATAGCTCAATGTTATTTGTATTTTTCTCTAGTTTTTTAAATCGCTGTAAAGGAGTTGGAAATTCTGCAAGCCCACAACGATGAAACTCGTCAACCATATTGGGCGTAACAACTTGAGTATTCATATCTTATCAAGCACCCTATCAACCATTTCAGCACATAGTCCTATACAGTTTTCATATTTAAATATTTCTTCTATATCTTTGGCACTTAGGTTAGAAGATATTTCATAATTATTTAAAATAGCTTCTTTAAAATCCACCCCTTTATCACGTGCAGAAATTGCTTCTTTGAATACAATTTTTTGAGCCTGATTTTTTCCAAGTTTTTTTGCTAAAGCTAACATTACGCTTTCTGAAAATATTTGTTCGCCACTGATTTCTAAATTTTCCCGCATTTTTTCCACACATACATCTAAGTTAGAAAGTATTAATTTCAGTAGCTCTAGTGATTTACCTGATACTAAAGTTATAAGTGGTAGCGCATGCCATTCGCTTTTCCAAGTTCGACCATCTCGCTCATGATCATTAACCAACCCTTCTAATAAAATTGCAGCATTGTGACGAACGACTCTAGCAAGCGTACCCAAATGCTCTGAAGATTCTGGATTTTGTTTATGCGGCATTGTAATGCTGCCTACAGTTTCTATTGCTGAGTTCTCAATTAGCTCTGCTATTTCGGTGCGCTGAAGGTTATATATCTCATGACCAATACGATCTGCAGTTCCAGTAATAAGTACCAATAATTGACCCCACTCTGCAAATACATCACGACTAGAAGTCCAAGAAATGATCGGTTCACGCAATCCAAGTTGGTCACAAAATTCCTTTTGTATCTCCAAACCTTGACTACCGAGTGATGACAGTGATCCAACTCCTCCGCATAATTGCCCCTCGTCCATTCGATTACCTAGCTGTGATAATCGAGTTCGATGACGATCGAGCTCACATGCCCAGCCTGCAACTTTAAACCCAAACGTTATGGGCAAGCCATGTTGACCATGGGTACGACCTGACATAATAGTGTTACGGTGTTCGCTTATAAGATTCTTAGCAGTTAAACAAATCGCATTTAAATCTAACTGAAACTGTTCGCGAGCTTCTCTTAAAACGATAGAAAACCAAGTATCTGTTACATCTTGTACAGTTGCACCATAATATAGCCAATTTTTTACATCTTCGTCTCCACGTATTGCTAAAGCATTAATGAACCCTTGCATAGAATGACCACTATGTTCGAATCCAATTTTAATATCATGAAGTAACTCATCATCAATTGTAATTTCATTACAAAATTTCTTAATTGAGCTTCCTGCTGATTCAGGTATTAATTTAAATTTTGATTGAACTTCAGCTAAGACAGATAATATTTCTAACCAAGTCCTAATCCTTGCTTCTTCATCAAATATTTTACGAAGCGATTTTGTACTCCAAGAGTTTTGGTAGATAGAAGACTCTAAAAATAATGAAGTCATTGAACTTGATTAATTATATTTTCTGTGTGTTTTAATAATGAACATTCTGCATGTTTTATTTTTTTTCGTTCATTTGCTATCCAAATTTGGTAATAATTTAACTCGCCTTTATTATGTTCAATCATTTCATTCACTCTGACTTGAGATGTGCCTCCCACACCAGACTTTTTCTCGATAGCAGCTTCCGGTGATTTCAATGCTTCAAAAATATGCTTAGGACATGATATTGAACGGCCTATTACCTCGTTTGAAATTTCGTTTAACTCTAATTCTGTTAGCTCAGATAAATATTTTTTAGATTGAGAATATTTACGAACAATTTTGCCAACCATTTTATGTGCAGTTCTATAATCTAAATTATTTTCAATCGAAATTAACTCAGCCAATTCTGTGGCCATAGAAAAGCTCTCTTTTACTCTATTGAGTGCCTGTGTAGAATTAAATTGCAATCCTTCTAATATCTTTGTTAGCAAACATACTCCTTCTGTAGTCATCTTGAGGACTTCAGGTATTTCACCGTATATGAATAAGCGATTATCAATTTGTCCTGTTGGTGTACGCTGCGTTACAACCACCATATTTTGTATTCCAATCACTTTATTTGTCAGTGCACGAATATACGCTAGCCCGTAAGGATTTTTTTTCTGGGGCATGATTTTGCTAGCTCTTGAATATGCATCTTGTAATTCAATGTAATTGAATTCTTTAGTAACGAAATGAAGTAAGTCTTCACTTAATCGATCTAAAGTAATAGAAATAGAAGTTAATGTTGATACCACTTCAATAGAAATATCAGATTGCCACATTGCATCTCTTGTATGCATGACAGGTTTAGCAAAGCCCAACAATGTTGCTATTTTTTCTCTATCAATCTGTAAAGTTGATCCATTAATGCCTCCACACCCTGCCGGACAGCAATTGACTCTATCGTAAAGAGAATTTATACGCGCAAAGTCACGCATGAGCATAAATACAAATGAAAGCAAATAATGTCCAAATGATGTCGGTTGCCCTGCCTGCATATAGGTGTAATCAGGCATAATTGACGCACTGTGTTTTGCGGCTTGAACCAACATCACACGTGTTAGTTCCGATATTTCATCTGACAACGCAAGTAAAAACTTTTTTAATGTTAAATGGAAAGCTACTGTGGTGCCCTCTCTACGTGCTCTTCCTGCACATAACCATCCTACTGAACTAGAATATCGCTCTAACCACACTTCTCTATTTGTAAATAAATCACCGCACGTAGGATCAGGCAGAAAATCATTTGGATTTTTTTGCAATTTGCATAATGCACTTAATAAGTCTGCTCCAGCTTTTTTCTCTATTACACCGGCTTCAATTAGACTGATTACATGCGCCATATCCACCCAATTCATTTCTTCTGCTAACCATAGCTGCTCATTAAGCTCTTGTGTAAATGCACTTGTAATCAATACATCTTCAGGAGGTTGTGATAAGCGACCATCGATACACAACGCCATATCCGAATCTGGAATTACTTCTCTCATTTTTTTCTTATATTCGAGCAGTTTTCTATTTTATCAATAGCTTCGATTGCTTCTGGATCCCATCTACCACTTTTTGCAGATTCATCTGCAATATCTCGCAAAGTTTCATATTGAAGTCCTAGTCGCAATGATTCCAATGACAAAATATCCATTGGATTGACATTTCCTAAATTTACGTTTGGTCCAATATGTTTAATTAGAGCAACTTGCTGTTTTTTTTGCGGTGCTTCCCAAATAATTTTTTCGACTTTCTTTCCTGCACTCGACAATAATTTGCTAAATACATCCATTTTTAAATCACCCTTTTCATCAAATATACCGATGCCATATCCAGACTCTCTTGCATCCACAACTACATATTCAGCCCCCCAATATAAATCTTGCAGAATTTGATCCGCTAGTTCATTAGGGCTTGGTTGCTTTAACGGGTCTTTTTTACCAACCTCTGTAATTGGAGTTAGTCCATTTTCTAACGCACACAAAATTGTATTACGTCTTCGCGCACTTGGTAATGTTATGGTCCCATCAGAAATTTCAACTGAATGAAATCCAATTTCTTTAGCCCTCACCATATATGACTGACAATTTTTCTGAATAATAGCTGCCTCCAATAAGGTTCCTCCGGGGTAAGTGTTAATGTTATGTTCATTTAACATCTCAAGTTTTTGATGAAGTATGTTAGAAGGCATAACTGCAGATACTCCATAACTACACTTCCAGTGATCAATATATTTATTTGAAATTTGGAGCAGATCCCGCAACATCTGTAGACCAACACATGTATCGATAACCATCGTCATGCCAACATTTTTAGATCGCTCTACACGTTCTTTCATGGAATCGCTAATGATATGAATTCCATCCCAGGCAGACTTAAACATACTCAACCTCGCTTGAAAGTTCTCGCAACGCTTTTTCTACCATTGCAAGATCCGCCCCCCATGGAACAACCATCGAGTTCCCATCTCTCTCAATATCAAACTCAAGCAAACAACACTTTAATATAGTAGGTTCGTTATCAATTGATTTGAGTTTACGAGGACACATCTCAACACGTGATGGCTCATCGCCATAGTAGTGTCGATGAAATTGAAGACTTCTTTCACAACCAATCAAAACCCAGTTTTGACGCTGCTTGGGACGCTCATCCAAGAAAAATACTGGTTTTTTTAGCTGATCCATGCCGCCAGATCTACAAGGCAACAAATAACATTCTGGATCAACGCTGCTACATAAATCTCTTACATCGATTGTTTTCAGTTCAACCCGAATAGGCGGTAAATCAGCATAGCCTAATACCTGCTCTACCATGCTATATAGTTTAGGAGGTGACGGTGGCTCTACTTCCAATACTTGGAGCACAAGTGGATCAGGGCGATATATGAAATTTACATGATCATACTTACCTTCAACAATACATATCTGTTCCTCTCCAATTTGATTGCGAAAAGCGAGTTCTGCCAATGCAGACCGATTAGCACAATCCACACTACTATCTATTATATATTTGCAACTATCTGGGAGTCCTAATACTTCAACATGAGTAATTTTTGAAAATAATGGTTCATAGTCCGATTTCTGTATCGCGACAACTGCATTTTTATTATCACTTCCTTTAAGCACGATGAATTCAGTACGGCGATAGGCTTCTTTTCCTAGAAATGCTGATTGAATTGCCTTTTCAGTCATTTCTCCTGCATATTTCTGAACACTAGTACCTCGATAAGGTATTGGCACTACATTTTTTTTATCTCGATACCTAGTTAAGGAATCTGATTGATTTTTATTTTCCGAATTATTTTCAACAAATTGCTGCATGCTTATTTCCATTTAATGTCACTGCACGGTCCCTAGGTAATAATTCCTTTTCATGTATTCGAAGCGGATCCAGATTGCGAATTATCGAAAGCACTTCAATCGAAGGATGTGAAACGGTCTTAAGATCTTTTTTGATTTTTGGTTCAAACTCTGTATTTTCAATAACATCGTTTACGGAAGTATGAGGGTATAGAGAATCTAATCGTAAATGCCCATCTTTATTGAAGTCGAAAACACCTAAGTCAGTTACCAGCCACTGCGGTCCGTTACCTCGGTATCCAAGTTGCTGTCTTGTAATTCCATCTGAATTTCTGTGTCCTAAACCGGTAATGTAGTCACACTGTGAGACAATGCGATAGCGACGCTTTCCTTTTACAGGTTCTGCACGATGAGCAGCAGTCCACAAGGTAATGTATTTAGTATTACAGGATAAATTACAGGCACCACCACCACCTGGTAGTTTTAGTTTTAGAGATTTACGTCCCAATTGAGTGACGTTGGTATTACCCCACTGATCAATTTGCAAACCTGATAAAAACATTCGTCCCAAACGTCCACTCGCAGACAAATCGAATAATTCTCCAATACTCAAATGGCATTCGGCATTTCGATCATGTACCCAGTCATTAGTCGTGGGTGCAATAAAAGGAGGGTCTGGGTTGACGCCATAGGTAGCGCCTGCTACTAGCACTAAGTTGGGAGCGTATACCCGTTTAGCAACATGCAGTGCAATTTGTACTAAAGGTGATCCGAAACCATGGAATACTAATGAGTTGTCATCAACAGTCCGCGCTAATTGATCGATGATCAACTCACCCAGTGTACAGCTCTGTTCCATGTCTATGCACTTTCCTTATAGAGCTCCATCCAGGCATCACTTGACTCTTTCCAACTCGATAATTTTGATTTCGTGTTTGCGCCACCAATTCGATCAAGATATTCATCATGACTTTCACAGTCATAAACAAAATGCTTTAAATATTTATTTTGGAATGCCGCTGGCCCTTCTTTAGCAGCAGACATGTACAATTTTGTATGCTCACGATCGTATGCATAAAAAGGATAGCAAGCCGTTGGATGCGCACCCATTGGTGCTTTTGCAAAATTTGTCACATAAAAATAAGGAATATTTGCACCACCCAGTTGCTGCATTTCCTCGCTCGTTACAATTTTCTCCACAGTTGCTAATACTTTTTTAGATGCCTGCGCAAATAGCAAATCAACGACAGGAGGGCCTTCTATTCTCAAATTACCATGAGAATCAGCATACTGAGCATGAAGAATTGCAACATCAGGTGTTAGTGGAGGCACCACTAATATGTCCTCTCCAGAATAAGGGCACTGTATTGTTTTATATCGTGGATTTTTTTCAAAATCGGTGCCTCGAACAGACTGTATAGGCATAAACGGCAGACCTTGAATCGAAGCGCGAAGTTGTTGCACTAGGGTATAACAACAATTGTCTTGTATTTCTATTTTTCCACTTTCGCAACCCTGCCGATAGTTTTGCGCCATGCCAAAATCTTGTTCAAAACCTACATAGCTCTCTTGCGAACCAGATACAGCATTAGCGCCACATAACAAATCAATATCGATACCATGAGCAGAACCAACAACCGTTAGATTGCTAACATTGTTGCGAATAATTGAACGGATCAGCGCCATTGGTTCGCGTGAAGATAACCCACCGCCAACTGCCAAACAACTTCCATTTTCAACTATTAAAGCTAATGCTTCGATATCAGTACATTTGTTCTCAGCAGTTGAAATGGAGAGTGCACTCATAGTCACACCACGCAACAAGGACAGGTTTTATGGGAATCATGATCACATGGATCTTTCGCCCAAGGATGAGAATAATTCTCTTCATGTATAGGAGTTGCTCGGTCACTTTTACATACCGAGCAAACCCATACTTCAGGCATTGTTGCCCCGAACATCACCATGCCTTTGAACTTTCGTTCACAGTTAGGGCAATGCAGCGTAAGAACAGGCATTGATTAATCCTCCTTATTTCATTTTTTATAAGTTATCAGGCTGCCTTTTTAGATTTTTGTTGCAATTCTTCCCGCACAATTTTGGTACCTTCTACGAGCGCTCTCATCTTTTCGAAAGCAATGTAGCGCCAAAAATGAATCAGGCCACAATCGGTAGTAACGCCAAGGCGATCTGCAGGAACATATTTGAGTAAATTCCGAATGCGATCAGCGACTTGATCTGCAGTTTCTACAATAGTGCTCTTAATGTCGATAACACCTGCCCAAAAGTACATGTTATCCGGCAGTGGATGATTTTTCAGAACATCCAGCTCACCCTCGCAACGTCCGCAATTTTCAATATTAATTACATCCAAATTAGCTTCATAACACTTTGGTATAATGGTCTCCGCTTTATTACTTGGGTTTTCACCTTTTCGTTTGGTAATATCAAAATCCTCTGCTCCCTCTTCCATGTAATAACCGTATGTACCTTTGTAATTCCCCCAACAGACGTGCGTTACAATCTTGGAATTTTTCACACCATCAACGCATCGGTTGTATGCTTCGATCGCCCAGTCCTCAAACATGTAAGGCCATGTAAATTCATCCAATTGTATGAAATCTACACCCATGCTATCTAATTCAAGTAGTTCTTCGTTCAAGGCTGCGGCTATCGCCATCGCGCGATCGTAACTGGACTTATAAAATTTATCGTTTGTACATTGAGCTAAAGCTTGAACTCCTGTGTACTGGACTTTAATCGGTTTGTCCGTAGCCCGTTGCAACGCTCTAGCCTGTTGAATCATGATAGGGCCATATCGTTTAATTTCTCGATAGCAGGTTACCGTGTGCAAGTCGCTATAAAGTGGTGTAGCCATATATTCCCCATGCATACTGTAGCCAAGACGCTTCAGGTAGTAGTACACAATCTGATCGACATAATTATCACCTTGCACACGACCATCTGAGATGATATCTAGCCCGGCCATTTCCTGGTCATGCGTTATAGTAGTAATAACATCTTCCAACGCTTCACGCTCCTTCGCATCAGGGCATGCTTGATCTCCGGTAAAATTATGTGCCCATAGTTGATCCCACCAACGTGGGTTTGGATAGTTGCCTACAATACTAGTAGGTATAAGTACTTCGTTATCTCTTATTTTCATTGCGATGTTCCTCCTACAATATACACTTGGATACTTAAATTTATTAAATGTAATGAAATAATTCGGTGATCGATATATACGTTAACATTAGCGTGTTTAAACATTTATAATGTTAATTTACATTTGGTAATTAAGCTGGATGATCAAGCAAAATCTACTTAATTTAAGTAAGGTTTTTAATATTCCATTGATGAAACTTTTACTAAATAATAGATACAAAACTAAAAACTACCCAGCAATATTTTGTAATACTTAGTTATTGATAAAAACGATAAGTGAACTCTTCTATACCTTGTTATTGAGAAAATTAATAAGTGAATTTCCATCAAATCAAATACTTACTTGCACTTGCAGAAACTAAAAATTTTTCAAGAGCGGCCGAGCGTGTGCATGTGACTCAATCCACTCTTTCGGCAGCCATAAAAAAACTAGAAGACGAACTTGAAATTCGATTGTTTGATCGAACGACCAAAGGTGTTCACATAACACGAGAAGGTGAAAAATTTTTAAATCATGCCCGAGTAATATTTTCGGAAATGAATAAAATCAGTGAAGAACTCGGTACACCGCATGAACCTAATATTTTGAAAATTGGATTGTTAAAAACATTACCAATGGAAACCATTGCCATTGCAATTCAACAATACCGAGAAAAATATCCTGCTGTTATTTTAGAAGTTAATGATGATGATGACGAACAAATTCGTAACAACTTAAACCGTGAATTATTATCTGCATGTATTACAACAATAACTAATGATGATTATTCATTCAAAAGCGAGTTATTGTTCGAAGAAGAATTAATGATTGCAATTCGAAAAGATAGTCCTCTAGCAAAAAAGAAATCCTTAGACCTAACTGTTCTAAATAATAAACCATTCATTGAACGAATTAATTGTGACAGATGGGACGATATGCATAGAAAATTTGAGAAAATGAACATTCATCCAAGATCTATTTTTTGGGCAGAAGGCGACTTGCCTGTACTTTCAATGGTAGGTGTTGGAATGGGGTTATCAATTATGCCGCCTCGCCCAAATTGCAATGACGTAGTGTTTATCCCCATCAAAGGGGAAAAAGTTATTCGTAAAATAGGTCTAATATGGAAGAATAAGCATGAAATTCCCTTACTTAATAATTTTTGCGATTTTATTAAGCAAGTAAAGTGGAGAGACACATATGAAATTAATAATCAAGTAGGTACTGACAAATTAACTTCTTAAAATCAGCGAATTTTAGATAAAACCTATTTTAGGTACTAACAAGTTAAAAGAGTACTTTGAGTGATTTCTGATAGCCATTGGATTTCTCAGTGCCTCTTGCTACTAACAAAATCCGCAAAGCCAGCAGAAATAGGCTATTATTTTTAGATTAATATGTCTCTTGCAAGAGACAAGACTGGTTGGCGGTGGTTGCGGTCCCGAACAAACCCCACTCTACTATAATTATAACTTCCCTGTTAAACAGCTAATTTACAGGGAGTATTTATGAATTAATGCCTTTTTACTTCTCTCTCCCCGACATTCTATAGAATTGCCAAGTACTTAGATGACTTCAACTCGAATCTGGCTTTTCAATAACAGGGAAATTTCAGGGAATACAATTTTCCTCGTAAAAATTGGTCTTTAAATTGTTTAACTGCGAATTCGTTATGCGCACGACAAAAAAATGCCGTCCGCCGAGTGTTATGCGAACAACCGTGCGAAGCTTTCGCATCAACCGACACGAGTTCGAGAACGAGGCATGCGCCGATTCAATTCGATGCAAAAAACGCAACGTTTCTTGGCCACTCATGCAGTGGTATGCAATCATTTCAATCTTGGTCGGCATTTAGTATCAGTAAAGCATTATCGAATGACTGCTATCGACCAATAGCGGCCATTCAGAACTACAAAATGCACTTAAAATTATTGCAGTCTATTACTGCAGAGTTTCGATAGCAGATAATTGTTGAGAAAATATATGAGGATCAGTTGTGGGAAGATCGCAAACTCCTTCCACACAAACATAAGCAGTCGTATTACCTTTTATAGCTACTTTGCCCTGAACAATAGGAACGCTGTTCTCTACTTCTTGCAATTCCACTCCTTCAGAAAGAACTATTAATACTTTATTTGGCAAATAAGTATTCCTGTACTCTTTCATAAATCGTTTTGCGCCGTCTTTTTTATCTTTGGGAATGACAATGACGATTTCTTTAGCATTGTCTAGATAAAAATCAACAGCCAACATCATTTCAGAAAGAGCCGCCGGACGACTTGCAAGAGTTTGATAAGCTGCCATAAATGCTTTATTAACACGCTTTCGATAATAATCATCTGTCGTAAATTCAAATAAGCGCAATAAATTGAGCACCGCCACAGAGTTTCCAGAAGGTTCAGCATTGTCATAAGAAGATTTTTCTCTGACAAGAAGGTCTTCATGGTCATCACTTGTCATAAAGAAGCCTCCAGCAGCATTATCTTCGTAATGTTTAGCTAATGTTTTATCAAGTTCGATTGCAAAATTAAGCCAATCGATATCCTGTGTAGCTTCATAAAGATCTAGAAGTGCTGCAATGTAAAACGCGTAATCATCAAGATAGGCATTGTGTTTACGGATACCATCCTTATAACTCCTAAATAGCCTGCCTTTTTCATACAAATGTTTCTTAATAAATTCAGCGGCCATTACAGCAGCTTCGATATACTCTTGTTCATCGAGATTCAGTCCGGCTCGCGCATAGGCTGAAATCATTAGCCCATTCCACGCCGTCAATATCTTTTCGTCACGAATGGGTTTTGATCTAGATTCGCGTATCTTGTAAAGTGTTTCTTTAGCGTCAGTAATAACAGCTTGCAATCTTTCAGTAGACACATTGAGAGTATTGGCAACATCCGCTTCATCATCTGGTGTATTAAAAATATTCCTTCCTTCAAAGTTCCCTTCGTCTGTCACCGCGTAATATGCTTTCACGATTTTCGAATTTTCACTACCTAACACTTCATCCAATTCTTTTGGTGTCCAAGTAAAGTAGTAACCTTCTTCGCGATGATCTTTTTTTGTAAGGCTATCGGCATCAGTGGCTGAGTAAAATGCCCCATCGATTGAGGTCATATCTCGTTTAACATAGCGAAGTATTTCTTTAGTAACACGAAGAATATTGTCATCACCCGTTACTTGATAGGCTTCAAGATAAGCCATACTTAGAAGAGCGTTGTCGTAAAGCATTTTTTCAAAGTGTGGAACGAGCCACGCTTCATCCGTGCTGTATCGGTGAAAACCTCCGCCAACATGGTCGTACATACCACCCGCTGACATTTTCTTTAATGTAGTAGTTGCCATTTCAAGCGCCTCTTCGTTCCTTGAACGCCTGTGGTAACGCAGAAGAAAACGAATGGGCAAACTACTCGGAAACTTTGGTGCGCGTGACAACCCTCCATATAATGGATCAAAGCCTGATTTGTAATACAAAAACGCATCATGAAGAACTTTAGCAGATGGTAATTTTTGTTCGCCAGCTGTCTGACTAAGTGAACTGGAAATAGTATTTGCTAACTGTTGACTTTGTTGAATAATTTGATCGGGTTGTGTGTCATAAATATCTTTTAACTCTTTCACCAACGTCAGAAAACCAACCGGTATTCCACGGTCGCCATCACGAGCAGGGAAATAAGTACCACCATAGAATGGCTTTCGCTCTGGAGTAAGCCACACTGTCATCGGCCATCCACCACGTCCGGTTATTGCCTGGACTGCGGTCATATAGATGCTATCTATGTCTGGACGTTCTTCTCGATCAACTTTGATTACTATATAGTTTTCATTTAGAAACTTTGCTATTTCTTCATCTTCAAACGACTCTTCTTCCATCACGTGACACCAGTGACAGGTAGAGTAACCAATACTTATAAGTATGGGTCG
>Ga0255057_10000445_pt1 | contig 23576 bp, 19 predicted proteins | sample Cases_109_6_MG_FD_189022 | JGI IMG/M metagenome (GOLD analysis project Ga0255057, IMG submission 189022) | Seawater microbial communities from Amundsen Gulf, Northwest Territories, Canada - Cases_109_6 | ecosystem: Environmental > Aquatic > Marine > Gulf | place: Canada: Northwest Territories... | reverse complement strand
AGCGCGGGCGCCATTCGAACGTGGAGTGCCGGGGAGGGCGTCCGTGTCGCCCGCGCCTATGAGCAAGGCGGCGCGTCGGTCGTCAGCGTGCTGGCGGATGCTCCTGCCTTCGGGGGTTCGCCGTTGCTAGTGAGGAGAATTTCGGACTCGGTCTCGGTTCCGGTGCTCTTCAAAGGTTTCGTCATCGATCCCGTGCAGGTGGAGCTGGCCTTCGATGTTGGCGCTTCCCTCGTCTTGTTGCTGGTTCGCGCGCTCGGCGACAAAGCCCTCGAGTCTTTGATCGCACATACCCGAGCGCTCGGCATGGAACCGGTCGTCGAAGCCGCTGATGCCGAGGAAGTCGACCGAGCTGTTGCTGCGGGCTCGACCGTCGTCGGGGTCAACGCCCGAGACCTTCGAACCTTCCGGGTCGACATGCAAATGGCCCATCGGTGTGTGGCACGGATTCCCTCCGACCGCGTCGCAGTCTTCATGAGCGGGGTACGCACCAACGACGATTTTTGGGAGGTCGCTCAGGGCCGTGCCGATTCCGTGCTGATCGGTGAGGGCCTCATGCGGGCCGAGGATCCCGCGGTCCGCCTGTCTGAGCTCTTGAGCTCCGCCTGACTGATTCGTGCTCGAGCCGCAGGGTAACCCTAAAGCACGTGCCCGCGTCCGGACGGTCTACGATCTCGATCCGAGCCTCGTGTTGATCCACGATCTGTTTCACGAGCGCCAATCCGAGCCCCACCCCGTGGCTCCGTCCCGAATAGAACATGTCGAAGAGGCGCTCTCGCTGTGCATCGTCGATCCCTTGCCCTTCGTCGGCCACCTCGAGGAACGCGTGACCCATATTGTCGCGACCGGTGCGCACCTCGACGGTGCCGCGGTGCGGAGATGCTTGGACGGCGTTCTTCACCAGGTTCCACACCACCTGCCGCATCCTATCGGGATCGACCGTGGCGATGAGCGGGTCGTTCGGGGCACTCTCTTCGATGCATAGGCCATTGCTTTGGGTGGCATCGCCTCGAGCGACAGCCACCACATCGCTGACGAGCGCACGCAGGTCGTGGGGCTTCGGTTGAATCTGGCTCGGACGACCCACCTGCAGCATCGTCGTGACGAGCGCGTTGAGCCGATCGACCTCCGAAATCACGATGCCCAACAAACGGCGGTCTTCGGGGCCGAGCGCGTTGCCTTCGCGCACCATTTCCACAGACCCCGAAATCGAACTGAGAGGATTTCTGATTTCGTGCGCGAGCCCCGTGGCGAGCTGTCCAAGCACGGCGAGGCGCTGCGCCTGCTCGGCTTGGTCCTTGAGGTTCTTGATCTCGGTGAGGTCTTGAAAGGCGAGAAGAAGCCCCGACGAGTTGCCTTCGGCGTCGACGAGCGCGTTCATCATGTAGCCCATCGGAAACTCGGTGCCGTCGGCCCGCCTCCCAGCCGCCTCCGCGCGCCTCGGAGGCTCACTCTCGGGCCTTTTTTCGTAGCCTGGGAGCACAGTCGAGAGCGGTCGGCTCAAAAGCGAGTCAGTACGGTCACGGAGGATGTCGCGAGCCGCCCGGTTGAGACCGATGATGCGCCCTTCTTCGTCGGCCGTGATGAGCCCCGATGCGATCGAGCGGACGATGTCGTCGTTGAGCCTGGCCAGCCGTTCGGCGCTTTGCTCTGCCGCGATCACTCGCGCGTCTGCCACTTGGGCGCGCCGAGCGAGGTTGGTTGCGAGGAGCGCAACCGCGGCGATGCCCACCATGTTCCACAGCAGCGCGAAGATGAAGTCTTTCGAGTCGAGAATGTATTGGCTCAGGGGCTGGTCCGGCGGAGGTGGCAACCAACCGATATTCAGCGCGAGCCCCTGGAGGAAGTAGCAGGTGAGACAGGTCGCCGCGGTGTAGTAAGCCGCGTTCGCTCCGAGGGTGAGCGCTGCCGTCAGGATCTCCGCGCCATACAGGAACGAGAAGATGCTGCCGGCTCCTCCGGTGAGGTACACGAGCCCGGTGATCAGAAGCACGTCGAGGCCGGTCACCACCATGGCCACCGCGTGTTCTTGGCGCCCACGCAGCAGCCACACCCCGAAGAGAATCGACGACCCGTAAATGATCGAGATCAGGATGAGCAGGAAAGTCGGCGTGAAGCGACCATACCGAATCGCGTCCTGCGCTAGGTACAGGGTGGTGCCCAGGAGCACCGTGGCGATGATGAGGCGACCTCCAAGGACCCACTGAAGTCGCCTGTGCGGGTTGGGTTCCTCGCGCTGCTCGATCGGCCTCTCGTCCGGCTGAATCACTCCGCGTTTACTTTACCCGCGATCGAGAAGATCGGCAGGTACATCGCGATCAGGATCGTGCCCACGATTCCACCGATGAAAACCATCATTAGAGGTTCGAGCAGCGATGTGAGGGCCGAGACGGCAACGTCGACCTCGTCCTCGTAGAAGTCCGCGATCTTGTTGAGCATCGTATCTAGCGCGCCGGTCTGCTCACCCACGCCGATCATCTGCACGACCATCGGTGGGAACACGTTGGTCTCCATCAGCGGCTCGGCCATGGTGCGGCCCTCACGGATCTTGTTCGAAGTCTCCTGGATCGCCGCTTCCACGACGACGTTGCCGGCTGACTTCTTCACGACGTCCAGCGAATCGAGAATGGGAACACCGGCTGAGAGCAAGGTTCCAAGGGTCCGCGTGAATCGGGCGACCGAGATCTTGCGCATGACCGGGCCCATTATGGGCAGGATGAGTAGGGTCCTGTGGAAGAAGTGTTTACCCACCGGCTGCCGGTAGACCCAGGTCACGCCGAATACGATCGCCGCCACGCCTAGGATAATCCACACGATGTTGCCCAGGAAGCCTTCGGAGGCGGAGATCACCAACTGGGTCAACGCCGGAAGCGAGTCTTCACCCCCGAACTCCGAGAACATCTCCTTGAAGCTTGGAATGACCCACGCCAGCATCACGACGACGACCATGATCGCGACGAAGAAGATCGCAATCGGATAAACCATGGCGCCGCGAACCTGTCGGGCGAGCTTGACCCTCTTCTCGATGTAGAGGGCAAGGCGGTTGAGAATCGTATCGAGGATACCGCCCATCTCACCGGCGCGTACGAGGTTGACGAAGAGCTCGTCGAAGAGCTTTGGATGGCGGGCGAGACCCTCGGAGAACGTCCCACCTTGCTCGACGTAGTCTTTGACGTCCTTGAGGATCGTGTTGAGCCTCTTGTTCTCGCCTCGACTCGACAGGATGTCCAAGCACTGGACCAATGGAAGGCCAGCATCGATCATCGTCGCGAACTGTCGCGTGAAGACGACGAGCTCTTTCGGAGTGACGCCGGTGCCGAGGGCGAGCTTGAGCTCCCGGCCCTTCTTTTTGATCTTGACCGGGTTCAACTGGCGTGCGCGGAGCCGCGTCTGAACAGCTTCCTTGCTATCCGCCTCGATGATCCCGGTCTGAACCTCACCCGCGCGAGTGCGCGCCTCGTATACCCACTCGGCCATGCAATCTCCGCCCGATCCCCCTCGGGCCTCTCAAAATCCTAGCTGATCAGTGATCGCGAGGTCAAAAGCCAGGCGCAATTCCGCTCTGAGTGGCATCCCCTCAGGCTAGTTGCGATAGGGGTTTTGGATGTCGATATCGACCGGGTCAACCTCGGGCTTCGGGGCCGGCTTCGGCGCTCGCTGCCCGACTGGCTGTACTTCCGTAGCCGTTGCGTTGGCCTTTGGCTGGGGCTTCGGCCGCGTGCGCTTCCGGCGTGGCCGCCGAACCGGCTTGGCTTTCGCCTTGGGCGGTGGTTCTTCGACCTCCTCTGGGGCCCCCTCGTCTACCTCAGGCTGTCCCTCGACAGCTGGCAGCTCGGCTTGGGGCACTACGGCTTCGACAGTCGCCGTGGGTGGCTCGGTGGCATGGGGTGGAGGTGATATGCCCAGCAGCTGCCAGACCAAGAAGCCCGCATACATGAACACGAGCACAGCCAGCAGCATGACGAACCACTTCAACAGGCTCGAGTCGGACGCCGCGCGCACGATGACCGGAGTTCCGTCGGTCAATACGCCCGACACGCTTCCGTCCGCGGCTAGAACTCCGCCCCGACTGTAGGTCTGACTCCCGTGCGCAGCCCCCTCACGTGGCATTGGCACTTGGGACTCGGCGAACTCGGTTCGCCCCAGCGTTTCGATGGCATCTCGCACGCGCTGTCGCTCTTGCTGGAGCTTGTCCGCGTCGAGCGACCGGACAACCTCGGCAACGTCGCGCGTCTTGGCGACGCCAGCCCTTCCGGCGCCTGCGTCGAGCGCCTCGGCGAACTCGTCCGCGGTCTGGAACCGCTTGTCGGGATCGCGGCTCAAGGCCTTCATCACGATCTCGTCGTACTGCTCCAAGTCCGCCCATAGCTTCGAAGGCGGTACGACCTCGTCGTTCAGTAGCTTGTTCAGCGTGGCGGCGTTGGAGTCGCCCTTGAACAGCCGTCGCCCGGTGAGCGACTCCCAAAGAATGATCCCGACGCTAAACAGATCCGAACGTTGGTCGGTCTCGCTCGAGGAGGCCTGCTCCGGCGCCATGTACGAGAGCTTCCCTTTGAACTGGCCTGCACGCGTCGACGCCATACGGACGTCCGCCTTCGCGACGCCGAAATCCGTGAGCCGCGCAATACCGTCCGTTCCGACGAGAATGTTGTGTGGCGACACGTCGCGGTGAACGAGTTTGAGTTGGTTTCCGTTTTCGTCGGTGAGGCGGTGTGCGGCGGCGAGACCCTGAAGCGCGTCGACGAGCACACGACATACGAACGGTTGGGGAAGCCGCTCCCCGTTCTTGGCGGCGCGTCCTAGGAGCGCCCCCAGGTGGTTGCCTTCGATGTACTCCATGACCAGGAAATAGCCATCGCCAGGGCTGTCGCTGATGTCGAGCGTGGGAACGACATTCATGTGACGAATCCTCGCGGCGAGTCGCGCTTCATCGAGGAACATCGAAATGAACTCCTGTTCGTACGCCAGGTGTGGATGCAATACCTTGATGGCGACGAGTCGTTCGAACCCGGCGACTCCCTGCGCACGCGCGATGTAGATGGAAGCCATCCCACCCGACGCAAGCTGTGTCAGGATCTCGTATCGGCCGAGCTGCCGACCTGCCATGGGTCGGGAGACACGATTGCCTCCTGGCACGCCGGCCGGTGCGTTCATCAGAAACGACCCTTGAGCGTGAAGGTTCCGCCTTTGTTGGTCACCCCGACCGCAGGCTCCACGCGCTTGTTTGCCTCCTCGCGAGACTCCTTCTTCCAGTTGGTGAAGACTCCCAAGACCGCCGTCGTAGCGGCCATTCCAGCCGTAACACCGATCAGAATGTTCGTTCGCCGCTCTTTGTTGCGGCCGTCTTCGAGAAGAGCCTGTGCTTCATCAGCCGGAGTGGGCGAGCCGCTGGCGTTGATCCCGGGGGAATTCGCTGTACGGGCTGCCGCCTCGTAAGCGGTTACACCGTTGTTTGCATCGAGGCCGGACCAGATGGTGACCGCGCCCAACGCGACTGTTGCGCCGAGTGAAGAGAAGAACCCCCAGCGTGGAATTAGCGGTGGCGGTGGCGGTAGCGGCGCACCGAGCCTCACAGCTTCGGTCGAACCCGACTCCCCACGAACCATCGTGGAAGTTTCGCCCGTCTTGAACGCGGCTTTCAGTGAGTGCTCCACGTCCGCGGAGACGAAAAATGTGTCGTGCTGGACCAGCGCGCCGTCGAGCTCGAGGGTGCACTCCTCCTCGCAATTGGCTTCGACGAGCACCGCGGTGGGTTTGACCGCCTCGATGACGGAGCTCGCCGTCTTCTTCGTGCGTTGGTCCGTTGGGTATCGATCGCGAAGTAGAAGTGCGAGGTTGGCTGCACGGATCGCGCTGCCCGCTTTGTAGTGAGCGCGGACCGCTTGAAGTAGTGCCGTCGAAGTCGGCACCAATCGGTACGCACGCTCGAACCAGTGAGCCGCGAGCTCGTATCTTTCTGCGAGGTAAGCGGAAGTCCCTTGGTCGTACGCGTCGGCCGCTTCGGAGCGATGCTCTACCGAAATGTTTCGCTCGTCGCCGTTCGGTGACTGCGCTTCGGCTACAACGGAAAACAACAAGGAGAGTGTTATTGCGATGGAGGTTACCCATCGCCGCTCGTAAGTCATGCTCGTCATTCGCTCGATCCCGCTTTAACGATAGTAAAAATCGGGTGGGAAGCCGAATCAGCCATCAAGAACCGTAGGACGAATTATAACCCTTTTGGTCTAAATGGGTCAGCATTTGGCGGAATTCCTCCTGCTCCGGCGATCGAATCTCTGCGAGCTCCCGATCCAGAACCCCGTGAGCGACCAAATGCAGTAGCGACTGATTCATCGTTTGCATGCCGGAGCTCTCCTGACCCGTCTGCATGATGCCGTACATCTGGTGGATCTTGTCTTCGCGGATGAGGTTTCGAATCGCGGCGTTCGGGATCAACGCCTCACAACTCATGACTCGTCCGGGCCCGTCGCAGCGCGGGAGCAGCATCTGACTCAACACCCCTTGAAGGACGAAGGAGAGCTGTGCGCGAATCTGGCTCTGCTGTCCTGCGGGGAACACGTCGATGATACGGTTGATCGACTGGGCCGCGGTGTTGGTGTGCAACGTCGCGAAGACCAAGTGACCCGTTTCAGAAATGGTAAGCGCAGCCTCGATCGTTTCGAGATCGCGCATCTCGCCAATGAGAACGACATCGGGGTCCTGTCGGAGGACGTACTTGAGAGCGTCCTTGAAGCCCGTCGTATCGGAACCAACCTCTCGCTGGTTCACGATGCAGAGCTTGTTCGAGTGCAAGAACTCGATGGGATCCTCGACCGTGACGATATGGCTGCGGTCCTCGCTGTTGATCTTGTCGATCATGGACGCAAGCGTCGTCGACTTACCGGACCCGGTGGGGCCGGTCACCAACACGAGACCGCGCGGTCGAGTACAGAGCTCTTCGACGACGGGCGGCATGCCCAATTCGGAAAGCGGTCGGATTTGAAACGGAATGGCACGAAACGCACCCGTCACCGAGCCCCGCTGCAAGAAGACGTTCGCACGAAAACGCGACAAGGATTTCACACCGAACGAGAAATCGATTTCATGGCCCTTTTCGAAGCGCAGGCGCTGATCTTCGGTCATTACTTCGTAGCAGAGCGCCTTACTCTCACGTGGTTTGAGCGGAGGCGTTCTCAAAGGCACCAGCTGGCCATCGATTCGCAATTGCGGTGGAGACCCGGTCGTGATGTGCAAATCGGAGGAGCCGCGTTCGACCATGAGTCTAAGCAACTGACGCAGCGTAAGAGAGGATGCTGGTTGTGGTGCAGCCATGCGCTCAGCATACCAGAGCGCGAGGACATCACCTAAGGGCTGCGCCGCGCCCAGGGGCCACGACGGAGCCAGTCTTGGCGTCGATACAGGGACCCTACGATCCGCGCTGTGGAGGCCGCGGCCAGAAACGCGCCCTCGAAACCCAAACCCGGCGCCACCTGTTCATTACAAAGGAAAATCCCTCGAAGAGGGGTACGTGTGGGCAGTGCACATACGCCGAGGGCGCGTCGCGTCGGATACTCGTACACCGCGGGCATCGTGTAAGGGCCCCGAGCCCACGGATCACTGCACGGAAGTTCGGTGCCGCCTCCCCATGCTCTTGGGGGCAGCCCGTCGTGTGGGCTGTCAATCCAAACGAGATGCTCTTCGAGAAAAGGCACGACCGAACGAAGGGCATCGAGAGCGTCTTCGCGGACGAACAGGAGAGGAGAGGAGCCGGCGTCGATGAGGTGGTCGTCGACGAGTCGGCTCAGAGTGAACAAGACTTGATCTTCGTCGACGGCGCGGGATCGAAGCAGGAAGGACCTTCTGTTATTTCCGCTAGTTGTGCAGATCAAACCAAGGGGCTCGAGTGCCTCCGGAACTCCCTGTCGTGCCACGAGCAAATGTACCGAGCAGCGGTAGGCGCGTGCACGCGGCTCTCCCACACGTTCGAACAGCGACGCCAACGATGCGCGTTCCGAGACCAGCTGTGAAAGCTCGCCGATAGGCGTCCCGTGAACGACTTGCGCGCAGCCGATCTCTTCGTCGGAGCGCGCCAGGCGAATGATGTGGCCGCGCCGACCTTCGCGGCTGATCCGCTCCGCGCGATCGCGAGGTCGCACGTCGCTGCCCCAGGACCGAATACGAGAGCAGAGAGCCTGCTGAAGCCAAGTCCTTCCACCGGAGAGTTGCGTGATGTCTCCGAGAAGATGACCGTGCAGCCGTGCTCGACTCGCGTCGGAGTGCTGCCGGGTCAACAGCCCCGAAACGTGCGGGAGGCACTCTTCGAACGCGGTTCGGAGCGGGTGCTGCGTTGGAAGTTGGCTCCAAGACGCCCAGCCCAGCCCCTGGCGGTCGAAGCGCTGCACTGTTGACGCCAGAGAGAACTGTTGGCGTTCAATGAAGGTCTCGGGGGGCCAAGTCAGGCCGCGTCCAACGAGGGCGTCCAGCTCGCCGCGGACCTCGCCAAGCGTTCGTGTGATGTCCGTCGCTTGGCGCTGCACCTCTGGGACCTCCCGAGCGAGCTCACTGTTCCACCGGTCGTCGTCGTCGTACAAATTGATGCGACGGTCCGACAGCAGAAGCTGAAAGGGTCGTCCTCTGTCGGGCATACGCTGGCGAATGTCTTGCTTGATCGCGAGCTCGTCGAACACACTTTGGACCACGGGGCTCTGATTGCCGGCGATGGTCAGTCCCTGGCGTTCGACCTCGATCTCGCCCAGTCTGTACGACGGTGAGAGGACGCCTTGGCCGAGAACCAAGACGCGAAGGCCTCGGCGCGCAAGCAAGGCGGCGCACACGAGTGGCCCTAGATCGGTGCCGAGGATGACGACGTCGTAGAAGCTCGTGGGCACCGCCTAGACTTCCGGAACCGACAGAGATTTCGATGGGTTCGCGAAAGCCACCTTTACCTTCAGGGGGTTGAGTTCGATTTCGCCGAGGGCGATTCGATTGATGACCTCGGGCAGCAGTCGGTGCTCTTGGACCTGGATTCGCGCGTGCAGCGTTTCCGGCGTGTCGTCTGGGAGAACAGGCACCGCGGCCTGAGCGATGATGGGCCCCGTGTCCACGCCGTCGTTGACGATGTGTACCGTGCATCCGCTGATTCGCACGCCGCCTTCGAGGGCGTCTTTGGGCCCGTTGTGACCAGGAAAGGATGGTAACAGAGCCGGGTGAACGTTGATGATCCTCCCTGGGAATCGTTCGAGAAAGGGGGAGCCCAGGATTCTCATGAAGCCAGCGAGCACAACGAGCTCGGGATTCAACGACGCCACCTGGTCGGCGAGCTCGGCATTCCATTGGCCGCGGTCGTCGCCTTTCTTCAGGGGGACGACCCCTGTCGGGATTCCGCGAGCTTCCGCAAACTCGAGCGCCGCGGTACTTCGTTTGTCGGACACGACACCCACGATGCGCGCCTCGCACTTACCGTCGTCAATCGCTCGGCAGATCGCCCTCAGATTCGAACCGCGACCAGAAGCGAGAACCACTGCGTCCATGAGCGCCCCTACGCGGCGAACGCGACCCCTTCGCCCTCGATCACCTCACCGATGGAGAACACACGTTCGCCGCTTTCGTCGAGCGCGCCGACCAAGCTGCTCGCCTGTTCGCGGTCGACGACCATCGTGAAGCCGATTCCCATGTTAAAGGTTCGCCGCATCTCGTTGTCGGCGACACCGCCACGTTTCTGGATCAGATCGAAGATCGGGCTTGGCGTCCACGAGTCGGGGTCGAGGCGAATACCGAGGCCTTTCGGCAGCACGCGGGGAAGATTGTCGGGCAACCCACCCCCGGTGATGTGACACATTGCGCGGACGCCGTGCTCGAGCGCGATCTTCGAGGCGTCCACGTAGATTCTCGTGGGCCGTAGCAGCGCTTCACCGAGAGGGCCCACCGATTCGACCGCCTCGTCGAGGGACAGCGGCGCCTCCCCTTCGACGAGCGCGCGTCGCGCGAGCGAGTAGCCATTCGAGTGCAATCCGGAGGATGCGAGTCCGATCACGACGTCTCCGGCCTTCACGGACGTGCCGTCGATGATGCGCTTTCGGCTGACGACCCCGACAGCGAAACCCGCGAGGTCGTATTCGCCCGAGGCGTAGAACCCTGGGAGCTCCGCGGTCTCTCCGCCGAGAAGCGCGCACCGAGCCTGGCGGCACCCTTCGGCGATACCGCGGACCACGGCCTCGCCCTGGTCGACGTCGAGCTTCGACGTGGCGAAGTAGTCTAGAAAGAAGAGAGGGCGCGCACCGACCGTGATGATGTCGTTCACGCACATCGCTACGAGGTCGATGCCGATCGAGTCGTGCCGCCCAAGCTGGAACGCCACCTTGAGCTTCGTGCCAACCCCATCGGTGCCCGACACCAGGACGGGATCATCGATGTCGTTCGGGACTGTACAGAGTCCCGCGAAGCCCCCGATCGAGCCCAGTACGTGTGGAGTTGCCGTGGCTTTGGCGAGCGGTTTGATTCGCTCGACGAACTGCTCTCCGGCTTCGATATCCACACCCGCGTCGCGGTAGGTCAACCCCGCCATGCGGCGGAAGCTAGGCGATCGGTTGGTGCCGGTCAACGAGGGGCAGTCCGTTGACCGATCGGGAGCGGTCGCGTAAAGACGCGGGCATTCGAAGCGGGGCGAACACACACACACTCGGTCTTGTAGCGCTGCTGTTAGTAGGCGGTGCCTGCGACACCGCATCGCCTCCAAAGCCCGAAGGAAATTTGCCGGCTCCGATCCCCGAGCTCGAGGAGAACTTGGAGCGGGGGCGTCCGAAAGCGCGCCTTCAGCGTATCGACGTCTACGGAGCCGAGCGAAAGGACGCCGTCGGCGCCCGTGTCGTTCTGCTCTTCGATGGAGCGCCCCTCTTTCATCAGAAGCAGCTGCCTGCCGAGGGGATGCTGCCCTCGCGCATCGCGATCGAGCTGGTCGACACCGATTGGGAGGAGTCGGTCCCAGTATCACAAGCGGTGGGTAGCGGAGGGGTAGAGCGCGTTCGGCTTGCGACACCAAATCCTCGAGTCGTCATCGATCTTCAGCGAGGCGCGAACGGCCGAGTCTTCTACTTGACCGACCCCTACCGGATCGTGATCGATGTGAGCGACGACGGCGCACCACGTGCGAAGAAGCGCCTCCCCGTCGTGGTTCTAGATCCCGGCCATGGTGGTGACGAGCCCGGCGCTGCGAACGACGAATACGACCTCGTCGAGGCGAAAGTCGCGTTCGAAATCGCGAAGCTCACTGCAGAGCGACTTCGCGCGATCATGCCGCGGGCGCGTGTTCTTCTCACGCGCGACGAAGACACGGGGGTTTCGCTCGAAGCACGATGCGCCCTTGCCAACGCGATGGAAGCGGATGTCTTCGTCTCGATACACTTGAACGCAGGCTTGGAGGAGGTTCGCAAAGGTGGCGTTACTACTTTCGCGCTCGATACGACGAATGACCGCCAAGCGTTGCGTCTCGCTGCGCGGGAGAATGGAACACGAGTTGCGGAGGTGACCGGGATCCAGACCCTGCTCGCCAAGCTTCACCGTCGTGGCCAAACGGATGAGTCGCTTCGGCTTGCTTCCAAGATTCAGCGCAACACATTGAAGCGGGGCCGCGCCGCTCTTCCGCAACTGGCCGATCGTGGCGTTCGCCGGGCGATGTTCTACGTGCTCGTCGGCGCGAGAATGCCGGCGGTCCTGGTGGAAGCTTCCTTTCTCACATACGAGCCAGAGGCGCGCGCGCTCACAACCCGCAGCTACAGACGAAAGCTCGCAGACGGCATCGCGGCAGGCATCGTTTCCTACCTTCAGGCTCGATAGCTTGCCCGGGCCCTGACGTACGGTCATAATCGGCGACCGTTGTCCGAAGGATCCAGTCCGGTTGTCGATCTAGGCGGCCTCGCCCCAAAGCTCGGCAAGACCTGTAGTGGCTATCTCGGTGGATACCGCCGGGCGTTCGAGGACGCGGTGCGTCGTGGCGACCCGGGGGTTCTCACGGCTCGCTCTCACGCGCGCGCGCTCGACGGCCTCTTGAGCGCTCTTTACTGTGCCTCGGACGCCGCCACCCAGGCCCTCGGGCAGAGTCCTTGCGGGCGCGTGGCCCTCGTCGCGGTAGGCGGGTACGGCCGATCCACGCTCGGCCTGAACAGTGACGTCGACGTCGTGTTCCTTTGTGACGATTCTTCGGACCCGTTCGTCGGCGCACTAGCCGAGGGGTTGCTCTATCCCCTATGGGATCTGGGGGTCGACATCGGTCACGCAGTCCGTAGCGTCGACGAGACTCTATGCCTGGCCCGCGAAGACATCCGCACCACCACGACTCTGATAGACTTCCGACGCATCGCAGGAAGTGGCTCCCTCCTCGACGATTTGGAACGTGGCGCCCGCGAGCAAGTGTTCGAGCCACACCTGGTCGAGTTCCTCAACGCGCTGGAGCAGGATACGGCAAATCGCCACCGCCGCTTCGGAGGCAGCCTCTACCTCCTCGAGCCCGACGTGAAGCAGGGGCGAGGCGGGCTCCGCGACATGGACGTCGCCGAATGGGCGGCGCGTGCCCGTTGGGGGGCCCGCAACGAGCAGGACTACGTCCGAACGGGTGCACTGCTCGCGCGCGAAGTTCGAGAGCTCGAGGACGCGGGCGAGTTGCTTTGGCGCGTCCGCAACGTTTTGCACCTTCGGGCGGGCCGCCAACAAGATCGGCTGACGTTCGGAGACCAGGAAGAAGTCGCGCAGGAGCTCGGTTTCGTCGATGGGGTGACCCTGGGCGTCGAGCAGTTCATGCAGGCCTACTATCGCCATGCGCGCATCGTCGCGCTCACGGCAGAGCGAATACTCGATCGGGCTCGCCCCCGCGGCAAGGGTCGTGCGGCGACGTTTCGCAAGCTCTCCGATGGCATCTTCTTAGCCGATGGTGTCATTTCGCTCGAACACCCACAGCGTCTCGAGTCCGACCCAGCACTCGCCTTTCGTTTCTATCGGCAGGCACTCCGACATCAAAAGCGGCCTGACCGTTCCGCGCGAGACGCTATCGCGCGTACCGCTCCCGACAAACAATGGCGCCTGCGGCTGCAGGGTTCCGAAGAGGCGACCCAGTTGTTTCTCTCCGCGCTCGGGAACGTCGACGAAAGCCCGTTCCGGACGGGCTCTACCGTGGCGGAGCTTCACGAGGTGGGCCTAGTCTCGGCAATGATCCCCGAGTTCGAGCCGCTGGTCGGTCGCGTCAATCACGACGTGTTCCATGTGTACACGGCGGACATCCATGCGGTGATGGCCCTCGAGCATCTGCAGGCTCTGACCCGTGGCGAGAGCCGGGTTTCCTCCTTGGCCGCGCGTCTGGCCGCGGAGGCCCCTCGGCGGCCTCCGGTATTCTTGGCCGTCTTGCTCCACTCGCTCGGACGTGTGCGTGGCAAAGATCAGGAAGCCCAAGGCGCGCGTCTCGCTGAGAACGTGGCGCTTCGTTTGGGTTTCAGCGCCATGGACGCGCAGCACATTGCCTGGCTCGTTCGTGAGCAGAGGTCGCTCTACCGGTGGGCTATGCAACGCGACATCCACGATCCGCAGGGCCTATCCGACGTGGTCCGGATGGTCGAGACGCCCGAACGGCTTCGTGACCTATTCCTATGCACCGTCGCTGTGGTTTCCACCGTGAACCCCAAGGCGATGACGTCTTGGAAGGCGCGAGCGCTCGAAGACCTCTATCTAGCGACGCTCGCTGAGCTCGAGTCGGGTAACGTGCCGGTCCAGACCGAAAGCCGCGTGCTCGAGGTGAAACTGCAAGCGGTCGTGGGCTTCGCAGGAGATGCTGGCCAGGAGGAGCTTCACGCCTTCATCGACGAGATGCCCGACCGGTACTTCCTCGGGAACCCGGTCGATGTCGTTCGTCGCCACGCGCGGATCGCCCGCGACCGCGACCCTGATCTCGTCACCGTGCGCGTCGGTCCCGGGCCGAGTGACGACGTCGAGGAGGTGGTGGTCGTAAGCTCCGACCGTTCGGGCCTTCTCGCCGATCTCACGGCGGTATTCGCTGCGCATGATCTCTCGGTGCTCAGCGCCCAGATCTACACGCGGCAACGTCCGAATGGTAACGAAGCGTTCGACGTGTTTTGGGTGAAGATCGGAGAGCATACACCGATGCCCGCTCGGCTCGGCGAGGAGCTTCAGCAGGACATCACGCGCCGCCTGACCAACCGCATCTCTGCCGCGGATCTCATCGCGCGCCAAAGCACACCACCGCCCTGGTCCGTGCGCCCTGGCCCGGAGGTGCCTACTCACATCAGTGTCGATAACAATGCCTCGGCGAAGTACACCGTCGTCGACGTGTTTACCCGAGACCGCGGGGGCCTCCTTCACGAGATTGCGCGGACGCTCCACGAGCTCGACTTGAGCATCGCCGTCGCGAAGGTAAACACCGAAGGGCAGAGCGTCGCAGACGTGTTCTACGTGGCCGATCCAGACGGCAACAAGCTCCAGGATCCCGACCGACTCAAGCTCCTCCAACGCGTCCTCTACGACCGTGTCCTGGCTCTCCACGCCCGAGTCGAAAACCAATGATAGGCGATAGCGTGGGGGTAGGCGATAGTGTGGGGGCGGTGGGGTGGGACAAACTACCGGGCCGCAGGCCCGACCGGGATCAAAAGAAGACTGCCCCCTTCGTCGTCCTGCTTCTACTGTCCGCGTGCGGTTCGAGTCAGACGCCCGCGGCGACCCCGGCGCCCATCGAGGAGGTGAGCCGACCGCCGGCCACCACGGAGGTTCTGCGAGGTGAGCAGCTCTTGGCGAAGGGCCAGGTCAAAGAAGCTTGGACGGCGTTCGAAGAGGCGATCGAGAAGGACCCGCAAGACGCGCGTGCGTGGTTGGATCTCGGCCTCGTCTACGAGGAGATGGGCGATCAGTCTGCGGCGGAAAGGGCATACCGCCGCTCCACCGAGATCGACCGAAATTTCGCCGAGGCGTACAACAACCTCGGGGTCTTGCTTCGCGAGCGCGGCGAGCTCCCAGAGGCGATCTCGATGCTCGAGCGAGCGGCCGCTCTCGACCCGCGCCTCGGGCCCGCCCGTTTCAACTTGGCGCTCGCGTACGAGGATGCGGGCGAGCACGACAAGTCCGAGCGCGAGTATCTTGCTGCGATCCAAGCGCTACCGAACGATCCGGTGCCGCGCATCAACCTGGCGATGCTCTACCTCGACACCAACCGTTCGGATGACGCGGCGGATCAACTCCGGGCCGCCGCGCCGAGGGTGCGCGGGGACGTGTTGCTCTCAATCGCTGTCGGCGGGGCGCTTCGACGCGCCGGAGGTCCCGAGGAGGCGGTCGAAGTGCTTCACGGGGCGCTCGAGTATGCCTCCGATCCTCCACCGACGGAGCTCCTCGCCGAGCTCGCGCTGGCGTTATACGCGATTGGCGAGCTCAAACCGGCCGAGAACACCATGCGACGCGCCGTCAGCCAGACACCCAAGGACCCGGCGCTCCAATATGCTCTCGGCATCATGCTCGCGAAGGGTGGCGAGCTCGAGGAGGCACGTAAGCACCTGCAACGCGTGTTCCAGCTCGATCCTGACGGGCCCTATGCGGACCGTGCCCGCGCGCGGCTGCGCTCGATCAAGTAGTAGTGTCGCGTCGCCCGAGCCCCACGAGGAAAACCTCGTAGCTCTCGTTCCGTGTGGCTTCCGGGCGGATGACGCGGGCTTTCCCGAATGCCTCGCGCACGGCGTTTCGCGCACTCTCGAACTCTTGTCCCTGGAAGATCTTTCCCACGAAGTGACCGCCTGGCTCGAGCACCACGGTCGCCAGCTCAAGCGCCCTCATGAAGAGCTCATAGCTTCGGTATTGGTCGGCGTGCCGCTGGCCGCTCGTCTTGGGCGCCATGTCGCTGATCACCACGTCGAACGGTCCTCCAAGCATCTCGGGATCGACCGCGAAGGCATCGAGTGCGCGAATCTCTGCGTGCGGCGGCAAGGTGGCCTCGTGCTCGTTGAGATCGATTCCGAGGACGCGTCCGCTCGGCCCGACTCGCTCGGCAGCATACAGCGTCCAGGACCCAGGGCTTGCCCCCAGGTCGAGGATACGCTGCCCCTTTTTGAACAGACCGATCCGTCGGTCGATCTCTTCGAGCTTGTAGACCGAGCGTGCGGGATAGCCTTCACGCCGCGCCCGGCGTCCGTAGCTATCCTGCTTCCTTCGCGGGGCCAGTTAGCCCTCGTCGGTTGCGTTTTTGACAGCACTTTCACGCAAGTGCGCAGCGTGTGCGGGCTCTTCCTTGGCCGGAGGCTCCGGAAGCGGCACGGGGGCTTTCTTGATCGCCCCCTTGACCGTCACGAATGCGTTGCGTGGGCCAGGCACACCGCCGTCGACGAGCACGATGTTCTCTTCAGCGAGCACCCGCACAACCTGAAGGTTCAAGATGGTAGCCTTCTTGTTGCCGTGCTGACCCGGCATTTTCTGCCCGCGATGCGTTCGCCCGGGGGTCATGTTCATGCCGATCGAGCCACCATGGCGCTTAGCCTCATGCGTGCCGTGTCCAACGGTGCCAGCGCCCGCGAAGTTGTGACGCTTCATGACACCCGTGAAACCGCGGCCCTTGCTAGTGCCAGAGACATCGACGAACTGGCCTTCCTGGAAGATGTCCCCCGGGCCGAGCTTCTGACCGACCTCAAAGCGCTCGAGAAGCTCCGCGTCCATGCGAAACTCCAGCACCATGCGAGGCGCTTCGACACCGGCCTTCTTGAAGGCGCCAGCCTCGGGCTTGGTCACGAGCTTTGCGCGTCGCTCGCCGAAGCCGAGTCGCAGGGCGGCATAGCCGTCCTTTTCAGGGGTGCGCTTCCCCACCACGACGCACGGCCCCGCCTTGATCGCGGTGACTCGCCGCACCTCCCCGTCATCGAGGAAGATTTGGGTTTTGCCAAGCTTAGTGCCGATGAGGCCGGGATTCGTGTTCACAGGTCTGCTCCCCTGAAAAAGGGCCGCAAAGATAGTGAGGGGCCGGAGCGAGTCAAGGCGGGCGGTTTCAGTTGCCCCAAGTGGGACTACTCGGCGATTCCAAATATTCGAAGCGCGTTCTGATACGTACTCTCCGCCAGCGCCTCGGGATCTTCGCCTCGGAGCTCTGCAATTCGGGCTGTAGTGTAGGCTACGTAGGCGGGTTCATTGCGTTTTCCGCGTTTCGGCGTCGGCGCGAGATACGGGGCATCGGTCTCGACGAGCAGGGAATCGGCGGGCTGTCGGCGCGCCGCCTCGTGGACGTCGACCGCGCTCTTGAAGGTCACGATACCGCTGAACGAGGACACGAAACCCAGATCGAGGGCCGCTGTGGCGAAGGCATGGTCTTCGCTGAAGCAATGAATGATGCCACCGACTTCCTTGGCCGACTCCTCCCGGAGAATCCGCAGCGTATCGATCGGGGCGGACCGAGTGTGGATCACGAGGGGTTTTTTCAACTCCTTAGCGATCACGATTTGCGCGCGGAAGGCGGCTTCCTGCGCGGGGTGGGGAGAGTGGTCGTAGTGGAAGTCGAGCCCCGTCTCGCCGATCGCGACGACTGCTGCGTCCTTACCGGCTTCGTGAATGGCGTCGCGGAGCTCGGGTGTGAGGTGCCTCGCGTCGTGCGGATGCACGCCCACCGTCGCGGTGATTCGATCGGGATGTTGGTGGGCAAGCTTCACAGCCGAGGTCACCGACTCGACGTTGTTCGCGCATCCGATCGCCGTGATGCGTTGCACGCCCGCCTCCGTGGCGCGCGTCAACACATCGTCGAGCTCTTCGTAGAGTTGCGGGTCGTCGAGGTGACAGTGGGTGTCGAACAGCATGGGAGGAACCGCTACGCAGAGTGCTTCGTCTGACGGATGGAAGCAAGTAAGGCCCGGGCCTCGGGGCTATGCGGTGCAAGTTGTTCGAGCGTTGCTTCGTAGACCGGTTGCGCGGTGTCAGCGCTTCGCCGTAGCGCCTTTGCGAGGTCAGGAAGCAGCGAAATGAGGCCAAGCTCCCCCACCAGTTGGACAGCGTATTGGCGCGCTTCGATCCGCCAGCTTCGCAGGATATCCCGGATCACTCGAGTGCCAAGGGGATCCCCGAGCCTCACGAGCGCACGCGCGGCTGCGGCCCGCAAAATGGGGGAGCGGAACCTGTGCCGCGCCAACCCTGCCAGGTCTCCCAGCGAGGCGTGGTCTTCGAGGTTGCCTAGACCGATCGCAGCGTCGAACGCGCGGTCGGTATTGGCGAGCGCGCCCCTGAGCGTCGACGCGCCACGGGAGTCGCCGAGCGCGGCAAGTGCAGTAGCGGCAGCGAACCGAACGGGGTCCGAAGGGTCCTCGAGAAGGGCTGCCATCGCTTCGACATGGCTCTTCGCGTTGAGCTCTCCCATGCATTCGACCGCCAGGAGTCGCACCTCGTCATCGGCGTCGTTCAATGCCACCGAAAGCCGTTCGGGCCGCGCGATCTCGAAGCGGGACAAGGTCCAGATCGCCGAAAAACGCATCTCCGGTCGGTCGTCTTCGAGGAGAGCCTCGATCGCCCCCGAGGCTTCGTTTGGCGCCACCCGGCCCGCTGCCAGTACGGCAGCCTGTCGTGCACCGAAGTGCGCGTCGCCAAACGCTTCGAGCAGACGGGGGAGGGCATCGCGTTCGCCGAGCTCGCCGATCGCCTCGTAGGCGGCCTCACGGACTGCTCCCACCGGATCAGTCGCCAGTGTGAAGAGCCCCTCCATGGCTTCCTCGCGCCGTTCGGGCGGCGGTTCCGTGAGTCGTTCTGCCGCTGCGATGCGGAAGCGCGGGCTCTGCGCGTGAACGTCCCGGAGGGCGGCCTCGAACGTCGGCGCTAGAGGGGGAATCACTTCGCGCGCGACCTTTCGGTGGACCTGGGCGCGTCGACCCCGAGGCGCTCGAGGATTGAACGTTCCTGACTTTCGTCGAAGCGGGGAAACAACGGAACGGCGTCGCGAGTCTCGATCCCGGGCCTCAAGCCGCCCCAAGCACTCGGCCAGAGATCGAGGCCCTCGGTGGGCAATAGCGGAGGCATGCCGATCTGGGCGCGCAGCTCGTTGCACTTGCTGGGCATGACCGGGAACAACATGATCGAGAGCCAACGAAGAGTTTCGAGCACGGTATAGCAAACCTGTTCGAGGCGCGTCTGCTCGCCCTGCTTTGCGAGCTTCCACGGCTCGGTCGAGTCCACGTACTTGTTGGCCGCCGAGACCAACTCCCAGGTCGTGTCGAGTGCCCGGTGAAAAGCCAGTGCTTCGATGTGTTGCGCGGCCTCGCGCGAAGAGCCCTTTGCCTTTTCGATCAACTGACGGTCGGCCTCCTCGAGAGCATCGAGGCCTACGTTCGGAATACGGCCATCCAGGTTTTTCTTGACGATGCTTGCGACGATTCGGTTCATCAGGTTGCCGAGCCCGTTCGCGAGCTCGCCGTTGTACCGATTGAGCAGATTTCGATGGCTGAAGTCCCCGTCCTGACCGAAGCCCACCTCTCGCATGAAGTAGTAGCGGAGCACGTCTGCTCCGAACGCTTCGACCAACGGCCCCGGCGGGAGGAAGTTGCCGAGCGACTTCGACATCTTCTCGCCGTTGACCGTGAGCCAGCCGTGCGCCCAGATTTGAGTCGGCAGGCGAATTCCTGCGCTGAGCAAGAACGCCGGCCAGTACACCGCGTGAAAGCGAAGAATGTCTTTGCCGACGATGTGCGTAATGGTTTGGGCCGAGGTCCAAAACTCGTCGTAGAGCGGCGCTACCCCTTCCGAGACCGGTCCCCCGAGCGCACTGATGTAGTTCGTTAGTGCGTCGAGCCAGACGTAGACGACATGCTCCGGATTGTTGGGGACCGGCACACCCCAGCGAAAGCTGGTTCGTGAGATCGACAAGTCCCGAAGCCCCTCTTCGACGAACGACTTCACCTCGTTGAAGCGCGCATCTGGTCGCACGAAGCCGGGGTGCGCTTCGTACAAGTCGAGCAGGGGCTGTGTATAGTTGCTCAAGCGGAAGAAGTAGCTTCGCTCTTTGATCCGTTCGACGGGCGTCTGATGGATGGGGCAGAGGTTGCCCTCGAGCAGCTCTTTCTCGGTCTTGAAGGATTCACATCCGACGCAGTACCAATCCTCGTAGTCGTCCAGATAGATGTCACCCCTGTCCTCCATCATTTTCCAAAGCGTTTGAACGCTTTGGCGATGGTCGGCGGAAGTCGTGCGGATGAAGCCGTCGTGTGCGCAGCCGAGCTCCTCCCAGGCGGAGCGAAAGGGCGCTGCCATGCGGTCGACGAAGTCTTGCGGCGCCAGCTGCTCTTCTTTGGCGCGTCGCTCGACCTTGAGGCCGTGCTCGTCGAGGCCCGTCAGGAAATAGGCGGGCTTCCCTCGGAGTCGCTGGTAGCGCGATACGACGTCGGCGGCGACCGTCGAATAGGCGTGCCCGATGTGCGGTCGATCGTTGACGTAGTAGATCGGCGTGGTGACGTAATATGGACGAGCCATTTTGCGCCCGAGACTAGCGAAATTCGGGGGAGGTGCCACTATCGGAGGCCCCGGAGACCAAACAGCAGCGAGTCGAGGGCGACCTGACGATTGGCGTTCTGACGCATGGAGTCGATGCACTCGTGAATCAGCGAAACCCGTGCGGCCGCCGCGCCAGGGTCGATGCAGGCAGCCCTTTGCCGGAGCTCCTCGCCGCGCCCAGAGAACGCGAGGCCTTCCGGGTCGTCCCCAAGAGACGTTATCGCTAGGTCGCGATAGAAGCTTTGCATCGCGAGGAGAGCAAGCTCGAGGTCGTCCCGACGTGCGAGGTGCTCGGCCAAATCGACGAGCGTCCCAGGGCCTGAACCGTGGACCGCTTCATCGACGGAAAAGACCAGGTCAGTCAGTTCTTCGATTGTGCCGTCGCGCGCTAACGCGAGCGCGACGTCAGCCCGGCCTGCGCTCAACGCGATCGCAGCGGCGATCGACGCCTCGGGGAGCTCCTTTACCGACAGAATCTCACGAAGAACGACCGCGGGCAGACGTCCAAAGCGAAGGCGCTGACACCGCGACCGAATCGTCGACAGCAGCGATTCAGGCCGCTCGGACGTCAAGATGAAGCGCACGTTTGACCGCGGCTCTTCCAGCGTCTTCAAAAGCGCGTTCGCCGCTTCGGGCTGGAACTCGGGGAATGAAACGTCGGCTTCTGGGAAGATGAAAAAGGTCGAGCCGGCTTCGAAAGGCGCGAACTGCGCTAGGGGCAGGATCTCGTTGCGGAGGACCTCGACCTGAATGTTCCGCTTGCCTTCGTCCCGAGGTCGAAACACGCGCACGTCGGGGTGGGCGCCGGTCTCGATGCGATCGACGATGTGCGGGTCACCCCCCGATACCATGTCGGTGGCGAAGGCGGTCGCGGTGAGCTCCTTGCCGACGCCGCTTGGCCCGTCGAAAAGATACGCAGAAGCGATTCGTCCGAGCTCGCGTGCGCGTCGAAGTGTCCGAACCGCGGCGTCTTGCGCCCTCACGGCGTCGAGCGCGCTCACTTCGCCTCGGTTCCCGAAGTGAAAATCGAAATGGCGATCGTCTGAATGGCGTCGACCACCTCGTCGGGGGACAGTGCCTCGGGGTCGACGAAGGCTTGCATGACGAGTCCGTCGAGCATGCCGATGACGATGCGAGGCAACAGGTCGAGCGGGATCCGTGGCTCGAGCCCCAGCGAGATGAGATGTTCCTCCAGGTACTCTCGAATCTGTCGGGCGCCGAGCTCGTAAAACTCCGCCAACTTCGGCCGGAGCGACTCGTCGTAGAGACTCAGCGCAAGCAGGTCTGTCACGACGAGAGCCTCATCGGTGCGCTGTGCACGCGTGGCCCAAAGCTCTTCGAGTGATGTCCGGAGCGCCTCGAAGGGATCGTCAGAAGGGGACCACGCTTCGACCGACCTTGCCTGCACCACATTGCATGCCGCTTCCAAGACCGCGTGGATCAACGCTTCCTTCGTCGGGTAGTGGTAGTGCAAGGCCCCCTTGCTCATGCCGGCTTCCTTGGCGATCTCGAGCAAGCTGGTCCGAGCGTACCCCTGTCGCGCCATCACGCGGATCGCGGCGTCGATGATCTGCTGGGAGCTGATCGCGCTTTTCGCGTACGCCATCCAAGCGCGAACATGACGCCTGCTGCCAGTGCTCGTCAACTGCCTTCACGCGCCGACATGAGTCACGGATTGTGCTAAGAGGCGGCGGTGAGCGAACCTGGCCACTCGTTGCCCCGGCTCGTCGAGCTGATGCGGACCCTGCTCGGCCCGGACGGTTGCCCGTGGGATCGTGAACAGACCCTCGAGTCGCTCCGCCAATACGTGATCGAAGAGGCCCACGAAGTCGTCGATGCGATCGACCGTGGCACGCCGGAGATGCTCCGAGAAGAGCTCGGTGACCTCTTGCTCCAAGTCGTCTTCCAGGCCGCGCTAACCGAGAGAAACGGCTGGTTCGATATCGATGGCGTCGTCGACGCGATTCATGACAAGTTGGTGAGCCGTCATCCCTGGGTGTTCGGGGATCAAGTAGTTACGGACGCGAGCGGGGCGATCGATAGCTGGGAAGCGATCAAGTCCCAGGAAAAGAAGGACAGAGGCGCGCTCACCGGGGTACCAGTGGCGTTGCCTGGGTTGCTTCGCGCGGTTCGCATCGGAGAGAAGGCGAGTGCCGTCGGCTACGATTGGCCGGATGCGGGCGGGCCCCGAGAAAAGATCGACGAAGAGCTCCAAGAGCTGGATGAGGCGGCGACCACCAAGGACATGGCAGCCCTCGAGCATGAGCTAGGCGATCTCTTGTTTGCGCTCGCTACGTATGGGCGCAAGCAAGGGCTCGACCCCGAGGCTGCGCTCCGAAAGTCGCTGAACAGGTTCTCTGATCGCTTCCGTCATTGCGAGCTCGCCGCGCAATCCGAAGGAAGGAGCCTTCGCGACTACTCCGAAGAGGAGCTCGACGTGTTGTGGGAGCGAGCCAAGGCCGAGGAGCGCGGCCGCGACTAGGGTAGCGGCTGTCCCCAATCTCATACTCTTTGGCTCCTCGTCTTCTTAGTCGTCTGACGAGCAGTCACAAATAGTCAAAACGGCGGAGTTCGGGGGTGACCGTGAGCGCGACTGTGGACGCTTCGGTGGTAGGAGCTTAAGAGAGGGGGGCAAGAGCGGGTGGCGGGTCGTCCGTGGCGGACCTGGCCGGTGAGGGCGGGAAAGTCTCTTCTCAAAGAGGCGCGTCGGTCGGCGGCCGGAAGGCGGCCCTCCGGAGTTGCACTTCGCCGGGGCAGATCCCTGGATAAAAGAGGTGTTTTCGTCTCGACAAGACCCAATATCTGCGGTATTCAAGAGGTATGCCCACAGGGACTCAAAGCCCCGCACGCTCGCCCAAGCGACGTCGGAGACGACGCCGAAGGGAGGCGCAGCTTCACCTCGACCGGTTGCGGCACGGCGGGCGGCGCGAGGGCGCGGGTCGGCCGAGGACCAGTGCGTGCGTCGGCCACGATACGCGGTCGGCGCTTCCTCACTATGTGCCGGTGCATGTGACGCTTCGGGTCGATCGAAGGCTTCGGCTTCGGAGTGCTCGGCTCTATCGGGCGGTCGTACGGTCGATCGCGCGGGCGCAGGGGCGCTTTGGGATGCGGGT
>Ga0255057_10000443_pt1 | contig 23610 bp, 27 predicted proteins | sample Cases_109_6_MG_FD_189022 | JGI IMG/M metagenome (GOLD analysis project Ga0255057, IMG submission 189022) | Seawater microbial communities from Amundsen Gulf, Northwest Territories, Canada - Cases_109_6 | ecosystem: Environmental > Aquatic > Marine > Gulf | place: Canada: Northwest Territories... | reverse complement strand
AAATCATGGTGATGGACATTGACGGCGCCAATCCCATCGACCTGACCAATCATCCGGCCTGGGACCACCAACCGGCCTGGCAGCCACTCAACCCGATCCCCATCGGTCTCGTGGATCCTGCTTCGGGCGAGTGGCATCTGCGGGACTCGGCCGGCCTGGTAACGAGTCATTATTTCGGCGCGTCGGGTGACCATCCATTCCTGGGCGATTGGGACTGTGACGGCATCGCCACCTCCGGCGTCTACAGACCGAGCGATGCCAGGGTTTACCTTCGCAACTCCAACACCACGGGCGTGGCGGACCACTGGTTCCACCTCGATGCTGCCGGCGCCGTGCCGCTGAGCGGAGACTGGAATGGAGATGGTTGTGACACCATCGCAGTCTTCCGACGAGGCCGGGTTCTCGTCGACGAGGTCTTACCTCCTGTGGGCGGGGAATTTGAAGAGGACCTCACTTACTGGTTCGGTCTCGGGTCGGACGTTCCTTTTGCCGGGGACTTCAACGGAGACGGGAAGGACACAATCGGTTTGCACCGTGAGACGAATGGCATCGTCTACCTGAATAACGTGGCTCCCACCGGCTCAATCGCCACTACCGATCAGCTGTTCTGGTACGGCATAGCCGGGGATGTGGTCTTCTCCGGCGATTGGGCGGGGTTGGGAACCGATACGGTGGCTTCTTTCCGCCCGGATCCGGGCAAGTTCTTCTTCCGTTTCACCAACACCACCGGCCCCGCCGATCGTGAGTTCTTCCTCGGGGAGCCCGACTGGCTGATGGTCAGTGGCGATTTCTCAGCCGAGCCCGGGGAGTAGGCCGGGAGCTCGAACCACGACCCCGGGCTGAGTATTTCGCAGCGTCGTATTCGAACATCGTCAACAGTGGCGCAGCGTTTCGCGCGTCGCCTGTCGTCCTCCTGTTAGCGTCTTTCCCTCTTGGAGCCCCGCCTAGCGGCATCCCTGAGCGCTCAGGGCGGTGGGTGGTCGCCAAGTATCAGCCGGACGGCGTCGCCCGGGTCGATGGCTGAATCGGGGAAAAGCACATAGTCTCGCTTGATAGGCGATCTGGGAAAGTAACGGAGAGGTTGCGCACGTCCGCTTTCAAGGAGCCTGTCGTGAACCTCGGTGGGCACCTTAAAGGCCAGACCCACCGGCGTCAGCGAGGCAACGATGGAGCCATCCCGATACACCGCCGCTCCGGAGAAGAAGTGGCGACATTCAAGAACACCGACTCGGTCGTCGGCTCTCATCCACTCCTCGGCCAGCTGCTTCACTTCGGTCAGATAGGGATCGGCGATTACCCCAGGCTAAAGCCGCGAACCCGCACACAAACGGCTGCGACCCCAGCCGTCGGTGCGCCGCCTTGATTCAGCTGCGCAGTCGCATGCACGCGTACGTAACCTTGTCACGGCTCGGTAATGCGAAAAAGAAGCGCCATGAAAACCACCGTCCACGACGAGTCCACTGCATTCGGTACCGGGGGGTTCTGATGCCCGTGCCGATGTGGGTCGCCCAGGTCAACAAACGAGTCTTCAACCCGCGAGAACTAAGACGGGGCGTTAGGCCTGTCCTGACGCATGTGGGCCGATCGTCCGGGAAAAAATACCGAACACCCCTCGACGCCCACCCCGTCGAGAGTGGCTACATCTTCATCGTGATGTATGGCGCGGACTCGGATTGGGTCCAGAACGTGTTGGCCGCCGGGTCTGCCACGCTCAAGATCGACGACGACGAGCTCGAGTTGGTGTCCCCGAGGTTGGTCTCGAAAGAAGATGGGTGGCAGCTGTTGCCCCCGACCACAAAGGCGCCGGCCAATTTCTTGCGGGTCACCGAGTACCTGCAGATGGATGTGCGCGGGTAGCACGAGGCACTGCTGCCTGCCCGCGCGGCTTCAGATAGACCCCGAGGCGTGAACCGCATCAAACCCGTTCGTGTCGGCGGTTAAACGTGTTGGTCGATGAGGATCACGTTGCCATCCGGGTCGGCGACCTTGAAGCTTGCCGGTCCGCTCGGAGCTTCGTTGGTCGTGTTCTCACTGCTCTCGATGCCGGCCGCCCGCAGCTGGTCGCTGAGCACTCGTACGTCCGTGAATTCCTCAGCCGGCTGGCCGAGGCCCACCCAGCCAGGGTTGAAGGTCAAGATGTTCGAGTCGAACATGCCATGGAAGAGCCCGATGGCGGCGGATTGGTTCGCCATGATCGTCCAGGACTCACCGTCACCGGCGACCATCGCGAACCCGAGCTTTTCGTAGAAGTCTCGTGATACGGCCATGTCCTTGACGGCGAGACTGATTGAGAATGCTCCTAGCTCCATCGCGCTCCTTCGTAAGGCAGTATCAGACGAGGCTAGGACGCACTCCTGCATCACGCTTGTCGGATCTGGCGGCCCACGAAACTCCTCCCGTCATCGCTTGAAAGGTGCTTGCATCCGCCTCAGCATTTTGGCCGGGCGTGACGTGGGGTCGAGCAGCGCCGATGGTGCTCGTCCGGTCAGGCGGCAGCGACGCCTGAGGCATTTGTCGTTTCAACGAGCGGGAGGGGGTTCCTCGTTCGCTCAACGGCCGGGCTCAACGAACCCCCGGATGGATGACACCATCAGACATGCAATCTCGCCGTAGCCAACCTCGGCGGGAGCCTCCTCATCATCCCACCGCCAGCGCCATCACGCCGAAGACCATGGCTCCCCCGAAGCTCAACCGGCGGCCGGCGCTCTTTTCCGCGAGCAAACGGGAACCGATGAAGATGCCAAAGAGGATGCTGATCTCCCTGGCAGGAGCCACGTAGCTGACCGGAGTGAACCGCAACGCCGCCAGTATGAGCAGATAGGCAAGCGGATCTAGCACCGCCACAGCGATGATCTGGAGGCGATGATTACTCCACAACTCCCGGACGACGTTACGCCGAGCCCGCATCCTGGGAGCGAGGAGCGTGCCGCGGCCGATCGCCGACACCCATACCAGCACTAGGGGGTTGATCTCCAGAGTGCTCACCGCGTATTTGTCCCACAACGAGTACGAAGCGATGAACAGTCCGGTGAGCAAGGCAAACATCACCGCCGGAACGGGGGTAGCCCCCTCGCCTCGTGATCTTCCGCTGTCGGCAGCAAGGGCGAGAACTGCGACCGCAATGAGACCGGCTCCCCCGACGGCGAGCAGGCTGGGGCGCTCGTCGAGGATCAGGACCGCTCCGACCATGGCCAGGACCGGGCCGGTGCCGCGGGCCAACGGGTACACGAGCGACAGGTCGCCCGCCTGGTAGCCCCTTTGCAGAGTGAGGTAGTAGCCCAGGTGCAACAGGACGGTGCCGGCAAGGAAGAGGGGCACAAGTCCTGCGAAGGAGGGTGTATCGATCACGAAAAGTACGACGAGAGGAGCGGCATAGACAACCGTCGCCGTAGCACCGACGAGCCAGACGAATTCTGGGCCGGCATTGCTGCGCTTGGCGAGCAGGTTCCAGGTCGCGTGCATCCCGGCAGCGGCAAGGACCAGAAGAAGGGCACCGATGGTCACGGCTCGGTCCCGTCCGTGAGCTTGTACGTGGTGACGACCGGCTTGTGATCGGACGGCGCGAATCCGCCCACATGGAAGTCGACGACACTGGTGAGGGTGGGGTAAATGGGACCGCGGTGCAGCATCCAGTCGAGCAGCTCGGGCGGCTGCTGGGCCATCGGAAACGCCGGAAAGGTGATCCCCGGCTCACGACCCAGAGCCATGAACGAATCGTCGAATCCGGCGAGACGCAGTATCCGGAGCGGGTGTAGGTGATCGTTGAAGTCGCCCATGAATAACAAGGGCTCGTCGGGGTCGGCCAACTGTTCGAGGAAGGCGGCAGCCGCTTCTGCTTGCGCGATACGCACGTTGACTGGCTCCGTCAGCTCCCGGACGTTGCCGGTCCAGCTGAGGTGGGCCGTGGCGATCACCATCGTGCTCCCGGCTTCGGTGACCAGCCGCACCCAGAACAGTCGCCGCTCCCCTCGGGGATCCCGATGTCCTCCGCGCCATGGTCGACAATCCGGAACAGGCGCGAATTCCAGAACACATTGCTTTCCCCGGTCCACCCCGCGAACGGGTCTTCGACGCGCCGGGTCCACGGAAGCGTGTCGTTGATCAACTCGCAGGCCGCCGGCGACAGCTCCTGGGCGCACAGCACGTCGGGGCGGTGCAGCTCGAGAAACCGCTCCAGTGGTCGGCGCCGCTCCCGCCAACCGGAAGTGCCCCAGAGGTTGTATGTGCAGGCGAGGAGGGTAAACGGGTGCACAGCCCTCATTCGTCGACGATGACGGAGGATCTTACCCGGATTCTGTCATTCGGGGCTGAGTCACGCCCGGGCTACAGATCAACTGATCTCAAAGTCATGAGCACAACGCCCAACCGCACATCTAGCAATCCGGGACTTGCCAAGCAGTTGTCGACCGGAAGCATTCCCCGATGTGGCGAGTCACCAGTGCAGTGAGTTGATGAGCGACTTGATTGCCGCTATTCCGGCTGGGAGGGCACGATCACGGTCCTCACCTCGTCCCCGAAGGCGGCCAGGTCCTGCAGAGCCCGATTCACCGGACCCGCCTCGAGCGCAACCCGGCTTGTCACGATGTCGGAAAGGTCGAGATCGCCCCGGGCGGCGATCTCCAGAATCAAACCGAGTTCAGATGCCACATGGTCGGACACGCCGATGACTTCTGCCTCCCGCAGGACAAGATCCGCGTAAGAGTCAACGGAGAACGGTTCCTCTGTCAGCCCGACCGCAGCCGCCCGTCCCTGCGGTCCGAGCACGTCGACTGCCTGGCGCATCGTGGCGGCCAGGCCAACGAGCTCGAGGGCCACGTCCACCCCGCCCGAGTCGGCCAGGATGGCGTGCACAGCATCCGGTCCACCCGCCACAGGTATGGCGCCATGATGAGCGGCCAGGGAAACCTTGGCCGGATTCAGATCAACGGCGTACACCGCCGACGCCCCAAGTGCCAACGCCAGCTGAACGGCCGACTGCCCAAGGCCTCCGAGACCAAACACAGCCACCCGTTCGCCGGGTTGGAGTCGACTCTTGTGGAGGGCATGAAGTGAAGTCACCGAAGAGCACATCATCACCGCCGCGTGCTCGCTGGGCACTCCGTTGGGAATCGCCACCAGATTTCGGGCCGGAACGACAACCTTCTCCGCATATCCGCCGTCGCGGGTGTTGCCAACCATCTCACCAGACAGACAGAATTGGTCGTTACCCGCCAGGCAGTAACGACAGATCCCACAGCTGATCTGATAATGAATCCCGACCCGGAGGCCCACCATGATCCCCACCGGTGGATCGGGGCCCAGCGCCTCCACAACTCCCGCCACTTCATGCCCGAGCGTGCGCGGGAGCGGCGGCAACTTGGGACTGCCCTGCAAATAGTGGACATCCGACCGGCAAATCCCCGCCCCCAGAACCCGGACGAGGGCCTCGCCGCCCGCCAACTCGGGAACCGGAAGATCATCCTCAACGAGGGGAGCGTTCTTCTCTATGAGCCGAAGTGCCCGGTAGGTGGCCATGGTCGGAGGCTACCGAGCCCGACGTCCCCCCTTACAGGACCCTGATAGCTTCCTTTGATGGCAGGAGCGGGGGGATATGGGCGGCTCTTCGCGTTGTCTCCGCTGTGAATCGACTATCCACGATAGGGTGCTGTTGAGAGCAGCGGAGGAGTAGACGTGACTGACGAGTTCCCAGCCCCGGCCGAGGGCATCGTATTGACGCACTTTGTGGTCTCAGCGGACGTAGCGAAATCTCGCGATTTCTACGCTGGCGTGCTCGGGGGCAGCGTGGTCATGGACGGTGAGCCCACGATCGTACGCCTGGCCAACAGCTGGGTAATCATCAACGTGGGCGGTGGGCCGACTGACGATAAACCAGGCGTGTTCCTCGACGTACCCGGGGATCCGAACCGGGTGAGCGCCTTTCTCAACATCCGGGTTGCCGACATCGAGAAACAGTATGAGGAGTGGTCCGAGAAGGGTGCCACGTTTCTGACCCCGCCGATCGACCGGGGAGCTGAGATCCGTTGTTACATGCGTGACCCCGATGGTCACCTAATCGAGGTCGGGCAAGCCACCGGCGTTCTCGAGGCGTAGGAGGCCGCGGCGTCCCCTTACCAGCGGTCTCCGACTTCTGCCCGGTCGGGTAGGCCCCGCTGGGGCCAGTAGCCGAGACGGTGGTGGGTGACGATCTCGATGCGCTGTATCCACTTCGGCCACTTGTACCCATACTTTCCCGGTATAGCGAGGCGGAGCGGGTAGCCGAGGCGGTCCTCTGACGCCTGGTTGGTTGAGTAAACCAGTGTGGCACGGGCAGCTTCCAGGTCGGCGAGGGGGGATGCCTCGACGTATCCATCGGCACAATGGAAAACCGCCCGCCTTGCGTCGGTCGTCGGCTGAACGATGGCCAGCACGTCCGACAGGAGAACGCCCCGCATCATCGTGTTGTTGCGGAACCCCCCAACGCAATCCATGCGAATCAGCCGCTCGGTGGAAGAAAGAGCTAATAAGTCGTCGTAACGGAACAGGCGAGGATTCTCCACCGCGCCGTCGACTGTGACGGTAAAGCGGGCCACGTCGACTGTGGGGACTCCCCAGAATGACAACGTTCCCACCTCGTTCTGCGCTGTCAGGCCGTCCTGGCGCTCGACCCCAGTCACCTTCTTGACGAACAACACGACCTCGATGAAAGCTGCGGCCAGTACCCGTCGTAGCGGAGGGGGGAAGACGATGAAGAGGTAATAACCGAGCCTGATGATCGCTCGTTTCAGCAAGCTGTTGCCGGCGTTGAAACGACGCACGCTCCGCTGCAGCGTCGGGTTAATGCCCATAAGGCCAGTATCCCAGGGAAGTCCAACGCAGCCCAGCAACGCTGCGTCTTTCCTTGTGTTCGTCGATGAACCGGAGCATCTCTTCGGTAGGCGGTCGAGCTCCGCCCCCGCCGCCTTCCGGAACCGGCCGGACCTCGGATAGGGTTATCCGAGCGTCGTGAGCAAAGAGGAGAGACTGGTCACCATGGTTGAGTTGTCGACTGATTTTCCTGAGTTGAACCCGGATGATCCCACTGTCGACTTGTGGCGGTCTCCGGTGGAGGATCTTCAGGGCGATCGGCCACCGGGGTTGATCAATGTCAACCGGTATCCGTTCGCGCTGTCCTCTCACGGGATCGCCACCTTCCTCCAACGTCCGATCGCCCTGACGCCGGCCGATCTGCGGGCCGCCGAGGTCGAGGTGGCGATACTCGGGGCCGGATTGGATTTTTCCGGCGGGATGCGCGGCGCCGCCTTTGGGCCGAGAGCGCTGCGTGCCAACGACATGTACTTGCCGAGCGTTGCCAGCGGGTTGCCGCACGCCCATACCCGGGTGGATGCCCTCGAAGAGCTGGTCATCTGTGACTATGGAGACGCCGCGGTGGATTTTGAGTCGACGCATCGGTCGATCGAGCCGGTGCGCGGGCTGGTCCGGGAGGTGGCTGAGACCGGGGCTATGCCGTTCATCGTCGGTGGTGACCATGCGCTGATGTACCCGGACGTGGCAGCGCTGGCCGACGTGTATGGAAAGGGCAAAGTTGGTGTGATCCATTTCGACGCCCACTACGATGCCGGCCGTTTTGGCATCGGTCATCATCTCACCCATGGGACACCGGTTCGGAAGCTGATTGAGCAGGGCCACGTTGCGGGCAACAACTTCATCCAGGTGGGTCTGCGCGGTTACATGCCAGACGACGAGGACCTGGGATGGATGCGGGACCAGGGCTTCCGATACCACTTCATGGCCGAGGTGGAGAAACACGGCTGGGACCACGTGATGGAACGGGCCATCAGCGAGGCGGCTGAGGGCACCGATTACCTGTTCCTCTCGCTCGACATCGACGTGCTCGACCCCGCATACGCACCCGGGACCGGCACCCCGGAACCGAATGGTCTCACCCCGCGGGAACTGTTCCCGCTACTACGCCGCCTCGGGGCCGAGACCAATCTGGTTGGAATAGAGCTGGTGGAGCTCAACCCGCTGGTCGATCCGACCTACGTGACCCCACTAGTCGCCAACCGCTGCGCACGGGAGATCCTCACCGGGATCGCCATGCGCAAACAGGGCATCACCGATCCCCACTACCTCCATCCCGACGCCGTCGACCACGGGCAAGGTTGAACCGAAGTCAGAAACGCTCGGCCCCGGGGTGGAAAACAGCTCAGGGCAGCACCCGGACGCTATCGCCACTGACCGATCGAACACTGTTTCAATTGATTCCGTTATCAGATTGTTATGAGTGAGCTCAATCCGGAAGGACTCTCGGTTTGCCGCACGACGAACACCCATAAGTACGGGGTTCTTCTCAGTGGGCCCGGTGGGGATCGAACCCACGACCTTCGGATTAAAAGTCCGCTGCTCTACCGATTGAGCTACGGGCCCACACGGAGGGTAGTTCCAACAGTCAGAACCCGGAGGGCCTGATTGAGCGCGCTCGCCGTGCGACGAGAGACGCCACCGTGCACGAAAACTCACGCGCCGAACGGTGGGAACCTTTCCGTCGGCCCGGCGCGTCGTAATGGCGACTCAAAAGGTCCCCATCCACTATTTCAATGTGAGGTTTCACGAATGAAGATGTCCCTGATAGCTGTGTTCACCGTGCTGGCGCTCGTCGCCGCTGCGTGTGGCTCAGGCAATGAACAAGCGGCGCCTGGAGCACCGGTTGGTTCGGACGCGTCCGCGGTGCTCCCACCCAACTCCAATCCTGACGATACGCCGGACGTTGCCGGCGCGTGCATCGAGGATGAGCCCGACTGCGAAGACACATTTGTGCCCGGCGATGAGCCATCCGATCTCCCTCCCCCCGCTGACACGCCGGACGAACCATCCCCGACCGGCATGCTGGTTGACGGAGGCCTGAGCGTCGCCGACGCCCTCGCCACCGATGCCACCGGCGTGATCGCCGTGAAGGGCCTTCTGCTGATAGACGACCAGGGCGCCCGCCTGTGCGAGTTGTTCGCCGAGTCAGCTCCGCCGCTGTGCGACGGTGCTTCGATCCTGGTGACTAATTACGAGGAAGTCCTGTCGGTTCCGCTGAGCAACGCCCAGGGCGTCAGCTGGACGGACCAGCTGGTGTCCTTCCTTGGTGAGATCGTTGACGGCACACTCGTCGTAGACCCCACCGTCGCCCAGTAGCCATCTGCCCGGGTGAGCCGCTGCGACTCGGGACACTAACCCGACAGTACACCCAGGCCCAGGGCGGTAAGCCCAACCATCAGCAACAACATGGCGTACTGGGTGCGAACCGCGGTTTCGGACCGAAACACGCGCAGAGCCCGTTCGTGGGCCAATACCACTCCGGCTACATGGCCGAGAACGATGGCGGCAACCTGCACGTACCAGACGGCTTCGGCAGACATCCAGAAGTTGACTTTCCAATCACCTGTGCCGAGCAGATTCCAGCCCGACCCGAAGGGATCGCTCAACTCATGGATCAGTTGCTGACCTTCGAACACAATGAACGTGAAGTAGTGGGCAAAGGCATACGCCAGGGCGATGGGCACCAGCGTGTGAGCAAACGAGCGGGCCACGTCTAAAACCGTCATGTCGGAGTCACCGAGCCGGGCCGCTGCGGCCGATGCCAGCAGATAGGCAGTCCCGACCAGGGCGATGACAGCCAGCAAAGCAAGAGTGGCGAACCACTCCTGGCCGGCAGTCGACCCAAAGGTTGAGAGCCAGAAGTTGGTCTCAGACAGACCGTCGTAGGTGACGGTCCCGATCATCGCTATGACCAGCGCCACCAGCCCGGGACGAACCGTCAATGCGGGAAGCGACCGCAACCAACCCCGCCACATCAAACGCGGTGGGCCATCAAGCGCCTGCGCTCCTACTCCTTCAGGTCGCTCCAGGGCTACCGGGGCAATCTCGCTGATCAACCCGTTGTAGTTCTCGAACGCCTCACCGCTGCTCAACCCGGTCTCCACGCCAAGCAAACGGGTCATAGCCAAGACGTAGAGGGTGTAAACGATGGCGGCCAACGCCAGCGTTCGGGGCTGCGTGTTGGTAGGCACCACCAGCTCTAACCAGGTGAACACCACGAACGCTCCGGCCGCCGGCCATAAGCCGATAAGCCTGCCGAGGTCGGGGCGCTCGGGAGCATCACGATTGATCCACCGGCTGAGGGTCCGCCACGGATTGAGGAAGACCCATAAGTTGCCCACAAGGGCAGACAGGAACGGGATCACCAGCCAGAAATAGATCCAAACCAGCACAGGTGAGAGCAAGTTATCTGCCGAGTCCCCGTTGATGATCCCGGCCAGCACCACGAAGGTAAGGGCGACGAGCCCAAAAACCTGCAGCACCTTGCCCAACCAACGCAGGGATCCACCGATGGGACGCCCGGAAACCGGTTCTTGCCAGCGGGGCTCCTTCCAGAGAGCCGCCACGAGCACGAACGAAAGGACCACTGCCAGACCGGCCCCAGCCATGAAATAAGTCGTAGGTACGGGGAGATCGGCTCGTCCGCCAATTCCATGAGCCACGACGGGCGGTAAATGGATCAAGGGGCCACTTGCAGCTGCATGATCTCTTGCCCGGTGCCTTCCAGCTCCACGTCGAAAATACCGGGAATGTCCGCCACAAAGTCGAGCACAGCCGGGAAGCCGGGAGCCAAGCTGGCCTTGATGTCGTAGCCATGCAGGTGGACCTCGTCAGTGGTGTCGGCGGTGATTACCAACCGAACGGTGTGACCCAGCTCAACCGGCACCCGGCCCGGATCGTCTCCCGGGGCCGTCAGGTCTACCTCGATGAGGTCGAAGTCTGGAACAGTCGTGGTGGTGGCAGTAGTCGACGTCGTTGGCGTGTCGGCCGGCGCGGTCGTCGCTTGCGGGCTACTCGTGGTCGTCAACGGCTGGGTGGTGGGTGCGGGAGTCGCCGTCGTACCCCCGGATCCGCCGTTGCAAGCGGCAACTACCAAGAGGGTGGCAGCGACGAGTGCTGCTCGAATCATCGTTGAAAGGCTAACCCGCCGCAGCTGCAGAAGTTGACTCTGCTCAGCCGGATGGTTCTCCCGGATCCGGCCCGGTAGCTACCGGGAACCCGGCGGTCGACCAGTCGCTCCAGGATCCCGGATAGAGCAGCGGCCGACCCAGGCCGGCGTGCTCCATCGCCAATACGTTGTGACAAGCGCTGACTCCGCTCCCGCAGTAGGCCACCACGGTCCCGGATCCATCAACACCCAAACTCCGGTAGCGCGCCTTCAGCCCGTCGACCGGCAAGAAGCGCTGGTCCGGGCCCAGGTTCCCCTCAAAGTCGGCGCTTATCGCAGTGGGAATATGGCCTGCGATCGGATCGATGGGCTCCACCTCTCCCCGGTAGCGATCGCCCGAGCGAGCATCGAGCGTCAGGATGGAACCAAGGCGTTCGCGAAGCTGGTCACGGTCGACAGTCAGTCCCGACTGGAGGCTTACCGACAGGTCGGCCTCAGGGTGGCTGGTGACATGATCGGAGACCGGGTGGCCGTCCTCTGTCCATGCAGTCAAACCCCCGTCCAGGACGTAGCTGTGCTCATGGCCGATGGCTCGCAACATCCACCACAGACGGGACGCGATGGCTCCCCCGCGATCGTCGTAGGCCACCACGCGATTCTTGTCGCCGATGCCGAGCCGGCACATGCGAACGGCGAAGATATCCCAATCGGGTAGCGGGTGTCGCCCCAGCCCGTCTTCTGCCGACAGGTCGGTGTCCAGGTCTACATAGATTGCACCGGGGATGTGGGCCTCGAGAAAGGCCTCCCGCCCCCGCTCCGGCTCTCCCAGGTACCAGCGGGTGTCCGCCAGCCGAAGAATGGAATGGTCCAGGTGTTCTGCAAGCCAGTCGGTGCTTACTAAAGGTGAGGTAGTGGAGCCGTCTGCCACTTGGAGGGTCTACGAGAGAGGTTCGGCGGCAGTGGCTCTCCGACCGTCGGCAGTGAGGAGCTCGGGAGCGAATGCCACCGCCTCCCAGGGCCGGGCCACCACGTGCCACGCCAACAAGCCGGCAGAAATGGGAATCGAGATCGGGGCGTTGAACCGCACCCGGTTGTAGTTCACTGCAGAGCCACGGAGCCAGGCAGCCGGTTCCGTCCCAACTTCGAGCACCCAGCGACGCGGTATACGACCGTCATGGACCAATCGGTAGGTGTAATCCACCCCGGAGATCTCCCAGCGATTACCCCAGAACGAGGCCCGGGTTGCCCTGGCGAAAGGAACGTCGTCCTCCACTGCCCGCACGACCCCCCAGCCGTCCGGTTGCAGAGTCCAGCGGGTGCCGTCTTTGAGAGTAACCCTGGTGTAAGCGTTGCGGGGACGACGGATGGCGTTGGCCAGAACCTCACCATGCTGCACGAGCTGCCACTGGTTTGAAAACAGGCCGCTGATCAGCTCGGCCTCACCAATAATCCTCCTGGTATCGGCCCTTCTCATGACGGCAACGGTACTACCGCGAAGCCCCGAGCGGAACCGCCCTCTGGCGCCTGAATGGGCGAGGTGGGGAAGCTCATGGTTGGTGGCTTGGTGCTCCCCTCTTCCGTCACCGGGCCTGCGGGCCGGCGCCACCTTCCTTCCCACGAGGGAAGGAGAAGCCCACAACCTAGGATCGCGGGCATGCAATTACACCTGCTCGACGCGACGTACGAGCTGTTTCGCGCATTCTTCGGCGCCCCCGAGCGCAGCGCTCCCGACGGACGAGAAGTGGGCGCGGTGGCCGGGCTCATCGCCTCGACGCTCAGCCTGTTGCGAGAGCCCGGTGTGACCCACCTGGCGGCGGCGACCGACCAAGTAATCGAATCGTTCCGTAACGAGATGTTCGCCGGATACAAAACAGGCGAAGGTGTCCCCGAGGTGCTGATGCAGCAGTTCCCGCTGGCGGAACGGGCCCTCGAGGCGATGGGAGTGACGGTTTGGGCGATGACCAGGTTCGAGGCAGACGACGCCCTGGCCACCGGCGCCTGGAAGTACGCCGACGATGTCGAGCGCGTGGTGATTCTCAGCCCCGACAAGGACTTCGCTCAGTGTGTGATCCGAAGGAAGGTCGTCACCTATGACCGTCGTCAGGAGATCGAACGGGACGAAGACGGCGTGTGGGAAAAGTTCGGTGTCGCCCCCTCCTCGATCCCCGACTACTTAGGGCTGGTTGGTGACACCGCCGACGGGATCCCCGGGCTACACGGATGGGGAGCCAAGTCCACGGCAACAGTTCTCGCCCATTACCGGACTATTGAGGAGATACCAGACGATGCCGAGCGATGGTCCGTCAACGTACGGAGCGCGGCCCGCCTGGCACAAACGCTGGCCGAAAATCGGGATGACGCACTCCTCTTCCGCGATCTGGCAGTCTTACGCCGGGACGTCCCTCTGGACCAATCGATCGCCGATCTCGAATGGCACGGGGTGGCCCGCGGACCCTATCTCGAGCTGTGCCGGGAGCTGGACTTCGACCAGCTCGCCGAACGCCCCCAAACGTGGCAGGAGTAGTGACAAACGGCCGTAGCAAGCTCTTCCTTCTCCAGATACGGTGGAATTGGAGGTAAGAGTGATGTTTAAGCACCTATTGGTAGCGATCGACGGATCTGATCACGCCGACCACGCAATTGGGATCGCCGCCGACCTCGCCATGCGATACCACGCCAAGCTTACGATTCTGCACGTAGCTCGCCATCCGCGTGTGATGAGCACCCTCAGTGATCTGCAGGAGCTGGAGCGAATCGAGCACGTTGAGTTCCATGAACAGGACGTTCTCAATCTGGCCGCTGCCAAGGTCACGGACGACGCGGAAAAGCGCGTTCGCGAGCTCGGAGTGCCGGACGTCGAGGTGGTTGCCAGGCGAGGTAACCCGGCGCAGCAAATTATCGAGCACGCCAACGGCACGGGCGTAGATCTAATAGTGATAGGGACCCGGGGCTTGAGCGACCTCCCGGCGTCCATGCTCGGAAGCGTTTCGCATAAGGTGATTCATCTGTCGGACGTGCCGGTGCTCGCCGTCCGGTGACAAGCGTGGCAGTATTTTCGGGTGGACCAGCCTGACGTGTCATTGACCAACTACGACCTCGCCATCATCGGAGCCAACCGCTCCGGCCTGTCTGTGGCCCTCGATGCATTCGAGGCCGGTGTCAAGCGAATAGTCATCATCGATTCCGAGGCCCACCCGCTTCCCGAGCTGGGCGGGGAGCCCGAGACCCGTTTCGGTACACCGGTCACGCGCATCATCGAAGGCGAGGAAGTCATCATCGAGGGCGAGGACCTCTCGCTGACTGCCCGCGTGGCGGTGGTGGCGGCCGGCTTCGCCAAGCAATCCAGGAAGCCGGACTATGAGATCCCGGCCTCGCTGACAGATCGCATTCATTTTGAGATGCCTGCCGACGTACCCCCCGGGGACGACATTCTGGTGGTGGGAGTAGGTGAATCCGGGGCCGAGCAATGCGAGAGCCTCGTTGCAAGCGGATACACCGGGGTAGTGCTCAGCCTGCCAAGCACATCGTTCGACAGTTTGGCGACGCTGGTGCGCCAGGATCTACTCGAGATCGAGTCTTCACGCGGGGCGGCAATCTTGTGGATGGCCCATCCGCAAGAGGTCATCGACGTCGACGGATTTCCAATGGTGACGTTTTCCGATCGGGGAACGCCCGACCTGCAATTCGATCGCATCATTTACGACCTCGGAGGGGCCGGCCTCGCCGGGCGGCTGAAGCGGATCGGCATCACACTCGAGAGCGAGCGTGAGGGCCCCGCCGCGGTGTACGTACTCAGTGACCAGGACCACAGTCCGTCGGAGACTGCCGCTTCCGGGTTTGCCACCATATCGCCCGGCCATGCCTGGCAAGCCCTCCACGACGATCACTTCCCCGACCTGGCCGGAGCCCGCGATCTGGAGGCTCGTCCGAGCCTGGTTCGGGAAGGGCTCGCTGAGAAGCTGCGGGAGCAGCATTACAACGCCACCATCACCGAATTCGAGAACTACCACAGCGATTTGTGGATCTTGCGGGTGAAGCCGGATGTAGGCGATGCCTCCCATCAGCCCGGCCAATACGCCACGCTGGCACTCGGCTACTGGGAGCCCCGCCTCGATGGGGAAGATGAACACCTCGACGAAGCCAAAGTCGAGAAGCTGGTGCGACGGTCCTACTCGATCTCCCATCCGATCCTCGACAACAACGACAAAGTCGTCCCTCCCGAGGACATCGATGGGGTGGAGTACTACATAGTGCTGGTCCGGCCGGAGGGAATGGAGCACCTGCCCGAGCTCACCCCCCGCCTCGCGCTCAAAAAGAAGGGAGACCGCATCTTCATGGGCGCCAAAGTGGCAGGGCGGTACACGCTCAAGCCTGTCGTCGACCCAACGATGGATGTGATCTTCTTGTCGACGGGGACCGGCGAGGCGCCCCACAACAACATGACTGCCCAGCTTCTGCGCGATGGGCACACCGGCCGTATCGTCGCCGCATGCTGCGTGCGTTACAAGCGTGACCTGGCTTATCTGGAGACCCACCGCCGCCTGGAGAAGCTCTACCCGAACTACACCTACCTCCCACTAACCACTCGGGAAGCGGACACCATCAACAACAAGGTCTACATCCAACAGCTCATCGGAAGTGGCATGCTCGACGAGGTGCTCGGGCATGAGCCCACACCTGAGCGCTCCCAATTCTTCCTTTGCGGCAATCCTCTAATGATCGGCTTTCCGGAATGGGAGGACAACACCCCGACTTTTCCCGAAGAGCTTGGGGTGTGTCAGATCCTCACCGAACGAGGATTCACAGTTGACCATCGCGGCGTGGAAGGCAACGTCCACTACGAGGAATACTGGTAGACCGACTGGCTCCCCGGTTCAGCCGAGGGCCTGCTCGAGGTCGGCAATCAGGTCGGCCGGGGCTTCCAGGCCCACCGACAACCGCAACAGCTCGGGGGGTGCATCGGGATTCACCTGCAACCGGTGCTCTATCAGCGACTCGACTCCACCCAACGAGGTGGCGTTGGAGATGACCCGCAACCTGGCGAGGACCGCCCCGGCTGCCTCCTGAGTCTCCATTTCAAAGGCGATGATGGCACCGGGAAGAGTCATCTGCCGCTCCCACACCTCATGGCCGGGGTGGGACGTCAAGCTGGGGTGCCACACCGTCGCCACCCTGCCTTCGAGAAACGAGGCGATTTCGATAGCGCTGCGGCACTGGCGTTCAATGCGAAGTGGGAGCGTGCGGACGCCCCGCAGGGTCAACCACGCGTCGAGTGAGCCCGGAATCACACCGTCGCGGCGGCGAGCCTTCCGGAGAGCAACGGCCGTCTCCTCATCCGGAGCGACAATCACGCCCCCCATTGCGTCGGAGTGCCCGCCGATGTACTTGGTAGTGGAGTGCATAACGAAGTCGGCGCCCAACGCCAGGGGGTGTTGAAGTATGGGAGTGGCAAAGGTCGAATCGACCACGACTCTGGCGCCGCCGTCGGTGGCCGCGGCGGTCACCTCCGCTATGTCGATGATGAGTGCTTTGGGATTCGACGGAGTCTCAAACCAGATGACATCTCCCTCCCCTGCCCGGCCCATGTCATCTATCAGCTCCCAAGGGGCTTCCTCGCTCATCTGCCAGCGAGTGCCGTGATATACGTCCGGCGACAGAAAGACCCGTTTCGGCTTCAGATGTCGCAGCACCGCGCCCGTTGCCGCCAGGCCCGACGGGTAGCAGACGGCGTGGCCACCCTCCAGAGCCCCTAAGACGGCCTCGAGACGCTCGGTAGTGACGTGTCGATCTCGGCGATACACCATCTCGGATTGCTCAGAACGGTCATAGGTTGACGTCACATGGATCGGAGGAGCCACGTCGATTCCATCCTCAACGAAAGAGTCGCCGTGGATGGCCTGCGTGAAAGGGTCACCGCTCATGGAGGGGAAGCCTAGGAGATGAGGAAAGGCACATGAGGACGGTGCCGACGGCGACCGTGGCTGTACCATTCCCCGGCAATGTCTGCATCCTCCTTCCGCAATGTCGCCTTGATCGCGCACGTCGATCACGGGAAAACCACTCTCGTCGACGCCATGCTGTCCTCGACGGGCGTGTTCGCCTCACATGAGACGCGGGTCGATCGGGTAATGGACTCCAGCGACCAGGAGCGCGAACGGGGCATCACCATCCTCGCCAAGGCGGCGTCGGTGAAATGGAAAGGAACCCGGATCAACCTGGTTGATACCCCGGGCCACGCCGACTTCGGTGGAGAAGTCGAACGTGCCCTGGCCATGGTCGACGGGGTCTTGCTGCTCGTGGACGCGGCTGAAGGGCCGATGCCACAGACCAGATACGTGCTGTCTAAGGCGCTGGACCTCCACCTGCCCGCCGTCGTCGTCGTCAACAAAGTCGACCGCCCCGATTCACGTATCAAAGACGTCGTCGACGAGATCTACCAGCTGTTCTTCGACCTGGATGCTTCCGATGACCACATTGAATTCCCGATCATCTCCACCGTGGCCCGCCAGGGGAGGGCAATGAACGGCATGGGTATCCCCGATCCGGAAGCCGATCTGTCCGCCCTCCTCGACGCCATCGTCGACACCATCCCGTCGCCATCGGGCGACCCCGATGCCCCACTCCAGGCCCTCGTCACCAACCTCGACGCCTCGGACTATCTGGGACGCCTGGCTATCGGCCGGGTTGCCCAGGGCACCATGCGGGCCGGGGAGGAAGTTGCCCTTTGCCAAAGCAACGAGGAAGCCCCCCTGAAACGCAAGCTGACGAGCCTCCTCGGGTTCACGGGACTGGAGCGGACCGAGGTGACCGACCGCGTGGCCGGCGACCTGTTCATCCTGGCAGGGTTCCCCGAAGTGGAGATCGGCGACACAATCGCAGATGTCAACAATCCGAAGCCCCTGCCGAGACTCACCGTCGATGAGCCGGTTCTGAGAATGACCTTCGGCGTGAACACATCGCCGCTGGCGGGAAGGGACGGCAGGTTCCTGACTTCCCGCCAGATAAAGGACCGCCTCGAACGTGAGGTCCTCGGCAACGTGTCGATCCGAATCGGGGCCACGGCCTCACCAGAGGTCATCGAAGTAGCCGGCAGGGGTGAATTGCAGCTGGCTGTGCTCATCGAGTCGATGCGCCGCGAAGGGTTCGAGCTCCAGGTCAGCCGACCTGAGGTCATCATCCGCGAGATCGAGGGGAAGCTCCACGAGCCCCTCGAACGGGCAGTGGTGGATGTCCCGGACGAATACGTCGGCACCGTTACCCAGACGGCAGCTCCCCGCAAGGGTAAGGTCAGCGACATGCGGCCCGGCGACACCGGCCGCACCATCGTCACAGTTGAAGCACCTGCCAGAGGGCTCCTGGGGTTTCGGTCGCTGCTAATGACCGCTACTCGCGGGACCGCGTTGATCCACCAGCACCATGCCGGATGGATGCCGTGGGCGGGGGACCTTCCCCATCGGGTGGGAGGGGCGATCAGCTCTGGCGAGAAGGGAACCTCAACGGCGTTCGCACTCGACAACCTGCAAAAACGCGGCGAGCTCTTCATTGGACCTGGAACGGATGTCTACGAGGGCATGGTCATCGGTGAGGCTGCGCGGCCGGAAGAAATGTCGGTCAATCCCACCAAGGGCAAGCAGCTCACCAACATCCGTACCCACTCCACAGACGAGGCCATCAAACTGAAGCCGCACAAGGAGCACACCCTGGAAACGGCGATCGAGTGGATCGCCGACGACGAGCTAGTCGAGGTGACCCCCGGGGCGATCCGGATTCGCAAACGCTTCCTGACCGAGAGCGACCGAAAACGCGAGAGGAACCGCGCCAGGTCGAGATAGTGAGCTCGTGGCCTAGTCGATCAACCTCGGGTTGAGGGTATAGCGACCGACCACCGAGGCTTCGGCCAATACGTGCAGCTCGATTGCGTCGCGCACGTCGCTGCCCGTGAAATCACCACTAACCGGGCAACGCCCGATGTCGAGGGCATAAACCGCGAACACGTACTCATGGACCAACGAGTCGTTCCAGGGAGGACACGGCCCGTCATAGCCAAAGTAAAGCCCTTCCATGTCGGCATCTCCCGTGAACCATCCGGTGTAATCGTTGAGCCCCTGTCTGGTGTCGCGGGGACCATCCGCCGCGTCTTTCCCCCGCGGCGTCACCTCCTGAGAGAACTCCCCCTCGTCGAGGTCGACGGCGTCGCCGGGGATGTCAACCAGCACCCAGTGAAAAAAATCGGTTCTGGGGAGGTCGGGCGGCACCTCACGCCCCTCCTGGTTCACGTCATCGCCAACGGTCGGCACCGTCCGGTCCCAACACAGGACCACAAATGACTCTGTTCCTTCGGGCGCGTCGTCCCATACGAGAGCCGGATTTCGATTTGCTGCAAACGTGGCGTGAGTGTCTGGATCGGTAATACAGAATGCGTATTGGGACGGAATCGTCTGCCCGTTGTCTATACCAATTACGTGGAGTTTCACAGCGTCACCTCCTTCCCTCAGCCTAAGAAGAGCTGACGGGAAGTGCACTCCCGTTGCCGGGGTTGCAACTCACATGAAAGGATGGATCATCGCCGGCGGCCTCGCCCTGGTGGCCTCCGCATGCAGCAGCAGTGCGGCTTCACCCGCCACGGACTCCACTGTGGCCTCATCTCCTGGCGACGCCGTGCCGTCCACCTCCACCACCGCGCCGGTCCGATCGGGCGCCATACCCGACGTCGACCTTTCCTTACACAGTGTCCCGCTCGATGAGATCCACTTCGACACGTTCGATGGCGGCTCGGTGCCGTTGAGCGAGGCGGACGGGGAGCTCATTCTCGCCCTGCGCGACGCCATTCCTCCAATCGACGAGCCCGCCTATGGAGGACCGCAAACCGGCAGCTGGCTCGGTGACGGCGACTTGATCCTGGGATACGTCGCCAGCGAGCAGGCATACGCCTATCCCATCAAGATTCTCGATCTGCATGAGATCGTGAACGACGAGTTGGATGGCGTCCCGATACTCATCAGCTACTGCCCGCTGTGCCGGTCGGGAGTTGTGTTCGACCGGAGAGTGGAGGGTCGGGAGCTCGACTTCGGAAATACCAGTGCGCTGTTTGAGAGTGACCTCGTGATGCTCGACCGTCAAACCGGCAGTTACTGGTGGCAGGTGCCGGGCGAAGCCATCGTTGGCACGCTCACCGGCACCCGCCTCGACCCTCTGCCGTCGACCATGGCGACCTGGCCCGAGTGGCTGGCAGTACATCCCGAAACCCTGGTTCTGGCACCGCCGGACGGGAACATCGAGCGCTACCTGACCGACCGCTTCGGCAGTTACGAAGGATTCCTCGATGAAGGGAACTTCGGGTTTCCGGTTGGCGAGGGATCGCGTGACCCTCGCCTCCCCGCCTCCGAGCTCGTTGTCGGAGTGGAACTCGAGGGAATCCACCGTGTTTATCCGATCGAATCCCTGGGGGACGCAACCGTCAACGACTCCATCGGAGGAATCCCCGTGGTGCTGTTTTCGACATCCGGTCCGGCCGGGGCACTGTTCTCGCCAGTGGTAGGCGATCGCACGCTGACCTTTCAGATTCTTGACGACGAGTTCCGAGACGACCAGACCGGATCGACCTGGGATCTTGGCGGGTTGGCGATAGCGGGCGATCTCATCGGGGCTCAGCTGACGTCAATACCGACTCGTACGACATTCTGGTTCGCCTACGTCGGGGCGTTTCCCCTGGCCGAGGTGTGGCAGGGGTAGTGGTCTGTGGTGGAGATAGCGCGGTGATTATTTCTGCGGCGGGCCACTGTCACAGCAAATGGCCGAGCTGGGTCTCCAGCAAGCGACCGACGATCACCACCCAGGCCACATAGGGCCCGAGCACCGTCAACGCGGCCCGGGGCTTCTCCAGGCTGAATGACACTTCAGCGGCAATGATCAACTGGGCCGGCATCCAAACCAACACGGCAAAAAGCGCCGGCCACAGCAGCACGCCGGACAAGCGCAAACCCACGGACAGAAACTGGATCGCGACCGCTACAAGCAATAGCGGCACGTGCGCATGGCCAAAGAGGCGCATGACAAGTTCAAAGGGTGGTCGCTGCTGCCAGGCCAGTCGAGCGACCAGCCAGGACGCCACGGCGAGGCCGAGCCAACCGTATAGCCCCGTTAGCAGCAAACGAGCTGTGGCGCGGGCCTCAACGAATCCCTGAATACCGAAGCGGTCGAATGCGAGTAGCAGGTAAGTCCCGGACACGACCAACCCGGCACCGGCCAGAGTGCTGGTGGTGGCCATCCGTTGCCACCTGGCGGTGTCGAAGCGGAACATGCGGGCGGTTGACGTTAAGGCTGCCATAACCTCCCGTCGGGCCAGAACGTGTCGAAGTCGCCGGGAAACACCGTGAAGCCTGGAAGCAGGCTCAGGATCTTGCCCGCCAGGGGCCCTTCGGTGGCGAAACCGCGGACCGGGTCCCACGTCGAGCCGGTTTCTACATCCACGATGGCGCCGCCTCTCTGTTCCAGCGTGACCAGGCCGGTGTCGAGTCGGCGAGAGAACACTGCCCACTGGTCGGGATCGGCCGGATCGACGACTACTGCTATCTCGGCGTCGGCCACCACGTCGTTGACCACCAGCTGAGTCCTGAGCTGAGGAATCGGGTAAGCAACAGCCTCCCCGCCCAATTCGAGGACGATCACCATCTCCTCGAGGTCGAATCCAGTCGGGCCGGCCGGAACGTTGAGGGCAAGAGTGCCGGGTTGGCTCTCCTTCCAGGAGCTCCACGTCGTAAAAGTGACGGGCAGAGTCTCGAGCCGGGCGCCCTTGCGAGGACCAACAATCGCTTCTCCCAGGGGCTGGCTCCAGATAGTTCCGGTGTCGTGGTCCCACCACGTCATGGCGTTACCCCACAGAGCGCCGTGATTGCCGAACACCAGCACTTCTCCGTCCAGTTCGCGGCGATGGACCATCGCCGTGCCACAAAGTGGTCACCAGGTGACCAGGATTGGTTCACCTTCTATCTCGTCGATGACCATTTCCCGGCGGGTGAGGAACGAGACCGGATAGGCCTTGGCCTCGCCTCCAATGGCCACTCCAATGACCTGGGTTTCATCCGGCCAGTCCATCTGGTCGCCATCCGCGAAAGCCGGGTTGTATATGGGGGCAATGGCATCCCGCGCCAATAGTTGACGAAAGCCGTCGGGCAGGGGCTCACCTGCCGTGACCGGGTTGTAGGCCTCGTCGGCTCCGACCCTGACTCCGGCCTCAACGGCGCTCGACACCGACCTGGGGGCAAACGCCCAGATAGTGAGCCCGACGAGAGCAACGCCACCTATGAAAGGCCAGACGCGTTTCATTACGTGATTAACAGCAGGTTGACCGGGATTAGTTCCGTGAGGTTTCTTCTGCCAGCCCTCCGATGCTCCAGTCGCCCGTGCCGTGCGCGGCTGCTGCGATTTCCTCAGCCGGCTCGAGCGAATGGAACGCCATCTCCAACCCCACCCAAATTGTGCGGGAAAACGGGTGAAAAGCTACCGGGAAGATGGCATTGAGCAGGAGCGTGGCGACCAACAAGCCGGTCCAGGGAGTGTCGGGCCAGGTGACGACCATGCCTCCGACGAAGACCAACAGGAACAGCCCCATAGTGAAGGCCGAGTTGATCATGATCGAGCCCAACCAGAAACCCTGGGCCCGTTCGAACTTGTGGCCACAGCGGGGACAACGCTCCACCATCGTGACCCATTTCTTGAAGAGGCGGCGCTCACCGCAGCGAGCACACCGCTTGGTGAGACCACGCCATATCTTCGTTGCCCGACTAGTAGCGGCCATCGTGACTCGAGGTCAGCTCTCCGGTCAATATTCGGCGAGGCCGGGGACGGCTGGCAGCAGACCCACCACCTCGACGGAGTACCGGCGGCCGAGCGCCTCACTCATCTGTTTGTACCACTCCCCAACCGGAGTGCCCCGGCGGCCGTCCGAGTACCAAACGAGGTACCGGTCCGCATCCTCCGTCACGCGGCGGACCTGCTGGTTCACCCCCCACCGGGCTCCAACACGTCGGAGCCATGGCTGAGGGGGTGGGGTAATCGTGAGGGGACCAACGATCTGCGCCTCCTCGGCTCGATAGGTGGCCCCCGCCACCACGACTCTCCCGGATAAGCGCACGAACCCCGTGACTATCACACTGTTGCGGAGGTTGAAACGCTGCAAACGACCTGGGGCTGGTTCGTCGGTGGCGTAGATGCCGCAGGTACAGTCCAGACTCGGCACCGACCGGTGACGACGATCCACCCGGCGATTGCCGAACAATTCGTTGCCACCGGCGACATCGGTCTGCGTACATTTGGCCTGCATGACCGGTTCGCGCCACGGAAAGCCGAACAAGCCTGTAAGGAGCGGCCCCTGCGACCCCGGCACCAGCCTCCAGCTCCGCCGAACCACTGGACCGCCGGTCTGTGCCAGAAAACGTGCCTCCGACTTTGCGGGTTGTGCCATGGCCGTACCTTCCGGTGGCCGATCATATCCGATGTGTCGACCTTCAGTCCGGACCGCATCAGTCTTCCGTCGTCGTCACCCACACGGCCGCATCATCGCCGGCGCTGCCGAGTTCCAATCCGACCGCCACCAGGCCGGGCCCTCCGAGGGTCACGCTCCTCATGTGCTGGAAGCCCACTCCGCCCAGGACGGCCTC
>Ga0255057_10000442_pt1 | contig 23614 bp, 19 predicted proteins | sample Cases_109_6_MG_FD_189022 | JGI IMG/M metagenome (GOLD analysis project Ga0255057, IMG submission 189022) | Seawater microbial communities from Amundsen Gulf, Northwest Territories, Canada - Cases_109_6 | ecosystem: Environmental > Aquatic > Marine > Gulf | place: Canada: Northwest Territories... | reverse complement strand
CCGTGCTAAGGGAGAGTTTGACACAAACTGGGGGGTGTTCTTGGGTGGGAATCTGAAGTATGAATTCTAAAATAATTTCAAACTGATATTCCTGGTTTTCAGGATTTCTTTACTAACTTTCTTGTTCCTATAAACTAAATTTGTTCGCTTTCGATTCAAAATAGACATTCGTATAGCTTTGTTGTGTAGATGATATTTGTAAGAATCTCAAAGTAAAAAATACAAGACTAAAGTCCTATCATATAACGGAGCTTTCATGTGCTAGGTATTTTTGAATGTATTTTGAACGCGCCAAATCAAATAAATTCATCTTTTCATTAACGAACAAACAAATGCTATTTCCACAATTTTGGCTAAAGACTCGAGTAGCTTGCATCGTGGTCGCAAGTCTATTTGCAAATTATCTGGGCGCAGCTGAGGAGAGTAAATTTATTGGTAGCAAGGTTTGTGCAACTTGTCATCAAGAGCAATATCAACACTGGCAAAAATCTCATCATGATCTGGCTATGCAAGAAGCTACTGCTGATACGGTATTGGGAAAGTTTGATGGCCAGACATTCACCTATTTTGATGTTACTTCTACATTCTTTACAAAAGATAAAAAATATTTTGTGAATACAGATGGTCCCGATGGTCAACTGACAGAATTTGAAATTAAATATGTATTTGGTGTGTACCCTTTACAACAATATCTAGTGGAGTTTGCAGATGGCCGTATACAAAGTTTGGCAATTTCTTGGGATGCGCGTTCAAAAGAGGAGGGCGGTCAACGCTGGTTTCATTTGTATCCTAATGAAAAAATTGCGCATGATGATTTGCTGCATTGGACGGGGATTGATCAAAATTGGAATTACATGTGTGCAGAATGTCATTCGACTAACCTCGAAAAAAATTTCAACCTAGCAAAAAATCATTATCAGACAGCTTGGTCGGAAATCAATGTTGCTTGTGAAGCCTGTCATGGACCGGGTGAGGAGCATGTTACATGGTCACAACAAGAAAAAGACAAGCAAAAAAGTACCGATAAAGGCTTGCAAGTAGATTTCAATAACCCCGCTGCCTGGATTATCAATCCTAAAACTGGATTGGCTTCGCGATCACCACCACGAAATTCACATTTAGAAGTTGAAACGTGTGCACGTTGTCATGCACGCCGCAGCACGCAGTGGGACAAATACGTGTCGGGTAGACCCTTACTAGACACACATGTGCCTGCCACATTAGATGACCCGCTATATTACTCAGATGGTCAAATTAATGATGAAGTGTATGTGTATGGCTCTTTTTTACAAAGCAAGATGTATCAAAAAGGCGTTACCTGTTCGGATTGCCACAATCCGCATTCTCTAAAACTCAAAGCAGAAGGTAATCAACTTTGTAACTCCTGTCATCAAGCGACAAAATTTGACACATCTAAACATCACTTTCATAAAACTGAGAGTGAGGGAACAGAATGTACGGCATGTCATATGCCGAAGAAAAACTACATGGTGATTGATGCCAGAGGGGACCATAGTTTTCGCATCCCACGGCCTGATCTTTCTCTCAAACTTGGAGTACCGAATGCCTGTACTCAATGCCATCAAAATGAAAATGATAAATGGGCTGCTGCAGTTATTGAAAAATGGTATCCGGAAAATCCACGACGCAAAGTAATTCATTATGGCGAAGCGTTGTCTGCAGGTCGCAGAGGAACTATCGATGCTAATCAATTATTAATTGATCTTGCAAACGATGCATCAAAACCGGCCATTGTGCGAGCAACTGCAACGTCATTACTACAAGGCTATTTAAATCCAAACAACCTCTCAACTATTAATGATTTGCTGCATGATGAGGATGCGATTGTAAGGTTTTCTAGCATTAGTGTGGCAGAAGGTTTTCCACCTCAAGTAAAAGTTAAATTACTAAAACATTTGTTGCAAGACGATCTACGAATGCTACGCATTGAGGCTGCCAGGGCTTTAGCTGATTCGCGTGAACAGCTTTCAAATGAAAACTTGAAAGCACAGTTTGATCAAGCGCTAGATGAGTATATTACAGCGCAGTATGCAAGTGCAGAACGACCCGAAGCGCATACAAACTTAGGAACGTTGCATGCAAGTATGTTAAGAATTGATCTAGCACAACGTGAGTTTGAGCAGGCCATCGCGATTGATCCAAGTTTTATTCCTGCGTATATTAATTTGGCCGATCTATACCGTGCGCGAGGGTTAGATGGTCAAGGGAAACGCTATTTAGAAACTGCGATCGAGAAACGACCAGATGCAGGTTCTGCACATCATGCACTGGGGTTGTTATATGTGCGGCAGAAAAAATTAAAAGATGCACTATCTTCTCTTAAAATAGCTGTTGAGCTTGAGTCACAAAACACGCGCTATAAATATGTCTACGCAGTGGCATTAGATTCAACCGGACAGCCCAAAAAAGCAATAGAGGTTTTAAAACGTGCGCATGAACAACGTCAATCGGACCGCGACGTGCTGTATGCATTAATTTCATTTCACCAAAAAGCTGGTGATTTGGGCAATGCTAAATATTATGCCAGCATACTAATTCAGGTGTCTCCCTGGGACCAAAATGCACATGCAATAATGAAAAGTCTTTAGCTGTCGGTTTATGGGCAGTTAAATTATTTGTTTATGCATACGTATAATCTCATAAACATAATTCAAAGTCTGGCACATTATGCTGCACAAGATATTATTTAAACCGCAGCTTTAATAATTTGACTGGTTAGCATCATTGATTTGCTTGCAAGTTGTTGTGATGCAGTTAAAACGTAAACTGCATCACAACTCTAGCTAGACACCTATTTTTATTGCGATCGTATAACTAAAAAATCAATGCGATCCACTATTAGACTGTAGCTTCTCCATTACTTGATCAATTGAAAAACTTGCTGGTTTCTGCCGTGGAGGAAACTCTTTAAAGGTGGATAAAAAGTTTCCTACATACGCCTGTGCAGGGATCAAGAAGTAGACACGGTCGATCAGCCAATCATAATAGGTGTTGGACGTGCGGTAAGCTCGCTCGTAAGGATCTCTTCTTAGGTTGAAGATTAGAGGCACACGCAATTCCGTCCATGGTTCAATCCAGGCTCGCAAGGTCGTATATTCCTTCTGCTCCAGAAAGATCGCTTTCCAGTCGTTGTAGCGTAAGGCAGTTAATTCACCCGTGTCAGCGAAATAGAAGATCTCCTTACGTGGTCCTTTTTCTTCCTCGCCAGTAAGGTGAGACAGGAAGTTGTAGCCATCCAGATGAACCTTGTAGGAACGACCGATCGCTTTAACGCCGCCTTTTTTAAGTTTTGTTTTAATGTCGGATTCACCGGCGGCAGCTAGGTATGTGGGTAGCCAGTCCATGTGGTGCATAATTTCGTTAGAAATACTTCCCGCTTTAATCTTGCCAGGCCAACGCACCATAGAAGGCACTCGCCAGCCGCCTTCCCAGTTGGTGTTTTTCTCTCCGAAGAAGGGCGTTGTGGCTGCGTCAGGCCAAGTGTTCATATGTGGACCATTATCGGTTGAATAATGCACTATAGTGTTATCAGCGATTCCAAGTTCATCTAACTTAGCCAACAACTGGCCGACATGCATGTCATGCTCGACCATGCCGTCCCCGTACTCATCCTGGCCTGAAATACCGCGTAACTCGTCCTTGACATGAGTGCGAAAATGCATGCGTGTGCCATTCCACCAGACATAAAAAGGTTTGCCATCTTTATGGGCGCGATCAATAAAGTTAAGGGCTCCATCAAGCGTCTCATCATCTATCGTTTCCATGCGCTTTTTGGTAAGTGGGCCAGTATCTTCAATTTTGCCGCCCGCAAAGGAATGGATTACACCGCGTGGTCCGAAGCGTTTCTTAAATTCTGGATCTTTAGGGTAATCTTCATTCTCGGGTTCCTCCTCTGCGTTTAAATGATAAAGATTGCCAAAGAACTCATCGAAACCGTGATTGCTTGGCAGGTGTTCGTCCTTGTCGCCAAGATGGTTTTTTCCGAATTGGCCAGTGACATAACCTTCTGCTTTAAGTAATCCTGCAATGGTTGGATCTTCTTCCTGCAAACCAAGGTCAGCACCTGGTAATCCAACTTTTGAAAGTCCCGTTCGGTAGACACTTTGACCGGTGATATAAGCCGATCGACCTGCAGTGCAGGATTGTTCTCCATAATAATCCGTGAAGATCATCCCTTCGCTTGCGATGCGATCAATATTGGGTGTGCGATACCCCATCAAGCCCATAGTGTAGGCGCTGATGTTGGATTGACCAATATCATCCCCCCAAATGACCAATATGTTTGGTTTTTCAGCAGCACTTGCGGCGGCTGATACGGAAAATAAAATTATTAATAATTTTATTGTTCTTATTTTGATCATTTATCTACTCCAATTTATGACTTGAATACTAGAGAAAACGTAATAAAGTTATCTTGATAATATTTATTCCACGTTACTATATGTAACCAATGTGTGTCTATAAAGATTTATTACAATGGAATATGAGGGATCTAAGTTTGGTACAGTTTAGGTAAGTGCTAAAAGAAAGATATAAACTTATTTACTAGCAAACAGATAAAAAACTTCATTACAGAGCAGAAATATTATGAACAAATATTATTTAATTTTAGTTGTCGCACTTTTTCTACAAAGCTTATTATCAGCGAGCTTTGCGGAACAAGAGCCCTATGAAGTTCCGCAAATACTCCAGGCTAAAGATGTAGTGCCTGAAGACTTGTTAAAAAGTGATCTATACTCAATTGAAGATGAAGTTGCCACACGCGGCTACACCAACACCTATCAAATAAATTCCAAATTCGGAATGTTTACAGCGCATGGAAACGAGATGTTGGTGCAGCGCATTCAAGAAATTAGAGCGATACAAGAATTAGAAAACATTAAAAAATCTGAGGAATTTGCTGAAGGATTGAAAGCGGGGGCAAAGGCGCCATTTAGTTTCGTGAAGAACCTTGTCACACATCCTGTAGATACTGTTTCGGGTATACCAAAAGGCCTATGGCGTTATGGATCTCGTGTAGGGGAAATGGCGACGGGTGACAAAAGTGAATATGAAGATAGTATTGGTAAAGAGTTAATTCTATTTTCAGCACAAAAAAGAAAACTAGCGTACGACCTAAATGTTGATGTGTACTCATCGAACAAAATCCTACAAGAATATTTGAATAGTGTAAGTTGGGCCTCTTATTCGGGCGGCATGGTAGTTACTGCGGCGTTAACACCATTAGGTGCGATTCGTTTTACCAAAACGGCTCATAATATAAATAACCTCATTCGTGATAACTCACCGGAAGATTTGCGCAAGATCAACCGAAAAGTTTTAGAAAAGCTAGATGTTTCTGACAATGTTATTGAAGAGTTTTTAGACAGCAATTGGCTTTCGCCTCGCCATGAAACAGAAATTACTCATAGTCTTGATAGCTTAGGTTTAAAAAGTGGAGTTTCAAGCTTCATCGAACTTGCTTCTACTTCTAGTTCTGAAGAAGATGCTTTCTTTTTTACGAATATCGCTAAATTAATTGAACATTATATTACCAATACGGCGGAGGTTGAGAATTCGATTCTTGTACACAATAATTTTGCGTTGCTTAGAGTCCGAAAACATTTCATTTTACCACTGTTAGTAGATAATGGTTATTGGTCTGAATTTGGCGCTAATCATATGAATACATTTGAGTCTGAATTACGGTCAGAATATGGGAGGAATGTTCAGATATTACTTTGGATTACAGGAGAGGTTTCTGATAGGGCGAAAAAAGAGCTTGCAGCACGCAACATTCTTTTAGTAGAAAATGCGTTAGATACAATCGGTAAGAATTTATAAATTAAGTAATGCAGGTAAGATGGCTAAATTATGGTTAACATATTCTCTAATACGCACAAAAGGTATTGGTGATCGCTATCAAAATTTTGCTCTATATAAAAGAGATGACAATGAATTTAAGCTTGCTTACTTTTCTGCTGATTTTGTGGAGAAATCCAAAGAAAACTTGATCCTGTATATGTTGAGTAAACTTTTTGAATTAAGTTATCAAGCTGGCTGAAGAGGTAATAATTGGGAAAACGCTCCACCTAATTTTTATAACAATTCGGTTGAATAAATATACTGTTTCAACTTTAAGTATTGGTCCATAGTTATTTGAACTTATTTAGATCTAGAATAATTTATGTATCATTCCAGCCACCCCCTAACGCTTTATATAAGCGCACAATTGAATTTAAATATTGCTGAATAGCTTCTGATTCTGCAAGCTCTGCACTAAATAATGTTCTCTCACTGTCTAGAACTTCTAAATAATCCACTACCCCGCCATTATATCGTGCTCGAGACAGCCTCGCGGCATTTCGGGCTGCAACAACTTGTTGTGATCGTGCGGTGTGTTCTTGACTGAATGTGCGTATACCGACGAGTGCGTCTTCAACTTCTCGTAATGCTTGCTGAAAGGCCTGCTCATATAATAGTGCAGCTTGTTCGGTCCTTGCAATTTCTATATCTACCTGAGCTTTTAGTTTTCCAGCATTGAAAATTGGCTGGAAAATATTGCCAAACAAATTCCAGGTACGCGCATCACTGGAATTAAGATCTGATAATTCTGTGCTTTCATAACCTAGATTTCCGGTTAATGCAAAAGATGGATAGCGTAACGCTTCTGCCACACCAATTCTTGCGGTTTGTGCGTGCAGTTGTTCTTCAGCAACGATTAAGTCGGGCCTTCTTTGTAACAGCTCGGAAGGGAGTCCAGTTGGCACACTTGGGGGAAATATTTGGTTTTCTAAACCGATTCCTCTTGCAACAGAGCCAGGGTTACGGCCGAGTAAAATTCTTAACGCATTTTCAGTTTGAATAATTCTTCGCTCCAAGGAAGCAATGGCAACTTCGGCTATAGCAACTTCAATTTGTGCTTGATTAACATCAAGTTCAGGGACAGTGCCATGGCTAAAGCGCGCTTGAATAATCTCTAAATTATCCAATCGAGCTTCAAGCGTTCGTTTTGAAATTAAAAGTTGTTCATCAAAGTCGTGGAGTAGAAAGTAGGTGCTAGCTACATCGGATACAAGTGTGATGGTCACATTTAGATATGCTGCTTCAGTAGCTAATAACTCCGCGCGTTGTGCTTCGGTTGCTCGGCGAAGCTTGCCCCAGAAGTCAATTTCAAAAAAGAGATCTGCGCCAACAAAATAATTATCATCAGTTTTTGCGTTTAGATCAATTTCTTCACTTTGTTTGCCGCGTCCGGCGCTAGCGCCAACATCAATCGTCGGGAATTGGTCTGATCGGACAATCGTTACAGCAGCATAAGCTTCTTCTATTCGAGAAAGCGCAACTCTAAGGTCCTTATTTTCTTCTATTGCAGTTTCTATTAATAACTGTAACTGTTCGTCTTGAAAAAGTTTCCACCATGTAATATTTGCAATCGATTCTCCCGAGGTTTTATGTTCTCGGAATTGAGTTGGTACATCGAGTTCGGGGCGCTGATAATCTGGGCCTAGTGTGCATCCTGCCAACATTGCAAAAAGAATAAATCGAATACTCCATCGCCAGAATTGTTGATTAACCAAACGCATTTATATATTGAAGATTAATCTGATTTAGGCGCTTTGTCGCTTCGCGCAATATAGCGTTCAACAAATACATACAACGCCGGAACCAGTAACACTCCAATTACAGTAGCGACCAGCATTCCACTAAACACGGTCATCCCCATTACTTTTCTTGCTTCAGCGCCCGCGCCACTCGCAATTAAAAGTGGAACAACTCCTAGAATAAAGGAAAACGCGGTCATTAATATGGGCCGGAATCGCATGCGAGCCGCTTCCATTGCAGCTTCGACAGGACTTTTACCTTTTTCAGATTCCACCTTTGCAAACTCAACTATCAGGATTGCATTTTTTGCTGCCATACCAATTAACATTACTAATCCGATTTGCGCAAACACGTTGTTTTCATAACTTTCACTAAATAGCCTAGAGACCCATAGGCCGCCCATTGCACCAAATATTGCGATGGGCGTACCAAGCAAAACGGAAAGTGGCATAGACCAACTTTCATATTGGGCTGCGAGAATTAAGAAAACGAATACCAATGCCATTAGGAAAACAACCGAAGCGGTACCTTCTGACGCTTTTTCCTGGTACGACATGTTGAACCAGGAATATGACATGTCACTCGGTAAAACTTCTGCGGCAACTTCCTCAAGTGCTGCAATTGCCTGTGCAGAGCTATAGCCGGTGGCAGCTTGCCCACCCACTTCTGCAGAACGAAATAGATTAAAACGGTTAGTAAACTCAGGTCCATCCGTGCGGCTAGTGTTCACAAGAGTAGAAAGCTGGACCATGCTGCCTTCTTTATTGCGAACATAGAATGAACTAATTCCTGCTTCTTGTGCTCTGTATTCAGGTTCTGCTTGCACGTAAACTTTGTACAAACGTCCAAATCGATTGAAATCATTCACATAGGCACCCCCTAAGAACGCTCCTATCGATGTATGAATATCGGAAAGCTGCACACCGAGCTTCAAAGCCTTTGCGTCGTCAATTTCAAGAAAGATTTGCGGAACATTTGATCTAAATAACGTAAATGCCCCTGCAATTTCAGGACGAGTCTTGGCTGCCTCAATAAACTTTTGTGTATGTTCAGCCAGATAAGCTGGCGAGTTTCCGCCACGATCCTGCAACATCATTGAAAATCCAGACCCTGAACCCAATCCCGGGATAGCGGGAGGTCCGAATGCGAATGCAATCCCCTCTACAAACTTTTTACTCAATTCATCATTCAGTCTACGAACAATTTCTCTCGCATGATCTTTTTTGTCCGGTCGCTCATCCCAATCTTTTAATTGCAAAAAAACTGCACCCGCATTTGTTTGAAATGTTGAAGCGGATATACTATAGCCCGCAATAAAGACTGCGTTTTCGACTCCATCTATTTCAGCAACCATTTTCTGAACTTTCTTAAGCGCTGTATCTGTTCGCTGTAATGATGCACCATCAGGCAATAAAATAGTTGCCATCACATACCCTTGATCTTCTTCTGGTACAAATCCACCTGGCACAATCGTAAACAAAAATATCAGACCGCCTACGATTAAGCTTAATAAAAGCATTCCACGACCAATTCGATGCGTGAAAAATCCTGTAGCGATCATGAATCGGTCTGTCGTAATTTCGAACCCTCGGTTGAACCAAGCGAAAAACTTATCCAACTTACCTTTTTTCTCGCCTGGTGGTTTTAACAGAAGAGCTGCGAGAGCAGGACTTAATGTGAGTGCGTTAATTGATGAAATTGCGACAGCGACGGCGATCGTAATGGCAAATTGTTGATACAATCGTCCTGTAATACCCGCCATGGTTGCAACAGGGATAAATACTGCTATGAGTGCTAAAGAGGTTGCTATAATGGGTCCGGACACTTCTTTCATTGCTGCGATGGTCGCCTCTTTCGCCGCCATGCCTTTTTCCATTTTAGCCGCAACTGTCTCCACCACCACTATTGCGTCATCGACTACAATTCCAATGGCTAACACTAACCCAAGCAAGGATAATGTGTTAATTGAAAATCCCAACAAAGGAAAGACGGCGAACGTCCCAATAAGTGACACGGGGACAGCAATCGTTGGAATAATTGTGGATCTTACATTTTGTAAAAAGATATAAACTACCAATATTACCAAAGCCACTGCTTGAAAAAGTGTAACTATTATCTCCCTTATTCCCGCAGTGATCGGTTTCGTGGTATCTAGTGATACGACATACTCCAGATCGTTGGGGAAACGCTTCGAAATCTCCGTCATTGCACTGGTAATCTTATTTGCCACCTCAAGTCCATTCGCATCGGGCAACTGAAAAATTTGCATTACTCCCGCGGGTTGACCATTGAGGTTTGCAGTAACTAAATAACTCTGTGTACCTAGATTAATTCTGGCCACATCTTTTAAAAGCACCTGTGAACCATTTGGATTAGAACGTACTACCACTTGACCAAACTGCTCTGCTGTTTCAAAACGTCCTTCCGTTTGCACGGTATAGGTGAATTCGTTGCCTGGTGGTGCGGGCTCTCCCCCTATTTGGCCTGCGGCCACCAAGACATTTTGATCTTGAATCGCTTTGGTAATATCAGGTACTGTGAGATTTAATTTGGCTAACTGGTCTGGACGAATCCACACTCGCATGGCATAGTCAGTTGCCGTACCACCGAATACCTCCACTTGCCCCACGCCTTGAATACGAGATAATTCATCAACAATGTTTATCGATGCATAGTTGTTTAAAAACTCTTCATCGTATGTTCCATTCGGAGAAACAATTGTAATCATTAGCAATGGAAACGACAGTTTCTTCTTTACGGTCACACCTAGTCGCTTAACCTCTTCAGGCAAACTTGCTTCGGATTCGGACACACGATTTTGTGTAAGAACATTCGCTTGATCTAGGTCGGTTCCCACCTCAAAAGAAACTTGCAAATTTAATCTTCCATCGTTCGAGTTTATCGAACGCATGTAGATCATATTTTCAACGCCATTGACTTTTTGTTCGATGGGCGTTGCCACCGACTTTTCAACATTAACTGCACTTGCACCTGTATATGTACCGGTAACGGAAACTTGTGGTGGCGTAATTTCAGGATATTGAGCAATAGGTAATTTCCCTAGTGCTACTAGACCTAAAATTACAATGATAATCGCGATAACCATCGCGACGATAGGTCTGCGTACAAAAAACTCGGCCATGCTTAATCTCCGCTTGCTGGGTGAGATTTGTTATCTTGCACTTGGGTTTTGTCTTTTACGACTATCGTCATTCCATCGCGCAATCGCAGCAATCCTTCCGTAGCAACCCGTTCATCTAGGCTTAAACCTTTTTCAATTATGATATTGCTTTCATATTTTTCGCCGGATACAACTTCTCGAATCTCGATAACATTATCCTTGCCCACAACAAATACTTGGAAAATGCCTTGTAATTCGGCTACTGCCCGCTGAGGAATAACGATTGCATTTTTTTTAGTTTCAATAATTGCACGCACACGCGCAAACTGACCGGCAAGAACGAGTCCATCCGGATTTGGAAAATCTGCTTCAAATGATAAAGAGCCAGTCGTTGCATCAATGGATGCCTCGTACGTGGTGATTCGGCCTTTGTGTTCATGCAGCGTGCCATCCGCCAATATTAGCTCCAGGGTATTTGGCGTATTTGATTCTTTAAATTCAGATATGTCTGCGTTAGATGATTCATCTAACTTTTTAATTTTTTGAATAAACTTTCTTGCAAGTCTTAAATACTCTTTTTCATTGATTGAAAATTTGACAGTAATAGGATGAATTTGCGAAACATAATTTAAAACAATTGGATTTGGATCTTTACCAACATATTCGCCAACTTTTGCATGAGATAAACCAATTCTTCCTGCAATTGGAGAATGGATACTTGTATAGCCTAATTCGATTTCAGCTTGTTCAACTTTAGCCTCAGCAGTTTGTACAGCTGCGGTTGCCGCATCATATTGTGCAACTGCTGAATCCAAATCTTGTTTGCTGACAGCGTTAATTTCCGCCAGCGGACGAATACGATCTAAATCGCTTTTAGCTTTAACGAGTGCAGTTTGTGCCTCTCGCAAGTAACCATTGGCTTCAATAACTTTTGAATCAAAGGGTCTTGTTTCTATGGTGTATAGTAATTGGCCTTCATCCACTTTTCGGCCTTCTAGAAAATTAATACTTTCCAGTGTTCCATCTACACGTGTACGAATGGGAATATCTCTGGAGCCTCGTGTTTGTCCAACCATGTCTAACACGATGGGCACATCTTGTTGCTTTACATTAATAACAGGAATTTCAAGAAGAGGAGGTGCGGGAGGAGCAGCTTCATCGCAACCTAGCATTAAGAGGAACAATAAAACAATAAGGATTATTTTTACAGTATGCATAAGTCTAAATATTTAATTTTTATTCTTAATAGAATCATACGCTAAGCAGCAATTATTGTTTTTTATTTTATTCCTGAATGCTTATGGTGCACTATTCAGATGTATTCACATACATGAGAGAATGACTGTGTGCAACTTGATATAATAATAAATGCATGGCAATCCAAAAGAACTCCAAAGAAAACGGTAAAGAAACCTCTTTAAGTAAATGGTATAAATTTACTGCTGGTTGGAAACCCTATATAGAAGACCCACTATCGTTGGAAGCTATAGATGAGGTCATGGTAGGCGCATCTATCCCAGCCTTCAGCTATTATTTTATGCTGCTGCTTTCAGCGATTATTGCAACGCTTGGGTTACTATCAAACAGCGCGCCCGCCATTATTGGTGCAATGATCATAGCCCCGTTGATGGGGCCAATTATAAGTCTTGCATACAGTATAGATATTTTTGACTGGAAACTTTCTCGTCGCTCTATTTTAACGATTGTCACAGGTGTGCTTTTAGTTGTGTTTGTTTCTTACATAAGCACACGCCTTATCGGATTAAGAATTGCCGGTTCGGAAATTTTAAGTCGCACATCGCCAACCCTATTAGATCTTGGTATAGCCATGGCCGCTGGAGCTGCAGCGGCTTTTTCATATACTAGAAAAAGTATTATCAATTCTATTGCAGGTGTTGCAATCGCTGTTGCGCTTGTTCCACCACTCACAGTGACAGGGATTGGACTTGCCTATGGCCGACTGGCCACTACAGAAGCAGGACTCTCTCTAACCGAGCTGGGCCATTATTCTGGCGGTGTAGATATTGCTAAAGGTTCTTTCATTCTTTTTGCTACAAACTTGTTGGGAATTATTTTTGTAGCTTGTTTGATTTTATTATCACAAGGATATGGGCAATGGAAAAAAGCAGGTATTGGGCTGCTGGTGGTATTAGTTACTTCTGTTACGATTATCGACCCATTACAAAGAGCATTATTCAAGCTATCCGTGAAAAGTGAGGTGCTGGCGCTTTTGGTTTCATTGCCAAATAAGATTCCACACATGTATACCGGAGCAGGGCGAGTAGATGCTATTCATGTTAACTATCAAGGTGATGTTTTACATGTCGATATAGAGGGTATTGCACCTAAACCAAAGGTAGAAATAACAAAACAGGAAATGGAAAATAGTTTGCAAAACATAACGGATGTATTTCAACAGCATTTAAAACAAAAACTCAATACTGCTGTAATTGTCGAAATAGACATTATTCCCGTAGATTGGATACATGCCCGATCTGGAGATGACCATCTAGATCCCTCGGGTTTTCTAGAGCCAGAAGAGCAAAATGATGACTCAGACTCAAAAGATAAATAAATATTTAGTTCGTATTTGTGGGGAGCTTATAGAATCGTATGAATTCAAAATAAGGCCTAGTATTTTAAAACAATTTTAAATTTTAAAGTTTCACGCTACTTGTTAAAAATTATTAGCTATGGATAAAATATACTCAGTAGAATGCAATATAGACGCTCTGAATTCGATTGTATGCAGACTTGGAATGACGATCATCATGTTATGAACCAGTTATTTATTCTTTCTATATTATTCTTAAAATAACGCATATTAAATCCAGGAAATACATTATGTATAGATCTTCATTTAACTTATTAACGATCATTGTTTTATTTGCCAGCATATTTTTACTTTTCCCCTTGTTAATTTCCGCTGAAGAAAAACATAAGTATTCGGGATTCTTGGATGATTACCCCAGGTTTGAGGTGAATGAAGATACAGGTGCTGAGATATGGTTTAAGTCTAATAAAAAAGGGGTGCTCGTACTCAAGCCGTACAATAAAATTTTACTTTCACCTATTGAAGTTTGGATAAATAATGACGCTTCATATAAAGGTATTAATCCAGATGAATTAAAGGTGATTACAGATTACTTTGCTGCAGCCATTAAAAATGAACTTGGGGGCATGTATCCAGTTGTAGCTGGTCCTGGCCCAGGAGTATTGCACCTTCGTATCGCTATTACTAACGTTAAAAGAAGTAAATCAAAACGCAAATGGTCAGGCAAAAGTTTAAATTTATATGAAGCGACAGTAGAAATGGAAGTGCTTGATTCGATGACCGAGGAAAGGCTGGTTGCTGCTATTGATACCCATAAAACAGATAAAACTAAAGAGAAAGAAGATGACGTTTCATGGGAGCCCATTAGAGAAATTTTAGATTACTGGGCTGACAGAATGAGGGCCCATTTAGATGAAAGTAGAAGATGGTCTATGTAATGTTTAAAATATATGTATAAAAAAGCTTGAAGCTATAAACTCATCAAAATACACGCGCAAATAAGAAATAAAATAAATGAAAAAATATTATAGAAAAACCTATTTATTATTACTGTTGGCATTATTAATTTCTCTTGCTTCTCACGCAGATGAGCCTAGCGGAGAGATGTTGTTAAATAGGACAGCGGTAACGACTGTATCTAGTATGGATGGATTTGTGGGTAACTCATACAGCTGGCATAAAAATGCAACGCAATATTACAGCAACCCTAAAATTGCCGACCCTTCTTTGCAAGGAATGATACAAAAAGCTATCTCTAATAACTTGTCAGCTAAAGGTTATGAATTTAATAAAAATTCATGGGAGAGTGATTTGTTTGTAGGGTATGTTGCTGCACTTGAAAGTTCGCTGAGTTCTAAAGAGATAGCTGAAATTTATGGAATCAATCCAGGTCTACCAGAACTATCAAGTGATTTGAATAAATATGAAAAGGGGACATTAATTATTCATATATTTGATACAAAAATTGGGAAATTGCTTTGGCGAGGTGCTTTGCAAGCTGAAGTGCAAATTGAGCGAGAACCAAATGAAAGATGGGAGCGAGTGCAAAATGTAATTAGTGTACTCATGCGTGATTTTCCAAGTGCAAAATCAAAATAAAAACTTGATAAATAAAAAAGTTAGAGTGTACTGAAAAAGCTCTAAAATATTGAATATCTATTTTATTTTAACCTGAAATATTTTAAACTGCAGTTAATTATTTCCTGGGGATTGAATTATTCAGCTACTTTATTTTCTACGTCATGGCGCATGTTGATGTGTACTAAATTACTCTTCATGATCATTATTCCACAATAAAAGAACTAGTCATTTATAAAAACAGATCTATTGCATTGTATAGTGATCGTTATTTACAAAAATAAAACTTATGGATGACACACCACTAGAAGACCAAAATAAGCAAATAGGAAAAGGCATGATCATCATCGCCTGGGTGTTGATTTTTAGCATGATGATTTGGTTTTTTGGCGTTCTAGAAAAAAATGAACGTAACCCAAATCAAAACGTAAGCACGCAAGTACTGAGTGGTGGGAGAAAAGAAGTAGTACTTCAAAGCAGTACTTATGGTCATTATGTTGCAATCGGAAAAATTAACGATACAGAAGTAACTTTTCTTATTGATACCGGTGCTAGCTATGTTTCGGTTCCTGAACGCGTTGCTAAGAAAGTGGGCTTGAAAAAAGGTGCGGAAATGCTTGTATCCACGGCAAATGGTACGGTTGCTGTATACGCAACGATTTTAGATGAAGTCAGTATTGGTGAAATTAAACTGTACGATATTAAGGCCGACATAAATCCGTATATGGATGGCGATGAGATTTTATTAGGAATGTCTTTTTTGCGTAATTTATCATATACCCATGAAGCGGATCAATTAACAATTCGACAATAAAGTTGTAACGTCTTAATCTCTTCCAGAAAATATTAAAAAAATATATTGAACCACATAAAAGTTAAACAGAATTAGCTTATGGCAAGCGTTTAAGAGTGCTGTTGCCTCGTTTATGGGAATTCAGAGTAAAGAAAACCATGAGCGAGAAGCAATGTCTGATGAAAATTTAGTTCCGATCATTACAGTTGGGCTTATATTAGCTGTTGTATTGCATTTGTTTATATATTTAATTGTCAAAATTATCGTTTGGCAAGCAGGCGATATGGGCAAACCTTTAGCAATTGTGGTTGATGTAGGAGAAGGATTAGGCGCTAGTTTGAGAACTGTTTCTTATTTAACTTCTTAATCAAATTTTAAAATCAGTGTTCAAAATTTTTGGAACTTGAATATTTTTTAATTGTACATATCTCGGCAGTCCTTCTTTGTAAGGAGGGTATGCTTCACCTTTGATTAAAGGCAACAAGTAAGTTCGACAGCGTTCTGTTATACCTAACCCATTTTTAGTGATGTAATTGCGCGGCATCATTTTTTCTACATTGGCGACTTTTGCTAATGTAGTACTACCAATTTTCCATTTATAGGGGTTGTTAGAGATTCTAACTATTGTTGGCATCACTGCGGTTTTACCCTGCAAAGCAAATTGCACTGCGGCCTTGCCCATTGCATAGGCATGATCCACATCTGTTTTAGAAGCAATATGTCGAGCTGCACGTTGTAAATAATCTGCAACGGCCCAGTGATATTTGTAACCATGCTCTTGTTTAATCATGTCGGCAATCACCGGCGCAACACCACCTAATTGTTTGTGTCCAAATGCATCAGTATTTCCAGAGTCCGCAAGAAATGTCCCATCTGCAAAACGAGCACCTTCAGATACGCAAATTACACAAAAACCATACTTCTCTACACATTCTTTAACACGTTTAAGCACTAACTCTTTATCAAAAGGAATTTCAGGGAAAAGAATAATGTGCGGGGCATCACCTTCTTGTTCTTTTGCTAAACCGCTGGCTGCGGCAATCCAGCCTGCGTGTCTTCCCATTACTTCCATAACAAATACTTTGGTAGAAGTTTCCGCCATTGATTTGACATCAAATGCGGCTTCTTTAATGGATACGGCGACATATTTTGCAACCGATCCAAAACCTGGGCAGTTATCAGTAATCGGTAAATCGTTGTCTACCGTTTTAGGAATGCCGATGCATTGAATTGGATAACCCATTTTTTTACTAAACTGAGCAACTTTATGCGTAGTGTCTTGCGAATCGCCACCGCCGTTATAAAAAAAGTAGCCAATGTTATGTGCTTTGAAGACATCGATTAATCTTTCGTACTGCATGCGATTTTCTTCAATACTTTTTAATTTGTAACGACATGAACCAAAAGCACCGGAAGGTGTGTGCTTTAACGCAGCGATTGAACTAGCAGACTCTTTTGATGTATCAATTAAATCTTCCGTAAGTGCACCAATAATGCCGTTGCGTCCAGCATAGACTTTACCTATTTTATTTTTATGCTTGCGAGCAGTTTCAATAACCCCGCATGCAGTGGCATTGATGACGGCGGTTACTCCGCCGGATTGTGCGTAAAATGCGTTACGTTTTTCCATGTTAATTAATGCTATTATTTTATTGTTAAGGTTCTATTAAGTATTTCTGGCATACTTTTTTGGTTTTAATTCTCTATAGCAGCCTATTATCTGGGTTATGTCCGCTACTATATATACTAATCCGATATTTTTATTCTAGTTTAGCTAATTAGAGTAGTAGGCGTCGCCTTAATTCTCGACTATGGTGTGCCGCAATCGAGTATATATGGAGTAGCTGTAATGCGAGTAATCTTATTAGGTGGGCCGGGTGCAGGTAAAGGTACACGTGCCAAATTTATCGAAGAACTATTTAACATCCCACAAATTTCTACCGGCGATATGTTAAGAGCTGCAGTAAAAGCAGGCACACCTTTAGGTCTTGAGGCAAAGAAAGTTATGGAAGCGGGTGGTCTAGTATCCGATGAAATTATTTTAGGGCTAGTCAAAGATCGCATAACAGAAAGTGACTGCTCAAATGGTTATATTTTCGATGGTTTCCCTCGCACGCTGGCACAGGCAGAAAGTCTGAAAACCCAGGGTGTAGACATTGATTATGTTGTTGAGATCGATGTTAGCGACGAAGAAGTGATTAAACGCATGACTGGACGACGTGTGCATCCTGCATCAGGACGTACTCACCATATTATTTTCAATCCACCTAAGGTCGAAGGCAAGGATGATGAAACTGGCGAAGATTTGATTCAACGCGAAGATGATCGTGAAGAAACCGTTAAAGAACGTTTAAATGTTTATCATGATCAAACTGAACCACTCATTAATTACTACACAAGCTGGTCAAACAGTGGTGAGGGTGATGCACCAAAATATAGAAAAATTGGTGGAGTGGATACGGTTGAAGAGATACGCGATCAAATCAAAAACGTGCTTAGCTAATTGAAGATATTGCTTGCCATAGCCGCACTGTTTGCAGTGGTGTGGTATTGGCAAGATAGTCTTCGTAGTCGTGAATTTGCGCTGAAGAAATGTCGTAGATTATGTGAAGAGCATAATGTTCAGCTTTTGGATCAATCTGTTCATGTCGCACGATTGCGCTTGGGTAAAACGACTCGACATAATTTATTCATTCGCAGATTTTATGCATTTGAGTTTAGCATTGGTGGTGTTGATCGACATCATGGTGTGGCAGTCGTATCTAGAGACAGGGTGGAGTATCTTTCTTTACTGCATCCAGATGGTGAGATTATAGAAGGTAGCTTACCCAGCTAAGACTATTGATCTTTAAACTCAGCAACTTTCCATTCTTCATAGCTCGCTAAAATCAGTAGACACGAAACACCATTCTTTTGTATACGTGTTTCACCTGCAGCACCAGGATTAAGCACCCAAGGTTTTTCACTTTGGTCGCACACTAGTCGATGACTGTGTCCATAAACAATTGCTTTTGCAGTAGGAAAATTAGTACGAAGTTTTTCATGCCAAGTACCGTAATCAGAAAAATATTCATCACCATGAGTAATTACGATGATTCCACCGGGTAGTTTGACTTCCGCAATTTGTGGTATTTTTTCTAAATCTTGATGTTCTGTTACATTCCATTGATGCGTTGTATCATTGTTTCCACATACAGAAACTACATTATTGCTGATTTCTTGTAGTTGTTTGATTATGTTTGTCGATCCAATGTCACCGGCGTGCAAAATAATATTGCACCCACTTAGGTACCCTAAAATAGTTGGATTGATATGGCTATGCGTGTCCGATAGTACGCCAATCTTGACATTAAAATGTGCTGCATAGTCAAAATATTTTTTATTTTGGCTTTTATCCATAGCAGAAAATTTAATGCAAATGAATTTGCTAGGCAATATTGCTTAGCAGATATACTTATCAACCCAACTGCTGGAATCGGCATTGATAGGAATAATTATAGCTTCAGGAGGTTTATACCACCTTTGAATAGCTAGGCGTTAGTCAAGAGTATACGAAAGAACTGTGCCTAGCATTGAAATCAATATCAGAATTCTAAATATTTTTAGAATTAAAAATGCACATTTTATAAGCGTAAGATTTATACTTTAGATAACAACAAATTCTAGATTATTAGCTATAAACTAAAGTCATTTAATATGGTTTAACTAACCCATGACACATACAGTAGAACTTAAATCAGGTAAATATTCCTTTTATGCCGACGCACATGAATCCATTTTGGATGCTGCGATTCGTGCTGGTGTGCCACTAAACTATGGTTGTAGTAACGGCAACTGTGGTTTATGTAAAGCAAAAGTAGTGTCTGGTCCTACTACTCAGATGCGCAAACACGATTTTGTTATTCGCGACGCAGATAAGATACAAGGCTATGCGCTAATGTGTTCGACTTCATGTCAGGGCGATGTAGTAATCGATGCGGATTTAGTTACAAGTGCTAGTGATATTCCTGTGCAAGAGTTGCGCATTAAAGTGCGCAAAATTGATCGCGTCAGTGATAATTTAGCTATTATTACTTTGCAAGTTCCACGAACGGTGCGCTTACGCTTTATAGCGGGACAGTATGTGCGGGTGTATGACGATAAACAGCGGTCGCATGAATATGCAATTGCGAGTTGCCCATGTGATGAAAACCGTATCGAGTTCCATGTGCGCAAGCTCGAAGATGATGCATTTTCGAGAATGGTGTTTAATCAACTCAGCGTGGGGGATTGGTTAAATATACAAGGTCCTTATGGAGATTTTGTAATTGATGATACAAAAGATGCTCCAATTGTGATGATTGCTTTTGATACTGGTTTTGCTGCAATAAAAAGTTTACTGGAGCATGTTACGGCTCAAGATAAAGAAAGGTCTATTTATTTGTATTGGTTGGCGTGTGGTCCCGAGGGTTTGTATTTAGATAATTTATGTAGGTCGTGGGATGATGCGTTAGATGAAATGCATTACATACCGTTGCATATGTCTAGAAGTGTTAATGAAATTCTTGATAATCAATATGAGGGCATGTGTGCGATTGAGGATAAGTTGACTGCTTCATTGCATTATATTGAACAAGTCAAAAATGCTGAAGTGTTTATAGTATCACCTAACCTAGTTGCAAAACTTGTGCAGCAATTACTCATAGAAAAAGGTTTTCGGGAAACACAAATTCATCATGAAGTAGTCCGTGGTAATCCAAATTTAAAATGTATACACAGCTCGGCTTAAGATATGATTGATTGTAAGTGTTGTTTTTCTATAGCTTTAATAAAAGGAGATTTTGCCTGCGAAAAAGCACAAATGGTTACTAGACGCGCTGGTCCCGATACAGCATGTGCGTCAGAACTTGGCAGTCAACGTTGCCAACAATTATATGCTGATCTTAAAGTAGTAGGGTTGCCGGCATTTGACGCTGAAGATGATTTGTTAAAAACGCCGGCTAGTGTATTTTCAAAAATACAATATGGTGGCTTGCTCGGTTTAGCTAATATTATTTCTAGTGATTCATCGAATGAAGCCAGGGTCACAAGAGTAGACAATATTTATCAATTATTAGAACAAGCGGTTACACGCTATGAGACTCTTAGCAATATCCCGTATCCAGAGTTGGTGAATACGATAACAGCATATAAAATAAAACGTAAAAGATAAAACGAAAAATACAGGCAAGCCATTGAGCGTTGCTTTAGGAGACGCGATGACATATCAGACAATAATTTCCGTTGAGGATTTAAATAATAATCTAAGCACACAAGACTGGTTTATATTTGACTGTAGGTTTTTGCTTAAAGATCCTGAAGGTGGACTGAAAAAATTTAATCAAGGGCATATACCTGGTGCACAGTTTGCAGATATGGATAAAGATTTAGCTTCTCCTGTGACTCCAGCATCAGGTCGTCATCCTTTGCCTGATCCGAATGAGTTTATAAAAAAATTACAATTCTGGGGAGTAAATAACTCGTCGCAAATCATTTGTTATGATGATATTTCTGGTGCTTTTGCTGCACGCATGTGGTGGTTGTTGAAGTGGCTAGGACATAACGATGTTGCTGTATTAGATGGTGGTATTGATAAATGGATCGCGAGTGGTTTGTCGATAGAAAAAAATGTTAAACAAAGCGCAGTTGGTACATTTTGTGGGCAAGCGAATAATGATATGTGGGTTGATGTTGAGTTTGTCCAAAAAGAATTAGAGCAAAATAAAATTAATCTTCTTGATGCACGATCACGTGAAAGATTTACTGCAAAAGATACTAAAACTGATCCGGTAGCGGGGCATGTGCCTGGTGCAATGAGTTTTCCTTTTGCAGAAAATCTATCAAAACAAGGTGTGTTTTTGTCTGCGGATGAATTGCAACAACGTTTTGCACTGATAGTTTCAAATACTGACAGTAAGGGGGTTATAAATATGTGTGGATCAGGAGTGACTGCCTGTCATAATCTTCTGGCAATGAGTATTGCCGGACTTCCGCTGGCGCGATTATTTGTAGGTTCATGGAGCGAATGGATTAAAGACAAAAGTCGACCAGTGGCAACAGGTGAGGTCTGAGATTTGTTGATCAGAGTATAAAATACTGCAATATAGTATTAAAATTCAGTTACTTTAGCGTCTTCGTCATCCCACTAGCCCCGCCTATAGACTAGATTCTAGTGATCTTCCACAAAGCCAACTATATTTCAAGTGTGTTGATCAGGTGTTCTGCGTTTTAGCCTGTACTCAATGTGTTCATGTGCTCTTAATAAAAAGGTTTACAACATTTCTACAACTAGCCCTCAAATGATAGCAATAGCCCCCCCCGTGGAGCTGCCGCCGGATAACGCCACTGCATCACTTTTGGATGCGGACTCGCTGCCGTTTGCAGTTGCCTTACTGCGCGCAAATGATGGAACAGTGTTATTTGCAAATCATCTCATGAGTGTGATTCTGCGCTGTAGTGTGGAAGAGCTAAAAGGTAAAACCATCCCAGGTTTATATGATGATGACAAACAAAGAAGTGAAGCATTTAAGCTGCTAATGAAAAATACATTTGTACCTCCCAAACAAATAAAAATATCAAACTTTGATAACAGTAGTCTTATAATTACCACAGCATCTTCGTTGTCAAAATATCAAAACCACCTTTGTATTCTAGTAGCTTTTCAGTCACCAAGCTCAGACGCGCCAAATATAATACGATTACGCAGCGCGGTTGAGCGCCACAACATGGCATTGCAAGCAGCAAAAGTAGGTATTTGGAGTTGGGATTTAATGTCCGATCGAATCGCATGGGATAACATTATGTTTTCTCTTTTTGGAATTGAGCCTGGGAGTTTCTCAGGCAAGCAAGAAGAGTTTTTGAATTACATAATTCCTGAAGATAGGCAAGAGCAACAAGAGCTCTATAGAACGTATTACCAAAATGGCGGCAAGTTTGATACTAAGTTTAGAATTTTACGTCCAGATGGTGAAACTCGAGTCATTATTAATCGTGGTGAGTCGATAAAAAATAAGCAAGGTATAGTAATTAGTGTAGTGGGAGTTTGTTGGGATGTAACTGAAAACTTTGCACTAAGCGCTAAAATTGAACATCAAGCACTGCATGATCCGCTTACAGGCTTACTGAATAGATATGAGATGCAGCAAAGATTGGGAGCTCTTCTGAAATCTTTAAGTGCTGAGTATACAGAAAATACTTTTTGCTACTTTGATTTAGATCGTTTCAAAGTGGTTAATGACACTTTCGGTCATGAAGCAGGTGATGAATTACTCAGGCAAATATCTGAACATCTGAAGCCACATATAAATGAAAAAGATACTTTTGCACGAATGGGTGGTGATGAGTTTGCTCTTATTATGACTAATTGTTCGAGCGATGAAGCGCAAAAAGGTGCTCAGACATTATTAGAGACAGTACAAAATTTTCATTTTGAATGGGCAGGGAAAGTTTTTGATACTGATTTAAGCATGGCTTTGGTACCCATTTCACAAGAAAAAAGTGTCAGCGAAATACTAGGAACGGCGGATGTTTCACTGTCAGCGGCTAAAGACCGTGGGCGCGGACGCTTACACGTATTTCGGCCTCATGATTCAACTGTTATCCGTCGTCATGACGAAATGCATTTGGCGCTGCAGTTAGAAGATGCGTTGCGTTCTGATCGTTTTCAGTTGCACTTTCAACCTATTGTGCCTTTGCTAGATGTAGCTGATAAAGGCCTACATTATGAAGTCCTGCTTCGTGTAATCAATGAATCGGGAGAAATAATTTCTCCACATGAGCTTCTCAATGCGGCAGAGCAATTTGATATGGCGACACGTGTTGATAATTGGGTGGTGAATGCTGTGTTTGATTGGCTGATCAAGCATCCAGATCATCTCGAAAAACTCAGTCTTTGTTCGATAAATCTTTCGGGCGCATCAATTGGCGATCCCAACTTTCTGATTTT
>Ga0255057_10000441_pt1 | contig 23677 bp, 23 predicted proteins | sample Cases_109_6_MG_FD_189022 | JGI IMG/M metagenome (GOLD analysis project Ga0255057, IMG submission 189022) | Seawater microbial communities from Amundsen Gulf, Northwest Territories, Canada - Cases_109_6 | ecosystem: Environmental > Aquatic > Marine > Gulf | place: Canada: Northwest Territories... | reverse complement strand
AATCTACCCGAGATGCTGGCCGCCCTCCTGCGCTCGCAGTTGGATGATCTCTCTCTGGTCGAGGCCCTCAAGGGGCGCATCGGCGACATGCGCGCGCGCCTTGCCCGCCTCGAGCAACGGGTGGCGACAAAGCGCGAGATCGCCGCCTCGGTGATGGAACGCGCCGAGATCAAGAAAATTGCCGAGCCCGACTTCACGGCCTCCTTCGGTATCAGTGGGCCCAAGGTGTCGGTGACCTCGGAGGATGAGATCCCCAGCCAGTACTGGAAGCCCCAAGACCCGAAACTTGATCGCTTGGCTCTGGCCTCAGCGCTCAAGGCTGGCCAGGTGGTGCCTGGCGCGGTGCTGACCAACGGTAGCCCCTTTGTCTCAGTGAGGACCAAGTGATGACCTTCGATGCGAACCAGGTCCAGGCACTGTCGGGCAAGTTGAACGCTCGGCACGTCAAACACCGTCAGGCGGCGGGCGGCATGACGCTTGCCTACGTCGAGGGTTGGCACGCCATCGCCGAGGCCAACCGCATCTTCGGCTACGACGCCTGGGATCGGCAAACCATGACCTTGAAGTGTGTGTGGGAGGGACGGAAGGGCAATCTGGAGGCCTGCTCCTATATTGCCCGAGTGCGCATCAAAGTGCGGGCGGGGGACAATATCATCTGCCGTGAAGGCAGTGGCTCGGGCCATGGTAGTGGGCCGGCACGGGGCGAGGCCCATGAGAGCGCCATCAAGGAGGCCGAGACCGATGCCATGAAGCGAGCGCTGGCCACCTTCGGCAATCCCTTTGGCTTGGCCTTGTATGACCGCGAACGGCGGGGCGTGACGGGCAAGAAGCGCAAGGTGCCCACGCCGGAACACGGCAAGGCCATAACCTGGGTTATCCTCAAAGCCAACGGCCAAGTGCACAGCACCCACCATCATCCTGGGGCGTTCTGCTCTCAGCTGCGTGACCTCTTGGAGAAAGCCCCAAACAAAGACGAGCTGAAGATCCTCTGGGAGGGGAACTGGGCTTTGGTGAGAATGCTGAAGGAGAACTTCCCTTCCCTAATGAGCGACCGTCATAAGCACTACAGCGATCTCCTGATCCTGGTCTATCGGCGGCGGCTCAAGGATTTCGAGGATACAGAAGAAGCCGCGAAAGAGCAGAAGAAAACCGCCGTCGCCAAGCCCCAGACGAGCGACGGCACGATTGATAAGTCGGCCCTTACCCTCCGCACGCCGCGGCGCGTTCGGGACAAGGATCACCTCCGCTACGTGGCCTCGCAGCCCTGCCTGGTCTGTGGCGGGGGACCCAGCCAGGCGCATCATCTTCGCTTTGCGCAACCACGGGCGCTTGGCCGGAAGGTCAGCGATGAATGGACGGTGCCACTCTGCCTCAAGCACCACAGGGAGCTGCATCAGGCGGGTGATGAGCGCGGCTGGTGGCGAGAGCGCGTCATCGACCCCCTTGCCCAGGCTCGGCGGTTGTGGGGTAAAAATCCGGGGGCTGGCTTCAATGGTGAGGGCGTATCTTAAGAAGGGAGCCCGACACCACGGCCGCTTCCGAAAACTCATCAAGGCGGTCCTTTTGTATTTGATATGGTAGTTTTGGGATTGAGGAGACTGACCACAACATCTTGTGTTTTATGTGACTTTCATGTGAAAATGCTGTGTGGGGGCCAAACGCACCAACTTCCATAACATCCATAAGGAGGAAGGCCATGGCTTCTCAAAAGCAAATCGCCGCGAACCGGTGCAACGCCCAGAAATCCACCGGACCAGGATCGCCAGAGGGCAAGCAAAAATCCAAGCTGAACGCCCTCAAGCACGGCGCGACAGCAGAACTAGTCTGTATACCGGGTGAGGACCCCCAGGCTTTCGAAAACTGGCGTCAAGATCTTGTCGCATGGCATCAGCCTGAAGGGCCAGAAGAGTGCAATTTGGTCGATCGCATTGCAATACTTCAGTTGAGGCTGCAACGTATTCCAAGGGCGGAGGCTGCCCTTATCGCCTCCGGTTATTGGTGGACCGAGCGTAGCATCCATATTGCGACGGCAAGAAGCATTGAGCGGAGCCTGGAAAATTACGACAATTGGGATGAAGAACCTGAACCAAAAGATGCGTCCCCATCCAACGAGGATCAAGAGCTCTATGATCAGGCTGTCATGGCCCTAGAGAAGGCGGAGGCAGCAAGTGAAACAGAGGCGGCAAAGATCGGGAAGGCTTTAACAGATTCGACCAAGACACTCACGCTGCTCAATCGGTATGAGGTGACCCTTGAACGTGCCCTCTTAAGGACGAGGGCCGAGTTGGAAAGGCTTCAAGATCGCCGCGGACGCCTCTCTACAAAGGGCGTTTTGATCCCAGGCGCGGTCCAGTCGGAGTCAGAAAGGAAGGTGATTGAATTGGCTGCCGAACGCATCAAGTCCGAAATTGTATAAGGTGCGGTTATGAGACCTGTGCGCGGGTCTTGATTTTGTGTGGCTTTTCAAGTGTTTGGCGTTGATTGCCGTGGGCCCTTTGGGTTTTGAAATCCGGTTCTGCCCTTCTTTTTGTCCTTTGTCGTGAGGCGCGAACGGACTCCGACTGCGCTTATGCTGCTTCGGTCAGCAGTAAACGGTTCTCGCGCTTCAGATTGAAGGTGATCGCGGTCAGCCGGACTTGGTATGCTACTCTGGCGAGCCCCCGAAAGCGGACCGTTCGCAGGCCGTAGCACCGTTTCCAGGTTTCGAAGATCTTCTCGGTTCGGCATCGCACCCTCCGGATTGTGGCGTTCCACCGCTGCAGCGCGCCCGGATCCTTGCTCCAAATGCCCCGCTGCATGATCCGTGGCCCTCCGCCGTGCGCCACGATGGCCTCCTCGAAACGATGCGCAGCGTAGGCCGTGTCGGCGTAGACATCGCCGGGATCTTGCGGCAGAACCTCCTCGACCTTGTTAAGGTCCTGCACATTCGCGCCGACGTCACCGCGACCGCACGCACGATATCCGTCTCCGCATCGCTCGCCACGTAGGCCTTGTAGCCGTGGACCGGCTTCTCGCGGCGCTGACCCACCCAGCGGGCTTCGCCATCATCGTTGCTCGCCGACAGCAACACCCGTGGCGTCGATCAGAGTTCCTGTCGTCACCACGACACCCTTGGCCTTGAGCTGAGCCAACATCGCATCGAACAGCCGTGCGACCAGATTACGAGGGACCAGTTCCCTACGAAACCGAACGAAGGCCGTGCGCTCCGGCGTCGGTTCGTTCATCGCGAACCGCAAAAGCGGTGAAACGAAGCCCAGTCATCGAGCGCTTCGGTCAGCTTGACGTCGGAAAGGTCTAACCAACCTGAACGCAGCAGCGCCCTGAAAAGCGCCAAGGGCGGCCACCCCGCCTCGCACTTGGGCGACCCATAGACACCCCTTAGAAGCCGATCGATCTCGCTCCAGTCGATCACACAGGAAAAATCATCCAGACTACCCGACCGCTGCCGCTCCACGCCAAAGCCAAAACTGTCTTATCCAATCTGCCGACGCGCCATCAATCCAATCCTCTCAAGATGACTTTGCCCTCAGGAGAATCAGAGAGGATATAGCGGTACGTCTTCGGGGTGAGCAGGGTGATGCCAGGCCGCCAATCACAGGACTCGATGTCCACAATCGGAATGCCCGCAAGCCTCGGCCTGTTCGAGTCTCTCGCCATCGTCGTCCCAGGCCCTGACCTCGGCGCCGCTCAGAGGTAGGCTTGTCGCCGTCGCCCTGCTCTCCTCACGGAGTCCCAGGACCGTGACGGTGAAACCAGAAAAAGGAAACAGATCGATCATCCGCCGCTGCCCCGTCGAGCAACGGGTGTTAACAGTCACAAGGTATTGGCGGGATCACGGCAGGCATGGTCCGGGAACGTTCTCAGGTCGGAGTGGCCAGGGGTAGATTGACGAGCAGATTCTGGGGCTTCATGCGAACCCGGCGGTTGCTGTTCATGGCGAGGCCCATGTAGATCGGTCTTCCGGCCAGATCCGCGCGCATCTCCGAAGCGTGACGGAACTCCAAGCGAAACAGCGACAGCAGACGCTTGATGCGGTCCTCGCCGACCTCGTTGCCCTGGTAGAGGTCGTTCAGGATCTCGGAGGAATCGGCATCGAGGCCGCTGTACCAGACCCAGCGCTCGTCGCTGATCTTCTGCGTTGGTTGAATCCGCACCTCGACGTCGAGGAAATGCATCACCCAACGCTCCAGCACGCGGCAGAGCGCCTCCAGGCCCGGCCGAGCGAAGCTGATGTCCAGCACCATGTCGAAGCGATCGGAACGCGACCAGAACCGGCCAACGTTGTCCTCGTCAAGGACGTCGAGCTCGACCGTGGCCGGCGCGCTCGCCGCGCCGCCTCGCGCCAGCTCGATCAGGCTGACCTGGCCGAGCTCGGGCCGCTGCTGGCGCATCTCCACGGTCTCGCCGTCGGCGAGAAGGATGGCACCGTCAAGAATCGTGACGACCTGATCGCGGAACAGCAGCTCGGCGGCGCGGACCAGATAGGGATCGTCGACTGAGGCGAGCATGTTGTGGGCGATGACGTGGGTCAGGTGTTGCAGAAAGAGCGGCGGGACGTCCAGTGCCGGTCCACTGAAAAAATTAAGATAGCAGCGCTCCACGCTCTCGGCCTCGAGAAGGTGCTCGCGGAAGTGCAGCAGCGCCTGGTAGTTGTCACGCGCATCTGCATCTGCCAGCGCCGCCAGAACCGCCGTCGAGACCGGCAATCTGGGCTCGGCCATCAGCTCGGCGTGCAGACGGCACTCGTTGTCGCAGGACTCCTCGACCGGCGCCATTTCGGGCCGCTGCAAGTAGGCGCGCAGGAAATCGTCCGTGGCAACGAGATAACCGTCGTCGCCCCGTTTCAGCAGATGATAGCCCGAATTTCGCCAGAAGCTGGGCATTCCCGTTCCGTTCGCGCCCTACCGGTGTTGCTCGAATCGACGTCCCGTTGCCGCGTGCCAAACCATAGGACATCGCCGCAAACTTCGCTATCATTAGAGCGGTTCTTGGTTGATAGGATTCAATTTGATGGGCCCTATCAACCAAGAACCGCTGTAGCCGCGAAAGGGGGAGTGCAGATGCGCCAGCATCCCAACGTTTGCCTGCGCCGTGCCGCCAGGGCGATGACCCTTGGCGGGGCGATGGCGGTGACGATCAACTTCGCTTTGCTCGCCGACATGGTCGGCCATGGCGGCGTCATTCGCTCGGTTGCGATCTCGGCCGATGGCCGCACCGTGCTCACCGCCAGCTTCGACTACTCCGCGCGACTCTGGCAGTTCGACGAGCAGCGCGAAATCGTCCTGCTCGACGGCCATGAGGGCCCGGTCAACGACGCCGTTTTCCTGGACGGCGGCGGCCGGGCGGCGACCGTGGGCGCCGACGGCAAGGTGCTGTTATGGAATCTCGCGAACGGCACACTGGAGGCCGAGTTGCCGGGCCACGACGGTCGGGCGATGGCGGCCGCGGTCTCGGCCGACGGCAAGGTGCTGCTCTCAGGCGGCTGGGACGGCCGGGTCCTGCTCTCGGACCTAGCGACGCACGAGAGGCGGCTGGAGATTAAGACCGGTGCGCCGGTCACCGGCGTCGGCTTCGCGCACGGCGGCCGCGCCATCGTATCCGGCGGCACGGACGGCGCCTTGCATGTCTGGCGAAGTTCCGACGGCGGTGCCGTCGAGACCTTCGGCGGTCATGAGCTCGGCGTCACCAAGATGATCACCTCCGCCGACGGCCGATGGCTCTTGAGCATCGGCCAAGACGATACGGCGCGGCTCTGGGACCTAGAACGCTTGAGCTTGCGTGCCGAGTACACGCCGATACCGGAGCGCAATCCGATCGCAGCCGCGCTGGCACCGGATGGCAGCTCGCTGCTGCTGGCCTATCTCGACGGCGAGGTGCTGCACTTCGATGCCGCGCGCGGTACCTTCAAAGGCAGCTTCCAGGCCGAAGACGGTCCGGTCTGGAGCCTCGCCTATTCCGCCGACGGTCGCTTCGCGCTCACGGCCGGGGCGGAGGAGCGGGTCAAGGTTTGGCATCTCGAAACCGGCGACCGCATCTCCGTCGCGGCCGAAGGCGAGGATGCCCGCCCGCAACCCTGGCTCGAGAGCCGCCATCCGGGCGCCCGCCTGTTTCGCAAGTGCGCCGGCTGTCATGCCCTCAGCCTGGACGAGCGTCAGCGTTCCGGCCCGCACTTCTCCGAACTCTTCGGCCGCCGCGCCGGCGCGGTCGAGGACTATCACTACTCCCGCGCGCTGCAGGGCTCGGAGATCGTATGGACCAAGGAATCGCTGACCGCGCTGTTCCGCGATGGCCCCGACCGCTATCTCCCGGGCACCAAAATGCCGGTGCAGCGCATTTCGGACGAGGCCGAGTTGCGCCACCTGATCGATTATCTGGAACTGATCACGCACCCCGGCTAGAGCATCTCCAGCTTGCACGCAATCGCCGGGCCACGCGAAGGGCGGAGTGGTTCAATATAACCGGACAATGCTCTAGCGAACGGCCGGCGAGACTCGCGCCGATCAGAGTCGCACGCTGCCGGCCGAATAAACGTCCGCCGAGGAGAAGCCCATAAAATTGAGAACGAATGCGGCAGCGACGCCGATCACGATGGCAGCGAGGCAGCTTGCGATAAATGCTTTCATGTGAACCCTCCCCTGGCGACCTCAGCTTCCCAGCAAATTCCGAAGACGCACCTTGCGATCCCAGCCCGCCGAGGCCACTAGAGCGGTTCTCGGTTGATAGGACCCATTTGACTGGGATGATTTCGCGCGCTGGCTAGGCGCCCGTCGCATTGCGATGCGGGGATATCGAAAAAGACGGGAAACGACGCCAGTACGCGAAAGAACCCGGCCTGCGGTGGGGCAAATCGGCCGCTCGGCGGCGTTGCGGGGCTTGCCCGATGCGTCGGCATCGCGCCGCGCACTGCGCCTGGCCGACCGAGCCGATTTGCCCACATCAAATTGATCCCTATCAACCGAGAGCCGCTCTAGCACACCGTCCGGCGACCTCGCCACCTGGGCGATCTTGCTTTGGTAACTTTCGGAGGCATGCAAGATGCGATCGCTTCCGAGCTGCGAGAGCCGCAGGCTGCCGTCGTCGCTGGCGGATACGGCGTGGCGTCCATCAGGCAGAATGGCCACGCCGTTGGCCGGGTCCTCGTGCGCGTCGAGCGTCCTGAGCTCGGTCTCCCGGTTCAAGTCCCAAAGCATCAAGGTGCAATCGAAACTGGCGGTGATCACCCCCTGGCCGTCGACAGAGATACCGACGCCCTTGATCGCCCCGCCATGGCCGATCAACTCGGCGGCCCCGGGCGAAGCGAGAATGAGCGATACCGCGATCATCAACGTTCAACGTCTGGTCTCACGGTCGCCCGCATCCGGCAGGATGTAACCGCTATCGCGGTGGCGAAAGACCGGGATCAGCTTGCCGGTGTCGGCGTCGACGATGATAGTGTTGACCTGGAAAGCATCGTCGAAATTGCCACCCTTGGTCATTACCGTCACAGCGTAGGCGATCCTGCCGTCGACCTCAATGTCGCGGACACTCAAGACATTCACGGGATAAGTCTTAGCAATCTGCTGCCCGACTTCGGCCGCGCTCAACTCAGCGGCACCAGCGGTAGGCGAAAGGGCCAATCCCGCGGCTATCAGAGTTGTCGCCAGAAGCGGTTTCATCTTTTTTACCAAAGCCATCTGGCGCCAGCGCCTCACGAAGAATCCGCCGATCCCGGGTCGTGTCCGGAGGGACCTGGCTCGCCGCTTACCTCGGCAACCCAGAGATTGTGATGCTCACGCGCCCAATTCGCGTCCACCGTCCCGCTGCCCATGGCATCGAACGCGCCTTCCATGCCGAGCGTGCCAATATAGATGTGGCCGATAATAACGACGATGAACACGAGACCGAGAACCGCGTGCCAAAGGTGCATCAGCTGCATCTCCTGCAGCACGGTCAGGTCTGTCGGCAGGTCAGTGCCAAAGATGTTCAGGAATTCGAAGGTTCCCGAAAACGCCTTGAATTGGAACGGGAACATCAGGGCGATGCCGGAAATGCTTATCGATATGCCGCCCAGCACGACGATCCAGAAAATGATCTTCTGACCGGCGTTGAACTTTTTGGCGGGTGGATGCACCCCCTTCATGAACATCCCACCACCCTTGGCGAGCCAGATGATGTCGTGTTTGTTCGGAATGTTCTGGCGAACCCAGAGGCCGAAGATCAAGATCACTCCCAGCATGAAGCCGAAGGCCAAGAAGTTATGCGCGTATTTTCCGGCCAGCGTGATCGTCGAAAACAGATCCGGACCAAGCAGTGGCTTCAGCACGTAACGCCCGTAGAGCATATTGAGTCCGGTGAGGGCGAGGATGATGAAGGTGACCGCCGTGAGCCAATGGGCGAAGCGCTCAAGGCCGTTGAAGCGCTCGATTTTGTTCTCGGACGGCCCCGCTTCGATCCGGATCCGGCGGCGCAAGACGAAAAACACAGCCAGGATCACGATAATCCCTGCGAGACCCCAGGCGCCATAAATCGAAAGCGGACCGTTGCGAATCGATCGCCAGGCTTCGCCTTCGGACTGGATCGCCACGCCGGCATTGGGGCCGCGAATAGCGACATCGAAGTTCTGGCCGCGGCGGAGCTGGCGCCAGGAATCGGAGTCGCTGGGCTGAGGTGTGATGACGACGGAAAGGTCGGTGCCCTTCGGTGGACGGACGTCCTGGGCGGTGGCGACGTCAACCAGGGCGAGCGAAACCGTGATGGCGACAGCGGCCGCGCAACTCAGCGCGAGCCGTAGCACGGTGCTGCCAATCCAGCGACGCAGTCGTGACCAAGTAGGCATGTTTTGTCCTCGTCACCTTGCTTCAATACTTTTGCTGGGAAGCGCGTTGGCGAAGATCCGCAAGCGTTTCCTCCGAGATTTCCGCGTCTGGCGGTCCCAGATAGACGCCCTTTTCATGGTACAGCAAGCGATCCTGTTCCGCTTCCCGGCAAGCGGAAACTACGACCAGCATCGCGCTCAGAAGACAGCTAAGCGTCAAATTGAAAGTCGCACGGCTCACCACCAGTCCCTTGCGCTCCCGGTTTAGACTAAGGAGTCTATATCAATTCCGTGTCGCAACCAAGGCTGAGGGCCGCAAGACGCCGCCCCCAGCCGTGATCGCTCAGGTTCCGCGTTAGCTGCCCGACTTCAGCTGATAGGCGGTGCCCCAACCCCAGGCGCCCGAACCGAAGCCGCGGGCGACGACGCGCTCGCGGTAAATGTCGGACACCACATTGCCGTCGCCGGCCAGCAGCGCCCGGGTCGAGCATTGCTCGGCGCAAGCCGGCAGCTTGCCCTCGGCTATACGGTTGCGCCCATACTTCTGCATCTCGACCTCGGACATGTCCTCCTCGGGGCCGCCGTTGCAGAAGGTGCACTTGTCCATCTTGCCGCGGCTGCCATAGTTGCCCGCCTGGGGATACTGCGGTGCCCCGAAGGGACAGGCAAAGAAGCAATAGCCGCAGCCGATGCACAGGTCCTTGGAGTGCAACACGGTGCCGATCTCGGTCTGATAGATGCAGTCGACCGGGCAGACCGCGATACAGGGCGCATCGGAGCAGTGCATGCAGGCGACCGAGATCGAGCGCTCCCCGGGGACACCGGCGTTGATAGTAACCACGCGGCGACGATTGATGCCCCAGGGCACCTCATTCTCGTTCTTACAGGCAACGGTACAGGCGTTGCACTCGATGCAGCGCTCGGCGTCGCACAAGAATTTCATTCGTGCCATGGTCAATTCTCCTTACGCTGCTTTGATGCGACAGAGACTGCATTTGGTCTCCTGGATTTGAGTGACCGAGTCGTAGCCGTAAGTCATGATGGCATTGACCGAGTCGCCGATGACATAGGGATCGGCACCTTGCGGGTACTTGTCCCTCAAGCTCACGCCTTCCCAACGTCCGCCGAAGCTTAACGGCATCCAGACGACACCACGGGCGACCCGATCGCTGACTCGGGCCATAACCTTGATCCGGCCCCCCTCCGGCCCCTCGACCCACATGTCCAGGCCGTCCCTGATGCCGGCCTCGTTGGCATCAAATCGGTTGACCTCGCAGTACATGTTCTGCTGCAGCTCGGCGAGCCACGAGTTGGACCGGGTCAGGTCGCCGCCGCCCTCGTACTCGGTCACCCGACCGGACGACATGATGATAGGAAAGTCCTTCGAGAAGTCCTTGTCCTGGATCGACTTGTACAGGAGCGGCACGCGATGTCTGCGGGTATCCGGATAGGTCGGATAGTCGGCCACCAGATCGCGTCGCGGCGTGTACAACGGCTCGCGATGGATCGGCACCGGATCCGGGAAGGTCCAGACCACGCAGCGCGCCTTGGCGTTGCCGAAGGGCGCGCAGCCATGCATGATCGCGACGCGCTGGATGCCGCCGGAAAGGTCGGTCTTCCAGTTGGTCTTGTCGCCGGCGATCGCCTCGACAGTCGCCCGTTCCTCCGCGGTAAGGTCCCCGTCCCAGCCCAGCTGCTTAAGCCTCGCCATGGTGAACTCGGGGTAGCCGTCCTTGATCTCGGAGCCCACCGGATACGAGCCCTCGGCAAGCAGGTTATCGCCATCCCTCTCAACCCCGAAGCGGGCCCGGAAGCATAAACCGCCTTCCGCCACCGGCTTGGAGGTATCGTAAAGGATCGGCGTTCCCGGATGCATCATCTCGGGCGTGCCCCAGCAGGGCCATGGCAGCCCGTAGGCCTCGCCATCGAGCGGTCCACCCACGGCCAGCATCGTGGTCTTGTCGAAGGTGTGCTGGTACTTCATGTGCTCTTTCAGCCGCTCCGGCGACTGGCCGGTATAGCCGATTGTCCACATACCGCGGTTGTACTCGCGGGTGATGTCCTCGATCAAAGGCTCCTCGCCGTTGACTTGGATGTTCTTGAACATCTCGTCGGCGAAGCCGAACTTCTTGGCGAACCGGTACATGGTGGTGTGATCGGGGACCGCCTCGAAGATCGGTTCGACCACCCTGTCACGCCACTGTAGGTTCCGGTTCGACGCCGTGACCGAGCCATAGGTCTCGAACTGGCTCGCTGCCGGCAGCAGGTAAACGCCGTCGGTGCGGTCGTGAATTGCCGCAACCAGGCCCGGCACCGGATCGATGACGACCAGCATGTCGAGCTTCTTCATCGCCGTTCTCATCTCCGGCATCCGGGTCTGAGAGTTCGGCGAATGGCCCCAGAACACCATCACCCGGGTATTGTCCGGCTGGTCCAGCTTGTCCTTCGGCGTGAGAATGCCGTCGATCCATCGGGACACCGGCATGCCGGCGCTCTCCATGAGCTCCTGGGAGGCGAAGCGTCCCTTCATGTACTCGTAGTCGACCTCCCACACCCGGGCCCAGTGCTTCCACGAACCGGTTTTCAGCCCGTAGTAGCCCGGCAGGCTATGGCAGAGCACGCACATATCGGTGGCGCCCTGGACGTTGTCGTGGCCACGGAAAATGTTGGTCCCGCCGCCCTGGACGCCCATATTGCCGAGCGCCAGCTGCAGTATGCAGAGCGCCCGCGTGTTGTTGTTGCCGATCGTGTGCTGGGTGATGCCCATGGCCCAGATCACCGTTCCCGGGCGGTTGTTGGCCATGGTCCTAGCGACCCGCTTGAGCTGCGAGCCCGGAACCCCGGAGACCCGCTCGACCTCCTCCGGATTCCACTTCGTAACCTCGGCCTTGATCTGGTCCATGCCCCAGACACGCTGGCGGATGAAGGTATCGTCCTGCCAGTCGTTCTCGAAGATGTGCCAGAGGATGCCCCAAATCACCGGAACGTCGGTGCCGGCGCGAATGCGCACATACTCGTCGGCGTGGGCCGAGGTCCGGGTGAACCGCGGGTCGAGAACTATCAGCGGGGCGTTGTTCTGCTCCTTCGCCCGCAAGATGTGCTGCATGGCCACCGGGTGCCCTTCAGCGGCGTTGCTGCCCATGATGAAGATGCACCGGGAGTTGCGGATATCGGGCATGCTGTTGGTCATAGCGCCGTAGCCCCAGGTGTTGGCAACGCCGGCGACCGTCGAGGAGTGGCAGATGCGCGCCTGGTGATCGACGTTGTTGGACCCCCAGAACGCGGCGAACTTTCGGAAGAGATAGGCCTGCTCGTTGCTGACCTTGGCCGAGCCAAGCCAATACACCGAGTCGGGACCCGACTGCTCGCGGACTTCGAGCATTTTGTCGCCGATCTCGTTGATGGCCTCCTCCCACTTGATCCGCTTCCATTTGCCGCCCACCAGCTTGACCGGGTACTTCAGCCGCCGACCGCCATGGGTGTCCTCGCGTACAGATGACCCCTTGGCGCAGTGGGTGCCATTGTTTATCGGACTGTCGAAGGCAGGCTCCTGGCCGATCCATACGCCGGCCTGAACCTCCGCCAGGACGGTGCAGCCAACGGCACAGTGCGTGCACACGGTTTTGACCGTCTCGACATTGTCCATATAGGTCCCCGTGGGCGCCGCAGCGTCGGCTTTCTTCGTCATGGCGACCGGCAGGCCCGCGGCGACAGCGACGCCGCCAGCTGCAAGTCCGGAACGCATCAAGAACGTGCGACGGTCAATCGTGCCACCGGTAACACCAGCCGGCGCCCGTGACAAACGGGGGCCTCTCGCAACCCCATTCGTCTTCTTTATCAGCATTGACCTCTCCTTTGATTTGCTATTCGTGCCGACCCGATCAGAACCGCGCCAGATCGTAATACTTCCTCACATGGGCGGTTTCCCGATAACCGGCACCGCTCGAGGCGCCTTTGCTCGGTTCCGCCGCCGTAGATTTCTTGGCGGCTGAGCCGACCGCCGCCGCGCCGATCACGCTGGCCCCTAAGCCCGCTTTCTTGAAGAAGACCCGACGCCCGACGGCGGTCTCTTTCTTCTTCTCGCTCATTTGCTCACCCTTTCCTTGGCGATTGTTTGCAGGCGATGGCTGCTTTGGGACATCCACCGTATCCCTAACGCTAGGCCGCCATCGTGAATGCTTGTCCCTCGAGCTCCATGAACAGCCGACCGACGCTCCCGACCGGCCGGTAGAAATCGGCGCCCGACGCCGCCTCGAGGTCCTTAAAGAAGAGCCCGGCCCACGGCGAGACATGGACGTCGAAGAACGCCCGCTGCTTGGCCAAATCGGCGGACCCGCCATATTTGCCGGTAATCAGACCGCTCAGTATTTCGCAGAGCGAAGCGATGTGATCCTCGGGCTCATAGACGTCATCGGCTCGGGTGATGCCGAGCCGGAGCATGTCGATGCGCAGTTTGGCGAGCGGCTTCTCGTAAGTGAAGCCGGACAAATAGTAGGAGCCGTATGGCGTCAGCACGCCGCCGCCCACGCCGATAAAGAGGATTTGAAACTCGTCCTCGAGGGCATCGGCCGTCGTGCCCCGCGCGGCTGCGGCGAGCCGGTTTACAGCCTGGCCCAGCGCCGTCTCATCACCTTCGATGGCGCCGATCTTCTTCAGCATTTCTGGTGTTGGCGGCGCCGCTAACAGTCCCGCCAGCAGCCCATACCACTGCGCACGTAGTGCGTCTTCTTCCGCTATATTATGGTACTCGCTGCCGACACCGCTCATCTGGCCTCCCCCAAGGCGAGTCTTGGCCTCTTGCTGTGAACTGCCGTCGTAGCGATCTATAACTTCAGGTAGTCCTCAGCGCAGGAATTTTCCATTTCTCCTGCGATTGTCCATGATTTATTAGACCCCTTCCAAAATAAAGAGTCAATCGAATCCGCCTCCGTTGCCGCCACGACCTTGTTCCTCGGCTAGCAGGTGAAGAGGTGCGCTAATTATGCGGCTTGTCCAATTTTTTGTGGTTTGGTTGACTGTCTGGTCGGCCACGGTTTTTTCGGTGGCGTGTGGCTTCGGTGGCTTGGCGGTGCTGCTGGTTTGGAAGATTTTGGGCGAGGTCCAAAGCGCCAACGAGCTCTCCACCATCTGCGCGGTGCGCTGCCGGCACTTGCGCGCCTTATAGGGAATCTCCGCGTCGACAATCGCCCCCGCACCGGACTTTCGAAAATGCTCCAGAAAAACCGCTCCCCCGCCCTCGGCCTTGGCCTTACCCTTACCCTTACCCTTACCCTTATCCTTATCCTTATCCTTGCCCCCGGCCATCGCCGAGACGTGAGGCCGTCCGGTCTATCTGGGCTCGGCCATGGAAGAAAGCGGGCGGCTCCGTATAAATCCGCATAATCTTCTGGTCAATCTGCCGCTTCGCGCGGCATCCTGTAGCAGAACGCCCGATCAGAGGGACAGACGTCAAGGAGCGTGAAAATGAACGAAGATGCCTTTAACATGAGCATTCGAAAGTTCTTGAAAAAAGTCGGAGTGACCTCCCAGCGCGAAATCGAGACCGCAGTCCGGGCCGCTCTGGAGTCTCAGGATGTCGCTGTAGCCGACAGCCTTCCGGCATCGATCACCCTTGCCATTCCTGCCATTGGTCTTTCGGTCGAGATCGAAGGCCAAATCGAACTGGAGTGATGTGGCCCAGTCACCATGCGGGAGGCCGCGCTCTCTTAGCCGACATTTCCCAGAAAACCACCAAATTCAGGGAAATCGCACCACCGTCCCACCGCCAAGGAAATTGCATCCCTCCCACAGCCATCCGATGGCATGATTTTGGTAATCGGCCCACGCTCGGAAGGCCATTCGGTCATTTTTCTCGCCATCCGGACACACCTCTCCTGTCGCTTTCTCCTGGCCATCGAACCGCAGTCCCGCTCGGCCGGTCGCGACAGTTTGGTGACGATAAATCCAACGCGGGGAGACAATTCGCCAGGATGCCATTCGACTTTGGCCGCGACACGACGCTTTTTGCTCCAACTTCCGACCGGATAGCTGCAACTGGCATAGAATCGCGGCACCCTTTCGGGGGGCGACCAATAGGTCACGTGAGCGGATGGCAGATGCTTTCCAGAAGAACTTGGTTCTTCGGCAAACGGATCGCGCAGAGGAAACCCTCGTCTTCCAGAAACTGGTAGATGTCCGGTGAGGCGAATGCGGCATCGCCCCGAAAATACCGACGCCAATCCCTTTCCTTGTAGCGTGCCACTACCGGCTCCAGGACACCACACCAACCATCGGTGCTGTGCACGTTGCCGGGGCGTAGGGCGCACCGCTGCAAGTCGCCGAACTGGTTGAACAGGAACAAGGGATGATAGCAGGTGCAACCGAAGTGCCCGTTGTAGGTCGAGCCTTCCTGATCACCGTGGGTTGGGCTGACACTGCTGTCCATGTTGGGAATGATCATCTTCGGCGGACGACGGTCGTGCACCTTGTCGACCCAGGCACCGGAGAGCTCGGTCAACGCGGCAAAGTTCTCGTCGGTGGCCAGTAGCTCTGCCTCGAAGCGCCCCATCTGGCTGGTAGATGCCGTCCGCCCCTTGATGGCATGATCGCCAACAATCCAACGCATGGCGGGACCACGGTCCAGACGGTCGGTGTCTCCAAGACGTCCAAAGACCGACTGGCGGAACTGCCCGACCATGCCATGCCGCCCGTTCTTGCCGGTACGGATATCTTGGAAAAGACCCCGGCAACCTCGGTCAGGCCAAGGGCATCGTCGAGCTCCCGGTAGGCGAAAAATCCAGCGTCTGACGTAACCTTGAAACCATGGAATTCAAGCTTGAGGCGACGGTCGATATCGACCCGCAAAGGGGGTTTTCTGGATTCACCCGCCGAGCGACACGGAGCTCGCCCGGTGTGATGATGGTGTTGCATTGATTCTTATAGCAGAATCGAACAAGCACGTCATCAAATTGGCAGTTCATCTGGGGAATCCGGGCTAGAATTGCTGTCGCCAAACCACGCAAGACAAAGAGAAATACTGAACCGAGTTAGCCGGGGGATAGGGCCGCGACCTCACGCCTTGCCCGGTTCCTCTCGGCAGTCCTCGCTGTCAGCTGCATCTGCAACCGATTCGCGAACAGCGTCAGTCGTCTCCTCCGCCTCCGCCTCCTCTGACCGGGCAGGCGCGTGATCATCCGTCGTCTCTGCAGCCACCGTCGCGGCCGCCTCGTCGTCCGGGTCCAGCAGCTCCCGCCCGAGCTGATCGGCGCTCCGGATCGCCTCGCCCACCATCTCCGCGATGGTGTAGTCGTCATCGTAGTCGTCAAGGCCATCTCGAACACCGGGGGTGAGACGCCAGAGCTTGCGCAGCGCCAGCCGCCTGAGATCCTCCGGCACGTCCTCGTTCATGAACGCCGAATAGTCCGAATCCTCGTTCAAACTCTCGATCGACGGCAGCTCCGGCGATTCCAGGGCCGCGCCTTCCGGGTCCGCTGGCCGAGTTGGTATGGCGGCCGTCGCGCCCGGAGCGAGGTCCTGTTGCGTCGCTGGCGTGCTGGCAACCGCCCGGTCCGTCTCTTCCGTCGGAACGCGTTGTTCGGGGAGCAGGGCCACCGCGCCGCCACGGAGGCGCTGTTTGCCGCGCCGCTTCAGGCGCGACCAGCGGCTCAAGAAGTCATCCGATCCATCCGTCATCCTCGACCCTCGCCTTCGCGCCGGCGGCTGGGGGCCGAGAAGTGGACCTCGTCGGGGTCGAGGCGTTTTCGCTCGCGCTTGTAGTGGGGCTCCGGGACATGGTGGGCGTCGCAGAAGGCTTGTACCAAGGCCAGGACGACCTCCGGCATGGGCACGGCTTCAACAATATCGTCGCCGGCGTCGACAAAGTCCTGCGACTCGGCGGGAGAGGCGGTCACCACGAACGGCGCGACCTCAGGCTCGCCGGCTTCTTCGCTCTGGCGCAGGACGACGTAAATCACCGGTGGGCGGCTCTCGAGATTATAGACGTAGAACTCGGTTTCCTTGCGGTGCAGCTCCAACGGCAAGGTGGCGGCGTGATAGTGGATCCAGCCATTGCCACTGTTCAGCGGTTTCCATTCCTCGACCTTGGGCGCGCCTGGAATCACCGCGACCGGACGCCATACGTAATCCTGCCATGGATTGTCGATCTCGCGCCGTTCGATGACGACGCCAAGCGGCATGCGTTCGATTGGCTCCATGGGCGTCCCGTCCGGTTGCCGGAAATGACATAGTTTCCTACAAAGAAGCGACGTCGACAAGCCTGCCAAAATGCGACCGGCTTGTCGCGGGCGACGCGGGAAGCTGGTCAGAATCGGAACGACTGATTACAAAGTGGACCATGAACCGCAAAGAACGACGACGATCGCAAAGTCTGAAGCAGCGAACCCGCCGGGCCGGGAACCGCGCGCCGGATGGCGACGCCGCTGCGGACGCCTTCGTCCCGGCGACGCTGCAAGAGGCGGTAGCGTTGCTACAGTCCGGTCAGGCGGCGGCGGCGTTGCCTTTGTACCGACAGGTCCTGAGGCTCCAGCCAAACCACCCGGAAGCCTTGAATCTGGGTGGGGTTGCCACATTTCAGACGGGCGACGCCGATCGTGGCCTCAAGCTGCTGCGCCGGGCGGTCGCCTCCGAGCCGCTCTACGTCGATGCCCACAACAACCTCGGCAACGTGCTGAAGGCGTTGGGCCGTCTAGACGAAGCCGAGGCAGCCTACCGGCTGGCGCTCAAGATCGATCCTGCCTACGTCGACGCCCACTACAACCTCGGCATCGTGCTCGACGCCCAGGCCCGGCCAGACGAGGCCGAGGCCGCCTATCGGCTGGCGCTCGAGTTCAGACCTGATTTTTTCCCTGCCTGGTTCAACCTCGCCAACGCGCTCAAGGCCATGGGCAAGCTCGATGCGGCCATCGCCGGCTACCGGCAAGTTCTCGAGCTCCTGCCGGACCATGCCGAGGCACAAAACAATATCGGCAGCACGCTCAGGGAATTGGAGCGCTTCGACGAGGCCGAAGCCGCCTACCGGAGCGCGCTCGCAATCTGGCCGGACTTCGCCGATGCGCACTACAACCTCGCCATCGTGCTGCAAGAGGTGGGCAAGCTGGATGCGGCCGTCGCCGCCTATCACGCCGCCCTCGAGATCGAGCCGGAACATGTCGGCGCGCTCGTCAACCTCGGGTACGCGTTGCAGCGGCTGGGCCGGCTCGAGGATGCGATCGCCACTTACCGACGGGCCATGGCCATCGCGCCGTACCACATACCCGGGACGCACATCAACCTCGGCGACATCTATCTGCAACAGGGCGATCCCGAGGCGGCGCTCGTGCTTTCAGAGGCCTATTTGAAGGTCCATCCGGGCGACAGCGGGCTCTGGGCGTTCAAGGCGATCGTACTCGACGAGCTCGGCGAGCGCGAGGCCGTTCGCAGCCTAATCGACTTCGACCGGCTAATCCGGCCGACGCGGTTCCAGGCGCCAAAAGGGTTCGCCAGCATGGCTGAGCTCAACGCCGCCCTGGCGGAGCATATAGTCGCCCACCCGACGCTGGTCTATGCTCCCGCCAGCCACGCCACCCGCGCCGGCAAGCACACCGGCGAATTGCTGATTGCGCCGAAAGGGCCGGTGGCGGCGCTGGAAGAGCTGATGAACGAGGCCGTGGCAGATTACATAACCCAGCTTCCGGTGGACCCGGCGCATCCCTTCCTTGCCACTCGGCCGAGCCGATATCGGCTCACCGCCTGGGCCATCGTTCTACAGGCGGAAGGTCATCAGATCCCGCACAATCACCCCTCGGCTTGGCTTAGCGGCGTCTACTACGTGCAACTGCCGGCGATCGTCGCCATGCCCGGGCAGCAGCAGGCCGGCTGGATTGAGTTCGGCCGGCCGCCGGATCACTTCCACACCACCGTCGAAGCCGAGGTCAGGGCGTTCCAACCCGAGGAAGGGCTGATGCTATTGTTCCCCTCTTTCATTTATCATCGCACCGTGCCCTTCGAGAGTGCGGAAACCCGCATCTCCATCGCCTTCGACGTCGTGCCGGATGGCTGAGCCTCGAACCACCTCGTCGACTCGGATTGGCTCCGACGTGGCAAGGCGAGGGGCCCAACAATGGGGCGCGGTCCAAAAGCCTTCAACACGGATATACAAGCGTTGCAAACTTAGGAGACGGTCTGAGTAACCTCGCCGATCGGACCGAGGGCAATGAGCACGGCCGCCGTTGACAGCTGCCATTGTCTCTTTGCGAAACTCGGAGCCAAGACCGTAAACGGCTCGGAGTTTCCATCTCGAACAGGCAATAAAGGGCTGTGCGCTTGGACGTCAACGGTAAGATGATCCTCCTCTGCGACAGCAAGCGCACCATTGCGCTCGATGGCCCGCTCTTGGCCCGGCCCAGCCTCTGTTTCGTGCTGGCCCGATTTTTCGGGCATCGCACGCGGCCGTCGATCGTGACGGCAAGTCTGCCCGCCGGGCACTAAAGCCGAGAGCCGGAGGTGCGCTAGAATTCAGGCTCCGTCATCATCCTCGAGGATCTCCCAAACTTTGGCGTGCGCCGGCTCCGGAGCCTGCTCGATGACGCGGAAGCGCTCGACGATGCCCTCGTTCTCCAAGGCACGAGTGACGCACAGGATGGTGTTGAGCTTGTGCTCGCAGAGGCTCATTGCGAATTCCGCCTCTTCGCGCGCCGCGGCCTCGGCGGCCACTCGATTGGGCGCGCCGAATTGGGTCATCAGGTGTTCAACCAAAGTCGCGATGACCGCCCGATACTGCTCCGCACTGATCCTAGAGACGGCAACGAAAGTCGACCAGCCAAAGCTGTCGGTGCCGAGAAAACCACTCACAAAGGCCTGTCGCGCTTTGCCCACAAGCGCTTCGGGATCGACATCGGCGAAGACGAAAGCACCTGTAACCGCCCATTCGCCCGGGGCCGCGGCACGCTCGAAAGCATGGGTGTCCGAGGCGTCGAAACGTATGGTCTTGGGCAATCGCATGCGGCGTGTCCGACGTGGCTGTTGGCTCGATCGCGCTCTTATGACGATCAGCCGAGAGCGCTCAACGCCGCCGCCAAGCTAAGGCGACTACGCTCGCCTGCCCGCTCGAGAACTAGGTCCCCAGAATCGTCGATCGCGACAAATTTGCCGGCATGGTGGTGGCCGTCGAGGCGAAACTCAACCTCCTCCTCGTAACCCTCCGCGCGAGCCAGCCAGGCCGCTTTTACCGGTGCAAAGCCGTCGTCCTGCCAACGGTTGATCCAGTTCAGAAAGTAGCGGCCGAAGCTCTCAAGGAGGGAGGTGACCGTGACCGCGCCGCAGCCTTCCTCGTAGAGCGAGGTGCGGTCGACATGGCGGCCCGGATCACTGTCCTCCGGATCGCCGGCAATCAACACCTCAAGGCCGACGACGAGCCAATCGGGAACGCCGTCGGGGTCTTTGACGGGAGGGAGGCGCACGCGGATGCCGCCGGCGAGCGCCCCGTTGACCAGGAGCCGGTCGGGCCAACCGAAGGTGGCGGGAACCGCCGGCGGCGCGACGGTGCCGAGCGCATCGCGCAGGCCGAGAAGGGCCACGTAGGCGACGAGTAGCGCCCTTGCCGCTGGCCGATCGGGAGCCAACAGCGCGGCGCATTGCGCCCGGTCCTCACGGCGCGCCCAGAGGAAAGTCCCAGGTTCGCCTTGAGCTGTTGCCAGTGCACAGGCCTCGTCGAACGGATTGCTCGGCGGCGATAGCGCGAGTGGTTGGTAGATCGAAGGTAGGCTGATCACCAATTCGCTTGCACTCGTGCCCATCGCTGCGGATTCTCGCTCAAAATGCCTTCTGCGGCGTCGATTCGCGTAGCACAGCCCAGATACCGCGCCCAGCGCCATTCTGCCGCTATCATCTAAGATATCGGCCGCCAACACAACTCGCGCAACATTCCGAACTCGAACGAGATCGGCAAATCCAATCATGTCAATCCCAAGAAAGCCAGGAATGTCGCAGGGCACCCGTGAACGGCACTTGGGACGACGGACTATCACCTGGTAGGGCGTGAGAGCGATGAAGACGAGCAAACTGGCAACCATTGTGCTTCGCCGAGGGCGTCATCACCGCAAAGTCTTTGACCTGCAGTTCGAAGGCGCCAAGGTGCCCCACCGCCTTGACCGCCGCCCCATGAAAGACCGGGACCTCATTGGTGCGGAGCGGATCGACTTCCTCGCCGCCAAGCAGCAACAAGATCGCGTCCACGCGTTGCCCGAGACGCCTGGCCGCGTCCATCGTCACCTCGTCCCGCCCGAGCACCAGGACGGAACCGGCGCTTGCCGCCCTGCAGGCCTGTTTTCACCAGGAGACGGCGCCGGGCGACAAGATGCTGTTGGAGCGGTTCAATGTAACCGAACAATGTTCTAAGCATCCTCTTCGCCGTCCGATTCGCCGTTGGCCCGACCGGCGAGGTAATCCTCGGTCGTGCGGGTACGGGGCCGCTCGCCCCCCGCCAATAGGGGTTCGCCTTCCTCGAATTGGGCAATGACGCGGCAGTCCTCGCACATCTTCAGCCTCTCGGCCGCGGCGCCCTGAAACATTGAGTGCTTGCCGGCAAGCGCCGTCACCATTTTCTCGATGGTGCTTTTGGCGGCGAACGGCTTGCCGCAGGAAACGCAGCAGAAAGGTTCCTCCTCGTAGAGCACGGCTCTTTCCTTGGCCTGCTTGGCGAAGCTGAAGCGCGGTTCGAGCGAGATGACGCTCTCCGGGCAGGTGTTCCGGCAGAGCCCGCACTGGATGCAGGCCTCTTCCTGGAAGCTCAGCTGCGGCAGGTCGGGATTGTCGCCCAGCGCTCCGGTAGGACAGGTGGAGACGCAGGCCAGGCAGAGCGTGCAGCCGGCGGTCTCCACCTTGACGGCGCCGTAGGCCGCGCCGGGCGGCAGCGGCAGGCTGTCCACCGGCGTTGGCGCCTGGGTGTGAAGATGGGCCGTGGCCAGGCGAAGATTGGCGCGCTTGTCCGCCTGCGGGACAAAGGAGCCGGCCGCGCGCTCGGCAATCTCGCGGCCCGCGTAGAGCGCCTCGGCGACCTTGTCGGGGTCGTCCTCGACCAGCAGTTCGACCAGGCCGCTCTCGTAGCCGAGGCCGCTGGCGATCGCCTCGCAGATGCCAATCTCGGCGGCGAGCCCGGCGAACTCCGGCTGCTTGGCCGGGGCGCCCAGGATGATCAACCGCTCCGCGCCGAAGGCCAGGGCCGAGAGCATCACATCGACGCTCAGCTGCGTGACCTCGTTCACCTCGAAGGGCAGAACGTTGGCCGGCAGGCCGGGGCCGAAGCGCGCCATGGCCTCGATGATCGGCCAGCCGTGCGCTTGGTCGTGCAGCAGCACGACGGCACGCTGGCCGCCGGCCTCCCGATAGCGCGCAAGCAGCACCGCGAGGCGCCGCAGCAAATCCTCGCCGCGCGGGTAGGTATAGCTGGCCGCACCCGTAGGGCAGACGCTGTGGCAGGCGCCGCAGCCGCCGCACAGATAGGGATCGACGGCGACACTGTCGCCGGCCGGCTGGATCGCCGCCGTCGGACAGAGGTCGAGGCAGCGCGTACAGCCGACGATGCCATTGCGGGAATGGGCGCACAGCTCCTCGCGGAATTGCACATAGCGTGGTTTCTCGAACTCGCCGATCAGCTCCACGGCCTCGAACAACACCCGTTGCACGGCCAGCGGATCTTCCGCCGCGGCCCGCAGGTAGCCGTCGCGCCGTTCGTGGGCCGTAAAGAGCGGCGCATCGCCGGACAGGTCGACGAGGATGTCGCAGCGCGAGGACGCCCCGTCGCGCGCCGGCTCGAACTCGAGGCTGGAGCGCGAGGAGGGGCTCAGCGGCGCGAAGCCGTCGACGAAAACCTCGAAGTTTCCCAGATAACCCGCCGCCTTGGCGATCCTTCCCTTGGAAACCATCAGATCCGTCGCGCCGAGGGGCAGGACCTCACCGACCTCGGTGAGCAGGAGCGAAACCGGCAAACGCGCGCTGAGCTGCCGAGCGGCATCGAGCGCCACCTGCGCCGGCCCGTAGACCAGGCACACGCCGGAGGATTCGAAGGCCACGGTCAGCACGTCCGGCATCTCCAGCGTCGCCTCTTCGACCAGCGCGGCGATCTTCGGCAGAGCCTCGCCGCCCTGTTCGCTCCAGCCGGCGCGTTCCCGAATGTTGATCAGGGTGGGCGCCGTCTCGATCCCGGCGGCCTCCAATTGCTCGGAGAACGTCAGCCCTTCTTGCGTGCAGCCGATGATCAGTCCCTGGTCGGCCCCGCGGGCCGCATCGATGATCTTGCCGATTTCGCGGCGACACAGGTTGCCACCGGCCGTGGTCTCGCAGACGCCTTTCAGGGCCTCGGCGAGGCCGGGCCCGTCGAGCGCCATGGTGCCTTCGCAGTCGCACAGAACTACCGTCTTTGTCTTGCCGTCCGACATGTCAGCGCTCTTCTTTTTCTTGAATCTGGCTCGCGTGCCGCGCCGCGCGGCACCGGGTAAACGAGCCGCCGACTCTAATCCGCCATCGCTGCGTCGACAAGCGCCGCCTCGGGCGCCGGCGCCGGTCACTCGGTCGCTTCAGGCAACCGAAGCTAGAGCACCTTTGCCGCCACGGCATTCACCGCGCTTTCGCTCAAGGCGACGATCTCCTCGGCTTCCTCCTTGGTCAGGCACAAGGGCGGTGCAAAGCCCAGGATGTCTCCCTGCGGCATGGCCCGGGCTATGAGGCCACGGTCCGCCGCCGCGGCGGCCACCTGCGGGCCGACCTTCAGCGCCGGATCGAAGAACCGCCGCGCGTTCCTGTCGGCCACGAATTCCAGCGCCGCCAGCAAGCCCTCGCCGCGCACCTCGCCGACCAGGGGATGGTCGTCGAAGGCCTGGTGCAGCATCGCCTGGAAATGGGCGCCGGTGG
>Ga0255057_10000439_pt1 | contig 23690 bp, 22 predicted proteins | sample Cases_109_6_MG_FD_189022 | JGI IMG/M metagenome (GOLD analysis project Ga0255057, IMG submission 189022) | Seawater microbial communities from Amundsen Gulf, Northwest Territories, Canada - Cases_109_6 | ecosystem: Environmental > Aquatic > Marine > Gulf | place: Canada: Northwest Territories... | reverse complement strand
ACAACCACTGAGATCTTTCCAAGCTCGAGATCACGTCCTTTGGCCAGTGCCGTATCGATGATTGTGTCCGCCTCTGCCAGCGTCAGCTTTCTCATGAAGTCTCCTCCTGAATAGGATTTCTAACGGCTACCGCTTCGGGGCGCCTGGATTCACTCGAGGCATTGCCCCACCAGCCGAGACCGAACCGGATTATTGGCAGTCACGACGCCATCCTCTCGAAGCACATCCAGCAACCATAAAGAGAATGACTCAGATCCGCTGCATTCCAGGTGCCCGGAGGATTCGACCCGTCCGCCCATCGACAGGGTGACCGTCCCCGGCGACCAAACGGCCTCTGAGATAGCGCGCATGAACACTCCCGGCGAAGGTCCGTCCGGTGAACGACGCCCCTCCCGCCTTTGAAATCACGTCATGGTCCGACGCCTTCCCATGATCCGTGGTTTTTGACCGGAGCGAAGTCGCCCCGGCGACAACCATCAAGTCGCGATTCTCATCGGTAAGGCTCTTCTGATATGTGTCCATCTGTAACCAGCCTTCGGGTTTCTGACTGAAACGGTGATCCGCCCACGCCCGATCCCTAGACTGCAAGACCTCGAGCCAGCTTCCCGCCGTGCCGGGCGTCCTAACGGGCGAGTCCCCCGATTGATCACGCGGGCGAGGCCACGGATTTGGTGATCACTGATGGGTCGTCTGCGAAAGTTGGGACGCCTCGCCGTGGTGGACATAACGCCGCTGCGACGGGTTTCTGGGTATCGCTGGCTATTTGCCGGCATGTTCGTCATGCAGGTGGGCCGGCAGCTCACTGTGGTGGCAGTCCCGATACAGGTCTACGACATCACCGGATCGACTCTTGCCGTCGGCTTGCTCGGACTGGCACAGCTCGTGCCCCTCCTTTTGGTGTCGCTGGTCGGTGGTGCTCTCGCCGACGCCATCGACCGAAAGCGCTTGCTCGGGTCGTCCCAGGTGGTGATGGCACTCACCGGTGCCGGACTGCTTTGGAACTCGCTCGCTGACAGCCCCGCACTCTGGCCGCTGTTCGTCCTGAGTGGTGTAAATGCCGGGATCTCGGCCATCGACTCTCCAGCACGGACTGCCCTTCTGCCCGGTCTCGTCGGGAGAGCACTCCTTCCCTCTGCTCTGGCTCTGAATCAGACACAGACCAATATCGCCAAGGCGGCCATTCCCGCGATTGGCGGCCTACTGATTGCCGTGAGCGGCTATTCGGTCACCTACGGCTTGCAGATGATGGCTTTCGCCGTCAGTGCCCTGCTCATCATGCGCATTCCGAACGTCAAGACGGAAGGCGGAGGCCGCCCTGTCTCGATGTCCTCGATCTTGGCAGGATTTCGCTTCTTGAAGCCGCGGCGTGTAATCCAGGCCGCTTTTCTCATCGACCTGAGCGCGATGGTCTTCGGAATGCCCACTGCGTTGTTTCCTGCATTCGGACAGGAGGTGCTCGGCGGCGATGCCTTCACCGTCGGCCTCCTCTATGCCGCGCCGGGGATAGGCGCCCTGATCGGTGCCCTGACTTCTGGGTGGGTGTCTCATGTTCGCCGGCAAGGGAGGGCAGTCGTCCTGGCCGTCATCGGATGGGGTGTCTCTATCGCCGTTTTCGGGCTGACCTCCTCACTGGCCCTGGCATTAGTCATGCTCGCTCTGGCTGGTGCTGCCGACGTTGTGTCTGCCATCTTCAGGGGCTCTATCGTTCAACTGTCGGTCCCCGACTCGTTGCGAGGAAGACTGTCGTCCATGCACATGGCCGTTGTGGCCGGGGGACCGAGGCTCGGAGATCTCGAAGCAGGAGTCGTCGCCGCGATCACTTCGGTCAGGTTCTCAATCGTCTCTGGGGGTCTCGCCTGCGTGCTCGCATCCTTGGGCATCACCCGGTGGGCGCCCAGTTTCCTCAACCATGAATACGACCCCGACGAGCCTGAAATGGCGGCGTCGGCCAACCCTTGAGCACCTGGATTCAGTCGAGGGCGAAGAGAGAGGCGGCGGTGCCGCCCGACATGGCGGCACGCTCGTCGTTGCTGATTCCGTCGGTGGCCGCGATCAGGGCCAGTGGATCGGTCTCGCTCATGTCGAAAGGAAAATCGGTGCCGAGCATGATGTGGTCTGCTCCCACCACCTCGACGAGATGACGGAGGTACAGGGGCTGAAACACCATGGTGTCGTAGAAGAGTTGTTTCATATAGTGGCTCGGCGTGTGGTCGGGAATCTTCACCCGAGTCTCGGGACGGACCTCCCATGTGTGGTCGGCTCGCGAGCTATAAAACGGCAGGTACCCGCCCCCGTGAAGCAGCACCAGCTTGATCCCGGGGTGCTCTTCAAACAGACCGCTGAAGATCATCCGGGTCGCCGCCACCATGGTCTCCAGCGGGTTGCCGATGCAGTTGACCAGGAAGTAGTCCGAGAGCCGCTGGCCTTCGGGGTAGCCACTGGGATGAAGGATCACGGGGATGCCCTTGGCTTCCACTGCGGCCCAGAAAGGACGAAACCGGGCTTCATCGAGGTTGTGACCATCGACCGTCCCACCGATCTGGAGACCTTTGAAGCCCAGGTCATCGACCACACGGTCCATCTCGGCGATGGCGAGATCAACATCCTGAAGTGGAACCGTCGCTCCCAAAGGCGCAAACCGATCGGGATTGTCGGTTGCCGCGGCGGCAAGGTTGTCGTTCTGAATTCTCGCCGACTCGGCCGCTGCGGGCCCCGGCGCCCAATAAAAGTACTCGGACACGAAGGTGGCGAGACCCTGCACGTCGACACCCATGCGATCCATGTGCTCGATTCGCGCCGAGGGGTCGGTCAAACTGTCGCGAATCGAAGGGAACATGACCTTGTTGTGTTCTTTGGAATCCTCACCCATGAAATAGGCGTAATGCTCGTACTCGCCGCGACGATGCGCCTCGACCGGAGCGCGGCTGGTGGGGGTGGCGAGATGGCAGTGGATATCAATCGTTTTCATTGTCCTCAGACTCTTCTCGTTTCGGGTTCGAGGACAATAACGCCCGACACCAAGATTCTCTTCTCGCGACCTCGATCTCGACGAGGCCGCCCGTGCTATCGAACTGGTCCACGCGTCCTAACTCAAAGTGTTGATGAAGGTCGGCTGATCTCACCCGGAGACTTCGACGGTGCCGCCCGTAGCAGCCGATTCGACCGCAGCCCCTAACACCGCGATAGCGGCCAGACCGACCTCACCGTCAGTCTCGATCTGGGTCTCACCCCTGATCGCCGAGGCGAATTCGGCCAGCTGGTCGACCACAGCGTTGATTGGTTCCAGGGCCACATCTTTCCGATCGTCATCGCCGGTCGCTTGCACCTGGAGTTCCGAGCCGCCCGCCATGCTGTATACGGCGGCCTCGGTGCCGAACACCGAGATAGCATTGACGTTTGGTGTGAAGAAGGATGTGGTGAGCGTCCCCAGAGCGCCGGACTCGAATACGAGGGCGAGCACCGTCGCTTCGTCGATTGGATAAGACCGACCGGCACGGGTAAACGCCGACACCGCTCGGATCGGGCCCACGAAGTAGTGCATCGTGTCGATCATGTGGATACCAAGAGACGTCATCGAACCGAGAGGGCTCTGTTCGGGATCCCAGCGCCATGCTTCAGACGCCATCCGAAACCCGTTGGGGATCGACTGATGTGCGATCACGGTCTCCACATCTTCCAGTTCTCCCGACTCGAGCATGGACTTGATCCGACGGTTGGCCGCCATTCTCCGACGCTGATGCCCGACCTGGAGCAGGACCCCGCCATCCCTGGCAGCAGCGACCGAGGCTCGCCCATCGGCCACCGTGGTCGTCAGCGGCTTCTCAACAAAGACATGCTTGCCTGCAGCAGCCGCCTCCTCAATCAACGCTCGATGACTCTGATGCGAGGTAGCGATGATGACACCCTCCATCTCAGGATCGGAAAGAAACTCATCCAACGAGCCTGCCGACCGGCAGTCGTGTTTCTCCGCGAACTCGAGGCGTCCCTGTTCGCTGCGGGCGAAACAGGAGACGATCTCGGCCCTTCCACTGCCTTTTGCGGCATCGGCAAGCTCCGAGCCCCACCATCCGAGGCCGAGACTGCCCAATCTCACTTTCTGTTCACTCATTCGCATGTCCTTCCTGGTGGTGGTCCTATGGTGCTTGATATGACGACTATGACGATCAAGGGTGGGACCCTTGTCTCGGCTTCCGGGGAGAGCCGGGGAGATGTCCTCATAGACGACGGTCGCATTGTCGCAGTCGGTGATGTCGAAAGCCGCGGTGACGTAGTCGACGCCTCCAGGCAGTTGGTGATGCCCGGGATGGTCGACACCCATGTCCACCTCATGGACCCAGGGGAGACCGAGAGGGAGGACTTCCCGTCCGGGACTCGCGCGGCGGCTGCCAGGGGTATCACCACCATCGTCGAGCACACCCACTCTCATCCGATTCGATCTCGTGAAGACCTCCTTGAGAAGCAAGACCATCTCAAGAGCCGCGCCAACGTCGACTACGGATTGGCCGCCCATGTCTGGCCCGACCGGATCGACCAGATCGCAGCGCTTTCGGAAGCAGGAGTCTCTTTCTTCAAGATTTTCACGTGTGACACACATGGTGTGCCCGGTCTCGATCAAGAAGTCCTCCGCACGGCGCTGGAGGCCATAGCCGGGGTCGACGGTCGCTGTCTGATCCACAACGAGGATGAGGGCCTGATCTCGAAGGCGGAGAAGCGTTTGAGAGCAGCCAATCGGATCGATCCCGCTCTGCTCGGTGAGTGGCGGAGCCGGGATGCCGAGTTGATGGCTGTGACGGGCTCATCCGAGGTCGTCCTCGAGACGGGTGCGGTGGCAACTTTCGCCCATGTGTCCACTCCAGGCGTGCTCGACGTCATCGATGTCTATCGGGCTCTCGGTGCCGACATTGCCGCCGAGGCATGCCCTCAGTACTTCGCGCTGAACGAGGGCGAGGTTGAAGAACACGGCCCCCTGCGCAAGTTCACGCCCCCGGCGCGTATTCGAAACGAACGGGAGAGGACGGCTATGTGGGCGGCAGTCCAACAAGGCCGTTTTTCCCACTTTTCCACGGATCACGCTCCGTCGACCATCCGGCAAAAGTCCGCGGGAAGCTTCTGGGACGCGCCCTTCGGCCTTCCCGGCTTGGATACAACATTGCCATTCCTCATTGATGCGGCCTTGAACGGCCAAATAACGATGAGCGACCTCGTTCGCCTGTATGCGACGGCTCCGGCCCAGCGCTACTTGCTTCCTAAAGGTGTCATCGGCGAAGGACAAGATGCCGACATCGTCCTGATCGACCCCGCAGGATCATGGCCGATTCGCGATGAGGACATCCTCAGCAAGGCCGGGTGGAGTCCATATTCGGGGCGAACCCTGCGGGGCCGTATCGTCGCGACCTACCTACGCGGCGAAGAGATCGCGAGAGATGGTGAGTGCCACGATCTCAGATCGGGGCGGTTCGTCAGCCCGATCCTCTGAGATCAAAGCCAAACGAGCGGTGAACCCGCGAACCGAGGGCGATTGTGCAGGATATAGGATGAGAGAATGAGCCCTACAAGGTCGTAGTCAGCGATCAGGTTTTCCCCTCGGTGGAGACCGGGCCTGTGTAGCAGGCATCTGAGTATGCACAACCCTGTCCGGGCATATCTGACATCTCGCGCCCTCCTGACGGCTGTCGTCTACACCGGGGTCGTCACCCTTCCTCTCTTTCTGGTCAGCGCTCAGATCCTTCAACTGGGAAGAGAAATTGACTTCGGCGTGGGCCGACTCGGACTGGCAACGGCCAGTTACTTTGGCATGGCCGCCCTCACTGCCAATCCTGCCGGGCGGGTGATCTCCAGAATCGGCCCGGGTCGAGGCTTGCGTATCGGCGGCTTCTTGGCCGTTGCGTCTTGTGTGATCGTTGCTTTTGCTTCGGAATGGTGGATCATTTTGCCGGCAATGGCGGTGGCGGGCACCGGGAACGGTGTGACCCAGGTGTCGGCCAACGTGGCGATCTTCGATGGAGTTGCCGAGGGCCGACAGGGTCTTGCCTTCGGGGCGAAACAGGCCTCCGTGCCCATGGCCAGCCTGGTTGCCGGTATCTCCCTTCCGTTGATCGGCCTCGCCGTTGGATGGCGGTGGGCTTTCGTCGCTGCCGGCGTGCTCGCCCTCATCTTTGCGGTCTCGGCGCCAGAGCCAGTCACGAGAAGCAAGGAACCCCGTAAAGAGAAGCGTACGGGTCGTCTCCCGCGGTCGATGTTCTTGCTCGCACTTGCCGGCTTCTGTGCGGCCCTAGCGGGAAACGGTGTCTCTCATTTCATCGTGCCCTCGGCCGTGGATGTGGGTCTCAGCGAGGGCACGGCGGGAATAGTGCTCGCCGTATCTTCGCTCTTCGTAGTCGTAGTGCGGGTGGGCGCGGGCTGGACCGTTGACCGCAGACATACTCTTGGACACATCGAAATGGCCTCTCTGGTCGGCCTGGGCACCGTCGGAGCACTCTTTTTGATGACGACCGACTCAGCTTCGGGCTACCTGATCGCCATGCCCCTGGCACTAATCGGGGCTTGGGGTTGGCCGGGTGTCTTCTTCTTCACCATCGTGCGCAGCTACCGGGAATTCCCTGCTCGGGCGTCTGGATTCGCTCTTTCCACCAACCTCACCGGAACCGTTCTCGGTCCCATCGTCGTCGGCCTTCTCGCTGAGGATGGAAACTATTCAGCCGCGTGGCTATTCGTTGCAACGGCCGCTGCGGCGGCGACTTTCGCCTTCGTGCTCAGCTATAGAAAGACGGTGCGAGTCAACTCTTGACGTCGGCGGGCACTCGCTCGGGTTGATCGACTTCGATTGGAAGATCGGTGACGTTGCCTGTGTCCACCACACCAACCGGTGCCGATCACTCCGACGTTCAATTGATTCATTGGTGGTTTTCCCTTCACTCCGTGAGCAACTTCTCGGGCTCGATCGGCAGTTCGACCGGCCGGCCGAGCCGGGCGGAGTGGTCCATGGCCATGGTGAGCATGAGATTACGGTGCCCGTCGGCTGCCGTGGCATGCGGAGTGTCGATTCCGTTCCCGAGACGGTGGAACCACGTCATGGTCTCCTCCCTCATCGGGCCCCAGAGCATGCCATCCGACAAGTCTCCCGGCGGATAGCTCCCTAGGAAATCCACATGGCGCGGTGAATCGGGCTGATAGCCCTTGGAGGTGTATCCGGCGGGCTGGGCAATCTCGGTGGCGATGACCACGTCCCGATGGGTGTCCTCGATGTCGATCACACCCTTGGTGCCCACGATCCCGATCTGGAGCCCGTAGACGGAGCCCGGCCAGACCGTGGGCAGGGCCCAGCTGATGTTCATACTCCAGATGGCTCCGTCGTCCATGGTGAACACCGCAAACGTCGCGTCCTTGGTCCCCATCTCCCGAAGCGTGTGGTCCACGGAGCGGGCATAAACTTCAACGGGCGTCTTCGGTTCCATCAGCCACAGGCACATGTCGAGGCTGTGGGTTCCTGAGACAACCATCGGGGTCAGGTTGGAGCGCTCCGAGGTCTTCCGCAATGTGGCGTCGGGAACCATTCGGTTCATGAAGGCGCGGGTCACGACACTGGTCACTTCCCCGACCTGGCCATCCCGAATCCGCTGCTTGACGGTCTGGAACCGACGACGGAACCGCTGGGTGTAACCGATCACTGCATCGACCCCGGCGGCTTCGATCGCGGCGAGAACCTGGGCCGACTCCACCGGGTTCGTGGCGAGAGGCTTCTCGATGAACAACGGCGCCCCCAGTTCGACGGCAGCCATTGTGGGCGCCACATGGGCATTCTCGTCGGTCGCCACGATCACCGCGGTCACTTCCGGTTTGGCTAGAAGCTCGCTCAAGTCTGTGGTGACGAAGTCGGCACCGGTGTCCTCCGCTAGGCGCTTTGCGGTTTCGGCGTCGATGTCACAAAGCCCCAGCCAGCCGACTCCAGGATGTTCCCTGGCCAGGACCGACCGGATCCGGCCGACCGTCCCACAGCCGATCACGGCGAGACCGATGCCTCCATCGCTCATCGTTCGATACCGAGGAGACGGGCGGCGTTGCCACCGGCGATCAGATCCCGGTCATCATCGGACAAACCATCCACTTTGTTGATCAGTCCCAGAGGGTCGTCTTCCCCCATATCGTAGGGGTAGTCGGTGCCCAGTAACACATGATCCGACCTGTACTTGTTGATCAGAAAGCCGAGTTGATCCGCCTCGAAGACCATCGTGTCGAAGTAGAAACGGGACAGATACTCGCTGGGAGGGTTGGGCAAGCCGTGGCTGACGTCCCTCCTGGCGTGATATGCATGATCGAAACGACCTGCATAGGCGGGAAGATATCCGCCACCGTGGGCGAAGACGATCTTCAGCCCTGGATGACGCTCCATGACCCCGTCGAATATGAGGCGACCAGCACAGAGCGTCTCCTCTAGGGGATGTCCGATCATGTTTATGAAGAAGTGGTCGTTGAATCGCTCCGGGTGGGTGAAGGGTGTGGGATGGATGAAGACAACCATCTCCAACTCCTCGACCGTCTCCCAGAAAGTCTCGAAACGAGGATTCGAAAGCTCGTCACCTTGGATTTGGGTGGCGATCTCCACACCCCGAAAGCCCAAGTCCAAAGAGCACCGCTTCAGCTCGGTGATAGCAGCGTCGGGGTCCTGGAGCGGTACAGCGCCAAGACCCACGAAACGGCTGGGATGCGCTTCGACCAACTCGGCGAGATCGTCGTTGATCGCCCGAAAGGCCTCCAAACCCGTCTCGCCGCCGACCCAATAGAACAATTGATAGGGCGAGACCGAGAGCGCCTGAATGTCGACACCCATCTCATCCATGTCGGCGATACGAACCTCGGCAGATTCCATTTTGGGGCGCAGATACTCCAACTGCACCTTGTTGACGTCTTTGGTCAGCTGATTGCCGAACTGCAGGGGCTTGTGCCCAAGGCGGTCTGCCTCCGGCTTGGCCAGCGCCGCCGCAGCGCCGCACTCCCGGTGACAATGGATATCGATTACTGATTGGTTCACGTTATGCACAATATGCGATTCTGCTCTCAGTCGTCCAAGCGAAAGAGACGGATCGCGTTTCCGCCGGAAATCAGCTCCCGGTCGCTCCCCGTCAGGTTGGTTTCGGCGATGAGCGCCAAGGGGTCAGGCAGACCCATGTCGAAGGGGTAGTCAGTGCCAAGCAGAACATGATCTGCCCCGAAACGCCCCACGAGGATCTCCACCATGCCGGGGTCGAAAACGGTGAGGTCGAAATAGAGGCTCGTCAGATACTCGGAGGGCAGACGGTCGATGTGCTGGCGAAGCTCGGGGCGATGCCGGAAGGCGTGGTCGACCCTGGCCGGGTAGTAGGCGAGATACCCGCCCCCATGAACAAGCACCATGCGGAGACCCGGATGGCGTTCGAACACTCCACCCAGAATCAAACGAGTCACGGCCACCGTTGTGGACAGTGGCATGCCGATCACATTGACCAGGTAATAATCGGTGAGCCGCCGCGCCTCGGTGAACCCGGCGGGATGAAGGATGACAACCAGGCCGAGCTCCTCGAGCACCGACCAGATGGGCTCGAATCGGGGATCGTCGAGGTCGACACCATTGACGTCGGCGCCAATCTCAACAGCAGGGAACCCGAGATCGGCCGCCCGATGAGCCTCGGCAACTGCGGCGTCCGGGTGTGCCATTGGCAGCGTTCCCACTCCGACGAATCGGCCGGGGGTGTGCGCTACCACTTCGGCTATCCGCTGGTTCTGCATCGCCGCCACCCTGGGCGCCAGATCAGAGTCGGCCCAGTAGAAGTAGTGAAACGGCGTGAGTGCCACGAGTTGAACGTCAATACCCATGGCATCCATGTCGATGAGGCGGGCATCCGGATCGGTGTATTTGTCTAGAGCCAGTCGATAGAAATCGTTGTTGAGCTCTTTGGTGACCGGGGATGAGAACAAGGTGCGCGGCTCGTCCTCGGGCTTCAGATGCGGCCTGGTCATGTCCGCGGACTCGGGAACCATCAGATGGGTGTGCACATCCGCAGTCACCGACGTTGGCCTGGAAGCGGAAGTAGGCCCCCAGGCATCGACCCACTCCTGTGGGCCTAGTTGACTCATTCCACGCGCCCGATTCCGGCTCGACGTCTCACAATTTCCATCACCGCCGAGTTGTCGTAGTCGGCAAGACCTTCATCTTCGCCTTCGGCGAGGGCTGCCAGCACCACACTCACGAGATCCATCGGCGCACCCAGATCGAGTCCGTGCTGAACGATCAGCCGCGAGTCCTTGTGGTTTTGCTTGATACGGGCGAACGGAATCTCGTGGTCACCAGCGATCATCCGATGTCCCGAGAGATCCATGACCTTGGAGTAGGCGACACCGTCCTTGAGGATGTCCAACGTCTTATCGAGGTCCATGTCGCCGAGCTCGGCGACAACCAGTCCCTCTGCGAGCGCTAGACGATGAATGGAGAGGACATGGTTCACGATGAGTTTCATCCGCGCCCCGGATCCGACCGGGCCGACATGGTGATGCGATCGGCCAATGGCCTCGAAGATCGGCGGTCCGAGTTGGTAGGACTGCTCGGACCCGCCCATCATTACGACCAACTCTCCCCGGCCAGCTACTTCACCGTTGCCACTCACCGTCGAGTCGGAGTACGAAACGCCGTATTGGGATAGCGCGGCTGCGAACTCCACTGCATCAGCGGGAGGTCCGGTCGTGGTGTCGTAAACTTGAAGATCGTCGACTCCGGCCTCGGATATCCCGGCGTCGCCAAGACAGACCTTGCGTGCAATGTCAGATGTCGGAAGACTGAGCAGGGCAGCCCAGCAGCCCTGAACTGCGTCGGCGGGCGAGTCGGCCACGGTGCCGCCGGCCTCGGCGAATTCGTCCCGTCGATCAGGGTCGATGTCGTAGCCACGAAGCTGAAATCCCGCCGAGAGAAGAGTGGCGGACATCCTCGAGCCCATCAGGCCGAGTCCGATCACGGCCACTTGTCCGTCTTGCTGTTGACTCAAGTCTGCATCCTCTCAGACCACGGGGTTTCGCAGTGTTCCTATGCCGTCGATCGATACTTCGACAACATCGCCTGTTGTCAGGTACCTGGGCGGATCGAACCCAATTCCAACACCCTTGCCGGTCCCGGTTGCGATCACGTCGCCGGGCTCGAGAGTCATCACCTCGCTCAAAGTGACGATCAAGCTTTCGACATCGAATATGAGAGCTTCGATCGGCGCCTCCTGACGCAGCTCTCCGTTCACCGTTGTCCGCATCCACGAGGCCCTGATGTCTGGCAGTTCGTCGATGGTGGTGATCCAAGGACCCATCGGGCAGAAGGTGTCTGGGCTCTTGCCAACGAACCATTGGACATGCTTCTTCTGCAGGTCGCGAGCCGTCACATCGTTGACGATGGTCCAGCCGAAAACATGGTCGAGTGCGTGGTCACGCGACACATTGCGGGTGGGACGGCCGATGACCACGGCCATCTCGCCTTCGTAGTCGGTTGTGTTTGTCGGGTCGTTGGCGAGGACTATTGGATCGTTGGGGCCGACAACCGACGAGGTTGCCTTGCTGAAGATGACCGGATGGTCGGGGATCATTTGCCTCTCGGACGCGTCGAATCCCGAATCAGAGAACTCACGAGCGTGGTCTCTGTAGTTGCGGCCGACGGCGATAACGTCTTTGCGAAGCACCAGCGGTGCGAGCAGGCGCACCTCGTCGAGTTTACGACGGATCCCCTGGGTGGCTGCGTGGTCAACCTTGTCGTGATCCCATTGCCCGATCAGGTCGATCGTGTCCGAAGGCAGAGCCGACGGCGAAAGATCGATGATTTCGTCATGCTCGACTACACCAAGGCGGCGCTGACCATCCCATTCGAAGTTCGCCAGCTTCATGAGGAAGGATCGTAGGTCCTACACGATGAACTTGCATGATCCCATGCGCTTGCTCTTATCATCGCCCCGGTCGAGACGGCGAACGTGAGAGGACCCACGACTTGACGACAATCGACCTGCACGCCCATGCGATCGTTCCCGATGCCCTCACCGAAATGTCCGGGGCTCATCCCGACTTCGGACCGAGTCTTTTCACCGAGGACGGAACCCGGTATCTGAGCTACCCGGGGCGGGCTCGGCTTGGCCCGTTGCCCGAGGCCATCTTCGACCCGGATATCAGGCTGGCGGATATGGACGAAAAGCGCGTCGATGTCCAGATAATCGCCATACCTCCTCCCAACTTCCACTATCACGTGGCCGCTGAGGTAGGAATCGACTTTGCCTCCATCCAGAACAATCACTTGATCGAGCTCAGCGACAGCCGGCCGGAACGGTGCCACGTCTTTGGGACGCTTCCGCTCCAGGACGTCGGTGCCTCTTTAGTGGAGATCGCCCGCATCGCTGAGGTGCCGCGTGTCCGGGGAGTCCAGATGGGGACGAATATCAATGGAGTCGAACTCGACGATCCTTCTCTGGCTCCGGTGTGGGAGTCACTCGAGGCTGCGAACCTGCCGGTCTGGCTACACCCCGACCAGAGGTCGATCGCGGGACCGGAACGTCTCTCCGATTACTACCTGCAGAACTTGATCGGAATCCCTCTCGACTCGACCATCGCTGCGGCCCGACTCATCTTCGGCGGTGTCATCGAGCGGTACCCGAGTCTTCGCTTTGGCTTCTGTCATGGCGGAGGATTCGCCCCCTATCAGATAGGACGCTGGCACCATGGTTGGGGGGTGCGCGACGAAGCACGAAAGTTTGTGGCCGAGAAGGGCCCCCGTGGCTACTTCTCCACGCTGTACTTCGACAGCCTGACCCACGATGTTCTCTCGCTGGAGTTGTTGGGCCGGCGTGTTGGCTGGGACCATGTCGTCCTCGGCAGCGACTACCCATTCGACATGGCCGCCACGGACCCGGTGGCGGGAGTCGAGGCGTTAGGACTCAATGAGGACGACATGAAGATGGTGCTTGAAGACAACGCATCGCAGTTTCTTCGGCCGTTGGAAGGGACAGACGAATGAGAATGGCAAAACTGGCAAACCTCGACGTCTCCGCGATCGGGTTGGGGTGTAACAACTTCGGACGAGCGCTCGATGCGAAAGGAAGCGCCGTGGTGGTCAATGCTGCACTGGACGCTGGAGTCAATTACTTCGACACCGCCAGCAACTACGGGGAAGGCCAGTCGGAGTCGTTTCTTGGTGCCGGCCTCGGATCCCGTCGCAAGGATGCTGTAATCGGCACCAAGTTCGGGGTGGCCGTGAAAGGGTGGGAAGGCAGCGGCGGCGCCAGTCCCGAATACGTGCGTAAGGCCACCGAGCGCAGCCTGCGAGAACTGGACACCGACTACGTCGACCTCTTGATGATCCACTTCCCCTACCCGGAAACCCCGATCGAAGACACTCTCGAGGCGATGAGCGCCCTTATCGATCAAGGCAAGGTGCGTCAGATCGGATGCTCCAACTTCGATCCGACACAACTCTCCGAAGCTCTCGATGTGTCAGAGGAGAAGGGGTTGGCCGGGTTTATCGGCAACCAGGTTCAGTACAGCATGTTGCATCGCGAGCCCGAGACGAGTGGTGTCGACCAAGTGTGCCTCGACCGTGGAGTGGGCCTGCTTCCCTTCTACCCCCTCGCCAACGGGCTCCTCACCGGCAAGACCAGACGGGGCGAGCCGCCAAAGGGGCGTCTCCAAATGGATCGATATCAGAAATTCCTCACCGACGAGAACTTCGACATCGTCGAGGGCGTGGAGGCGTTCGCCCAGGCGAGAGACCTCTCGATGGTGGAGGTTGCCCTGGGCTGGCTGCTAGCGCAGGAGGCGGTCCCATCGGTGACACCGGGTGCTACCACTGCCGATCAGGTTGCGAGCAATGTGCGTGCCGCCGATTGGACACCGAGCAGCGACGACCTTGTCGAATTGGAGAAAGTGCTTGGCGGCTGATGACGAACCGGCCTTCCTTCATCTCTTCGGGACCAATATCAGGGTGACCAGAGCCAATCGACAGCAACCCATTCCTCGCCATCCCAGACCAGCGGGTTGATCTCGATTTCCGAGAACCCCGACCCGACTAGTCCCCGACTGATGACGCTGACCAGATGGGCCAATCCCTCGACATCGGCGGGTGACGTTCCTCGATATCCGTCCAACAGTTCACGTCCCCGCAAGCGATCGATCATCTCCGATGCGTCGTCGGTATTCACGGGTGCCGGGGCGAACACCACGTCATCGAGCAGCTCGGTGAGGACCCCGCCCAACCCGATCGACACGAGCGGGCCAAACCGATCGTCGACGATGGCGCCAATTATCACCTCGAGCCCCGGCTGGAATCGTTCGACCCGGATCCCCTCCACATCGAGATCCGCGGTAGCCAAAACGATCTCGCCGAAACCGACCCGTACCTCTTCTTCGGTGGCCAGATCAACCTTCACGCCACCCATTTCGGTCTTGTGAGCAAGGCTCGGCGAGACAGCCTTGAGCGCCACCGGGTAACCAAGACGACCGGCCACCGCGACGGCGTCATCGGAGTTTGCAGCAATCTCTCCGGCGACGAATGGAACACCCCAAGCCTCCGGCTCGTCCGCGATTGGCGCGGGCCGGATTCGAAGCTCATGAGAGGCAATCCGTGACAGTCCGGCAAGGGCCCGGATCGCGGCTCTTGGATCCTCGGTGACCGGGGCACCGGCCGACCGCAACGTCGCGAGCGGGCCTTGAGCCTGGTCACCGGCCATCCAGAGATGAAGGATCGGTGTCTCGGCCTCCATCGCCAGCAACGAGTCGACTCGCTCTTCGCTGTGATGAGGCGGATGGGCCGTCGACACTGCCAGCACCAGGTCGTAGTCGCCACACTCGGCAAATGCCGCGACAACCTCGGCGAATCGAGAGGGCCCAGCGATGATCCCGCCCATGTCGAGAGGGTTGTTGGCGACGCCGTGATCGAGGAGTGGTTCGAGGCGTTCAGCCAACTTAAAACCGGGAGCAGGCAGATCTAGACCTTGGCGCTCGCTGAGGTCTGCGAGGTGAATTGCGATACCTCCCGAGTGGGTGACGATCCCGACCCGGTCACCGGATGGTGAGCCGACACGTCCCATCATCTCGGCTACCTCGAGCGCCTCGCCCGGTGTTTCTGCGACCACCACACCTTGAGAATCGAGAACTCCCCGGAGAACCGCCTCCGGGGCAGCCAGGGCGCCGGTATGTGTTGTCATCAAAGACCTGCCACGTGCTCCGGTCCCGATTCGGCAAGCGACGACCGGCTTGCCCCGGGCAATTGACGACTTCACCGAGTCGATAAAGACCTCACCGTCACGCACCGTCTCGATTACGGCGAGGATCACCTTCACCTCATCTAGGCGGGAGACGGCGTCGATTGCTTCGCCCAGCTTGATATCGACCTCGTTGCCGGTCGAGACCGACACGGCCAGTCCACCGCCGCGCCCGGCAGCCAGGTTGTGCAGATAGCTTCCGGTGCCGCCGCTTTGGGTGACAACGCCGATCGGGCCGCTGCGGATCTCCTCCTTCGGTCGATCGAGACAGGTGAGAAAGCTGGCCGCAAGCCCCCGACGCGGACGGATCACACCACCACTATTCGGACCGAGCAGCCGGGTTCCGGCAGATGCAGCCGCGTCTGCCAAACCTTCTTCGAGAGCGAGACCGTCAGCTCCAGACTCGCCAAACCCTCCGGCGAAGACGATCACTGCTCCCACGCCCGCCGCGTCGGCAACGACGTCGGCCGCAGCTGCGGCGGGCACGGCGGAAATCACCAGGTCGGGTGGGTGGGGAAGATCGGAAATCGACACGAACATCTCCACTCCATCGATCTCTGGAACACCTGGATGAACACCCCAGATGGTCCCGGGAAAACCGAGTCGTCGAAGATGCCCGTGAACCCGGCCACCGTGCTTTGCCTGGTCGGCGGACAAGCCGGCAATGGCGATGCTTGCCGGATCGAGAAGGCGATCCAGATCCGTCATCGCAGCTGTGGGATCACCTCAGCGGCGAACAACTCGAGACTGTCGTTCTCCCCCATGTCATAGAAGTACAGAATCATGTCAGAGCACCCCTCGTCAACGAACTGGCCCATGGTGTCGACAGCCTCGGAAACGGTGACCCCAAACTCCTCTTCGGAGAACTTCTCGGGAGTTGTCGAGCGGCGCCTGGCAGCGATGTCGAGCTTCTTTCGAAGATCCGCGTCATCCCGGCCAATCACCGACATCAGGTGTGATGTCCGACCGATCTCCTCATAGGGTCGGCCCACTGCCTCGCAATGGTCGGCCAACACCGCCGATTTGTGACGGAAGCTCTCAAACGAATCGCCAAAGTTGGCGAAGTCTCCATATTTGGCAACGATTCGGAGAGTTCGCTTCTCGCCACCACCGGCGATCCAGAGCGGCGGGTGAGGTTCCTGCAACGGACGCGGTCGGTTAATTGCGCCGTCGACAACATAGTGCTCGCCTTTGAAGACGGCCTCTTCCTCGGTCCACATCGCTATCAGCACCTGGACCGCCTCTTCGAGTTGGTCGAGTCGCTGACCCGCTGAAGGGAAGGGGTACCCGTACGCCTCAAACTCACCCTTCGACCAGCCGGCACCTATCCCGACATCGAGTCGCCCACCCGATATCACATCGACGTTCGCAGCGACCTTCGCCAGGATCGATGGCGGGCGGTACAGGGCACACGTGCACATTTGGCCCAACCGGGCCCGAGTTGTGACTGCGGCGAGGGCTGCCATCAGTGTCCATGCCTCGAACGTGCTCTCATGTTTGACGACGGGATAGGTGTGGAAGTGGTCGTAGACCCAGATGGAGTCATAACCAGCCCCCTCGATCACACGGGCAAAGGCGAGAATCCGATCCCACTGCTGATCGGCGGGCACCCCATCCAGATCGCCCTTCCATCCCTGGGGCACAAACGTCCCAAATCTCATCAGACTCCCTCTCCTTCACCGGGCTCGGGCCATAACTTGACCACGCCCTCGTCGGCAAGACTTCTCAATTCAGACTCGTCGAGATCGAGCCGTTCGGTGAGCACCTCGATTGTGTGCTGGCCGAGCATCGGCGCCGACTCGTTGGGACTCTCCCAGTCGCTGAACTTGACCGGACTGGGCGGGTAGCGAACCTTTCCCAAAGTGGGATGGTCGTAACTCTGGATCATGCCCCTGGCCTGCACCTGGGGATCGTCGAATACCTCACCGATGTCGTTCACAGGGGCGTTGGGAATGTCGAATTCATCGAGGATCGCAAGCCACTCGGCGTTCGTCCTCCCACTGAAGACCTCGGCAAGGATCCGAACCACGTAGTCCCGATTGGAGAGACGTGCCGTGTTGTTGGCAGTGAGCGGATCTTCGATCAGGTCGGGCCTTTCGATCGCATTACAGAGGTTCTGCCAAAACTTCTCGTCCCTGGCGGCAACCACCACGTAGCCGTCGCTCGTCTGGAAGGCCTGCCACGGAACCATGTGGGCGTGGGCAGTGCCCAGCCGGGTCAGCTTTCGACCCGAGTTGAGGTAGTCGACCGCGTCGTAGGAGAGCATCGAGACAAGGCTGTCGAGCATGGCCACGTCGGCATGGCGGCCCTCGTTGTGACGCTCTCTCCCCACCAGCGCGGCCAGGACGGAGATACAGGCGTAGATGCCTCCCGAGATATCGGCGATCGGGATTCCGACCCGGGCCGGGTTTCCGTCGGCCGGGCCCGTGATGTCGACGTGGCCGGCGTAGGCCTGCACCACCAGATCAAAAGCGGACTTGTCTCTGGCAGGCCCATACTCACCAAAGCCGGTCACCGACACCGTGATGACTTCGGGGTTGTGCTCCTTCAAGGCGGCATGATCTATACCGAGGCGAGCCATGACGCCCGGCCTGAAGTTGTCGATCACGACATCGGCCTGGGCCACGAGCGAGTAAAAGATGCCGAGACCACGCTGATCCTTGAGGTCGAGAACCACACTCTTCTTACCGCGGTTCATGAACAGATGGATCGCGCTCTCGTCGTGTAGAGGAGCGATGGTCGCGTTGCGCGCGGTATCTCCCGAACGAGGTTCGATCTTGATCACCTCCGCACCGAGGTCGGCCAGGATGACACCACCGAAATTCCCGGCGATCACCTGACCCAGTTCGAGAATCGTGACCCCCGACAGCAATCCGTTCATGGGTTGATCACCTGGCCCATGTCGACGGCACGACCTGCCAGATTGGATCGAGCGAGCGGCTTGTAGCCGACCGAGACTGCGTCCTCGAGATCGACGATCACGACATCGGTTCCGGAACGTCCCGCCTTCTCAACCATGTCGAGCCGGTGACCGGGAGTGAACATCATGGAGCGAACCGGTTTCATCTCGTCAACCCCTCATTTGATCGCCACTGGATTGAGCGGGGAGCCCACGGCACGGGTGAACGGCAGCGGCGGGCCGCAAAACATGAACTCGTAGACGCCGTCTTCTGCGCAATCTTTGGCAAGAGGGTCGAGATCGAAGATCTCCCCGATCCACATACCCATGTGCACGATGAAAATGATGTGAAGTGGCTGGGCGACGTCGGGTGTCTCGTTGGGCCGAACCTCAAAACCCCAGGTGTCGGTGGCAACGGCAGCCGCGTCCCGAGAGGCGAACCAATCGACGCTGCCCAGGCCGAGACCAGGAGCGTCGCCTCCGGCATAGTCTCCCCATGATCCGGCCGACCGGGCCGCAGTCATCGCCCCTGTGCGCACGAAGACAAAGTCGCCGGCGCCGACATCAACCCCGGCGTATTCGGCTGCCTTTTCCAAATCGTCGGCGTCAATCGCATACCCAGGCTCGAGCCACTCGACGCCGAGAGCACGGGGAACATCGAGCAGAACGCCGCGACCCACCATGTTGTCGGCTGCATTGGCAACGTCCCCTTTGAGAGCGCCCCTGCTGGAGATCCACTCGGCTCCATGTCCGTTGTAGATCTTCCCCTCGAAGATCACATGGGCCAGTGCGTCCCACTGTGTTCCGGATTGGAGGGGCATGATTATCAGGTCGTCGGTGCCGCGGAAGTGCTTTTCCACGCCTCCGTAAAAGTCACGGATCATCGTTCCGGCGATGGCGTCGGCTCCGTCTCTGATCATGAGATGGATCGGGTTGAAGCGGCCGAGAAACCCGGTCTGTGGGCCCTCGTCGTCATATGGGAGCGCCATCGAGATTGTCGTCCCACGGGTAACAAGGGAGGCAGCATTCACCACCATCTCCTCGGTGACCAGGTTGAGAGTCCCCTTCTCGTCGTCCGGGCCCCACCGACCCCAGTTGCTGTGACGATCGCTCAGCTCGCGAACCGTCTCGATGCTCGGTGTCACCATTCCTCTTCTCACTGCTTCTACGCCCGGAAGGGGCGTGCATGATGCACGATATATGATCAGGCGGCGCGGTTACCAACGCAGGAGCAATGGACTACGAGTTGACCCCAGAGCAGGAACTACTCCGGACAACGGTGCGCGAGTTCTGCGATAAAGAGATCAGTCCCGAGAGTGTCCGCGAGCACGATCGGGAGCACAGGGCGCCCCAAGAGCTCTACGACAAGCTGGGGGCACCGGGGTGGCTCGGGATCAACATCCCCGAAGAGCACGGGGGCGGCGGGGCGGGTGCCGTCGAAGTGGCCATCCTTCTCGAAGGATTGGGCCGGGCGTTTCTCGACCTGTCCTTCTGGGTATTTCGCACTGTCACCTGGGGAGGACTGGCCATTTCCCGCGATGGGACGGAAGAGCAGAGGAAGGAGTTTCTCCCCCGGATCGCATCTGGAGACCTCACGGTGTGCTTCTCGCTAACCGAGCCCGATGCCGGGTCGGACGCAGCGGCGATATCTCTCTCCGCCGTCGAGGACGGCGACGACTACGTACTCAACGGCCAAAAGGTCTTCACGTCCGGATTCAAGGTAAGCGACCTCGACATCGTTGCGACGCGCACCTCCACCGAGGGAAAGAAGCAGCACGGCATCACCAACTTCATCGTGGACACCGACAGCTCTGGTCTTGAGTGGCAGCCGATCGAGACCCTGGGCCACTGGCCCCTCGGCACTGCGATGCTCTACTTCACCGACGTCAGGGTCCCCAAGACCCGGATGCTGGGCACTCTCCACGACGGGTGGGGTGACCTGGGGGTCTATCTCCGATACGAACGTCTCTGTCTCTCCGCTGCTCGAACCGGCGCTGCCGCTGCCGCTCTCGCCGACTCCGTGGCCTACGCCAAGGAACGCAAGCAATTCGACAAGCCGATCTCTGAGTTCCAGGCGGTCTCACACCGTCTCGCCGAGATGCAAACCATGGTCGAGATCTCCCAGATGCTCGTCTACCGCTACGCATCTCGACTGGACCGGGGGGTGGCGTCGACACGGGATGCTGCGATCCTCAAGCTCTATGCGTGCGAGGGCTACAAGCAAGTGGCCGACATGGGTCTCCAGGTGCTCGGCGGGTACGGCTACACCAAGGAGTACGACCTGGAACGCCATTACCGGGATTCACGGCTTGGTGTGATCGGTGCCGGCACGTCCGACATACAGCGCAATATCATCGCCAAGACGATGGGGCTGTGACACCGGTCATAACCGGGGAGGCGAGAGCCTGGGCCGATCGGGAGTACCCGGATTTCGACTTTCAAGTGACAGCAACCGACATTGCCCGATTCGCTCGTGCCACCGGGGAAACCAATCCGATCCACTTCGAGCAGACGGCGGCTGTCGAGCAGGGTCACCCCGATGTCGTAGCGCCGACCATGTTCCCTTACGTCATCCGACAGCACGCCTCGGCCCTGGTGCGCCACGATGAGCTCGAGTCGGACGGATCTCCCAGCGCCGATGTCCCTCCGCTGCCTACTCGGAGGGCGATGGCCGGAGAAACTGCAATCGAGTTCGGACCGCCCATCGTTGCCGGCGACACGATCACCGTTCGGAAGCGTCTCGCCGACATGTACGAGAAGCATGGAAAGAGCGGCCCCCTTGTCTTCGTCGAGATGGAGTTCTCCTTCACGAATCAACGCAGCGAGACGGTGGCCAAAGAGAGCTTCACGAGGATCTATCGATGACGTCCCTTCCAGATGTCGGTGTCGAAATCCCGGCGCAGTTGCACAGCCCGACGGCGCTTGACCTATTCATGTTCAGTGCTTCGGCATGGCTCCTCCACCGCATTCACTACGACACGCCGTTCACTATCGAGCACGAAGGCCATCCCGGACTACTCATTCATGGCCCGCTCCAAGGCGTCTACCTGGCTCAGGCTGCTGAGGCATACCTGGCCGATGTAGCAAAGCTACAGTCGATGACCTATCGACACCTTGCGCCTGCCTACCTCGGTGAGGAATTGGAGTGCGGCGGAATCGTGACCGGATCCGATGGAGAAGGAATCGATCTCGATCTCTGGGCACGGAAGTCCGACGGCACCGACACCACAACCGGGAAGGCGAGGTTCGTTCTTCGATGAGAACGACAGGCGCGCTGGTACTCGCCGAGATGCTCGACGGATACGGAGTGACCCATCTCTTCCATGTGCCGGCGGTGCTCCGCCGGTCAATGGTGGAGATCGAAAAACACACGTCGATAAAGCGGGTCCGACCCCACGGCGAGAAATCGGCCGCGTATATGGCCGATGGCTACGCCCGAGCATCGGGAAGACCGGGAGTATGCGCCGCCCAGGTGGTGGGTGCGCTGAACCTGGCTGCAGGGTTGCGTGACGCCCATCTCGCCCACTCCCCGGTGATCGCACTCACCGGGGGACGGGACCCTCAAACCAAGTTCCGCAAGGTGTATCAGGAGGTCGACGATCTTCCTGCCTTCGAACCGGTCACAAAGCTGAATGTGACCGTGGACGCCGTTGAGCGGATCCCGGACCTGGTTCGTCAGGCATTTCGGGCCGCAACCACCGGAGCACCAGGCCCAGTTCACATCCAATTCGCCGGCAACGAAGGCCAGATCGACGCCACCGAAGCCGACCTGGAGGTCTATTGCGAGGAACAGTTCGCTTCAGTGCCTCCCTTTCGACCCGCCGCACCCGATGCCCACTTGGTGCGGGCACTCGAGCTGCTGGCCACGGCGGAGCGCCCGGTGTTTGTGGCGGGGGGCGGGGTTCGCTCCTCCAACGCAGGCCCTGCATTGATCGCGCTGGCCGATCGGCTGGGCATCCCGGTGGCCACCTCCCTCAACGGCAAGGACACCATTGCTGACACCCATCCGCTTTCGGTCGGCGTGGTTGGCTCCTACTCACGGGGATCGGCCAATCAGGTGGTGCTGGCGGCGGACCTGGTCTGTTTCATCGGGACCGAAACGGGAGGAATGACCACTCACTTCTGGAAGGTCCCGCGCATCGGCACGCCTGCGATCCAGATTGACATCGAACCCGATGCCCTGGGACGCAACTATCCACTCGAGATTGCGATCAACGCCGACGCCCGCACCACCCTCAGCCGGATGCTGGAGTTGACCGAGGATCCGGTCCGCCACGAGCAATGGGCTTCGGTGGCGGCCGCTCACGAAACCGAATGGCGAACCGAATACGCGCCACTGCTCGAGTCGGATCAGGTCCCTCTCCGTCCCGAACGTCTCTGTGCCGAGTTGTCCGACCTCGTGCCAGACGACGGAATCGTCGTCGTCGACACAGGCCATGCCGGAATGTGGATGGGTGGGATGTACGACCTCCGGGTAGCGACGCAGTCCTACATGAGAAGTGCGGGGCACCTGGGCTGGGCATTCCCCGCCTCGCTTGGAGCGAAGTGCGCCGCCCCCGACCGCCCGGTGATCTGCTTCACGGGTGACTCCGGGTTCTGGTACCACGTGGCGGAAATCGAGACGGCAGTTCGCTGGGGTATCAACAGCATCACCGTGGTCAACAATAACCACTCCGGCAACCAGTCAAAGCGTGGCTTCGATCGGGTTTATGGCGGGAGACAGACCGAGAAGGCAGAGGAAATGTGGGTTTTCACCGACGTCGACTTCGCCCGTCTCGCCGAGGACATCGGCGCACTGGGGATTCGAGTTGAAAAGCCCTCCGAGCTGGCACCAGCATTCGACAGGGCGCTGTCGGCAGGGGGGCCGGCAGTGATCGACGTTGTAACCGATATCGACGCTCTCGCCCCGCTCGCAGTCGAGTAGACAGCGGCAGCGGTCATTCCACCAGTAGCACAGCCTTGCCGTTGACCTCTCGGCCGGCCAGCGCGGCAAACACCGAGTTGGCCTCGGTCCACGGTGCCTCCAGCCCGATCTGGGGATGCAGTGAGCCCTCGGCGACCATGTCGGCGAGAAGTTTCAGGTCTTCCCCAAACGTGGGTGGTTCGCCACTCTCGTAGACGAAGAAGGCGACTATCCGCGCTCCGGCCCGGCCTCGAAAGTCGCCAAAGGAGACCTGTGCGCTCGTATTCGAGGAGTTGCCGTACACCGCAATCGTCCCGCCCGGCGCGACGAGGCGTATCGAGGCTTCAAGGGAAGCACCCCCTGCTGACTCGAGAATCAGATCAAACGGGCCATCAGCCTCCTCGATGTCATGGACAATCGCACCGGCTCCCAGATCCGCGAGCCCGGCCGCCCTTTCCGGGCTGCCTGCCACGCCGGCGACTTCGGCACCCGATCCCGCCGCCAGCTCCACCATAAAACGACCAACACCACCCGCAGCCCCGGTGACGAGCACCCTCTGGCCGGATAGATCGCCGCCGAGGCGCAGTAACCGGAGGGCAGTCACGCCGGCGATGGGAAGAGTCGCTGCTTGAGCGAAGCT
>Ga0255057_10000438_pt1 | contig 23792 bp, 25 predicted proteins | sample Cases_109_6_MG_FD_189022 | JGI IMG/M metagenome (GOLD analysis project Ga0255057, IMG submission 189022) | Seawater microbial communities from Amundsen Gulf, Northwest Territories, Canada - Cases_109_6 | ecosystem: Environmental > Aquatic > Marine > Gulf | place: Canada: Northwest Territories... | reverse complement strand
CGCGACCGCGCCGTGGCCGCCGGGATTACGGTGAATGCGTTGGCCATCATGACCGGGCAATACCGCCTCGACGATTACCTGAAAAACAACATAGCGGGCGGCCCCGGGGCCTTCGTGATGACGGCGAGCGGCTTCGACGATTTTCCCGCGGCGATCCGGCTAAAGCTGATCCGTGAGATCTCGGACCCATCGATGGCCGAGTGGCGGCCTGCGCGCCTCATGAGTTGCCACGCGCCGCCGCCGCCGAAAGGCCGACAGTACTTGACAGTAACAGGTAGGTGTTATGCAGCCCCGTAGCATGAAATAGACGATCGTTCTGGGAAAGTTCATCTGTAACAATTCGTAACAAATTGTGAGTGCCAGGGGGATGTAGTCTGAAAAGGTACTATTATATTATCTGCGCGAGTCGGATGCACTAAAAGCTGTGCGTCGTGGTGTATATGGGTCGAGATAGAGAGTGACGTCGGGATAGAAAAGTAACGACGGCTTTGTTTGGCCCATATGTTGATTGGGGCATCGTCGGGGTTTCTCCAGGGGGATTCTCTTTCGAGCACAACCGAGGTGGTAAGGATGGCTGTGGCGACAGCAACGGTAAACTCGACGCTGCCGTTTCGTTTGGCCGACTTCGAGACATTGACGGAAAGTCTCGATTACGCGGCCGGCGGCGAGGCGGGAATCAATTTTTACTCGCCAAGGGGCGAGTTGGAGACGGCGCTATCTCATGGCGCGCTGCGCGAGCAGTCGGTTTCGATGGCTCTGAAGCTCACGGCGGCCGGCTACCCGCGTGGCATGCGTTTTGCGATCGTCGCGGAAACCCATCCCGATTTTCATGTCTTCTTCTTTGCCTGCCAGTATGCCGGGCTCATTCCGGTGCCGTTGCCGCTCAACATGAATATGGGCGCGCACTGCGCCTATGTCGCGCGTTTGCGCGGTATGCTCGAGGAATCGGGTTGCGGCGCGGCCGTCGCGCGCGAGGGTATGCTGGCCTTCCTGCGCGAGGCGGCGAGCGGCCTGGACATCGACGTCGGCACACCTGAGGACTTCGCCGCGCTGCCCGAGGTGCGGGGCGACCTGCGGCCCTTCGATAGCGAAGGACCTTGCTACATCCAATATTCCTCCGGCAGCACGTCGGCGCCGCGTGGAGTTTTCATCACGCAGAAGGCCATCACCAGCAATGCGCGGGGCATCTCGCGGCACGGCCTGAAGCTGGTTCAGGGCGACCGCTCCACCTCGTGGCTGCCGCTCTATCATGACATGGGCCTGGTTGGTTTCTGCATAGCCCCGATCATGTCGCAGGTCACGGTGGACTATCTGGCCACCGCGAGCTTCGCGCGCCGTCCGCTGGTCTGGTTGAAACTGATGAGCAGGACCCGGGGATCGATCTCCTTCGGCCCCACCTTCGGTTACGACTTGTGCGCGCGTCGGGGCCTCAACGGATCGGCGGCCGAACTCGATCTCTCGGCCTGGCGGGCCGCCGGCGTTGGCGGCGAGATGGTGCGCGCCGACGTGCTCGAGGCTTTCTCCGCGGTCTTCGCCGAGGTCGGATTTTCCAGAAAAGCTTTTCTGCCGTGCTACGGGCTGGCGGAGGCGACCCTGGCCGTCAGCTTCCCCGAGGTCGGGACCGGCGTCGAGGTCGACCGCATCGATCGACGGATCTTCGCCGCCACCGGGCGCGCGGTGCCGCTGCAAGACGAGGGTCAAGCGAACGCGAACGGCGCCTCGGACGAGCCAGTCGACGGCGGCGAAAGGACGGGTCTTGCCTTCATGAAGGATGCATCGTCCGCACAGGGCCGCGACTTCGTCGTCTGTGGCCGACCGTTGCCCGGCCACAAGGTGGAAGTCCGCGACGACCATGAAAATCTACTGGCGGATCGCTGTGTGGGCAGGGTCATGGTGACGGGGCCGAGCGTCATGACAGGCTATTTCGAGAACCCGGCGCTTACCGCCGCCGCGATGACCGTGGACGGATGGCTGGATACCGGCGATCTGGGCTATCTCCTCGACGGCAGGCTGGTGGTCACCGGCCGGCGCAAGGATCTGATCATCCAGAACGGCCGCAACATCTGGCCGCAGGATATCGAGTGGGCGCTCGAAGGGATCGACCAGATACGTTCGGGCGATGTCGCGTGTTTTGCGATCGAGGCCGATGACGGAGATAACGAGGTGGTCGTCGTGGTGCAGTGTCGATTGACCGACGCGGAGGCTCAGGACGAATTAGCCCGGGCGATTTGCGCGACGGTCTATCGGGCCAGCGGACTCCACTGCCGGGTCGCCTTGGTGCCGACGCGCAGCCTGACCTTTACGTCGTCTGGAAAACTGAGCCGGGCGGCGGTGAAGGCGGATTATCTGTCAGGCGCCCTCAGTCCGCTCAACGAGTTGGATGTTCCGCTTGCGGCGCCGCAGCCGAGGGCACAGGCTCAGACCTTGCAGGCCAAATCCTAGGTGCCAGGCTCGGCCCGCGAGGCCGCGCAACGGGAGCGCAACGAAAATCCGGTTGACGCTGAGTTCGGGCGGGGCCGCTGGCTTCGCCTCTAACCCGGGTTTGTGACGGGCCAGGATTCATGACGGGGCTGATCGCTCTTACAGGTGCGACTGGGTTCGTGGGCGGCACCGTGCTGCGCGCGCTCTTGAAGGAGGGGCGGCGGGTACGTGCTCTCAGCCGCCGTGAGGGCGCTCTCGCACCGCACGAGCGCCTGGAGATCGTCCTCGGCGATCTCGCTTCCGATACGGCCTTGGAGCAGTTGCTGGCCGGCACCTCGGCGGTCGTCCATGTCGCCGGGCTGGTCAAGGCGCGCGACCGGCGCAGCTTCGAGGCGGTCAATGTCGAGGGCACGCGCTGCCTAGTCGAGGCGGCCACGAAACTGGATCCCATCCCGCGGTTCATCTATCTGTCGTCGCTTGCCGCGCGTGAGCCCGGCCTATCCGCTTACGCCGCGAGCAAGCGCGGCGGCGAGTTGGCGGTGGAGGAAAACCCGGCATTGAGCGACTGGCAGATCCTGCGCCCGCCGGCGGTCTATGGTCCCGGCGACCGGGCAACACGCAGCCTGTTTCGGCAGTTCGCCCGTGGCCGCTGCCCGGTACCCGGCCGCGGCCAGGGACGGTTTTCCCTGATCTACGTTGAGGATCTGGCCGATGCGGTCGCTGCCCTTTTGCGCCATCGGATCGCGCCAGGTCTCTACGAGTTGCATGACGGAAGGGCCGGAGGCTACGACTGGAGCGATATGGCGGCGATCGCCGCGCGTGCCGTCGGCCGGCCGGTTCGACCGGTTCGCCTGCCGGCCCCGGTCATGACGGCGATAGCCTCGGTCTCGGAGTTCTTTTCCGGCATCGCCGGGCACACACCGATGTTGACGCCGGGCAAGGTCCGCGAGTTATGTCATGAGGACTGGGTGGCCAGGGACAATCTGCTGGACGAAGCGCTCGACTGGCAGCCGGTTGTCGGGGCCGAACAGGGTTTTGCAAATGCAGTGGAGTGGTATAAGGCGCACAACTGGATCTGACCGAGGCGTACCATGCCCTCGCGGCGTGAGGCTCGGCGGTGGCGATATTGTAAGGAGCTTGCGTGCAATCATGGCTGGTGACCTAGATGAAGTTTGTGCGGAAATCATCACGCTACTCGAACCGTTCAACAAGACCGGCGTCGAAATCAAGCCTGAGACCGACCTGGCCGCGGACCTGGAAATGGATTCGGTAGCCGCGATGAATCTCGTCATGGAAGTCGAGGACAAGTACGACATCGACATACCCATTAACCTGCTCTCGGATGTAACCTGTCCCAGGGACCTTGCCCAGCTCGTCGAGAAGCAGCTGAACAGGTGATACGAACCATGGATATTCTGGACAAGTACGCCTCCATCGCCGAGCGCCATGCGGCACTTGTGACCCACGGCGCCGACCCCTTTGGCGTTTGCATGGAAGACATCCGCTCTCCCACGGAAGCGGTGATCGACGGCAAGCCGGTCATACTTTTCGGCACCAATAACTATCTGGGCCTTACGTTCGATCCGGATTGCATCGATGCGGCCATCGACGCATTGAAGCACTACGGAACAGGGACCACAGGCTCGCGCATTGCCAACGGTACCTATCGCGCTCACCGCGATCTTGAAGAGGCCTTCGCCGAATTCATGGACCGGCGTTTCGGCATGATCTTTCCGACCGGATATCAGGCTAATCTCGGGGCGATCGCCGCCGTTGCGGGCCCCAAGGATATGATATTCCTCGATGCCGATTCCCACTCCAGCATTTACGACGGCTGTCGCCTGGCGGGGTCGAAACTGGTGCGCTTCCGGCACAACGACCCCGATGATCTCGACCGCCGCTTGGCCCGAAACCGTGAAGAGCCCGGCGGCAAGGTCGTGGTGATCGAGAGCCTCTATTCCATGTTGGGCGACGTTGCGCCGTTGGAGAGGTTCGTCGAGGTGACAAAGCGCCACGGTGCCACGATGATCCTCGACGAGGCCCATTCATTCGGCGTTTACGGCAAGAAGGGTCAAGGGATCGCCCACGAGTTGGGCCTCAACGATGAGGTCGATTTCATTGCCGGGACCTACAGCAAGAGTCTGGGCGCCGTGGGTGGTTTCGTGGTGTCCAGTCACCCTGGTTTCGAGACCCTGCGCTTTACCTGCCGGCAGTATATGTTCACCGCCTCCTCGCTGCCCTCGAGCCTGGCCTCGGTTCGATGTGCGCTGCACAAGGTCGCCGAGGGGGATCACTTGCGCCGTAGCCTTTGGCAGAACGCCAAGGACCTTCACGATCGCCTATGTGGGCTCGGATTTCAGATCTGCGCGCCGGCCAGCCCGATCATCGCCGTGAAGCTGCCCGACGACGCCAGCGCGGTGGCGATGTGGAATGGGCTGCTGGACAATGGCATCTACGTCAACCTGGCCATACCGCCGGGCACGCCCGACGACACCTACCTGTTGCGCTGCAGCGTTTCCGCGGCCCTGACGTCCGAGCAGGTCGAGACGATCCTCGCCACCTTCGAGGCGGTCGGGCGTCACACCGGTGTCATCGGCGAGCGGGCGGCTTCGGGCGCCTCGTCGGAATTAGCCTCTATCTGAAGGCCCCTTTACGGTAGAGACGCCAGAACAGCACGCTTGAGGCGAGTATCGGGTGGCGTTCCTGCCAGGGCGTGAGCTCGACCTTTACGCCTGAATGGCGCTCGATCTTCCAGGCCAGGTAGCGCGCGCCACCCTGGAAGGTAAAGGCGGCCTTGAGCAAGCGCAGGACGTTCAAGGGCTTGCCGATCAGGCGGCGCACCATCCATCTGCGGGCACAACGGCGGCGTTCGGCCGGCGCGGCATGGTGGTGGAAGACCGCCTTCGGTCCTTCGCCGTCGCCCAGGGCCAAGGCGGTTACCTGCCGATAGCGCTCGTCGAAGGCCTCGACGATCTTCCGCGCCCGCCCGGGGCCCTCGGCGCGCAGCTCCGTGCGGTAGGATTCCTCGAACAGGCGCTGCCACAGTCCGGCGGCATCGAAACTCTCATCGAGCAGCGGCAGGCACTCGGCGATGCTGGTGCGCACCGCGCCGGCCAGCGCGGCGACCAGCGGTTGTCTCAACTCTTCGCGCTTCAGATAGGCGATCGCCGTCGGCTGGGCAAAGCGCGTCCAAACGAAGGGATGGCGTCGCCCGCCCGATGCCGCATCAAGGAACTGATCGAATGCGAGGACGGCATATTTGGCGCGCACGCTGCGTTGATCGAAACCGGTTTCGATGTAGTAGACGTTGGGCGGAAGAAGGCGGGCGAGAGCCGCGGAGACGGGGTTCGCCAACGCCTCCCGGTAGCCGCTCACCAGTAGGTAGAGATCGACGATTTTGCCCTCGTCGTCGCCGTCGCGCAGGCACGAGCCATAGAACAGGATGGCCAGAACCGAGGCGCCATGGCGCAGGCGTGCGGCTTCCGCCACGGCTTGGATCGCCGGCGGCAGCCGGGCGGCGCTCTCGCGGTCGAGGTAGGCCTCCAGCGACGTGGCCTGTTGGTCGGTCATAGCTTGACGAAATCCGCGCTGTGGCGAGCTGTCAAGACCAAGGGGCGGGCCGGGTCGGGCTCGAACAACTGGCCATCCAGAGTGAAGGGGCTCGACAAGGTCAGCTCGACCCTCTCGGCGCCGCGGCTCAGGTAGCAGTCGCTCGGCAGACGCCGATCGTCGCCGCCATAAAGGACCCGGCGGGCCGAGCGCAGCAAACGCCGTGGCGGATAGGCGATGCTGGTATAGCGGATGGGCCGCCCGCCGATATTCCAGAAAGGCCGGCTGCGCAGCACCAGGCGATCCAGCGTGGTCGCCAGAAACAGCAAATAATCTCGCTCCCCGAAGACCTCGTCATCGAGCTTTATGTCTGCCCTGTCGCCCTTGAGCACCTGATCGTTGCGCCCGCGGGTGAACAGCCAACGAAGCAAAAGGGCGGCCAGGGTAAGGCCGTTGGCAAGCTCGGATTCGAACTTGAGAGAGTGAATCGACTGCCGGCAGGTCTCTATGGCGCGATAGATCCCGGCGCCGCCGAAGAACATTCCGACCTGAGGGCCGTAGTCCCGAATATTCTCTAGACGAAGCAGATGGCGCCGATGCAAATGCCCGCTCAACTCGCCCGACCGGCAGAGCTCGAAGAGGCGCCGTAGGCCCTTGTCGCCGCCGATCCCGATGTCGCTCGCGGTCATGTTGGTCATGCCGCGCGGCAGGATGGCAAGGGCCGGAAGGCGCTCGAACGGCCGGGCCTCGATCAGCTCCGTCAGCACGGCCTGCACCGTCCCGTCGCCGCCGGAAATCACCAGAAGCTCCAGATCCTTGTGTGCCAAGTCCGCCAGGATGGCCGGCAGGTCGGCCATGTCGTCGAGCCGCGCGTAGCGAAACCCTTCGACTTCGCGGCCAGCGGCCTCCAAGCCGCTCGCCCGCTGCTTGTTGCGCTGGCTGTGGGGATTTTCGATGGCCCCGACCCGCATCATTGGCGCGGCGCCTCGGACATCCACGACCGCAGCGCGCCGGCGCGCCGGCAGGCGCCGTATGCCTGGGCGAGCTGAAGCCCGTGCGCCAGCAGGCACAGCCCCGTCCACAGCGCCACCGCCACCAACCCCCAGTCGGGTCGGCCGATCAGGGTGAAGAGGGTGAGCAACAGCAGGTTCGGGTTACGTCTGGCGGTGATCTGACGAAAGAGGGTGTCGATCGGGCGCCAGACATGGATTTCGATCTTGAAGAGCCATATGGAAATGCCTTCGATAACGCGTTGCAGGACATAGCCGGCGAGGATGACGCCGAGCACGACGTACAAGACCGCGGGGTCGAGCGCATGGCCCCCGCCCTGGAGGCCTTGTGCCCAGGCGATGTACCAGAAGGGCGGATGAACGAGGTCGATCCCATGGTCCAGAGCATTACCGAATTTGGATGAGGTCAGGGTGACGCGCGCCAGCTTGCCGTCGACCGTATCGAGAAACGTCATCAGCCAGCCGGCGGCCAGTCCCAAGGCCCACTGGCCCTGCCAGAACCACCAGAAGGCTAGGATGACGAAAAGCAGGCTCGCCCATGTGACCATGTTCGGGGTAATTCCGAGGCGCGTGCAGAGTTTGGTCGCGTGGAAAGCGGGCCACGGCCAGACCCACTTGGTGACCAGGTCGGTCGCACCTTTGTAGGTTCCCATGAACATGCGCCACTCGATCTGCTTTAAGCGTTCGGCGGAGAGCCGACGGGCATAGGGAACCTCGCGCTTGCGCAATGCCTTCCAGTATGAGGCGCCGAGCTCGGCCGAGATCACCGGACGCAGCCCGTGGGTTTCGCCGGTGCCGCCGCCGGCGGTCAAAAGCCGGCTCACGCGATCCGCCTGCCCGGCGGGCGCATGGGCCGCGACGAACCGCGTGCCGTCCTCATCGTCCGCCCCAAGAATTATGCCGGGCTGATCGACCAGGGCCGATACGACGGGAGCATCGAGAACCACGTCGGCACGCACGATGACGACCGGGCCTGGATGAGCGGAGAGATGGTCCTGCGTAAGGACGTCGCTTATGCCGGCTTTGGCGAAGGCCTTCTCAAGGCGCTTGGACGGCCGTTCGTTCCATATGTGGTGCGGGCAGTCGCCGACGATGGCGAGACTCGGTTCGACCGTCACTGCCATCTCTCCATTATACCCGGTTTTGGTGTCGCGCAGGGCCGGCTTCGGCGTTCTTCGCCCGCTCAGTCATCGCTCGTTTCGCGCCTTTCACCCTTTATGACGCCAAGGACCGGCTCCTCGGGCCCGGCGTTTTCCTGGCCGTCCTCGGCGGCTGACACGCTGGGAGCCATCACAGCCTCGTGGTGAAAGCCGAAGCTGCCGACCACGACGGCGAGAATGATGACAGGGGCCCAGGCGGCAATGAGCGGGGGAAGGTAACTCGCCTCGCCCAGCGCTTGGCTCCATTTGGCCAAAATGAAAAAAGCGAAGCCGAAGAGCAGTCCCTTCAAAAACAGCAACCCGATCCCGCCGCCCCTCTCAAAGCGTTGCGCGAGAATGATGCACAAAAAGATCAACAGCATCGGGACCAGCCCGGCAGCGAATTTCTGGTGCAGCCACACCTGATACAAATGCGGCGGGAAGAGCCCGAAATTCTCGTTCCTTACAAGGCGCAATAGTTGTCCGATGGTCAATTCGGAGGGGTGCGCGGCCATGGTTCGGAGGTCTTCCAGCGGCAGGGACGTCCGCCACTCCATGCGCTCCAGCTTCTCCACCCGGGGTCCCTTCACGGTGCGGCGGACGACATCGGTCAGAATCCATCTTCCGTCCTCATTGTGGATTCCGCCAGCGTCGATCCGCGCGATCAACCGACCGTTCAGGCTCCGCTGAAAGACGATCAGGTTGTCGAGCGTCTCGATGTCGTAGCTCAGTTGCGGCAGGCGTACGATATCGGTGCCGCTGCGCATCCAGAACGACCCGTCGGCCGTTTCGTTGCTCAGGACCCGCGCGTATTCACCCACGTCCCAGTCATAAAGCCGCTGCAAGGTACGCGGCACGGCCTCTCCATCGAGGGCGAATTGAAGCAGCCCGGCCACGATCGCCACAGGGGCCAACGCCAGGCAGGTGCCGAGAGGCGAGACCTTGCAGTTCCACAAGGCCACAAGCTCGCGATGATGAATGAGCCCGGCGAGAACGGTCAGGCTGGCCAGGAGCGCCGACGGCGCGAGCGCCAGAGAGCCGATCTCCGGCAGTCGCAACATGGCATAGGCCAGAAGGGCTGTCGGATCGCCGTCGCGGCTGTCGAGCACCGGTTTGGTATAGATCATCAGATCGACCGAGAGGATGAACGCGCAGAGGCCGAAATAGATGAACAGCAAGCGGGTCGTGATCAGGTAGTTGAGGTAGCCTCGAAAGGTGCGCATGTCTCGGCAGCTCCCGCGGCTCTAGTTCGACGACTTCGATGTAGGCCGGGCGATCGCCCAAAGGTTGGCGATATAGGCGTTGAACAACCCTTCGCGGCCGACGCCGAACGCGGCTCTGGCGAACAGGAAGCCGGAGCCGAGCGTGAGGAGCGCCAACGGCCCCCAGACCGTCAGATAAGGGTTGAGGCCGGCATAGGTGGCAAGGAAGCTGCCGGAGTCGAGAAGCTTGTTATAGGCGATTAGCACCAACAGTCCGAAAGCCAGGCCGGGCGCCCGTGAGGAGCGCTTGCGCCCCAGCGCCAGAGGCACGGCGAAGAAGGGCAGCACGAGCATGGAGAGGATCCGTACGGCCCTCTCGTGGAATTCGGCCTCCAACAGTCGCTGGGTCAGGCCCAGGGGCGGGAACTCCCGCTCCGACCAGAGCTCCAGCAATGTCAGCTCGCGCTCGTCCTGCCCGCGCGGCCGGAAGGGGTCTTCGCGCTTGAGTTCGACCGGGATGCTCGTACGCTCGAACGAGGCGACCGAGGGGTAGGCCAGGGTGTCGGCATCTTCGTCGTCGTCCCTGACGATGAGCCCCAGATCGAGCCTGACGCCATCGAACAGCACCAGTTGCGAGGTGGGTTCGCCCTGAATTTCCGTCAAGGACGCGAGCCGCGAGGTCACCACCGAGCTGGTGCCCCCGTCCTCGTCGAATTGATAGGCGAAGACCCGCGAGAAGCGACGCCGGTCCCGATCCAGGGACTCAACCATGTAGGTCGTGTCCTTGACCTGAATGAAAAGCCCCTCGCGCAGGTAGTTGTTGACCGGACCGTGCGAAAGCTCGTGGATCAACGAGCGGTAAGTGTAGCGCGCATAGGGCTGCAGGAAACCGAAAGTCATCGCGGCGATGGCGGTCAGGATGACAGCCAGCTTGAAGGCGGGGCGGAGTTGCTGGTGCAAGCCGATGCCGGCTGACAACATCGCGTCGAGCTCGCTATCCCGTTGCATGCGCCCGAACGCGATGGTCAGCGCTAGGAACAGGGCGGCAGGCAGAGCCAGCCCCAAATAGTGCGGCACCAGGACCGTCAAGAGCTGCAACAAAACGTCAAGCGTGCCTCTGGAATCGAGAACGAAGTCGAGAAGGCGCATCATCCGCTCGACCAGCAGCAACAACAGCGCCACCACGACAGCGGTCAATAGAGGCTTGGTCGCCTGGCGCAATATATAGCTATCGAAGGTATGCATCGCTCGCCGCCGTCATAACCTGTCGCGCACCCATCGCCGCCTTACGGCCAAGCGGTTTTCAATTCCTGCACCAACCCGGCCAGCGCGCCGTCGTCCAGGATGGGACCGGCGCCCAGGTCCGGCACCGCCGGCCAGCCCGGATCCTCGAACGTCTCACCACGAAATTCGCGGCTCGCCGCATAGCGCGGCAAGACGTGAAAATGGACCTCGCGGTCCACCATCATCAACATGAGGTAGTTGATCTTGTCATAGTTGCTAAAGCGGCGGAGCCCTGTTTCGATATCGCCGATCACCTGCCCAAGCTCGGCGAAGGCCTCTCCGCTTATCTCGGCGAAGCCCTGAACCTCCTCTTTGCAGGCCAGGACCAGTGCGCCGAGCGTCGCCTGCTTGGGGCGCGCCAACACCACCCAACAGGCATAGTCGCGCACCAAGCTATCGGGATAGCCGAACTTCAGCATCGTGTCATGGGGGCGGGTGGATCGTGTCATGACGCCGCGGTCGCCTTGAAGCCTCGCTTGCCGATTGCCTTGTCTCGACGCGGCGCCGAATTATATAGGGATCAATGCCGCACGAGCCTCAGTGCCCCTTTCGGGGCGTGAGCCTCCTAGGGCGATAGTCGAAAAGGCAGGGTATGTCCAGGACAATGACCGTTACGTCGTATGCACTAGGATGTCAGGGGCAGCCATGGCGCGCCGCGCGCTGGCTGGCTGTCTTCATGGTCGCGGGGTTCGCTCTTGCGGGCCTCGGCGCGGTGCATATGAGCCACGCGGAGGAGATCGTTTGTGAGGGCGAAGGCGTCAAGGGCATCTTCGTCGTCGTCCAATCCCTGCGCTCGGCCGATGGCCTGGTGACGGTCGAGCTTTACAACGACGACCCCGAGGGCTTTATCAAGAAGGCGGGACGCTTGGAACGGCGCCGGGTCGCGGCCTCCGATGGCGACACCAAGGTGTGCTTCAACGTGCCCAAGCCCGGCACCTATGCCGTTGCGATCTATCACGACGAAAACGGGAACAAGAAGTTCGACAAGAACTTCTTCGGCCTTCCGACCGAGGGCTTCGGCTTCTCGAACAACCCGGGCATCTTCTTCGGGCCGCCCGACCACGACGAGGCCGCCTTCGAGGTGGGTGACACGCCCGTGACCGTCCATATCGATGTCACCTATCTCTAAACCGGGTCTCGCGGCGCGCCGTTTTCGACCTTGCGTCCTGGGTCTTTCGTCTCCTGAAATGGGTGCGAGCGGGCGCGGTTACCGGCCTTGAAACGCGCTCGGGCCGCGACACGCGGCCGCGGCTTTTTACTTGTGATGGGGTGGTCGAACTTTTATACCGTTTTCTGGTTTCGAGGGTTTATGCTCCCCCCCCCCGTGTCCGAGTACAGGAGTGAGCTGATGTTGAAAGGCACCGTTAAGTGGTTCAACACGCAGAAGGGCTATGGCTTCATCACGCGTGAGGATGGAGACGCCGATGCTTTCGTCCATATCTCTGCGGTCGAGCAGTCGGGCCTGACGAGCCTTGCCGAAGGGCAACAGGTCGAGTTCGATCTGGCTCCGGGTCGTAACGGAAAGATGGCTGCTCAGAGCATTCGCATTCTCGACTAGGCGACAGCCCGGGTCGTTCCAGCCGTTCAGGAGGCCCTGGACGCGACGATACGCAAGCCGCCCAATATCCCGGCACCGTATAGCTCCGCGACGGTGCGAAAGAAATCTTCCAGCCCATCGGTGATGGCCTGGCCATGGACGGCCAGGTGGCGTTCCCGCGCGGCCCGAAAGGCCTCGTAGCGCTCGCGTGTGTAGGCGCTCCAGGGGCCGCTCATGTCGACGAAGGAGAGCGGCTCGAATCCGGCCTCGACGAGCTGCTCACGGTAAGCCTGCGGCGTGGGAAGGTAGGGGCACTGCACCTTGCGCCCGAGGTCCGCCCATTGCTCGGGCGAAGGCTCGGCGCGTTTGCTGAAGTCCTCGATGAAGATCAATCCGTCCTTCTTGAGGGAGCGCCGGCAGGACGCGAAGAGCCGTTCGCGGTCTTCTATGTGCAAGAACACCAGAAACGACACCAGAGCGTCGAAACCGGCGTCGTCGAAGGGGCTGTCCAGGATGTCGCCTTGCCGGTGGTTCACCCGTGAGCTCAGCGAGCAGCGGGCGCTGAGCTGGGTGCCGATGGCGTGCAGGTCGGGCTGAAGTTCCAACGCCGTTACGTGGCAGCCGGTCCTCGAGGCGAGATATCGGGCCGGCCCGCCGATGCCCGAGCCGACTTCGAGCAGGCGGCTCTCAGGGCCCGGACGCAGCGCGGCGATCGTCTCCTCCACGGCTTCGGTGCCATGGTAGTGGTATTGATCGAAGGGGGTCAGGTCGTCAACGCTGAGCGCGGCGTCATCGGCAATGCCGAGCGCCCGCAGCTCGTTATGGATGCGCTCCGCTTGGTCGTAGAGCTTCATCGACTTCATAGAGCGCGATCTGTCGTCCATGAACCAGCCTCCGCTTCGCCACGCTCCAGGTTATCTTATAGCGCCGAAGGTGGCGCAAGCGGCATTGCCGCGGTGGGCCGGCTCGCTTATCTTATCCTGAAATGCTCGCGAGCCGTTCGCGCGATGTCGGTCTTGCATTTGGAGGACGGATAAGATGCGTAAGGCGTTCTTGACCGGTGCGGTCCTTGTGACGCTATCGATGCCGGCTTCGGCCGGCCCCGAATGGTCGCTGCTCGAACAGGGCGCGAGCGTACTCGGTGAGGCCCGGGCCTGGGTCGAGGTCTGCGAGGCTGAGCAGGTCGGGCGCTTCGACGGCCTGCTTGAGAACGTCCGGCAGGTCCTGGAGAACGCCGGCCTACAGGAGCACGCAATCTTCCGCTTCGAGGCGGCGTTCGAAGCCGGCGCTCGTCTTGCGACCGGCGATAGCGGCCCCGATTGTGCCGACGCCGAACCGCGCACCCAGGTCGCAACCGGCGTCCAGCTGGTCAATCAGGCGATCGCCGATACCCAGTAGCGTCGGCGGCGATCCCCACGTCACGCACACGTCACGCACGCGGCGGATTCCGCCCGCCGCCGGGCGCGAGTTGTCAGTCGTCCTTCGAGGCGCAGGTGATACATTGGAGGGCATAGGGAAGGCTGTTCAGGCGGCCTTCGCTGATCGGCTCGCTGCAGGTCATGCAATCGCCATAGCTGCCGTCGTCGATTCGCGAGATCGCCGCATCGATCAGCTCGATCTCCTTGAGGTGGGAGTTTTCGAGCCCTTCCAGGACCTCGTCCTCCTCGCGCTCGCTCGCCCGTTCCTCGAAATCCGGATTGCCGGGTTCGCGCAGATCATGCTGAATTTCACGCACCTTCGTCGACAGCTCCTGCATTCTTTGGCCGAGCTGCTTGCGGGTTTCTTGCAAATCCACCATCTTTTGCCTCGTCTCCGATGCGCGGCGGTCCGGCTTGGGCGCGCGCCGCATCTTGTGTTCTCGACGTCTGTTCTTGACGTCTGTTCTTGACGTCCATTCTTGTCTTGACGTCCATTCTTGACGTCCGGGGCGGTGGTGCCAAGCCTTTCCGACCGCCGCGATATTTTATCACTCCATAAGAATAGCTTACCAGTATTTGACGGCCAGTCATCGAATTCTTCGATGCGCGGGACGTCAGATATCGCTGAGGCTTAGGATCTTCTCGTACAGGGCCTGGGGAATGGCGATACCGATTTCCTGCGTGTGCGAGCGGTTGGCGTGCCGCCGGCCGCCCGGTAGGCGGGTGCCATCCTGGCTTAGAAGGCGTTCGAACAGTCGCTCCGTGTGATCGCGCCACCCTTCGGTATCGCCGAATCGGGCCGGGTCGATGGCCAGCAGCAGCTCGCCGCCGCGCGGTGGTCCGCCGTCCTTGGGGTCGGCTTCGGCGGCCTCGAAACTGCACCGCTCGCCGATCAGGGGGCCGACCAGAAGCTCGATCATGAGGGCCAGCGACGCCCCCTTGTGGCCGCCGAAGGGCAGCATCGCTCCTTCGAGGACCTCTTGCGGGTCGGTCGTCGGATTTCCAGCCGCATCGATCCCCACGCCGGGTGGCAGTTGATGGCCTTCGCGCGCCGCAATCATGACCTCGCCGCGCGCCATGGCGGCCGAGGCCTGATCGAAGACCATCGGCCGGCCCCCCGGCCGTGGCCAGCCGAAGGCCATCGGATTGGTGCCGAAGAATGGCTTACTGCCTCCCGCCGGCGCTACGGCCGGCATGTAGGCGGTAAAGGCGAATGCGGCCAAACCGAGTTCGGCCAACGCCTCAACCTCGATCCACAAGGCCGCGAAGTGGTGCGTGCGCACCAGCGCAAGCGCGGCGATCCCCTGGTCGGCGGCCAGCGCGGCCAGCGGATCGCGGCAGCGCTGCAGCGCCAAGGGGGCATAGCCGTTGTCGCCGTCGCACCTGAGGACGGCGGGCGCCAGCCCCTCGATGCGTGGATCGGCCCGGCCGTTCACCTTGCCGCTTCGAAGAGAGGCGATGTAGCCCGGTAACCGGAAGAGGCCGTGGGCATGGCAGAGATCGCGTTCGGCGGCCAGGATCGTATCGGCCACGGCCGCCGCGTTGGCTTCGTCGCAGCCGTTTTTCGAAAGGCAGTCGAGCGCGAGCGCATGGACCTCCTCCAGGGTCAGCCTCGTCTCACCCATAGGATCCTCCCCGTTGCGGTTCTTGAGTGCTCACCCTAGCGCAAGCCGCCCAGTTCTTCGACCGCGAATTCCAGGCCTTTCACCGACTCGGTCATGAAATCGAAGTCGAGGGTCTCGATCCGGTCGCTGGGCCGATGGTAGTTCGGATTTCGCATGAAAGCCGTATCGGTGATCATCAGCGCCGGCCATCCGGCGTCCCAGAACGAAGCATGATCGGAGAGCCGCATCGCCGGAAGCGGCCAGCCGTTAAGCGGCACTGACAGGGTCCGCGCCATCTAAGATGGCATCTCGAAGGTTCGCTTCAACCGCGTTTGCTGATGTTAGATTGACGCCAGACCTCACCAACCAGACGTTCTATGCCCGCTCTCGCTATGACCGAGGATGACCCGGAGCGGAAGTTCAGGGTTGATGAGCCAGGACTCTGGCACGCATCGTTGATATGATCTGAAGCGCCTATCGGATGCTGGAAAATTGTCATAGCTCCGAGGGCTAGAGCGTCTAGGGGAGAATATCCAGAGGGAGGGCTGGTTATGTTGAGTTTTCGAAGCTGTTTTGCGGTTCTTTCGGTGATAGGCGTCGCCCTTGTCTTTGCCGCGGGATGGCACCTTGGCCGCTCGGGTAGTGATGTCTCTCCTGTCTCACAGGCCGAAGCCGCAGGCGGTGTCGTCCCTGGACCAAATACTGTCTCGCCAGATCGCTACGCTTACTATCCCGGCACCGAAGTCTTAGGCGAGGATGAAATCCGCGTTGTTAATTGTGGCTCTGGGATGCCGGATGCACGCCGCGGCCAGGCTGCGGCATGCTGGCTTGTGGAAACAGGGAACGGCGAGAAATTCATTTTTGATATCGGCACTGGTTCGATGCGTAACATCACTTCGCTAATGATCCCATATGAGTATCTCACCAAGGTTTTTCTGACGCATTTGCACACCGATCACTGGGGCGATCTTGCTTCACTGTGGGCCGGTGGTTGGACATCAGGGCGTCCGGTTCCTCTGGAGATATGGGGTCCCGCCGGCAGCAATCCTAAAATGGGAACCAAATGGGCTGTGGAACGCTTTTTGGAGGCTTTCAACTGGGACAAGGTCACACGGGAATTTGCGATCAACCCGGTTCCAGGTCAGATCAAAGTGCACGAATTCGATTACAAACCGGAAAACCATGTCGTTTATCAAGAGAACGGGGTAACCATACGGTCATGGCCCGCCATACATCTGGCGGATGGCCCGGTCAGTTATACACTGGAGTATGCGGGTCTCAAAATTGTCCTGGGTGGTGATACGGCGCCGAACAAGTGGTTCGTCAAGTATGCCAAGGGCGCTGATTTTGCAATTCACGAAGCATTTATGACGCCCGATACGTTCGTGACCTGGTACAACCAGCCTCCGCAACTGGCCTGGCGTGCGTGCTGTGCCTTCCATACTTCACCGGAGGCCTTCGGAAAGGTCATGTCGCAGGTGAAGCCAAGGCACGCAGTCGCCTATCACTTCAACAACGAGGAAGCGACACGATATCAGTTATTTCAGGGGATACGTCAAACCTATGATGGACCGCTATCTATGGCGACCGACATGATGGTCTGGAATGTCACTAAAGATAAGATTACCGAACGCATGGGCGTCTCCGCAGACAATTCTTGGGCGGTACCGGGAACCGTCAAACAAGGGCCTCCGGTAGCGGGCCAACCGGACCCGATGTCAGGCTTCCTGAAAGCGGGCTTGTGGGCGCCGGCCTATGAAGCGCAGAACGATATGCTCGATACCTATATGAAGAAATACAAACTGGAGAAGCAAAACTGGCGTGACAAAAGTGGTTTGCCAAAAAAATAGAAGACGGCGCAGGCTCTCCTCGTCCTCGGAAGCTATCACTTCGGGCATTTATCCGCTCTAGTGGAATCTGTTCGAATGACTGGTCATGGTTACACGCGGACATGTTGGCGCGCCCGGAATTAAGTCCGAAACCCGGTGAAAAGCAGCCGTCGCGTCCATCCGTGGTTAAGGTCACTCGCAGTGCCTTTTAGGCGTCTAGGGAGTTTGTCACACTTCCGGCAGCCGGTTTGTCGTCAAGTAGTATCGCTCTTTCGACAAATTGATAATTTTAAGATATTGAAAATAAAAGATAATTTTGAATGCCTTGGAGTCATGCCATCGCGGGCCGGTATGGCGATCGCCTCAAGCCTATTCCGCGAGCCATTGAGCAACAAATCTCTGATTGAGATTTTATAATATATTCAATTAGTAATTGAATATTTTTCAGCATTGACATGAAGTAAAGGCGCTCTATTTTTAATAACGTTGGCGGCCTCTCTCCATTTTTCGTACGTGCGGAGAAGTGATGCTTCGAATTGTTCTGGTTTTGCTGGCCGTGGGTTGGTCGACGGCGGCCTTGGGGATCGAGCCGACAAGGATCGAGAGGCTCGGCAAAGCCTGTCCGGTCGGTTACGCGACGGAGGGCGGCTATTGCATTCCGGGGGCCGATGCCGAATTCGCCCTTCACATGCCGGGAGGCGGGTGCCCGGCGGGATACAGCGTGAGAAGGGGCTATTGCGTACCGGGAAATTCCGCGGAACTCACGATCCTTAGAACCGGCAGCAGTTGCCCGTCCAACTATAGAAGTAGCCAAATCTACTGCATCGCCAAAAGCAATGCGAAAGCCGCCATACCCAAGAACGGGCACTGCCCGAGAGGTTGGCGCGCCATCGGAAGATACTGTATATCGAAGAAGTAGCCCACTTCCGAGCGGACCCACAGCACCACCCATGCCGGAGATTTCCATTCGTCCCCTGCGCGCCGAAGACGGCCCGGCGGTGCTGGCCATCTACGGCCAGGGGATCGCCACCGGCCATGCCACCTTCGAGGCGCGGGTGCCCGGGTGGGAGGACTGGTGCCGCGGGCATATGGACGAGGCCCGCCTGGTGGCCGAGGAAGAGGGCCGGATCCTGGGTTGGGCGGCGCTCTCCGCGGTCAGCTCGCGCTGCATCTATGCCGGTGTCGCGGAGGTCAGCGTCTATGTCGCCGAGGAGGCGCGCGGGCGGGGCGTCGGCGCCCGCCTCATGGCCGCGCTGATCACGGCGGCGGAGGGCGCGGGCATCTGGACCCTGCAGGCCGGGATCTTTCCCGAGAACGCGGCCAGCATCGAGCTGCACCAGCGCCACAGCTTTCGCGTCGTCGGCACGCGCGAGCGCCTGGGGTGCATGGAATACGGGCCGCTTGCCGGCGTCTGGCGCGACGTGGTGCTGCTGGAACGGCGCAGTACGGCTGTCGGCGGAGACTGAGCCGTTTACGTCGCTTCCTGTCTGGCCATCTCGATATAGAGGCGCCGCAGGTTCTCGGACACCGGGCCGGGCACGCCGTTGCCCAGGATCCGGTTATCGATCTTGACCACCGGCATGACGAAGGTCGAGGCCGAGGTGATGAAGGCCTCCGCCGCCTCGTGGGCTTCCTCTGGCGAGAAGGCCCGCTCCTCGACGGTCAGGCCCTCGCGCTCGGCGATCGCCAACACGGCGCGGCGGGTGATGCCGTGCAGGATATCGTTGGACAGCGCTCGGGTTACGATCGCGCCGTCGTGGGTGACGATGAAGGCGTTGTTGGAGGAGCCCTCGGTGACCATACCGTCCTCGACCATCCAGGCGTCGTCGGCGCCGGCATCGTGCGCCGCCTGCTTGGCCATCGACGAGGCCAGCAGGGCGACCGTCTTGATATCCCGGCGGCGCCAGCGGATGTCGGGCAGGGTGACGACGCTGATCCCCTTGGCCGCGGTCGGGTTGTCGATGACGTTCTTGGTCTGGGTGAACATGACCAGGCTTGGCGCGGCGTCCGTCGGGTAAAGGAAATCCCGGTCCGCGGCGCCGCGCGTGACCTGCAGGTAGACCATGCCTTGGTCGATGCCGTTGCGGGCGATCAACTCGCGCTGAATGGCCTCGATCTCCTCCGGGGTGGCGGGGGCCGGCATATCGAGCTCGCCCAGAGAGCGGTGCAGGCGTCTCAGGTGGGCCGCGTTGTCCACCAAGCGGCCGTCCACGACGGTGGAGACCTCATAGACCCCATCGGCAAAAAGAAAGCCGCGGTCGAAGACGGAGATCTTCGCCTCTTCCTCCGGCAGGTAGGCACCATTGACATAGACGGTCCGGCTCATCGTCGCCCCACTCTGGATGCTTGCACGGGGCCGCGCCTCGGGCGCGACGTTCCTTTGAAGCCATAGAGTGGGCGCGCCGTCAACTCCTCCCTGCCGTTCGGGTCTCGCGTTCGCCGCTCAGTCGCCGCCGCCGCTGGTGGTCTCGGGCTTGGCCTCGCTCTCGGCGGGGGTGTTGGCGGGCGAATCTCCGGGCTTCTGTTTGGCCCCGCCCGCGGCGCCGGCGGGCGCCTTCGGGGCGGGGAGGTCGGCGCGCAGGCGGTCGAGCCGCTCCTGCAGGATCTCGATCTGCTTTTTGTTCTTGGCCGGGTCCAACTGGTCGATTTGTTCGGCCAGCTCCTCGGCCTGCGCTTCGGTCTGGCGGCGCTCCAGGTCTTTGATCGCGGTGTTCTTGTTTTGCAGCTCTTCCACGGTCTTCGAGAGCAGCATGATGCCGTGCACGATCGAGCAGCGCCGGTGGTAGTCGGTTGCGTCCTCCAGCGCCTCTTCCAGCGAGTAATCGGCGATCGGATCGGATCGCTTGGCGGCGACCTTCTCGCGAAACGCGATCCGGTCGTTGTCGATCGCCTTCATGATCGAGGCCAGGAGCAGGTTCTGGAACTGCACCGAGTCGATGATGCTGTTCGAGGCGCTGAGCACGCCGGAGGTGGCGGCCAGGCTCTCCTTGGCCAGGGTGCCGCCGACCAGGACGGCGGCGGCGTCGGTGGCGATGGCGCCGAACTGCAGCAAGCCCTTACGCATCGCGGTGCTGGCGAAGGCGAAGCGCATGTGGAAAGAACATGCGGCGATCGACTTGTCGAAGGTCAGCGCCTGCAGCCGGTTGCGGTAGGTTGGGTCGCCGCTGGCGGCCACGATGGCGAGCTGCTCGGGCTTGTCGTCGAAGCGGAAGGTATCGAGGTTGATCGGCTGAAAGCCCACCGTCTCGTTCTCGACGCACAGGGTCGACTGGCCTTGCGTCACCTTGCCCTCGGCACAGAACTGCACCACCGGATCGACCGAGGTATGCTCGACCCAATCCTTGATGGGCGAACAGGACGACACCGCAAGGCCCAACAGCACGGCCGCGGCGAGGCCGGCGAGGGACGAAGCGGAAGAAGAATGAGGGGAACGTCTCGAGAGGCAAGCAACAGCACGAACCATAACGTACTCTCCAGGTGCGGCGCACGGACTCCAACTACATCGGATGGTAGCTAAACAGTGTCAGATGCGCCCGTCAATGGGGTAGTGTGGGGAGGGCGTCAGTCAATGTCGACGGGGTCTCAGCTTGTTATTGCAGTGAGCAAGCGAAGCGAGCGAATCTCCCACCTTTTGAAGGGTTTGTAGAAAGGAATTGAGATTCGATAGAATTATCGGGGATTGCCGAGAGGGCAATAAGATGCTGGCTGATTTAGGAAAAAATGGTGCCGCCGGTAAGAATCGAACTTACGACCCCAATGATATGTTCCAGCGCTTTCTCGCGAAACGAGGATTGCAGGAAGTGTTGGTCCATGACAGGAGTTATTCAGACCATTTTTTGTATGCGGCTTGTGCGAGCGTTGGAACACTCTCAACTCGCAGTAAAGCAACGAGCTCTTTGTACCTTCTTGAGCATCGCTGATAGCTTTTAATGCGGTTTGCGACGACCGTCTTTGATCCCGGCAGGTCGAGCATCAGCCTGATCTCGCGCGGCGAAAAGGACTGGATCATTCGATGGTAGGATGGAACTGCTGCACTCGAGACACCATAGGGGTTTCCTGTTGCGCAAGTGACAACCGCCTCAACATATTCGGCCTGCGCGGTTTCCGGGATCGCTGTTTGACCCCCCAGTTCCTCGAGCCGCTGTGCAAAGGGGGGCTCATTATGGAAGTTATCGAATGCGTTATGTACCGACAGAAGGTTACCGCATGTCGACGAAATTAGTGCGTGACGCTCTGACTCAGATAACAAGCCAATTAAACCAAGATTCTCAAAGAGCTTCTGTGATGCGACATGGCGTTTTTCACCGCCTTTGACAATATAGTCTTGATGCCGATCTATCAGTTCTGATCGTGTTCGCGGCGTGAATTCATCTTTGAATTCAGCGCATACCGACAATGCATTCTGTCGAGCTTCTTCTCCTGATGCGGGATCACAATAAATGCCGTGAAGCATCCCAAACAGAAGTTCACGCTGCGCATCGTGGGTCCCCCGCAGCCGTTCTGACCAGGTCTCGAGTTGGGCGTCCTGAAATCGTCCGCCTTTGGTAGCGGCGACAAAAGCCTGGATGTCGACGCCGCGTGGGTTATGCTCGTCGCCCAGAGCATAACGGGCGCAGCGATTTAGAAAATTTAGGAACTCATCCTCGTTCAGCGCCCCCATCGAGGGATGAGCCGCAGAGAAGTTGTTCCGAATATCCCGGCACTGATCGAGCATGAAATACCCCTCTTCCGAGATTAGATTCAAGCGCAACGAAAGCGTTAAAAGATCGGCATCTTTTTGCTCAATGAGTTTTGCTTCATCAAAATCGGAGCCGGTAATTTGAGGCACGACGTTGAGACCGAAGCGCCGAACTTTGTTGCGGAGTTCGGTTATTGCCGAATTCCAAACATAGTTGATAGAGCTATCAAACAGGCCCACGGCAACTGACACACACATCCGTGCCATATTTTCCGTTCTGGATTCCGGGGGAATCTTGTTGAGAAGACGGGAAAGGTTAGACCAAGCGTGTCCGATTTGGTCATCGGAGGCGAGGATGGCCCTATCGACACCCAACGCCACCGTCAAAGCGCTGAGCATAGGCGCTGTGAAACCATCCACCTTTGGCAGGTCAACTTTTGCGGGGAGCCCCCCGCCCGCCGGAACAATCTTACCTGTCATAGTTTTTCCTTCTTGGTGCGGCGTGCGCGTTTGGGCTTGGCGGCGGCGGTACCTGGCGGGGGGATTCTTCTTGGAATGCATTCGGAGAAGAAAATGGTGCCGCCGGTAAGAATCGAACTTACGACCCCACCCTTACCAAGGGTGTGCTCTACCCCTGAGCTACGGCGGCACGCGGGCCGGAACGGGCGCGGCGGAAGATGCCACCGCGCCCCGGGCAAGGCAAGACCGAAGTCGGGGGCGGCCGCCGGCGTCTTTAGGCCGCCGGCTGGCGCATCTGCCTTGCTTTGGCCCAAAGCGCGCCTTGACCGTACCGCAATCCCGCGACACCTTTGCACGTCAGGGACAGAGCCTCCGCGCCTGTCGCCGCGCGGGGGAAGTCGAGGGATCATGTCGTCGCGTAAGGACAGCACACGCCAGGCGCGCGAGGAACGCCTCGCCGAGGCGCTGCGCGCCAACCTGCGCCGCCGCAAGGCGCAGAGCCGGGGCCGGGCCGAGCACGCTCGCTCGCCCGATGGCGCCGGCGGAGACCGGGACGTGGCACCCGGCCTGCCCGAGCGCGCCGGCGGAGACCGGGACGTGGCACCCCATCCGCCCGAGCGCGCCGGAGGTGACCGGGACGCGCCGCCCCGCCGGCCACGGCGCGCGGCGGGCAAGGGCCGCGACAGGAGCTGAGGCCATGAGTTTTGCACAGACTGACAGACTGGGCGCTTGAGCCGGCCCCGCCTTTTCAGTAGAACCGCCTGATCGGCCGGACCGGTCGGAACCCAGAGCGCCAACCCCCAGAGCGCCAACCCAAGGGAGCACGCGGCCATGGCCATCATGCCTGATAGCTGGATCCGCCGCATGGCGCGCGAGCATGCCATGATCGAGCCCTACGTCGAGAGCCAGCACCGCGAGGGGGCCATCTCCTATGGGGTCAGCTCTTATGGCTACGACGCCCGCGTCGCCGAGGAATTCAAGATCTTCACCAACGTCGACAACGCCCTGGTCGACCCGAAGGCCTTCTCCGAGCAGTCCTTCGTCGAACGTCAGACCGAGGTCTGCATCATCCCGCCCAACTCCTTCGCTCTGGCCCGGACGGTGGAATACTTCCGAATCCCGCGCGAAGTCTTGGTGATCTGCCTGGGCAAGTCGACCTATGCGCGCTGTGGGATCATCGTCAACGTGACGCCGCTGGAGCCCGAATGGGAAGGCCACGTCACGCTCGAGTTCTCCAACACCACGCCGCTGCCGGCCAAGGTCTATGCCAACGAGGGTGCCTGCCAGTTTCTTTTCCTGAAGGCGGACGAGGTCTGCGAGGTCTCCTATGCCGACCGCAAGGGCAAATACATGGGCCAGCGCGGCGTCACCTTGCCCAAGCTGTAAGGTGGCCCAAGCTGCAGAGCGGCCCAAGCTGTAGAACGGCCCAAGCTGCAGAGCGGTAGGCACGAGAGGAAGTATCGAATGAACCGTATCCGGATCCGAGGCGGAAAGCCCCTCAAGGGGGAAATCCGGATCAGCGGCGCCAAGAACGCCGCCCTGCCGCTGATGGCGGCCGCGCTGCTGACCGAGCAGCCGCTGCGGCTGGAGAACCTGCCCGACCTGGCCGACATCCGCACCATGGCCCAGCTTCTCGAGCAGCACGGCGTCACCGCCGCCTGG